>JACCDP010658042.1_pt1 | contig 19674 bp, 17 predicted proteins | sample 7445841 | NCBI WGS metagenome assembly JACCDP01 (sample SAMN15323441, study PRJNA562643) | freshwater metagenome | isolation source: river surface water | place: USA:Blue River Watershed | collected 2017-08-17
GGTACAGCAGGGGTAAGTTATTCAGCTTTAACAGTAGTTAGACAAATTCAAGCACAAGAGTAGATTTTGTTACTCACACCAATGCTTAAAGAAAGTAGGGGTAATTCATGAATTACCCCAAAATAATATTGATTTAGCATTTGATCCACCACCAGATTTAGTATTAGAAGTAGAATATTCACGACCCAAAATAGATAAATTGAAGTTGTATGCAGCAATGGGGATTCCTGAATTTTGGCGTTATAATGGGACTACATTAAAAATCTACATCCTGACAAATGGAGAGTATTCAGAAACTCAAGTTAGCCCGACTTTTCCAGCTATCCAAATCACAGAAATTCCTCGATTTATTGTAGAAAGTAACAAGATTGGACAAATTTCTGCAACTCGCGCTTTTCGTAATTGGGTCAAATCACAACTACTTAATGCTGACATTGACCACAAAAATGGCTAGAACGGCCGCCTAATTTAATTCGCTGGATAACATGACCACAAACTTTACAGGGGTCTCCCGTCCGGTTATAAACCCACGCTTCACCGCCATAATTACCATTCACACCTTTGACATTGAGAAAATTACTAAAAGTTGTCCCACCTACGGCAATACTAGCTGATAAAACTTCAATAATTGCCGTTCGTAAAAGTTCAATTTGGGGAAGTTTTAATTCTGTAGCCAAAGTTGTGGGTAAAATGCCACTTTTAAACAAAGCCTCATCTGCATAAATATTACCTAATCCTGCTACCGTTGACTGATCTAATAAGCTAGTTTTAATGGGACGACGGGATTTTTTTAATTTATCGGCTAAATACTCAACAGTGAACTCTGGGGAAAAGGGGTCAACTGCCAGTTTTGCTAAACCTGTAATAATACTTTCTACAACCACACTAGGGGGAACATACCACATTTGCCCAAAGGTGCGCTGGTCAACAAAGCGTAATTCTTGTTTGTCTCCAAAGAATAACCTCACTCTGGTGTGTTTGTGTAAAGGTTCATTTTGGTCTAACCATAGTAATTGACCAGTCATACGTAAATGAACCCCCAATGAGGAAGCAGAGGAGAGTTCCGCGAGGAGATATTTACCACGACGATGCCAGGTGGTGATGGTATTACCTTTAATTCTCTGAATAAATTCATCAACAGAAAACGGGTAGGCGATGGTGCGTTGTAGCAGCACATCTCCCCCCGTAATTTCTTGACCAAGGGTTAATTGATTTAAACCCCGGCGGACTGTTTCAACTTCAGGCAGTTCAGGCATTCAAGCAAATAATTTTTATGGGGGCAGGTATGGTCAAGCAGAATTAATATCCCGGATTTGTGCCTTGATATCTCCTGCGATCATCCCATGAAACTGTCCCCTAAACACTGGGCTGTTTATTTTGCTGCTGCTTTAGCCGCAGGTGCTTTCACCTCGATTAATTCATCTAAAGCGAAGTTGTTGGTGTTGACATCATTGTAATTAACCTTGTTAAAGCGGACAATTACAGGGTATTTGATGCCAGTTTTATCAACAGAAACCACTGTACCAAGCTCCTGATTCCAGTAGGATTCAGGGCGGAGAACACGTACTATAGAACCACGTTGAACCATGTTGTATCTTCCCTTTTGAAGTATGAATTGCCATTAAATGAGGGCTGATTGTTTTTACTCTACAACCTGGAGGTGTTTGCTTGTGGTTTTGTTAAGTTATTTGTCAAATTGCTGGGTTTTCCCTGTTTATTAATTGTGAAGTTTTTTGATCACCCTTGACAAAGAACCAAGAATGGAGTAGCTTCATTGGGGAAGGCTTTTTCTAAAGAGTGTTATGTCTTAGTTAATACAAAAACACTACCTTCATTACCCCGACTAATACGGAAATCATCATCTATATAAGTAATATCTAACCAACCTTGTTGTTGTTCACTTTGAATGGGAAAATCAAAGGCTGTAAATTTTTGCCCCGATTCAATTTGTTGGATAAAATTTTCCGGTGATTTATAGCCTATCAAGCGTTGTAAACCAATAATCGAGCGTTGGAATTTTACTTGCACACGCCGTTGGGAAACTGGTTCAAATTTAGCAGCAACGCTGACTAATCCTTCTAAGGAAGGAATACCATAAATTTCAGCTATATTGTAAACACTGTTGCTTTCTACCCGAATACATTGGTAAATTTGACCAAGCTCACAAAAGGGTAAACGGTCTATGTTTAGTAAAGCTTTGCTTGTGGTATATAGTAGTCGCCAGTTGCCTTCTAGTAAATTACTAGCTGCTAATGGCCTGGGATTAGGATTAAAGTCTTCTAGATTAGCGATCGCTGCTAAAATAGCTTGTTGTTGTGAGAAATTGGTTAATAAACCCCGATTTGTTTCTGCAACGGCCTCAATTAGAGTGGATTTGCCTATCATTGCCCTTTACCTTCAGATTTTGCATCATGAAACAGCATGAATTTAGATATTAATGTTTTTGCCTATAATCACCCAACTTATTAGACATCTGGTGAAAAAGAATCTGAAACCATTAATCTGTCTAGCTGAAAACCTAATTTCCGGAGAGGTCTATTAAATAATGACTTTTTGGCTACAATTTCGTGAGTAAATGAAAATTTCCTTTAATTCGGATTTAACAATTAAAGAGTTGTATGAAGGAATAAATTAACTGCTATCAAATGATAAACTCTTAATGTCTAGTTATATAAACCCTTGGTGTCATTGTTGATATGTTAGATTCTCCCCTTCGTGAAGCTCCCCGCAACCAACGGGCAGCAGTTATTCCCTTAAAACAAGAGTCCTCCATGTTGGACTGGTTGCGAGCAGGTGGCCGACTCATAGCCCGTGATGTACATGATGCAGACTCTAAAGACGATGTAGAAGTAATATCCGATTTTCTAGGCGGAGACGACGGCATTGGTGATATTGATTATGACGACGACGATGATGTTGTCATCGAAGAAGACTAGTATACAATATTTTGGGAACTACGGAGCGAAAATAGCTTCTATTGTTTTACTTAGGTTTTATGTGTGGAGTGAGGGAAATTTTCTGTGGACGCTAAATTATCTCCTAACCAAAGTTTGAATTTTTCGGGAATTGGGTTGGCCTCTTTACTGGCCTCCTTACTCAGTATAACAGCTTTAATTTTAGATGGGCTGGCAAATAGAACCCCTTGGTCTCTTACCTCCCTCACCCTGCCTCTTTTACTCTGTGCTGTCGGTGTCACCATTCTGGGACAGTGGGTAATACCCATGTTACAAGCACTGAAAACAGGTCAGATTATTCGGGAAGATGGCCCCCAAGCTCATTTGAAAAAAGCTGGCACGCCAACTATGGGGGGTATATTTTTTATCCCTGTAGCGGTAGTAATGGCTTGCATATTATCGGATTTTTCTCAAGATGTGATGGCGGTTTCCGCTTTAACACTCAGTTATGGTTTAATTGGTTGGATAGACGACTGGCAAATTTTACGCCGTAAGTCTAATAAAGGTATCTCTCCCAAGACTAAATTAGCCCTGCAAGTGATATTTGGGGGGATGTTTTGTCTGTGGCTGATGTTTAAAGGTGACTTTAGTATAACTAATATCCATTTACCTTGGGTGGGTTTATCCTTACCCTTGGGGCTGTTCTTCTGGCCTGTAGCGGGGTTTGTTTTGGTGGCAGAGAGCAATGCTACTAATTTAACAGATGGTATTGATGGTTTAGCGGCGGGAACAGTAGCGATCGCTATTTTCGCATTAGGTGTAATTATCGCGCCAACTTCTCCCGACTTAATGGTTTTCTGTGCTGCTGTCAGTGGTAGCTGTTTAGGCTTTTTAACCTATAACCGCAACCCGGCAAGTGTTTTCATGGGTGATACCGGTTCTTTAGCCCTGGGTGGCGCTTTAGCTGCGGTGGCACTGTTAACAAATAGTTTGGTAGCCCTGTTTATCCTCAGCGGGATTTTCTTCATAGAAACCCTCTCTGTCATGGCACAAGTTAGCTATTATAAAGCGACAAAGGGACCAGACGGCAAAGGTAAGCGACTCTTTAAAATGGCTCCTTTACATCATCATTTAGAATTAACTGGTTGGTCAGAATTGCAAGTAGTGGCTGTATTTTACATTGTCGCCGCTTTTCTAGCTTCCCTTTGTATTATGTCCATAAAATAATCAGGTTTAGGAATGTGAATTATACTCAAAACGGCTTGATGCTTTATTCTAGCGTAACGCACCACCCCCAACAAAAGTAGGGTGTGTCAGCGACAGCGTAACGCACCACCCCCAACAAAAGTAGGGTGTGTTAGCGACAGCGTAACGCACCACCCCCAACAAAAGTAGGGTGTGTTAGCGACAGCGTAACGCACCACCCCCAATTTAAATCAGAATTGCAAGTTATCAGATTTTTCACAAATAAAAATTCACAACCTCCAAATTTGGGGGTTTTTTGTTTTGAGATTGGGGGTTTTGTCCAGGACGTAAATTACCCCAATTCCCAATAAATAATTAGACAAAAATATTTACAGTCATTGCGAGGGAAGCAATCACAACCCTGTGACAGCTTAGGGTGCGGAATGTGGGTAATAATATTGATTTCTTCCTGAGTCATGAAAAATGGCGGGTGTTAGGTATCTCCAAATAAATGCTAAACATTGGATTGCATATCTTTGAGCATCCGACGAGCTAATTTAACATAGGTTTTCGCTGTGGTGTATGGTATTTCTAAATCCTCAGCTATTACCTGTAATGATTCTCCCATTTCCCGTCGTGCTAAAATTGTTGCCCAGGTGGTAGCAATTTTTTCCGTGCGTTCTCCTCCTGTGCGTTTACGTTGTGCTGTGAATATAGTTGTTAATTCTTCAATGCGTTCTGGTAGAAAATTTGTTCTAGTTGTAGAAGATGTATTTGATTCTGGGTTTACCCAATTCAAGCAGGTTTGTCCGAGTCCAAAGGTGGTTTTGTGACCTGTTCCACAGTAGGGAGCAAGTTGCACTAAAGCATAAAATAATTGGGTAAATTCTATGTTAGCTAAGGCAGTTTTACTCAAACCAAAGGAAATTGCTCCGGTAAAACCAGTGACAGAACTACGTTTACCAGCAACAACTTTAACTGATTCTAAATGATGTTTATGAATGATGACATTTTCATCTATCCAATTTAAAAAAGGATCTTGTTCTATGGTCATTCCTGAAAAATCATTCCAGCGTCTGAGGTAACTATGGAAAAGATTGATAGGAACTGGAAGGGGAAAATGATGTCCTTTACGACGAAAACTTGTAGGACTAATAAAACTCAGATTAATATTTCTGTAGTTTTCCACAGATGATTGTAATAGTTGATGATAAGTAGTTGGTAGATGAATAATGTTTACTTGTTTTATTTGTAAGGCAGCATCCCGTAATGTTATAATGGATGGGAGTTGTGTTAACCACTGGCGTAAGAATTGAACTACTGGGTGGGAAATGGCGTTAACTTGCCAATGATAAGTTTGATTTGCTTGTAATTCCAGTTGTTTTCCGGTGGGAAGTAGTTGACCTTCCAGGGATGAAATATTAAAGGGTTTTTCTGACTCACCATCATGTAAATATGCTGATAGTGTTGGGTTAGTTTGGCGTACCTGGTCTAAAAACCAAGCATGAAGTCCAATGGTATATTGCGAGTATAGAGATGCAGAGTTGACTGGTTCTAAGTCAAATACTAAACCAACTAATTCTGTATCATCTGCCCATGTGAGAGGGGCGTTTTTTACTGTGGTTTGGTTTTTTCTGGATGTAGCTGATCTTGGCATTTTTTTGATGCTACATGATTTTGATGATCTACATTTTACAATCTTTCAGTCCCCTTGCGGGGATTAGATATTCGGAAACCTAACAAGCTCCCTTTCCTTTTACAATTGAATAAGTTTCAGTCCCCTTGCGGGGATTAGATATTCGGAAACTCTGTCTTCCATTAAGTCAGGATTAGTATATTTGGTTTCAGTCCCCTTGCGGGGATTAGATATTCGGAAACATTGTTATTTGCAGCTAATAATGTTACAGACGTTGCGCGTTTCAGTCCCCTTGCGGGGATTAGATATTCGGAAACCGGGATTGGCTTCAGGTGGCTCTTTCGTTGGTGATGGTTTCAGTCCCCTTGCGGGGATTAGATATTCGGAAACGTTCAATTGTTCTTTCGAGAGAGCCGTTGAGCCAGTTTCAGTCCCCTTGCGGGGATTAGATATTCGGAAACCCTATGGGATTACGTTTACCTATGGGTTTAGTTTGTTTCAGTCCCCTTGCGGGGATTAGATATTCGGAAACTTGGGGCAAAACCCAAGAAACAACCGCAAAAGTTGAGTTTCAGTCCCCTTGCGGGGATTAGATATTCGGAAACTGGTGATAATTTCATCTTCTGTTGGCAATTGCCGGTTTCAGTCCCCTTGCGGGGATTAGATATTCGGAAACTCTAATTTCTACAAATCCCATAGGCGGCATTTCATCAATGTTTCAGTCCCCTTGCGGGGATTAGATATTCGGAAACTGAAAAAATAATGCAGCAGGTAATTGAGAATATCTGTTTCAGTCCCCTTGCGGGGATTAGATATTCGGAAACCAAAACAAGCGAGAAAAAGACCCCGACGGTCAATTGTTTCAGTCCCCTTGCGGGGATTAGATATTCGGAAACAAGAATTTTAACGGCTTTGTTGGCGACTGAGTTATGGTTTCAGTCCCCTTGCGGGGATTAGATATTCGGAAACCCCGCCATCTGAAACATAAACTGGGGGCGGAATCCAGGAGTGATTTTGGCAGACCTTTTAAAAAACCTCATTTCAGGCTTTGGGTCAAGCACAAACTGAAACTAACAAAACGCTGAAAGTATTCAATTGTCAAGGTTCTGGCGATTTGGCGGATCCCTGGGGTTTTTGACCTCGCTCTAGGTCTGCCAAATTTGTCTTTATATAAGTGTAAAATTTAGGAAGTTACTTGTCAAGATTTACAATATTACAAATATTTAAGCCTTATATTGGCCAATGTAGTCAATTATATCCGATAAAGCCCTATTTCCTGGACAATATCGGCTGTAACTTTCTGTCTTAAATCATAAGGTAAGAGAATTTCTACCTTAGGTCGCCATGCCCGTAAACGCATAGTTACATTATTATCCCCATGTCGGTACTGAAGACTGTAATAAGCATCTTTTGGTGAACGATTGGCCATAACCTTTAATAACTCTGTTTTTTGTTCTGAATTGATTGCAGAGTTTTTAATCAAACCTTTCGCTTTTTGATAATCAATCAATTTAAAAGTTTCATGGCGAGAGGTATCCTGAATATAACGGTCATGATAATCTCGTTCAAATCGTAGCAGCATCAATCGAGATTCTAAATAAAAATCAAACCCTAATGCTTTATCCATTTGTAATTCTATTTCTTCTGGATTTGGTAAATTTTTTTGGTAATATCTTTGTTGTAATTTTTTAGGAATCCCCGGATTTGTCCATTCAATTGCTGTAATTTTTTCAATTCTATCCAATCTAAAGTTATACCAATCTGTTTTTCTATCAGGACTTTCCCCAAAAGCACACAAATAAACTGCACGTTGCACATAATAAATGCAAACTGGATAAACTAAACATTCTAGCAAATCTCCTAATCTAGCACTATTATAAATTAGCTTAATTGGTGGCACTGGAGTTTGTGACCAAAGTTTTCGGAGTTCATATTGCCAATTTCCAACTTCGTCTGTTGCAGTTACCACATAGTCTAGTTTCAAAAAGAAGCGTTGTACACCACCGATTTTTTGAGACATATTCTCAGCGATTTCTGCTAAATCTTCTTGATTGAGGAAATTTAATTCATAATTATTAGTTTTAGTAGTAATAGGACGAGAAGGTAAATATTGAACTCGATGATATTTTTGTTGTCGAATTTCTAGCCAACCTAATTTTTCTAAAATTTGTAAATCTGCTTGTAAAGAACGACGAGTTACCCCAAATAATCTTTTTTCAAGGATTTCATCTAAGTTAGAGATCTTAACATGAGATAATAAAGACTTTTTCCATGTTTCCTGATTTAATCCAGTTTTAGGATCAAATAACCAGTCAGCAGTAGTTTTTGCACAATGACAGTTAGGGTCATGGAAATCGGGTATTACTTCACCCTTGGGGTGTGTAGAACCAAAGAAAGCGGTTTTCCAATCTGCCAAGGTAAAACCATCCTCTAAGAATACATGATCTTCACCTTCTCCATATAAAGAACGTAACCACACCCACAACCGAATGGCACGGAGGAGGTTTTGCTTGAGAGAACCGCGTGCTAACCATTGCAACAGTTCTACTTGGGGAACATCAGAAAAAATTTGCTCAGACACTTATACTCAACACGGCTAGGAAATGGACTTTGACAAGATTACAAAAAGCCTAGATGTATAATGGTTTAGCATTGCTAAACTCCTACCTATGGAATCAAATGATTAAGCCATTTTGAGCATATCTAGTACAGCACGGCGTAAATAAAACAACCATTCTCAATTACTAAAAAGCTTACGCCATATTATATTATTTTTGACTTTTAACTTTTGACTTCCGCCTTGCGGTACTAGGACTTGGGGACAATTCCAGCATAGACTAATCTGGAATAGGCTGCTTCCAATGCCATGTATGATGTGATAACTACCGAATCAGTAAGGGTAATGACTACTTACAACATCGAGTTAAAAGAGGATATTTTGCGGGTGAGTTTTGGTGAACCTGCCCAAAATGACCAAATTGTCAAAGATGCTGCTGCAAAATTAGGGCAAATGGCACAGTCGGGGAAACTTACAGGAGGACAACTGCTAAGGATTAATGGACCGGTTTCTATACCCGTTGCTTTTGTATTGGCACATAAATTAGCCCATATTTACGGAGCAATTGGTTTGTTTGATCCTAAACTGGGTAAGTACGTGATCTGCATCACACACAATCCAGCATATAAACTGGGAGACTTAATTGATTGAAGTTTTGTTTGAGGAAATTACTTGAATCTTGTTTTAATCATTTTCTAATCCAGTGCTATTAATGAGTATTTACCATATTAGTTTAGACGGTGATGTTTTAAAGGTAGGATTTGGCAGTACCCTGACTACAGGTGATAAAATTGTCCGTGATGCAGCCACCAGATTGAATCAAATGATTGTTTCTGGGGAATTAGCGGGGGGTTCGCTGATTAAAATCAACGGTCGGATATCGGTACTGGTGAGTCAGGTTTTAGCTGATAAACTATCTAAATTGTATGATGTCATTGCCCTGTTTGATCCCAAGATTGGCGATAAGGGGCTGGATAGGTACGTAGTCACCATTAGTAAACATCCTGATTATCAAGTCGGGGATATTTTGGATGTGGTGCGGATACAGCAGCAGTCAAGTATCAAATTGGTAATTTGCGGGTTTGCCAATACAGGAAAGACTTGCTTCCGGGAAGGTCTAAAACAAGCGTTGTTACAGATTCCCAATGCACCGGAATCCTATTTTATCTCTGGTTGTCCAGATGGGGATGGTTCTTGGTATGGGGAAACTGCACGACGGGATGCAGATTTAGCAAATAGGTTAAAAACGGAATACAAGGCGGGTTTTACACTGGAGTTTGCAGAACGCAAAGCACAGGAAGTTAGGGGTATTAATACACCGATATTTGTGTTTGATGTGGGGGGGAAATTTTCTGATGCTAACCGGTTGATTATGGGGGAAGCGACTCATGCGGTGATTTTGGTCAAGGATGAAACTGAGGTTGTACCTTGGCAAGAGTTGTGTCAGTCGCTGGGTTTATCGGTGGTGGCCATTATTCACAGTGATTATGAGGGTGTGGAAGATGTGATTTCCCAGGAAACGCCGATTCTGAGGGGTAGTGTGCATCGCTTAAAACGGGGGGAGGATATATCTGTGCGTCCGATGATTCGGGCTTTGGCTGGGGTTTTGGTGGGAATGAGTGGGGGATAGGGGGGGGATCGCTCCTTGGATATTTAACGTAAATTAGAGGTAATTAACATGAGTGCATCACAGTTAGATAAATTTAAAGTTGATCATTTGTTTTTGTTGATAGGTGAAAATCCTTTGCCTAATTATGTGGCGGCGAAGACTTTAGTGAATAAAGGTGGAACTATTTATTTGGTGCATACAACAGATACATACGAAACTGCAAAAAATCTAAAAATTATTCTCATACAAGAAGATAATAAGTTTAAAGATGTGGAATTAATAACTATTCAAGATTATGAGTCTGATGCTCATTACATTAAAACCGAAATTAATAAGACAATAGATAAAATATCTGTTGGAAAAGTTGGACTAAATTATACAGGTGGTACAAAAGCAATGTCCTCACACGCTTATCGGACATTATTTTATGAAGAAATAAAAGAAAATAATCAAAATAATAAAAAATATAAACAGCGACCAGATATTGTCTTTAGCTATCTAGATGCGCGTAAGTTAGAAATGTGTATAGATAAGGAAAATGGAGAAAGAGAACGTATTAAAATTCAACCCACTACATTAGAAGTAGAGCTAGTAAAACTTTTTAATTTACATCGTCTAAACTTAACTAACACCCCTGAGAAGGAAAGCAAATTACCGAACTTAGCTACAGCAATGGCTCATTTATTTAGTGATGAAACTAAAAGAAAGCTGTGGTTTAGTGGATTTTATAAAGATTTTTGTAACCAAGGACGAAGAACAAAACCTAATGGTTCAAAAGAGTGGAAAAGTGAACCTAAGTTAATGGAGGTATCTGTATCTACAGACAACTTACCAGAAGAAATTGTTACAGCTTTTAAAGAAGAAAATTTTGTAATAGATAATAAACTTTCACTAAAGCAAGTTCAAAAAACAAACTCATTTGCAAAATTAAAACATTTTTGTGAATGGTTAGATGGTCTATGGTTAGAACATTATATGTTAGAGGAAGTGAAAAAAATAAGAGCTAAACAATTTATCAATGAAAATTATGGAATGACATTTAAAATACCCTTAGAAGGAACTAAAGATGGATTTGAATTTGATATTGCATTTACACGAGGTTATCAGCTTTTTGCTATTTCTTGCACAACCGATGATAACAGAAAAATCTGTAAACAAAAGCTTTTTGAGGCTTATTTACGAGCAAGACAAATGGGCGGGGATGAAGCAAGAGTAATACTTGTTTGTTGTTCTGATGCTCCAGACTCTATTAAGGCAGAAATTGGCAATTTATTAGACCAGAAAAAAATAGCAGTCTTTGGATGTGAAGATTTAATTGATTTATCTATAAAGATTTCTCATTGGATTAAACAAAAAGATGAGGAAGTAGCACAATGAGCCAATTTACAATTACAGTAATTGATACTACTGGCAAACAGAAATACATTTTCAATAGTAACCGTCTTCGAGAAAATATAGGAGCGTCCTATTTATTATCCCAGGCTACAGGCGAATGGATAAAAGATACTTTAGACCAACATTTAAACATTCCAAAAATCCATCAAAGAGAACCAATTGAAACCAGTAGATTTGATGCTGAATTAATTTATGCAGCAGGTGGTAATGCACTAATTATATTCAAATCACATGAACTTGCTATTAAATTTACGGAAATTCTGAGCAAGCGAGTTTTACAAGAAGCATTTGGGATTAATCTTTTAGTTGCTCACGCCGACTTTAGATGGGAATACAACAATTTACGTGATATTGTTGAAGATTTGAAGAAAAGTAAGATTACTTATCAAAAATATGAACGAGTTCCTTCAGTACCACTGTTAGGTTTAGGGGTCACTGCTAGTTGTAATTCAACTCAATTACCTGCTGTAGATGAAAGTCGTAACTATATTAATTATGAGGATGATGACGAGGCAGTTAATAGCTACTTAATTTCTACGGAAACAAAACATAAATTAGATGCTGTAAAACAAGCAAACCAAAATCTACAAAACCAATTTTCAGAAGTTGTTGATCCAAATATTTATAAATTTCCGTATCGAACAGATCATTTAGGTAGGACAGAGAATAAATCTAGTTATGTAGCAATTGTTCATGCTGATGGTAATGGAATGGGAAATAGATTTCAGGAACAGGGTAAAGGCAAAATTAACCGAGAGTATATTAATACTATTCGAGCATTTTCTGATAGCGTTGATAAAGCAGGATTAAATGCACTAAAAGCTGTATCTGAATCTCTTATGAATGCGATTCAAAAAGGAAAAGTTATAGGTAAATTAGGAGAATTTGAACTCAATGCTCAATACTATCTTCCATTTCGCCCATTAGTATATGGAGGTGATGATATTACTTTTCTTTGCGAAGGAAGACTAGGTATTGAATTAGCAGCTTTATTTCTGAAAGAATTTGAAAAGCAAATTGTATCTGATAATCAAGCTTTAACAGCTTGTGCAGGAATTTCTGTAGTAAAAACCCACTATCCTTTTGCCAGAGCATACCAAATTAGTGAACAATTATGTGGTGAAGCTAAGAAATTTGTTAAAGATTCGAGAAAAAAATATTCTCTTGATTATTTTTCTGCTTTTGATTGGCATTTAGCAGCAAGTGGTTTAATCGGTTCAATCTCTGAAATTCGTCAGCGTGAGTATCAGATTATTATTGATAATAAACCTCAATTTTTAGCAATGCGCCCCGTGCGTTTAAATCCTCATTATAGTGAGTGGAGAACTTGGGATTTTATTACAGAAGTGATTAAAGGATTTCAAGAAGGAGAAGATTGGAAAGATCGTAAAAATAAAGTCATGGCTTTAAGAGAAATTTTAAGACAGGGTTCTAATGATGCTGTTAAATATTTCTTAAAAAGTTATAATCTTTCTAAATTACCACAGGATTCAAAATCTGGTATTGAAGGTGAAAAGGCTTGGTTAGATGGAGAAGGTAATAATTTATATTGTGGTTATTTCGATGCAATAGAAGCTATGGATTTTTATATCTCTCTGGGGGAATAAATAAATGAATGAATATCAATTAAAAATTCAACTATTGAGTGATACAACCTTTAGTAGAGGTGATGGTGTTGCAGGCTTAATTGACCAAGAAGTACAACATGATGCTTTTGGTTTTCCCTATTTACAAGGACGAACTTTGAAAGGTTTATTAAGTGAAGAATGTGATAATTTAGTTTCAACAGTTTTATCTAAGCAACACCGTTTATATTGGGAAAATATAGCCTGTAATTTATTTGGTATTCCCGGTAGTGATTTAAACAAAATGGGAATTATGCACGTAGGAGATGCTTGTTTAGCAAATGATTTACGTGAAGCTGTAGGATGGCAAATTAACCAAAAGTATCCAACTTTAACTACTCAAGAAGTTCTGGATTCATTAACTACAATTCGCCGCCAAACTGCAATTGATGATGAATCTGGAGTATCTGTTGAGGGTAGTTTAAGATCATTTCGTGTAGTAATACGAGATTTAGAATTTACCGCAGAGTTACATTTTCAAAGTGAACCAAACAATGAAATTTTATCACTTTTATCAGTAGGTACACTAGCTCTTAGGCATATAGGAAGTGGAAGAAATAGAGGACGTGGATCTGTACGATGTACTTTACATAATAGTTCAGGTGAGGATATAACGTACGACCATATAAATTTATTTGCAACAATTTCAGGAGAGAATTAAATGCAAGCTATTATATTTTCATTACATACACAGCAACCATTACTAGCAACGTCTTTTCAAGGTGATCCAAATAGTGATGTATCCTATAGTTTTATTGCTGGTAGTATGATTAGGGGTGCAATTATTGGACGTTATATGAAACAGCGTCAAATATCAGATTTAGATTTGAATAATTATGAAGTTAAAAGGTTATTTTTCGACTCCAGTAAGACTCAATATTTGAATGCTTATTTAATCAGCCATGAAGGAAAACGAACTTTACCTGTACCTCGTTCTTGGTTTAAAGATAAAGATGCGAGAATAGATGAAAATTCACGTCAAATCAAAATTTATGATTTAAGTATTGAACAAGATAAAGATCAACTAGAAGCACCTAAATTTATAGGTGAAAAATATTTCTTTAAAAAAGGTGAATCAATAATCTTGTATGAAGAAAAAAGACGTATTAATATTCATAATCAACGAGATCGCCAAAAAGGACGTTCTACACAAACTAAAATTAATGAGATAACTAAACAATCAGAAGGTGAAGGTAAAATTTTTAGATATGAAGCTATTGATGCTGGTCAAAAATTCCAAGCTGTTATCCTATGTAGTAATGATACTGATGCAGAAATAATCAATAATTTACTAAATTCATCACTAAATATTTGGATAGGTGGTTCTCAAAGTGCTGGTTATGGACATATAAAAATTGAAAATTTAAAACTGACAAGTAATTGGAATGAAATTGATATTTCATCTGTTGATCGTATTGAACATGATAACTTTACTGTCACTTTATTAAGTGATTTAATTTTACGTGATGAGTGGGGACAATACTCTGTAATCCCTCCATCTCATACTAATAAAAATCCAACACCTTTAACTCAGGAATTGGAAAAATTATTAAATACTAAACTGAAACCTAAGTATAGTTATGCTAGTAGTAACATAGTTGGTGGATTTAATAAAAAATGGGGTCTTCCTTTACCTCAAGTTCCCGTATTATCAGCAGGAAGTGTATTTATTTTTGAAAATATTGATAATATAACTCCAGAACAAATTCAACAATTAGAAAATCAAGGTATTGGTGAACGGAGAAATGAAGGATTTGGGAGAATTGCTATTAATTGGCTATATCAACAGGATTTTTCAGGAAAATACCCTGATAAAAAAACATCTGAGCAAGCAGCATTAAAAAATGATCTATCTCGTAATATAGCTAGAAAAATGGCTGATAGATTATTAGAACAAAAACTAGAACAAACCTTGCTAAAACAGATAGGAAACGAAAACTCCAAAATACAAGGAAATATTACTAATAGTCAATTATCCAGATTACAATTAGTAGCTAGACAAGCATTATCAACTGGTGATTGTAATATGGTTTTATCACTTTTAGATAATTTACCTACAAACGCAAAAAAACAGTTAGACAAGGCATTTATTGACAATATACCTCTTAGAAAAAAACTAGAAGAATGGTTGAAAAATCCTGGCGTTTGGATTCCTAATCAACATTATTTAACAGTTACAGTTGCAGGAATAGAACGCAGAATTACAGATGAAATAGCTCGAGAGAATAAATTACTTGAAAAATATACACTTCAATTAATTATCGCACTTGCTAAAAAAGCAATTAAGGAGAAAAACTAATGGATTGTAACCGACTTAAAACCCGTAATCAACGGAAAATATATAAACGTATTATTATACGTGGATTATTAGTATTAGATACTCCAACTTCTTTAGGAAGTGGTGATACAGATGGGAATATTGATTTACAAATATTACGAGATAGTATAGAAGATAAAGCCTTATTAATGGGTTCATCTATTGCAGGTGCATTACGCAATTATTTACGGGAATACCAAAACAGTGATGAATTTTCATTATTTGGAAGACTACGTACTGATGAAGATGGTGATCAAAGTCCGCTTATTATTAATGATGCAATTAGTAATAAAGTAATTGAACCTGAACTAAGAGATAGTGTAAAAATTGATAGTATTACTCGCACAGCAGCAGATAAAGCAAAATATGACTTAGAACTATTGCAAGCAGGTACAGAATTTCCTCTATGCTTTGAGTTATTGATAGAAAAAGGATCTGATGAATCCAGTTTACTAAAAGGATTAGCGATCGCACTCCAAGGTTTAGAACAAGGTGAAATCAGCTTAGGAATCAAAAAACATCGCGGTTTTGGTCGCTGTCATGTCAAAGAGTGGCAAGTATGGCAATTTGATTTAACAGATTATCAACAAAGATTAGATTGGGTAAGATTTGAACATTGGCACTCTGGTTTATTTGATTATCCAACTCATACATCAATTGCAAACGCATTAAATGTATCTCTGGATGAAAAAGATGATCAGCGTGAGTTCTGTAAAATTGATGCTACATTTACCCTTGCTAGTCCTTTATTGATTCGTTCTGGTCAAGCATCCAGTGATAAAGCACCCGACGTAGTACATTTAAAATCCCGACGTAATGGAGAATTAAAACCTGTTTTATCTGGTACATCTCTAGCTGGAGTTTTACGTCATCGTGCAGAACGTATCATTAATACAATTGGTAAAAATACCAATATTATTGAAGATATATTTGGTTCAGATTTATCTAAAAATAAAACTTCAGAAGCAAAAGCTAGTCGCTTAATAGTTAATGAAAGTGTCATTGAAAACACCACAGATTTAGTACAAAACCGCATAGCCATTGACCGTTTTACAGGTGGTACTTTACATGGTGCATTATTCAATGAACAGCCAATATTTCCTAAAAATGATACAAATGAAACACATTTAAAATTAAATCTTGAATTACGTAATCCAAAAAATAATGAAATTGGGTTACTGCTGTTATTACTAAAAGATTTATGGACTGGTGATTTACCAGTAGGAGGTACAAGCAGTATTGGTAGAGGGAGATTACAAGGAAAAGATGTAACTATTACTTTACAAAAAAAGGGAGAAAAGACAACATTTACTATTGTACAATCTTCAGAAAATTTAGTTGTAAGTGATGGTGATGCTAAGTCTTTACAAGAATTTGTTTCTGCATTAAATGAGGAAGTTAACAAATGAATAAACCAAAATGTGAACATTTAGAAATATCAAATAATATTGACTTGAAAACATGGATAGAAGAACAAACCAAAGTTAATCAATTAACATACTTTTTAGCTCACGCTGATGATGGGGTAATTTGGGGCAAATTTCAGGATGGTAAATTGATTACCACTACTGAACCAGTTAAATTATTTCCTAAATGCGATTTTCCAAATTTGAGAAAGGAAACTTTACAACAATGTCGTATTTTTGGGGATACTTCAGAAGTAATGATTTGGAAAACCGATGGAGGTTTCAAAGCACGTTTAATTCAAGATGACCATTTAATAGAGGATGATTATATTACTGAAAGTCAAATTCTTTGGGGAACACATGGAGAAAAACATCTAAAAGGTTTTACTTTATTATGGGATGTTTCACAGGGACTAAAACACGCTGTACCTTTTACAGATATTGAGTTAGAAGAAAAAGGCAAACTAAAAAATAAAGTGAGATTAATAGTTCGTCATTATATTGATTTTGATGACTCAGGTGTTGCTCGAATTTATCTAAGTCGTTTGGTTGATTTAACAAATAAGGAGATTAAAAAATGAACCCTAAACATAATGATAACATTCCTAATCATAAGAAAGCGATCGCACCCTATAATTTTGTAGAATTACCAGAAAAAGTTGTTGAAGTATCCCCAGATTCTCTACCATCAAAAAATATTTATTGCAATAATCATTACACTGGCAGAATTGAATGTACTTTAACTACTGAATCTCCTCTTTATATTAGATGTGGATTTACAAAAGAAGAGTTTGAATGTGGTACAGAATCAAAAGATTTACCAAATTTCTTTTATACTAACTCTTTAGGAGAATCTACAAAACCTGTGATTCCTGGTAGTAGTTTGAGAGGAATGTTAAGGAATTTAGTAGAGATTATTACTTTTAGTAAAATAGATCAAGTTGCTGATAATCAGCGATTATTTTTTCGTGCAGTAGCAGCAAGTCAGAATAAAGACTCTTTAGGAAAAGAATATCAAAGATACGTAGATAATTTAAGAAACAAAACAATTCAAGCAGGTTATCTTAAAAAAGATCATGAAGGATGGTATATACAACCAGCTAACAAAGAAGAAGGTCAAACATTTGCTTGGGTTAGAGAAGGAGAATTAGAGATAGAAGAATTAATAAAATTTGATGAAGATGATTATAAACCACAGTATATTGCTGTCAGTTATGGACGAGTAGCAATTGATTACAATGATAGAGCTAAAAGGCTTTTTGCATCAGATGTTGATACACCAAATACTTATTCTCAGAAAAAAGGAGTTCTTGTCACCAGTGGAAATATGAAACAAGATAATAGTGATAAACTTTCCCCACGTAGAAATCACTGCCTTGTTTTTGACTGTTTAGTATTTGAATCTGATTCAAATGTAGAAAAATTGAGATTGGATAAAAGAGCTATAGAGTATTATCTAAATGCACTAACTGATTTTCAAAAAGAATCTTTTAGCAAGGATTGGGGAATATTAAATGAAAATTGCTCTGTTGTTTTTTACTATCCCCCCGAAAATGGAGGTAAAGTAGTATTTTTTGGTCAAAGTCCTAATTTTCGTATTCCTTACACTCATCAAGATAATGGATATGCTGCTACTGTTGCTGATTTTATTCCCACACATTTAACAAGTAAGAAAGAAAATTCTAAAATTGACTTGCTTGACTTAGCTGATGCAATTTTTGGTTGGGTTAAGAAGGACGGAAATAAAAAATTACCTGAGAATATACCTCAACAACGTGCGAGTAGAGTATTTATAACAGATGCTCAATATCAATCTGATGAAAGGGGTATTTGGTATAAAGGTAATTTTAATAATACTATCACACCTCAAATTCTTAGCGAACCAAAACCCACTTGTTTTCAACATTATTTAGTTCAACCTGAAAAAGATAATCCTCAAGCTGATAAAGCTAAATTAAAACACTATGCTAGTCAACCAGAATCAGAGACGGTGATTCGTGGACATAAAGTTTACTGGCATAAAGGAGAAAATCCTAACTTTGAACATCCAGATGGTAATAAGGCTATAGGAACTCAAGTAACTAAAATTAAACCAATAAATTCAGGAGTAAAGTTTAAATTTGATATTCATTTTGAAAATTTAACTGATGTTGAATTAGGTGCATTATTATGGGTAATTGATATTGCTCAAAAACAAGATAAAAAAGGTAAACAATATCGTCTCAAACTAGGTATGGGCAAACCTTTGGGCATGGGATCTATTAAAATTGAACCTCAGTTATATTTGAGCGATCGCCATTACAAATACACTCAATTGTTTAATGAAAATAAATGGGAACTTGGAGAATCTGAAATTATCGGTAAAAAATATTTGGATTTTGTTAAACCATTTGAAGAATATATTTTAAGTAATATTAGTTTAGAAGATTACCCAAAAGGTAAAAACAAAGGTGACATAGAAACTATTTCAGAATTACCGAGAATTGAGATGTTATTAGCAATGTTGACTTGGGATAATTCCCTCAACATTGAAAAAAATACTCGATATATGGAAATTCAACGAAATGTTACGAAGTTTCATATTGCTAAACCTAAACATGGAGATAAAACTATCAATGAGTATAAAGAACGTCCTGTATTACCAACTCCACTTCAAATAATAGGATGGGAAGATAACCGCAGAATTGATCAACCTCCTTCTTCACCTTCAAATTCAGGTAGTTCTATTTATCCTCCAAAACCTAAACCTAAGCCTAAAACTAAACTTCAAGAACCTCAAGGTCAAAGTAGCAATGTAGAGAAACCAATCACAAGAGATCAACAACCTCAAAAAAAGCCAAAGGGAAATTCTGAAGGAGGTAATTTTAACGCTATAGTCAGACCACCAAAACCACCGAAAAAATAAATTCGATACTTCTCTCAGTTTGCCATGAAAGTTACTATCAAAGATAGTCAAATACTCAAAACAGTTCAACCTGATATTATCCAGACACACCTGCAAGCTACAGGATGGCAAGAAACAGGAAGAATTTATAATGATGCTGGGGCAA
>JACCDP010478436.1_pt1 | contig 19666 bp, 25 predicted proteins | sample 7445841 | NCBI WGS metagenome assembly JACCDP01 (sample SAMN15323441, study PRJNA562643) | freshwater metagenome | isolation source: river surface water | place: USA:Blue River Watershed | collected 2017-08-17
CATGCTTTTTTGAGTCTCAAATCGACTGTTTTCTTTATTTCTCCAATGGTTTCATCATTCTTTTCGGATACATTTTTCTGAATTCGTTCAGTTAGTATATCGAATTCTCTTTTCAGTTTCTCCTTTGAATTGGATACATCATCATACAATGATGACTTCGAATCTTCAATGATTGATCTAAGGTGATTCTCCCACTTTTTGGAAGTCTCCTTGAGTATTTTCAGATCTTGAATTTTCTTCTGTTCAAGTTTCGCCTTCGCCTGTCTATATGCTGTCTTTCTAATGTTCTCGATCTCTTCTTGGAGTGCTTCCCTCTCCTGTCTAAGTTTCGCTCTTATTAGTGTTTCCTCAATTTCTAGATCCTTAGACTCGACAATTGGCTTGTATTCCTCTTCAATAACATCCTTGGGGTCTTCCTCGATGAGTCTTTCGATCTCTTCAAAACTGCTATTTTCGTTGAAATAAATGTGAAACGTCTTGGACTTCACAAGTAAGAATGGATAGCTTCGTTTTTCGCCATTGATGTCTACTGGAATTGATACCACTGGACATCCTCTGTGTTCGGAAATCTTCTCAACTGTGTGTTTTCCGTTATCAGTTAAAATTTCATAAACATTAAAGAATATTTCATCATATTCAGTAACTTCAATGATATTAAGATCATTACTATTTGATATTTTATTAAAATCAGAACATTCTAAAATCTTAATCTTTTCAAATTCTTCATCATTGTATTCTTTGATGATATCAATTCCTTTTGATTCTTCTTTTGTCTTTTTTATTTCCTGTTCTAAAAGTTCGATATCTTCAGTTGAAGGTTCTTCTATAATCTTTTCTACAGTATCTTCAATCAGCGAGTCTGGTTCTTCTTGAATACTTTCCAAGTTTGCGACCTCTTCTTCCAGTTTATCGAAATCACTTGCTTCGTTAAATGAAATCGATGGAGTGCTTCCTTTTAATAAAAGAAATGGGTATAGTCTCTTCTCACCATTGATTTCCACTGGGATTGATACTATTGGATTACCATTATGTTCGGCAACTTTTTCAACAGGATATTTCACCCCATTGATATCAATCTCATATACATCGAAAAATATTTCACTGTATTCTTTTACGATTACAGTGTTAATTCCAGTATCTATCTTTGTGAATGATACATTTTCCGAAAACAGTTTCATTTAACTTATTTAACTACAAATCTTTGAATATCAAGGATGGAACCTGTCTAAAATGATTGATTTCACACCATCATAATCTTCCTTAATACCTAGATAATCACCCATTCGGACCCCAATATAATACAATTTAACTAAATTGAAATGAGATTGAATTAATATTTGTTTGAAAATCTGATCGCATACTTTTCTATCGAATGGAAAGTGTTCAGTTTCCAAAAACTGACACAGGGCATCGTGAACCAAGGATGCGAGTCTTGTCTGTTCAAAATCTGGAGTGCCGACCCATCCAAGGAGAGGAATCCATCTTTTTGGAGAACACCCATCCCATGCGTAACCTTTCATGATTATCATGTGAGTGGAGTCGATATATACCCATTCTTTGTTTTTACTGTCTCTAAATGAGATAGCCTTTCCCTTTGGGACGAGATTACATTGTATGATTACCGAATGCTTTGTTTTAAATCTATATTCACGGTTTCCCTGCGGTCCTGAAAGTTCACAATATTCAAAACCTTCTCTAAAGTTTGGAATTTTGATAGTATCAAGCATTAGTTTATATAGAACATTGGTGGTTCGAAATCTCCATATCCACCTTCAACTAGCATGGTTTCGAGTTCTTTTTTCTCGCTAACTCCTTCTTGAAGGACTTCTCCACCATTTAGTGTTCCGCCACCAAGCATGTTAACTCCATTGATTTTTGTAAGGATTCTACCCCACATAATCTTAGCCAATGCGGTTGCATAATCCAATACCCATCTTTCTTTGATAACGTCTCTGAGTGGTCTTTCCACATAACATTGTAGAATTCCAAAGAATCTCATATCTTTGGGTTCTGGTATCATTCTCATATACTGAGTTCTATTATCAAATTGAACGTCACGATTAATGGCTAAAAGCTTTTCGCGTGTATCTTGCCATAATTTGACCGTCTGCCAAGATAGAAGGTCAAATCCGAAATTACCCATTGCATATGAGTAGTATGTTTGTTGCGCTAATGTCTGCTCAAGGCTGAATAAGGTTGAAATACCACTTGATGTTCCTTCGTAGAACTCAATGACATCGATGACCTTACGATACTCCATAACATCATAGTCGAACATATTATTGAATGTATTCGCTGTTGTTGGCTCGCATCGCATGGTGAGTGGTTTCTTTTCTGAAACTGCAAAGTATCCACTTAGATCAGGGCTAAATGTAGTCAAAGACGCATATGAAGTGCTATCTAGAACCTGCATTTCAGTGATTCCATCTGTTGGGATGCTTGCACTCAGGGCAGAGGACGAAGAAAAATAGGTATATGGTATTGCGGATGTGGCGATATAGAGATTTTCACGAATACTAACCTCAAAATCTGGATTTGAAATGCTAGTAGCTTCCAATTTTTCTTTAAGGGTGAATCCAGTTTTAGCTACTGTGAAGAGGTGGTCCAAACGAACCCCCTTATTCTTTTCATAGATATTGCTATCGAAGATGATGTATTCTCTGGTATACCCAGCGTACTTTGTGAAGAATTCACAAGCCTGTGATATGGCATCGTAGAGTTGATCAGGATGAATCTCGACATTGATGATCGGGTGACCAAGATTTCTCATTATTCTTGCGCCTAATTCCTGATAACACTGAATCTTAGAACTAAGATTAGTGGACATGAATGCTGATATCGGCTGGATTGTACAGAGTTCAGACATATATTAGTATTTACTCAGTTAAATACATATATGTCACTCTCTGCCAATAATGGAACCTTTTATGTAGCCCTAACCTGCGGTGCATCGAATGATGGCGGTATCGATACAGTAGAAACCAATAATGGAACTACGTACATCTACCTAACCGCAAACGACTACATTTTGTTTGGTCAAAATGTTCAAGAATACGCACAACCCACTACGAATACTGGCACAGAATACTATCTTCTGTCGTGCTACGCACCAACAACGCTTTCTTCATTAGAAACCAATAATGGCACAGGATTCCTATACTTATCAGCTATGAATTGCGTCACGTTTTGTGATTAAGCTGGTTGTTCTTCTGGAACCATTGGAGCTTCGGGTGCATTTCCAGCATTAGGTGGCTCAAGTTGAGCTTCACCTCCAAGTGCGGCTTCACCACCACCGAAGTCTGGTATACCACCCTCAAGACCACCTAGGCCGCTTCCACCTTCTGGTAGGCCGCTTTCTGGACCACCACCCGCAGGTCCACCACCGTTGGCTTGTGCCAATAGTTGGTTCTTCCAGTCTGGTCCATAGGTCATGATTTGTTGGAGTTCCCAATCAAGCTCTGCGTCTTTACGTAAAAGTTCTCTGTTCGCAAGAATGTCCTTATCCTTCCAGTTCAATGCTTTTTTCATTGCCATTGTTGTGGAGATCTTTTGAGTATTGATCAGATTATTGAATGAGTTGATCTTAAGCTCCATCTTTTGACTATTTCTCAAGTCATAGAAGTTCGATGGTGGGTTGAACACCACGTTGATGTTCGACTCTGTTAATTCATACTCACGGAACATCTTTTTCAGCTTCAAGTGAGTGATGAATCCTCTCTTAAGGGCAGACGCAAACTTCTGTTGTTGGCGTATGATCATTCTTGAGAATTTGAGTTCTTCTCTTAGAATGTCAGTTCCATCACGGAATGCGTCTTCCTCATTCAATCTGGAAGTTGGAGTGCTTAGTGATCTATAAAGTTTCTTAATGAAGTAGTTCAGGTCGTCAAGATCGCCAAGATTGGTAGCACCACCAATTTCAGTTACTGTGGTTGCTTCTTGTCCTTGTCTCTTGGCAAACCAATAAGAATCCAGTGTGGATTGTGGGCTATACTTTTTAACTACATCACCATTATCTGCATCGAAAGTCTTAGTGGACCAGTATTGTGATTGAAGCTTTCTTAAATAGGCTTCTGCTTGTGGAACTGGAAGTCTACCGACATCAACGTTGAACACAAATCTCAACGGAGCATGAACCATACGGTGAATGACGATAGCATCTTCCACCATTGATAGCTGTCTATAAGCTCTACGGCAATTCTCAATAAACGGAACAATGAAGTCTTTTGTTTCGTTGTACGATGCATTGTTGGCATATACAACCTGATTCTCTTCATATGGAATCGGCTCATACTTCACCACCTTCTTAGGATCTAGTGGGTCGAAGATTGGCTTCTGATAGAGGAAGCCTTTGACTAGCATATTTTGTATGTTGCCATAGATCGGGTCGATTACATCGGCTGGAATGTTGACAACACCTAGAACTCCCTCATTAATGTATTCTTCATGAATGATCTGTTCAAAGAACAACTCACCTTCAATTAAAAACTGTCTGATATATCTCCACCCGTCATCATGTAGATTGTAATGTTCTATGTATTTGCTGAACTCTTCATATAGTTCTTCTCTTCTCGAAGATTCAAGATCACAGTTCTTAAACTTCAATAATACAATTTCATCGTTCTCGTCTGGATTTATTGCTTCATCACAAATTTCATCCAAAGCATTGGCTATTTCAGAGAACGCAGCCATTGTGCGGTAGTCTCTTAGGCGACCGGGTTTATCATCCGATGCAGTCGCATACATCAACTGAGAGAAAGATTTATCTTGCGAGATATCAGAGTATGCTGTATTGTTATACGGATTGCTCAGGGTTACTGATTGGCGGGAAATCGCCTCTGGTCTACGCATCCCAACATGCTGGAAGTACTTGTACTTTGGGTTTTTGGCCTCATCGGTGTCAAGGACATTATAACTATATGGCAGTCTATTTTTCAGGTGTGAAGTCATAGAACGATCATAAGTCGTGGATCTTCCATCACGACTAATATTGGTTCTATTGCTTGGATTATTCGTTATATTACCAGCCATATTGGTATTTAATCAAAAACGGTCAAATGACAACTATATTGTAACCACTTGATACCCAACCAGCAGAATTGGCCGTAACGAATGTGAAATCACCAGAACTTAAATATTCAGAACTTAGCGATATAGTAGCAACATTATCATTAAATGTAGTGATAATGTCAGTTGGAACTTTATATCCAGATATGACTGGAGATAATGCGGTGTGGATCTCTTCAAATGTAAGGTTTGGAATCACCTGATTTGAACTCAGATACCAGCTATTATTGAAGTCAAAACGCTTACCATAGAAGGTGAATAGGTTGTCATTACCAGAATCCACGGACAGGGACGCGAAGTACGGATTTCCATTCAGGAAGCTATTGGTGACTTCTGGAATGGCCGATACGGTGATTAGGTCGGTATTGTAATTTATACCAGAAAGCCAATTATAAGAGTCATAATTGAGGATATCCGTCTCACTAGAGACAGAATTGAATGTCGTGTTAACGACATAAATTGGGGCAACCGAGGTCTGTGTTGCGGGGAATAACCATCCCTTGATGGTGAAACCAGTGTTTCCAATGATGCGATACTTATCGTCTTTGGTTATGTTGATCGGGTTCTCAAAGTCAACATTACCACTCCAAAACACTTCCGATCTAATTTCATCATCAAAATCTATTTGAAATTCATCAGGAACTTTCCAAGATATGATGAAGTATGGGTTACACCAAGGGACAAAATTCGATACAATCTGGTCAATGTCTTCCTTATACCTAGCGATTATCGAAACCTTCAACTCGATCTGAACTGGTATCGGTTGTGGTATTTTTGAAATAGCATCATCCAGAACGTGAGTTCTATAGAAATGCTGATCCTTGTTTTGAATCCTATCTGGATCTCTTCGAATATTCGTCTGCTCAATTGAAATGGCAGGTAGGGTTATATTCTTGTTCTGATTGACAATATCGTGAAGAACTCTCTGTTTCGGTCCAACTACATATTTTACATTGATCTTTTCCTTTTGGGTATAATCACTTGTATATCTGTAGACAAAACAATCATCAAATGCCGCCACAAACTGTGTCAGCATGTTTAGATTCTCACGAAAGTAGGAATATTTCTTCACTACTCATTATTTATTCTCCAAATAGTGTATTGAATCCAATAGAACGTTCAACCCCAAGTTCTTCGTTGTTGTTTTCTTCTTGATTGAAGATTTCGGCAAGGCTCATTGGTTCTTTCACTTTGATGTCCAAGTTGCAGAATTCGACCAGTCTTTTGGCATCCGCAACACTCAGTTTATCAAAATGGTGTTGATAATACAATCTTCCCTTTCTCTTGAGTGCGGTGTCAATGTTATTCGAATCACAGTTGAAAGTAGCAATCACGCGAAGGTTTAGAGCATCTTTCAAGAATCCATCAGTCAGACCAAGAAGGTTGTTTGTGGCTGCATTTCTATCCTTTGAGAGAACTTCTTCCGCATCTTCAATTAGAATGATTGAGTTCTTGTTCCCCATCATGAATGTGATGAAGTCAGGAGACGCAATCACAGAAAGCATCGAAGGTGGAATGTAGATAACGTTCTTATTGGCTTGAGATATTATATTTTTGATATAGTTACTCTTTCCAGTTCCCGGATCACCGTGAAGCAACATCAGATTTCCAGTTTTTGGTTGACTGGTCACAAATTCAAGTATTTTCTTGTGTGGAAAGTCCGAACCATAGAAAAGGTCATATCTATCTTCCTTGATTGGAAGTGGATTACATTCCGTCTCTTGATTGAAAAGACCACCACTGTTTTGGGCGATCATGTAGAATTTGTTTTCAGATGGGATGTATTCTGTTGAATACTTTGTGTATAGATCTTGAATCAGTTTCAAGACAAATTCCTTATTGGTTTCGACTGGTTCGAAGTTTATATAAAAGAATTGATGATTCTTTTTTCTTTGCGGAGAGAATCCTGAAAACTCATCATCATCGTCACTAGAATCTTCTTTATAGAAACAAGCACTGATACCCAAGATGATTTTTCTATCCATGTGTACAAAAGTCTTATAATCAGCTTCTTGTTTGAAGATGATGAACCCAGTTTTAGATAGACATTTATACAACGAGTCTAATTGTTTTTTCGAAATCAGTCTTTTGTCAATTTTTAGATTTTGTCTGCTAGTGGCAGACCAAAACATTTCGAAATAGCAAGGGTAGTCTGGTTGGTGTTCAAACTTATGATTTGAAAGAACCTTTGATCCTTTTTCATCATTCCAAATAACAGTATTTTTAAATGTTTCAAAATTGTTCATATTTTTTTCAAATTGTTTAGCTTCCTGTAATCTTTTAATTTCTTTATGTGACCCCAATCCCCCTCTCAACTCACTATCTCTACTTGGATATACAACATCATACATTGGATGTCCGTATAGAAGCCATTTAAATGTATCAAGTTCTTGATAGTATCTAGGACTATTATTTTTAGACATTTCTAATGTTCTAACACGAATTGACATTAATGTATTCTATCTAAGAAGAACTTCGGAAGTTTTGACTTGTTTCGCATTATAGCATCAGAAATCGATGTGTCAAGTATATAAGTATCACACTCATCGTCCAGACATCTAATACAACGACCACATGCCTGAACCAATGTCACAAGCATCTTATCAGCATACCAGTCTTTGTCAAGCTTCATAAGCTTAGAAATTCTAGTTTCCTTGGTTGGAAGCCAAGGAGCCTTCAAAAGTACCTGAAATTTGCCCAAATCTCCAATTAAATCGACCCCATACGTCATACTTGGGCTTACTAATACAGTTGGTTCTTTGGACTTTTCATGTCGTTCAAGCAACTCTTCATTAGTAACTCCCGTCTCACGACAAAGCAATCGATCACTTTTCACATTTTCTCTGATATAGTCAGCAATAAACTGAGTATGTGTATGAATGATACCTTTATCGTTTTTATGTTGATCTAAAATTTGTTGTACTTGTTTGGCAAGTTTCGGTAGATGAGATTTTAGGTTCTGAAAATTTAACCTCTGATCTTTCAGCATGTAAATCGGAGCCTTTTCTGGATCAAATGCTGAGTTAACCTCAACATATTCATAATCTTTAATTCCTAAACTCTTACAGAAATTGGGATGATTGATGATGGTAGCGGACATGATAACAACTTTTTCAGCATGTCTAAAGATATAATCAGAAAGAACGTCAACTTTAAGTGGAATGAACTTGATTATCTTATCTTCACGTTCTATCAGATACTCACTATCGTTGTAAGTGTAAATCAGAATCTCAAGTGATTTTTGAAGATTCATTAGTTTAGTATACTCACCGCGCTTCTTGGCTGATTCAATTGGATCTTTACCTTTTGATTGGAAATATTCGGTATATTCTTCAATACTATTACCAACAGAAGAAATCAAATCACGACACCAATTCAACGCTTTACTTGGTGTTGGTTGAGTTGGAAATGATGATACAGCAGTTCCAGTTTTAACTAGAAATGGAATATCAATTTCACATGTAAATTGCTTCACTAATTGATCTTCAAGTTCAGACCCTTCATCACATACGATGATCTGTCTTCTCTTCAAATGTTCTGGAAGTGAGAAAAACATACTATAGTTCAATGCTGAGAATTGCTTCTTCAACATTACATTTCTAGCGTTAAAATATGGACAAAGATTCTCAGACCAACAACGTTGTTTCAGTCCAGCAGTGTATATGCAAGGGGCGACATCTACAGTTAGTTCTTCATCAACCTTACATTGATAATTTCCCTGACCTTTTAGAATACCAGTATGTTGAAATGTGTTCTTATACTGATCTTGAAGACTTTTTGTAATTGTCAACGCGAAGCACCCAAATGTTGGTTCATTTCCAACAAGCTCTGGTCCCTCTTCACCATATGCAGTATAATTGTCAATGATTCTCCTATATGAATCAGACGCAGTGCTTGTCGAATTGGCAAGAGTTACTGGAAGAAATGATTTACCGCTTCCAGTTGGTGCGTTGACAATGACAAACTTTTTACCGTTATTGAACGCATCCTCAATTTTCTTTAGGATTTTAACCTGTGCATCGTTTGGCGTGTAACCTTCTGGAAATCCTAGTAAGAGCTTCGACATGGGCCTATGATACCCCATTTTTGGATATTGTCAAGATGAGAGTGCTTTGATGTGGAGATAGTTGTCGTAGATTTTGGAACACTCTGATCTATCCATCGCCTTCATCTTCCAAAACGCTTCTTCTGTTCTAGGACAAAAGGCAGATAAGCAGTAATCGAAGATGTATCCATCTTTGATTTCAATCACCTTATAAGGATAAGGTAAATCATACTCATATGTTTTTGTGTCTGTTTCAAGCTTAAACCTAATAAAGAATTGCTTGATGTTAAACACCTTAACTTTTCCCTTTTTTATACATTTCTCATCGACAACGAACTCCAGATTTTTAAGAATCAAGTCTTTTAGCTTAGTTTCCAACTTATGCATATTATAATTAACAAGCCATTTTGGAAAATCAAACATTGTCCATGAACTGCATCTGATCTTGTACTGACATTTTATGTATTACATCGTTATAATATGCCCAAAAGTTATCATCCGCTGGAATTGTTGATATAAGTAGACAAGACTCCATAGACACATTTCTGTAGTCTTTCATGAAAATATCCCACACGACAACAATATCGTGTTTTGCTTCGTTAAGTCGCCTAGGTGTTCTTGGAAAGTGAAACAATAACGATGTTCTGCCATTGTGAGAGTCCAACAAATTCAAAGAGTTCGTGCATAGCATTCGTCTGAACTCTGGTCTATTTGGTGCGCGCTCTGGTCTTCTTCTAAGAAAGACAATCTCACACACATGATTCTTGGTGAGTTTGCTTAATTCCAATCTTCCGATTGGTCTATTTTCCTGTTTGATTTTACTTTTATAATCAACAGTCTGTTTATATTGACCAACAAAAGCTTTCCAAGCTTCGAGAACATCTCCCTTAAACTTCTTAGCAAATTTGGTGAATATATCTTTGATGTTCACTGATATATTTAATCAGTAGCAACGTCCTCTTTTCGTTTGCAGACACCGAACATTCTTTGTTCATTAATAAATAGACCCTTCGCTACTTTACCGTGTCCTTCGACTTCGAGATTGTTAACTGGAATTCCCATGTTTGCTGGGAAAATGACAATTTCACCAATGTCTGTAAATAGAACATTTGGTCCCTTTAGAATCACTCGTCCCTTTCTCCACATATTGTGAATCTGTGCTACTGGAATCAGTAGTCCACCTCTAGTAACGTAGTCAACACCATCTTCTCCAGACTCTAAATCACAAAACTCAAGCAATATGACATCATCCATCAATCTGGATAATACAAACTCATCCATACCGAAATCGGTTGGTAGATTACCACCTGAAAGATCAAGATGAGATCTTTGAACTGCTAATTTATCGATGGATTGTTTTGGAATTTCAATATGTTGTACGCGACCACTCATGCCAGTATTTATGACGACATTCCAATACGTCAAGTATTGGTTTTATGAAATGTGTTTTCGTATATTTCAATCTCACGTTTTGAGAGAAACTCTGGAATGATTTCCTCTTCCTCTTTTTCCTGTTTCGGCTTTTTGATATAGTCGAGTCTTTTTCTCTTGAGTTTTGGTATCATTGCATCAAAAAACACAAACTGATCCTCATTATTCTCAAATACACCACCATACATATTCAATGTTTCATTGATATAATTGGAATATATTCCACCATCATAGTATGAAAATGACTTCATAGTTACATATGGGCTAAATTCTCCCAATAGGTTGAAATCAAGCTTGTTTCTCTTCTCTTTGTAGAGAAGATGGTTTACCGCATCGAACATACCCAACTATAGCACGAAGTTACGCTTCGTCAAGCTTTTGGGTATTTTTCTTACTCACACGCTTCTTACGTGGGGCTTTTGGCTTTGGTTCTTCGTCCTTGACTTCTTCAACTGCTGGTTCGACCTTTTCGACTGGTGCTTCAACTGCAACTGGTGGTCTGAAAAGAACACCAAGACCGTGATGATTTGGAATATTATAGAATTCAACACCATTACCGATTACCTTTTCACATGCTTGCATAACTGTTGGAAACGATATCGTATCGTGGGCAATAACCAAATTAGAATGTTCCAGTGCCCATGTTAATTGTTCCAGTGTAGCCTCAAAGCTATGATCAGCGTCAATGTGAATCAAATCAAACCTTTTATCACTAATTTTATCTTTATAAGTATTGAAGTCTTCTCTGACTAATTGAATGTTTCTGTCTTTCAATGTACTATAAACATTAGCAAATTGTGCATCGGCTTGTTCTTTGGTTTGTCTTCCGATAAATCCAACTCTAAAGTCATCAACTGCGACAACTTCCTTGAATAGTTCGGATAAAATGTGTGTACTGTATCCATTATCAACCCCCACTTCTAATGCAGAATTTGGAGTAATTCCACATTCTTCAATTATGCTTTCGATGTAGTTCTCTAGACCTTTCCATGCGGATGGAACGTCAATTAGTGTCTTGCTGTATTTCTTCGGTTGAATTGGTTTCATAGCTATATTTACTCCTTGGGTAGCGAACTACGTAATGATCTAGTCCAGATTGGTGTAGGGAACCGGGAACCACGTTGGGGGAATCCAGTAGCCAAAACTCACAATACCACCTTTCATCGTTGACTGTTTTATTGGATGTTTTGGTATGATCATACCTCAATCTTTTCCTTATATATTCACTTTTTGCCCACCAAAAGTTACCAGAATAGTGTAACATTGGGTGCTTGGTGAGGTTGACACCACATGTGTCATATTGGGTCAATACCTTAAAACAATCCTCATGTTTATCAATACAAAAGTATTCCATGTAATCTACCCAATCCTTCACCTTTTCATTGTCTGGTCTGGTTGCACCTTTACTATGTAAGTATAGAATGTTCCCATCATTGGTCTGACAAAAATCCCAAATCATCTTCAATGTATCAGATTCACTAGATTTATTCCCTCCATATGTGATCACGATTTTAGGATCATTTAATAGCTCATCCTTGATGTCTTTAGCTTCATCCCCAACAATAACAAGATTTATCTTATCCAGTTTATCATATAAACCAGACTCTTTCATCTTATTCAGGGTATTTAGAAAACGATACTTTGCATCGTTCACAGCATACATATGATAGAAGGCAACATTCATTACATATTATTTAGGGTATTTAGAAATTTAGTAGCTAGTGCCTTGGTGGTTAGGTTTTTCTCAGTATACTTTCTAAAGAAGTCTGCGTAATAGTCAAACACATCTTCGTGTGAGGATTTTTCCAATCTGCGATTTACTAGCCAACATTCTATTTTTGGGAAATACTCCATAGTCATTAATGGACATTCACTTATATTATGAAAGAGTGGGATGCATCCGTTTGCTAGAATTTCATAGTGTCTCATGCAATCCCAACCAGCCTTACACATTGTCTTTCCAAATCTAGCTTCACCATAACCAGCATAGTAATCCTTTTCGTTCTTATAAATGTATGTAGAGCGATCATTTGGATCACAGATTGCGATGTCTCTTGTTTTTTCTCCTGAGAAATTGAGCTTACATGTTGGTATGGCAAAACTGATCGGTTTGATGATATTGGTTGCTGTGATTAGTTCTCTTTTGAAATAAGGTGTTCCATATCGAGAAAGCGGATGGATGTTTCTCTCATCTTCACCATCGACAATGACGACTTTGTTCTTCGGCATGTATTGAAGTATCATATCGAAATAATCACTACAACGCCAGATTGAACCGTAGACAACAAGATCGAAGTAATTGTTTTTAATCTTACTGCCGATGTCTGTTCTATCCACTTCAAGATCTTCCAGAACTCTAGTTACAGACATACCCATTCCATAAAGTTTAGACGCAGCAACGGGATCATATGATGTATACATATGCTCACGTTTATTAATATCGACAACATCTGCACCGAATAGTTCTTTCAATCCGATACACAAGCAATCGTCTTGATAGTCTACGTGGTCGCCTTTGCTTAGGTATAATACTTTCATAATTCTTTTTTGAAAATCCAAGTGTCCTGATATGGAATCACACTACATTTCGTTCCAAACATTTCACTGATTACTTGTAAAATTGGTGGGTGTTTCGCATCATGACCACACAAGTATCCACCTTTTTTCACCTTTGGTAGCCATGCTTCAATATCTTTTTTGACATTATCATAATCGTGTGCTGCATCCAGAAACACAAAGTCCAAACTTTCATTTTCGTATAATTCAGCCGCTTTCACGGATTCCATTCTGACTGGATTGTAGTAGCCTTCAACTGGCTTCATGTTTTCAATGAACAGATTATACAGTCCATCCTTTTCTAAAAGCAGTGGTTCATAAAAAGGATCAGTTGGGTCTTTATGTTCTTCGCTTCCTTCCCAAGTATCAACGCAATCAAATTTAATCTTCTTATTTGAGTTGGCGATTTCTACAGCCATATACGATGTGGACTTACCTTTCCACGATCCAACTTCAACAAAATGACTACCATCACCATGCAATGATACCATCTTTGAGTAGAATCTCCCAAAATCAAACCACCCATCTATGTTTTCGAAAATATGATTCATAATTTATATTCTTTAAATTTCTTAAATGGAATTCCAGAATCCCACTTTCTGTGATAAATCTGACCCTGATCGTGCATGTTCTGTGGAGTGTATCTGAATTTTGGTTCTGCTATATTGTTTGAACTACCAGAACCATGACTCACTCGCGCACCTGTCAGAACACCATGTCGAAGACCAGTGGCGCGTAAACACTCAACATAATCATTATCTTGATAGAAGAAATAAAAATCTTCATCCAGATATCCGATTTTCTCGAAAACACTTCTACGAGCAGCCCACGCGCATCCAAACATATGAAGGGACACATCGTATCCATAATACAACTTGTCTTCATCTGGAAGGAACATTTCCGTGTGTCTATGCCAATTTCTATCGATTGGGGATATCGAATGAATGTTTTCATTCTGTTCGAATTCCTTCTTGATGCGTTGCAGACATCCTTGATGAATGATCAGATCATTATTTGGGCCAAAAACATATTCAGCCTCACATTCATCCAAGGCTATGTTGATGAATCCATTGTAATTAAATTCTTTATTTGGTTTAATTAATTTTAATTTATTATAATTATAATAATTTTCAAAGTCTGGATTCGTCTCAACAACGATTACTTTATTGATGATATCATCCGCTGTATCTCTATAAGAATCAATGCATTGCACTGTTCTTTTGTAAGATTCTTCATCCCTCACAAGGGATAGAATAATTATGTCAAATTTACCTTTAATCATTTTTATATTATATAAATTAATTTAATTATTAAAAATTAGCCTTTATTTTAAGCTCTAAATCCTTATCGACATCGTATTGATGCACAATATAAGGGGTATTTTCACCAATTACAACTTTACTTCCATCCCATTTATAGTTCGGAAAGTAGGTTTTACCATACGCCATATTGAAAATTTCAGCATTTTTTAATATATTATAATTATATAAATCAAAATAAACTGACTTAATCATGCTCGCTTGGTCGATATTTTGGTAGTTTCCTATGCGATTTATGATGGATTGGCAGTCTTTTACCATTTCTTTGAGCAAATATACGCAATTTTCCCTACTTCCGAGTATGGAACCACCATTTAAAATATTTTTATTATATAATAATTTAAATAAATCTTGATTATAGCACAAATTGATCCAAGTGGCGTTGGTTTGGCACTGCCCAACTGGATGATTTTCGCTGGAAACGTAGCATTTATCCTCTTTTATTAGCTCAAATGGGCGTTTTTGGATGAAAACATCAGTGAAATCACACATGTAAAGGTCATCCGCTTCGCAATACTTTTTAGCATATATGTAAAAAAATAAAACTTTCAAAGTATATGGACTTAGAGTTAAAGGAATCTTATGCCACTTTGAAAGTTTATCAGCTTCTTCATAAAAAACTCCCCTTTCTTTCAAATATTGGATAACATCTGGTTGTAAATTGGTTCCAATTACCGTCACTTTGTCAGCATTTTTCAATGCAGATTCACAGAAAACCCGTATTCCATCGTTCATGGAATAGTTCATACCGAATGTTACAATTTCTCCAAATCTACTCATGGTCTTAGTGCTTTTAGTACTTCCTTAACATCACTTTCACTCGAAAATGGTGGTTGGTTTGGATAATGTCCGTGTTTCTTTTTGTAGTATTCACGACCTTCCATTACATTTTTAGTCCATTGTTCTTTGTTGTTAGCAATTGACGATTGAACGATGGCATCTGGTTGTTCATGGACGTATTTTTCACTATCATGAATATCAGCAAACCACCAGAATGGTGGGTGCATTCCAGCTTTAATCACCTCATAGGTGTGGTCTACATGCTCCCAAGCATTTGTGTAGTTCTCATCGATGAATCCAACCGTTTCGATTGCCTTTTTCGTGTAATACGTGAACATTGCCACGGTATGTTCATACAAGTCAATCACTACATCATCACCATAATCAATCGTAAGTTTCGGATTCACTGGTGATTTCTGATCTAGAAGATGTCGATTATGTAGATCGAAGTCGATTGTCTGTTTTCTGTTAAATGGGCTACCGGGACCGTAGTTGAAGTGCTGAATACCTGATTTCTTAGAAGCGTTGATGTACTTTTCAAAAACAGTTGGGTCTTCAATGACCATATCATCCTCCATCAGAAAGAGGTGATCACATCCACGTTTTATCATTTCCTTCAAGGTTATGTTTTTGTTCTTCGCTACCCCTAAATTCTTTTCATTCATTATAAAATGATTATCTGGCATATCAGGAGGAGTTCCAATGTTTTCCATAACCCATTGGACATCTACTTTATTTTTACCATCATCAACAACCACCAAATAATCCAAACTGGACATGTTGAAATTTATGGCATTTCTAAAGAAATGTTCTCTATCACAGGTAATAATACCCAATCCAACTTTTTCTCCGTTAATCATTTCTTTGTCTTTTTAAGTTCGTTCATTAACTTCATCAAGTCTTCTTCATTTTTAATCTCAATTTCTTGATCAGTGAGAAGTTGTTCCATCAATTTCAAGTTTTCAGCACTCAAGATACTGTCGGTAGTCTCGATCAAGTCTCCCTTATAATCGATGAACTCACCAATGAATGCTAATCTGTCGTCAACTGTTGACCCTTCGACTTGAATAATTGCAGGGCAGTCGTCCTTGGGGTAAAAAATATCACTTTCCGAGTTTTCCGTATATTGGTGGTATAGATCTTGAAATATCTCTTCGGTTTGCTCAATGAACTCTCTATTCACATCCCGCATCCCATCATCTTTGATGATAATATTTTCGTCTCTCTTTATCCAAAAGATAATATCCAACTGTTTCATTGATTCTCTCACTAAAGATATAGATGCCGCCGCCACTGCATCTGAAATAATACCATTAGCATTTCCTTGTAAAGTATAGGCTAAATTATCCCAAGGACATCTATCGTAGACTACCTTGGAACCCTTTGGATATTTTTCCTGTTCTTTCATCATCCAATCAAGAATCAACAATTGTGTCTCTTCTGATGTTTTGGATGAATGGTTTAGGTTATTTTCCTTAATAATATCTCTGTATGTTTTCTTTGGATAAGAGTACATACTCCACCTTCGTCTGAAAGCTTCCACCAATGTAGTCTTCCCTGTATTTGCTGCTCCAGAAAATGCAATCCTCATAAATAACAATTACCACATTTACTTGGTTTGTCAACTTTTATCTACATTGTAATCACGATAACGTTGTGTTAAATAGTATCTATATGCCAAGTAAAAAAGCACCTCGCAAGAGGAAAGAGGTCGAGATCACACAAGATTTCGAGGACGCATACAAAAGGAGCTTCAATTGTTCCTCTATTAAAATGAACAATATGTTCAATTTAACTAGTAATCAAACAAGTGCCTATTATAAAACACAAATGGCCGATACTAATATGGTCATGATTGATGGTCCTGCGGGTAGTTCTAAGACTTATATTGCGGTGTATTCGGCTTTGGAAATGTTGCGAGACGGTCACGTTGATCAGATAATATACATCAGGTCTGTTGTGGAGAGTTCATCTAGATCAATTGGTGCATTGCCGGGAGAACTCAATGAAAAGTTCTCACCATACTCCATGCCATTGATTGATAAATTAAGTGAAATTCTAGATAAACATACATACATGTCCCTTCTAGAACAAGAATACATCAAGGCGATTCCAGTGAACTTTGTTCGTGGTCTTACATTCCATCGTTCTGTTATTATCGTTGACGAAGCTCAAAATATGAACAAGAGCGAATTGACTACGATCTTAACTAGATTCGGTAGGCATAGTAAATATTTCATCTGTGGTGATACGAACCAAGCAGACATCAGAGATTCTGGATTTAGCGAAGTATTTGCTAAATTCGACACGGCTTTATCCGAAAAGAATCACATTTATTGCTCCAAATTTGAAGCATGTGATATCAACAGATCAGCAATCCTGAGACACATAACTCAGGTATTGAACGTTTAACGGCGTTCTTTAGGATCAGTTGACCAAGAAGTTCCAGTGAACCAATGATGGCTCGTAGTCTTCGGGTTATTGATTGGCGCACCTTGAGGTTGTGGTCTTTGTGGTTGCGCTGGCTGTTCCACTACTTCTGCACTCAGGGTGGGGGTTTCAGCAGACTCATTTACGTTTTCTTTATTGTCAGACATGTATCTATTTATGGAGTCTGTCCACCTTGTCCAGTCGGTCCACCTTTTCCTTGACCCTGACCCTGCCCATAATATCTCATAGTCTTAAACGGTGCGTAATCTCCATCTTGAAGTTTCATGATGATCTTATATGGTTTTGTATCATCATAAGTATACTTTCCAGTATTTTCATCAATATCATCAATTCTATAAGCAATTACAAGAATAGTTTTACTATCAATTTGTTTGATTTTATTTTTTGGATCTAGAACGTATCCTTGTTTTTCAAGAACCTTATTGAGTCTATTTGGTCTATGAGCATATGGGCCAGCGATAGCACTCTTTAGTGATGTTCCTATGGTCTTACCCGCATCTTCAACTCTATCGACACTTCTAGCCAATTCTGGTAGTGCCATTCTAGTTAACGCTGCACCAGTCTTTCCAATTGTTCTGAGAATAGGAGAACGTCTAGGGTTCATAAAGTTCCAAAACCCCTCATCTAATAGTTCTCTCTGTGTTAACTTTCTCATGATATTATTTATACATCTATTTCAATTCCCTTGTTGGCTATGTTCTTCAAGCCAACATCAATCAGTGCATCCAGATCCTTCAATATGAAGCTCTTTCCTATGAGAACCTTGTGATTATTGGTCGCTCTATTTCCAATTGAGAATGGGACATCCTTGAAGGATTTCTTTCCAATCTTCACATCAAACTTAACAACGGGTCTGTCTTCACTGTTACCAGCACCAATGTTGATTGTGATAGTATCAATTAGATCCTTTTCAAGACGAATTCCGTTTTCAGTAGTGAAACGAACAATATTTCCGTCTGTCTGAATATCTTCGCCATGAAGAACGTTATACGCACCGTTACCAGAATCCAATTTAGCATTCAACGCACCAACACCATCGAGTGTGATGATTTCTTCAAGGCCCAATACTGCCTTTTCTACAAAGAATTGTTTGAACGTTGGAAACATACATTTTTATAGTTCTACATCAGGGCTTTGATCATTAGCGAAGTCTGCATCAAGATCCAGCGCATCACAAACATCGGCTAGATACATTACAGCTTTTAGAACTTTAGCTTGCATCCAAGGTTCAAGGGAACCACTCTTAGCATAATCAGATAGTCTCTGAGTGTGTCTGGATAGTTTACCGAGTTCCATTGAAACCAGATTGGACATTCCATCTTCATCATCGATGTCGATTTCCAAACCACCACCGCAACCACAAGACGATTCTTCTGGTTCTAGAACGGCTTCAACTGGTTCAGTTGGTTGATCAATTGTCATAACGACTTCTTCTTGGTCTTCTGGATTAAAATCCTCAACACCATATTGATCTTCATCGTTTTCTTGAGTTGGATCTTGGGGTGGCATACCCATCATACTTTCCCAAATCAATTCATTTTCCCTGCTTTTAAAGTTCATGATAGTAATATTTAATCAATTTTCCCTAAATCTTTCCTAATATCTCCAGAACTTGAAGATGGATTAATGATACCTAGAACTATTGGAAGGATATCTTCTCTAGAATTGGTGTATTTCTTAAGTTTAATAGCAGACTGGAGATTTAAAAGGGTTCTTGCGTCTTCCTGTGATGGCTCAAACAAGGCGGCATCTACAATCATAGCAATATAGTCATCTTCGGCCTGTGAAGTGAGAGGAACTTCATCTTGTTGTGGATCTGGTTGCGTCACATCTTGAACACCCATATCACTGCCTTCTGGGGGTGCTACCTGTTGTTGTGATGGATCGGTTTCTAGATCTTGCTCTAGAAGTCTCTCATAATGTTCGATTAGTCTTAGGGTCTTTCTCATGGCTTAGATTGATTGTGGTCTTTTGGCGTTTTGGATTGATTTCTCAAGCTCTTTTGTCTTGTTGTCGTAAA
>JACCDP011041596.1_pt1 | contig 19656 bp, 14 predicted proteins | sample 7445841 | NCBI WGS metagenome assembly JACCDP01 (sample SAMN15323441, study PRJNA562643) | freshwater metagenome | isolation source: river surface water | place: USA:Blue River Watershed | collected 2017-08-17
AGGTGAACCACGCTCGGGGCGGCTACTTCAGCGCCACCGAACTGGACACGCGCACGCTCTGGACGCGGGCCGACCCGGCGCTCTTCCGCATCCATCCGGTGACGCCCGACGAGGCGACGGGCGACAGCCGACTCTTCGACCCGCGATTCACGGCGATGGAGGTCCAGAACGGCTTCTCCGTGAAGGAGTTCCGAACGCTTTACAACGACTGGATGAGCCTGCTGTCGCGCGGACTGAACCGGACGGCGACGGCGGTGAGCGACACCCACAAGCGGCACGGAACCTCGGGCTACCCGCGCACCTACGTCCGGGTTCCGAACGATGCGGCGCCCGCCGTCGACACGGCGTCGTTCGCATCGGCCGTGAATGCTCACTCAGCCTTCGGGACGAACGGACCCTTCGTTCTGTTGCGCGTCGCTGGGGCGGGCGGAGAGGCGGGCGTTGGCGGCACCCTCGCGACGCAGGGGCAGCCGGTGACCGTCTCCGTCGAGGTCCGCACGCCCGAGTGGCTCACCGTCGATGCCCTCCAACTGTTCGTCAACGCCAGCGGCACCGAGACCGATGCAGCGCTCAAGCCGCGTGACGCCCTGCCGGACCCTGCTGCACGGCTCACGTTCGAGACGACCGTCGAGGAGCACGGCGGCGGACGCGTGCGTGTCGCGCGCCGGGACTGGTCGTTCACGCCCACGAAGGATGCCTGGCTGTCGGCCGTGGTTACGGGGACGAAGACGATGTTCCCGGTCGTCGGCAAGGGTGGCGTGGTCGTGACGCCGCTCGCCTTCACCAACGCCGTCCTGCTCGATGTCGACGGCAACGGCTGGACCCCTCCCGTCAACCTCGAGGCAGAGCGGGTGCGTGTCGGACGGCTGCCCGTCAAGGGCGCCGGGCTGTCCGTGCCGGTGACGGAGGAGGAGTTCCGGCGCGTGATTCGTGCGGAGTGCCACGCGGACGAGTGATCAGCTCCGGAAAGACGAAGGTGACCGGCGCGGTCGTCTCGACCCTGATGCGACGCGACGCGAACATCTCCCCGTCGAGCGTGTATGGCAGGGGCTCCGCGGCCGTCAGCGTCAGGCGCGAGGCGTTCCGATCGAGTGCGAGGCCGGTGACCGGCAGGCCTGTCCAGAGGCGTCCCAGCTGCTTCAGAAGCGCCGTCGGCGGACCCTGGGTTGCGACGAGGTGAAAGGCGCCACCAGCGCCGCCGAGGGGCGTCGCGCGCAGTCCGACGGCGGGCGCAGCGACCACATTCGCCATGATCGCCGACAGCGGCAGTGTGCCGAGCGGGTTTTCGTCGACGGTGATTGCGACCGGAGTGTCGGCGAACATCGCGCGGGAGAATGGGCCTCGCGCGGCGCTGCTCGCGACCAGCCGTGTGGCGAGCCAGACGCATCCGGCCGGTCCGGTGAGGCCCCGGTAGTAGGCCTCCATGATTCGAGCGACCATCAGCGCGCCGAACAGCATTCCGGTCCGGCCATTGACCTCGATGAGTGGGCGCCGCTCGAGCGCGAAGCTGGTGGCGTCGATCAGCTCGCGCAGGCGGAGATCCGCAGGGCCCACGATGCCGAGGTTTCGTGCGCCGGTGTTGACAGAACCCCCTGGCAGCAGCGCGATTCGTGGCCACGCCGCTCCGCGCCATGCGTTCGAAATGGCCGTGAAAAGCTGCAGATTCGTGCCGTCGCCGCCGCACACCGCGATCGTCTCGACGCCGTCATGCCGCAGCCCCTGAAGCAGCGTCACCAACGCGACGATGCTCTCCGGGGCGTGCAGTTCACCGCGTCCGTCGAGGCTGCGCCTCAGCCGCTCAACGAGGCCGAGGTCCCGCTGAACGCCACCCGCGGCGGGGTTGACGATGACCGCCAGGTTGCCCAGCGACCGGATCGGCGGCGGGCCGAGCGAGTGCTCTTCACTCATTCGAAGAAAAGGTGGGACCTGAGGGGAGGCGCGGCAAGGCAGCGCGGCAAGGCAGAGTCGCGAGGCCGCTCAGCGACCCCGGACGGCGCGGTCCTTCGCGAAGCGGCACCGCGCGGCCCAGTCGCGGCCTCCAAGAAGATCCGAAAGCGCCGACGCTGTCGCCGACTCGCGCTCGGCCTCGTCGCAGCGTCCCGAATCGGCCAACGCACGGACGCGCAGCCGCAGGGTCTCCCGCCGCAGTTCGTCGTCCGACAGGCCATCCGCAGTAGCCGATGTCAGCAGACCGAGCGCACGCTCGGGGAGGTCGCGCTGGGCCAGCTGGCGGCCCAGAAGATAGGCCGCCACCGCATCGTCGGGCCTTGCCCGAACGCGATCCGAGAGGTTCAGCAGAACGCCGAGCGAGGTGTCTCCGTCGGCGAGCAGCGGCCGAACGATGCTGCCCAACTCGCCATCGAGGACGGCACGCTCTCGGATGACGGCGCTGCGGTGCGTGGCGGGATCCGTCGACAGCTTCGCTGCCTGTGCAAATCGCTCGCGGGCCTGTTCCACGCGGCCCAGACGCCACTCCTCGTCGCCCAGATCCATCAGGGTGCCGGCCCGGAGGCTCGCGTCGATTTTGGGATGGGCGAGGAGCCGGCCTGCGACCTCCCGCCAGCGAGACTCGTCGCGCGCTTTGAGGGCGCTCTTCAGGAGAGCCCTCAGCAGCTGCGGGTCGTCGGGCTCCATGGCGCACGCCTCTTCGTACAGACGCGTGGCGGCCGGGACGTCGTTGCGCAGCAGCAGTTCGCGAGCCCGATCCGTCAGCGTCGAAACCTCGCGTCCACAATGCCGGTGGAAGACGCTGGGCCTCGAGAATCGCCGCTCCGCCAGCGCCCGTTCGGCAGGGCCCACGGCGACATCGTCGAGCGCTGCCTCGAACTCCTTCACGAGCGACGCGGGATCACCGAGTGCCGCAAGGTTTCCGGTGCGATACAGCGTGGCGACGGCGGCGTCCCCGCGGCTCTTCGCGAGGTAGCGGATGAAGGCCCCGGCATGCGTGTAGGCCCGTGACGGCGCGGAGGTCAGGAAGGCGCTGCTGGAGAAGAGCGCGCCGATGTCTGGCGCCAGCTTCAAGTCGCGCAGGCAGCGCGCCCACTGCATCAGCGTCATGCCGTCCGGCTCGGCGTCATATGCCACGGCAAGACCCTCGATCAGCGGGCTGTTGGGCAACAGGCCTCCCGGCGTTCGAAACGGCCCCTCGGCGAGGTCGGCCGCCAGCGCGTGGACCAGCTCGTGTCTCAGCACCGGGTGAGGGTGGGCGTCCGCCTGAATGTGGATCTCGTGCCGCCACGGCTTTGCGAACGACGTCGCTCCGGCGCCCGTGAGGAGCCGCTTCTCGTCAGCGCTTCTGTAAACCCAGATGCGTACCTGCGCCGACTCCGTCAGTTGCAGCGCCTGCACCACCTGCGAACGCCGGAAGGCGGCCTCTGCCGCAAACTGGTCGACCTGCCTCGCCGTCCATTCGATGGGGTGATGGATCTCGAGCGGACCCTCTTCCCGCAGGCCTCCCAGCGTTCGCGCGACGTGCGCGTCGCTCGTCCGGAAGCCCAGCCGGTCACCGAACGCCAGCGAGAGCGCCAGCAGCGTGAGCCCGGCGAACACGGCGAGTCGCCGCTGCATCGAGCGCTCGCGGGCCGCCCCGCAAGCTGCAACGACCACCAGTGCCCAGCAGAGCGTCAGGCCCCGGAAGAGCAGCACCGCCGGCGTCAGCAGCACGCTCTCGTCATAGAGCGGCCCCGGGAAATAGCCGAAGAAGTGATCGAAAACGAAGAAGCCCGGCCCGGAGTAGAGCGACCACAGGTTCACGCCGAGCGAAGCCAGCTCAATCGACCCGACCAGCAGCGCCGCGTCTCGCGTCCGGCCGGTTCGAAAGCGTGCCCACGCTCCCAGCGCGCCGGAAACCAGGGCCGTCGGCACCGGCAGCAGCAGCAGCCAGACCAGACCGTTGACCGGCTCGCAGGGAGGGCGCCGCAGCGCGTTCGCGGCGATGACGGCCACTGGGGCCACGAGGGCTGCAAGACCCAGCACGGCGCCGCCCGCGCCCACGCGCCACGATAGCTCGGACAATGGCGTGATGCGGGCCCACGCCGCTCCGCCTGCGGGCGCGGCGAGCGCCGATGCGATGGTCAGGGCGAGGGCGAACTCGAAGCCCAGATGATCCGCGAGGGGCGCGAACGCCGCAGCGACGGCAACCGCAAACGGAAGGCCAACGGCCCATCGCCCGCCGGCCGTCCTCAGCAACTCGCGCACAGGGGGCGTCGGACGTGGAGTCACGGTTTCGCCAGCCATTTCACCGCCGAAAGGCTGCGCCGACATCGACGCGGTCGCCAGGCTTGATGTCGTGCAGGTCGCACCAGCCGCCGTTCACCTCGAGCACGTAGCGGGTCGGGCTGGCGATACCCCGCGGGGTGTCTGTTTGCGGCTCGGCCTCCTTCACGATTCCGGCGATGGTTCCGTCGCTCTGGATGAAGATCATATCGAGCGGAATCAGGGTGTTCCTCATCCAGAAGCTGTGGCGGGCGTCGGCCTCGAAGACGAAGAGCATCCCATCGTCCGGACCCAGCTGGCGGCGGTGCATCAGCCCCTGGCGCCGCTCGGCGTCGGTGCGTGCGACCTCGGCATACACCAGCAGCGTCACGCCCCGCCGGGTGTGGACGGAGACCGGCAGCTGCTCGCCGGCGGTGGCCTCGGTCGGGCCGGCCGCGACGTTGGCGCACGAGAGCAGGAGGGCCAGCGGAACGAGGAGCCATCGGAGAGACATCGCCACAGTTAATCACGGCCGTCCGTCCGCGGCGCCAGCCGGACGCTTGACGGCCGCAAGGTGCTTTGCCATGACCCCTGCCGCACTCCCCCGGAGGTCGAAATGCGCCTGTCCTCGCACATTCCCGTGGCCTGTCTTTTCGCCATTGCCATCGCTGCCTGCGGGGGAGACGAGACGGCGATCCTCGAGGACGAGGAGACCCCGCTTCCGGACGGCGACTTCTGGCAGGCCGGTGACGCCGACGAGCCCCCCGAACCGGGCAAGGCCGACGCTGTGCTGGGCGGCCGCACGCTGCCGACCTCCGTCGATGGCTCCGACTCCGCCGTCTGGAGCGTGTCGCGCCAGTGGGGCTCCAAGGTCGACGTCGACTTTCTGCCGTACTTTCGCAAGAGTGACAACCTGACCTGGAATCAGGCCTACGCCCGCTTCATCGAGGGGCTCGAGCCGATTCAGGGCGTGAACGGCCACAAGACCTACCGCGTCCGCAATCCGTGGGGACGAGTGCTGCCCATCGCTGCGCTCGAGTGTGCCGAGCAGGGCATCTTCCTGCGCATTTCTTTCGCCGCCTGGTTCAAGCTGCCGTTCTTCATGGAGGCGATCGACGGGGCGGGCACGCGCGTCTTCGCGGGCCACTTCGGCTTCCGGACGAAGAACGGCAGCTACAAGAACTTCCCGCTCTTCAAGACCCGTTACCGCGACCACTCTTCCAGCGCGTCGGCCTCGAACTGGCAGCGTGACACCGCGCTGAGAGGCCTGAAACTCGGCTCCGACGACGATCAGTCGGCTGTCCTGGGCACTGCCAACGCCGGCTTCGGCACCTACGCCGACGAACTGCATGCGAACAAGCGGGTCGGCTACTTCACGCGACTGCTGCTGCTCTATTTCGGCAGCGTGAACCTCGCGGATCCGGCGAACACCTTCCATCTGGCCCCCGACGCGCTGCGGGCGGGCGACCTGCTCCTCGAGCGGTGGCAGCGCGCCGGCATCGGCCATTCGCTCAACGTCAAGCACGTCGAGCCGCTTCCGAATGGAAAGCTCAGTGCCGAGCTGGCCTCGGGCTCCATGCCGCGCCGCCAGGCGGTCTGGGAGTCTGCCGTGACGAGCCGCAGATACTTCCTTGCCGACGTGGCGGGCGGACCGGGCAACAACTACTCGGGCGTCCCTTACGCCAAGCTCGGCGGAGGCGTGCGACGCTGGCGCGTAGCCACCGCTTACAACGGAGCTTGGGTGAACTCGGTGCCGGCCGACAGCTCGAGCGCCTGGATCAACTCGACGAACCTCACGGCCATTGCGGCGCGTCCGGCGCGCTTCGACCAGCTGCTCGCCGTCTCCGATCCGGCCGTCCGGCGCGGAGAGCTGATCGCGGCGCTGACTTCGGTTCGTGCCCACCTGCGCGGAAAGCCCGCCGCCTGCACCAGCCGTGAAACCCGCGAAGGGCTCATCGACGACCTGATCGCCCTGGAGTGGGAGGACAACGGCCTGACCCGGGCCGAGGCCGAGCCGCTCTACCGCCGGTACGAGGACTACCTGGCCCCGCCCGTCGTCTACGACCGGTCGCGCGTCTGCTGCTTCAACTCCTCGACGCCCGCCATGGCCGACATCGCCATCGCCTACAACAAGGCTCAGGAGCGGGCGACGTCGCAGTGCCGTCCTCCGCTGCCGTTCACGTTCGAGAACCTCCCGACCTTCAAGGCCTACGCCGTCAGCATCGGTCGCGGAGGGGACTGGGTCGACTGGCGCGCCGACGAGCCCTGTCCGCAGTCGTCCCTCACCGTCGACACGCTGGCGCAGAACCAGATGGCCGGTTACTGCAGCATCCGCAGTGAGCTGCCGTAGGCCGCGCACTGTTCACTGGTCGGGTGAGTTGTCCGCGGCGCGGGTGACGCGATGCCTTGCGCGACAGTCCCGGTGCCGCCTGTTTGATGCCCCCGCACGCTTCCGCGAAAGGCCGTCGCATTGGCCCGTTTTCAGCTGCAGACCAGCTACGAGCCGCGCGGCGACCAGCCCCGCGCGATCGACGAGCTCGTGCAGGGCATCCTGCGCGGCGACAAGCACCAGGTCCTTCTGGGCGCCACCGGTACGGGCAAGACCTTCACCATGGCGCAGGTCGTGGCGAAGGTGCAGCGGCCGACCCTGGTCATGGCCCACAACAAGACGCTCGCCGCGCAGCTCTACGGGGAGTTCAAGTACCTCTTCCCGGAGAACGCGGTCGAGTACTTCGTCTCCTACTACGACTACTACCAGCCGGAGGCCTACGTCCCTTCGTCGGACACCTTCATCGAGAAGGACTCCAGCATCAACGACGAGATCGACCGGATGCGCCACTCGGCGACCCACTCGCTGCTCACGCGCAGCGACGTGCTCATCGTCGCGTCGGTCTCGTGCATCTACGGCCTCGGAACCGCCGAGGCCTACTACGAGCTCAAGGTCGCGATGGAGGCCGGGCAGGAGTACCCGCGCGAGAAGCTGCTGCGCGACCTCATCGACATCCAGTACGAGCGCAACGACATCGACTTCCACCGCGGCACGTTCCGCGCGCGGGGCGACACGGTCGAGATCTTCCCGCCCTATGAGGAGGAGCGCGCCATCCGCGTCGAGTTCTTCGGCGACACCATCGAGGCCTTGAGCGAGATCGACCCGCTGCGCGGCGTGAAGCTCAAATCCATTGAAAAGATGACGGTCTTCCCGTCCAGCCACTACGTCACCAGCGCCGGGCGGCGCCACCAAGCCATCGAGTCGATACGTGTCGAGCTGCGCGAGCGGCTCAGCGACCTGCGCACACAGAACAAGCTCCTCGAGGCGCAGCGGCTCGAGCAGCGCACCATGTTCGACCTCGAGATGATCGAGCAGATGGGCTTCTGCAACGGCATCGAGAACTACTCGCGGCACCTCTCCGGCCGGCGAGGCGGCGAGGCCCCGCCGTGCCTCCTCGACTACTTCCCCAAGGACTTCCTGCTCCTCATCGACGAGTCGCACCAGACGGTCCCGCAGGTCGGCGCCATGTATCGCGGCGACCGCGCGCGCAAGGAGACCCTCGTCGAATACGGCTTCCGGCTGCCCAGCGCCCTCGACAACCGGCCGCTCAAGTTCGAGGAGTTCGAGAAGCTCGTGAGCCAGGCGGTCTATGTGAGCGCCACGCCGGCCGCCTACGAGATCGACAAGGCGCAGGGCGTCCTTGTCGAGCAGATCATCCGCCCCACCGGCCTCATCGATCCGGAGATCGAGATCCGTCCCGTGGGGCAGCAGGTCGACGACCTCCTCGGCGAGGTTCGGCTGCGCGTCGAGCGCAACGAGCGCGTGCTCATCACCACGCTGACCAAGCGCATGGCCGAGGACCTGACGGAGTACTACGCGGATCTCGGCATCAGGGTGCGCTACCTGCACTCGGACATCGAGACCCTCGAGCGCACCGCGCTGCTGCGCGACCTGCGCAAAGGCGAGTTCGACGTCCTGGTCGGCATCAACCTGCTGCGAGAGGGCCTCGATTTGCCGGAGGTGTCGCTCATCGCGATCTTGGACGCAGACAAGGAGGGGTTCCTCCGCTCGGCCGTCTCGCTCATCCAGACCATCGGCCGCGCCGCCCGCAACGTGAACGGGCGCGTGCTCATGTACGCCGACAACGTGACCCGCTCGATGCAGATCGCCATCGACGAGACGAGCCGGCGGCGTGCCATCCAGATGGCCTACAACGAGGCCCACGGCATCGTGCCGCAGTCGACCTCGCGCGCCATCGAGGAGGCCGAGGGATTCTCTCCCGCCGCGCCGCTCGATACCTCCGCACGCGCCGAGGCGATGGGCCTTCCCGCAGACCGCGCCGAAATTCCGCGCCTCATCGCCAGCCTCTCGCGCGAGATGGAGGAGGCCGCCGAGTCGCTCGAATTCGAAACCGCCGCGAAGCTGCGCGACCGCATCCAGGCGCTCAAGGACTGGGACCTCGGACTGCTGCCCGACGAGCGCAGGTGGTCCGAAGGCGAAAAGGCGGCCGCGGGCCGCGCGTTCAAGCCTCAGCGCAAGGGCGGCCGCGCCAAACGTCCAGGACGCTAGGCCGCGATTTGCCCTCTTCGGCGCAGGTCACCTAGAGTCTCGGGCAGTCCCTCCCAGCCCGGAGTCCATCGATGCTGCGCGGTCCTCTCACGAAGCTGCTCGTCTTCAGCCTGATTTCGCTGTCCACCGTCGCCCGCGCCGAGGGGCCGGCAGCCCTCCGTCTCGGCCTCACCAGCGTCTACGGCGACGAGGCCGCACAGTCGAACGCGAAGCTGCTCGAGGGGTACCTGTCGCAGGCCCTGAAGCGTCCTGTCTCGACCCGCATCCTCGACAAGTACGACCAGCTCGCCGCAGCGGTCGCGAAGGGCGAAGTGGATGTCGCGTGGATCACGCCGTTCGCCTACGTCCAGGCCGGCAAGGTGGGACAGGTGGTGCCGCTCGCGAAGGCGACCCGCCGCGGCATGTTCTACCGCTCGTGTCTGTACGTCCGCGCCTCGGAAAAGGTCTCGAAAATCAGCGAATTGAAGGGCAAGCGCGCCGCCTGGGTCGAGCCCGAGTCGACCAGCGGATATCTGCTGCCCCGCGGCCTCGTGCTCAAGGAGGGCCAGAAGCCGAACGGCTTTTTCGTCGAGACCTTCGCTGGCGACCACAAGGCCGCCTGCAGCGCCGTCCTCGAGGGGCGCGCCGACGTCGGCGGCACCTACACCGACGCCGACGGTGAAGCGCTGCCCATCGGCTGCCGTGATGCGCTCGGGGCCGAGGCCGCCGCGAAGCTGCGCTGCCTCGCCGCGAGCCAGCCGCTGCCCAACGAGGTCATCGCCGGGCGACCCGGCCTCGACGAGAACACGGCAGGTGAGGTCACCCGCATCTTCGCGGGTCTCTCCGAGACCGACGCCGGCAAGCGCGTTCTCGAGACCGTCTTCCGCGCAGACGGCTTCAGCCTCGCGCTCGAGGAAGACTTCGACGGTGTCCGGCTCGTTTCCCGCAGCCTCGAGGCCGGCCGCTGGCTCGACGCCGCCGCCGCAAAACGCCGCGACGACGTCCTGCTCAACGACCTGCGCGGAGAACACGCCGCCGCCGCGGCGTTCAAACAGCAGAAGGAGCGGGAGGCGAAGGCCGCCGCGAAGAAGGCCGCGAAGAAGAAGTAGCCGCTCTCGCACGCTTTAGAAGTCGATGCCGTCACCGCACGGGACGACCGGCGCGAACGAAAACCGCGGCCGTTGCCCCATGTAGATCAGCGCGTAGGCGGCATACGCCGCCGCCACCGCCTTCACGTAGGCGCGCGTCTCCCGGTAAGGGATCCGCTCCACCCACTCGTCGATCGGCATCCCCGACCGCTCGTTCAGCCACGACGCGACCGCCTTCGGCCCGGCGTTGTAGGCCGCCGCCACGAGCAGCGGCTGCTGCCCGAACCGCGCCTGAAGCCGGTGGATGTAGCTCGAGCCGAGACGGATGTTCGTCGCCGGATCGAACAGCTCCTCATCGCTCGGCTTCGGCAGCCCCAGCTCGCTCGCGAGCAGCGTCGCAGTGACCGGGAGGATCTGCAGCAGCCCCCGGGCCTGCGCCGGGCTCGCCGCCCGCGGGTCATACCGGCTCTCGCGCCGCATGAGCGCGAGCACGAGGAAACGCTCCACATCGCCCGGCAGCTGGTTCATTGCGTCGCCGAAGGCGAGCGGAAAGGCGGCCTGCAGCGCAACGCGCTTCGAAGGCGGCGGCGGCCACGGCTGCCCCAGCGCATGCTGCGACTGTCCGATCGAGAGAATCCGCTCGAACTGGCCCGCCTCGGTCAAGAGCGGCACCCAGGCCGTCGCGTCGGCTTTTCGAGGCGACACCTTCTCGTGCAGCTCGGCCCGCGCCTCCTCGAAGAAGCCTGCGTCGAGCAGCGCGCGAATCTCCGCGGCTCCCCCCGGCAGCTTCGCAACGCCTCCCTCTGTGACCTCATCGGCGGCCGACTCCGGCAGCAGCCCGGCACGCTCGGACGAGAGCCAGCCGTAGTAGCCGTAGGGGTCGAGGCGCGCGGATTGACGCCAGTCGGAGCGCGCCCCCTCGGGATCGGTCGAGGTGCGCGCCAGCCCGCGCCAATACAGGTACTGCGCCTTCTCGGTCGCCTCCTTCGCTCCACCCACCAGCCTGTTGAGTCTCGACAGGGCCGCAAGAGGCGCGTCGCGCCAGTCGTCCAGGGCAAGGAACCAGTGCGCGTCGCCGCTGCGCTCGTGCCGCCGATGGACCTTCGCCACACGGTCCAGCCCTGCACGCCCGCCAGCCCGGTCGCCCTGCTGAAGCCGAATGACTGCTGCGAGCAGGTCGCACTCGGCCGATTCGCTCCTTGCCTCCATCTCGGCCAGTTGCGCGCAGACCGCCTCGACCTTCGACGCGTCGTTGTCGCGCCCCACCACCCGCGCCAGCGCGAGCAGCGCCTTCGGCCGAACGGCCCGCTCGCCGCGGGACGCCTCCTCGAGGAACCGGCGCGCGTCGGGCCGTCGCAGCGTCGCCAGCGCGCGGCCGCACTCGAATCGAAGCCGGGCATCGTTCGGCCGCTTCTCTTCGGCCGCGAGCGCCGGGAGGCCCGGCACGCACTCCGCGGCCACGCTCCCCGCACCGCCGCGCGTGATCCAGCGCGACCAGCGCCTCGCCCGGTCCGCCCCGCTGAGATCGGTCAAAGGATGACCGTCGCCGAAGAGCCGCTCGGCCTCGAGTGCAGAGACCGTGTCAGGATGGTCCACACGCAATGTCCGCAGCGCCGCCCGGGCTTCGTCCCTGCGGCCCGCCTTCAACGCCGCTTTCAGGGTCACCGACGCCATGAGCGCCCCGGAGGCGCCGTGCTCCTGCGCCCGCGCCGTGGCCCGGCGAACCTCTTCGAAGTTGCCCTCGGCGGCGAGAGCGCGGGCCTTCAGCGCCAGCCAGCGCGCCTTTTGCCACTTCGACGCCGGCATCCGCTCCGGAAGCAGCTCGAGGACACGGGCCGGCGCCTCTCCGCCCTCCAGACCCGCCTCGGCCGCCGCCAGCCGGAGCTCGTCGGACAACTGAGGCAGCACACCCTCCAGTGCCACGTAAGCCAGCGTCGCCTCCCGGCTCTTGCCTGCCACGCGGAGCCGATGGGCATCCCACACCCGCAGCACCGGCTCCGGCGCGTCGCGGCATGGAATCAGCGCGTCGGGCTGTTCTCTGAGCAGCCGGGGCCGGTCGGCCGGACAGCTTCCCGCGAGCGCCTGCGCCGGCAGTGCCAGCGCCGCCGCGAAGACCAGGCCGGCCCGTAAGTTGTCAACGGACCGCCGATCCGTTACAGAAGCGGGTGTTTCCCGCACCAACAGCAGCAGGTGGAGCACGTGACGCACAAGCCGATCAAGACCGACCCGAAGTCGTTCAAGGCCGACCTTCGCGCCAAGAGCGGCACCCACGCCGAGGAGATGGACGACCTCGACGACCTCGACTTTTCTGACGAGGGCATGGACATCGAGCCGCTTCGGCTCGAGGGCGCGCCGCCGCCGGACGCCAAGCCGAACCCGGTGGAGTTGCCGGCCCCCATCAACCCCGAGGGCGGCCGCAAGCAGTCGGTCGAGATGCATCGGAATCTTTTCTGTGTCCACTATGACGACTGCCTCGACGAGGCGGTGAAGCGCAGCTGGAACAGCTTCACCTGTGTCCGGTGTGCCTTCTACCACACCACCGAGGAAGAGGCGGGCGGCGTGGAGCGATTCGCCACCCAGCGCAAGGCGACCTGAAGCGCGCCACGCAAGCCGTCGCCGGTTGTCGTCGCTGGTGGTCGCCGGCGCAGATGATTGAATACCCGAGCAGCCGTCCGGTTCCCCTGGGCGGCTGCGAGAGTTTCTCCGGGATGGCTTCAGCCTCGGCCTGTCCGACGTGACAGGGCCATCGCACGCGCGGCAATCGAGGCGCCCTCGTGCGCACCCGCGCGGGCCAGCTCGGTCTCGGCGTTTCGGACCTCTTCTTCCGTGGCTGCCGGCCGCCGCTCCTTCACGGGTGCCGTGAGCGCGGGAAACCCGACGCCCAGCCGGAACCGGACGTCGCGGACGTAGTCGCCGCCCATCTCACGGTTCAGCGCGTCCATCAGCCCCCGGCGCAGCAGCGACACCTCGTTGAGCCACGCCGCCGACCGGGCCTCGACCCAGAGCGTTCCGGCGACCAGCCGCGCCGGCCGCGTGTTCGTCGCGATGCGTTCGCCCACCGCGCGGGGCCAGGCCGGTTCGATGGCGTGGCTGCGAAGCTCCTCCTCGATGTCGAGGCCTCGCACCACCCGATTCAGGACGGTCGACAGGTTTTCGAAGCGGCGATCCGACATGGCCGCATCTTCGGCTCTTGGCCGCCTTCGTCGCAAGGCCACCCGTAACCCGTCCGTCTGATGCATTGCGTCATCGCCGCTCACCCGGAACTCCTTGACTTCACCGGGGTCGGATGCTTCCATCCCGCCGCTTTTTTAGGGCGCGCGCTTCGCAATTCTGTGGAGGCGCGCCCGACCTTCCATCCTCGCGCGTGGTGCGCGACCAGGAGAGCAGTAGATGCGAAAAGCCCTTCAATTCCTGATGACCGCGTCCGTTGCGGCGGCGATGGCCTTCGTGGTCACCACGTCCGGCTGCAGCGGCGATACCGCCGGCAACACGACCGACGACGGCGGCGCATGTGCGGCCGACCCGTTCTCGGAGGCCTGCAAGTGCACCAAGCCGGCCGACTGCGACCCGCTCAACCCGGGGAACCGCTTCAAGTGGTTCTGCACCACCTCCAAGCGCTGCGTCCGCACCTGCACCGGCAACACCGATTGCACCCGCGCCGGCGACATCTGCGAGGACAACCTCTGCCGCCCGCCGGGCTGCGGCGCGAACAGCGACTGCACGAACGGTGACGAGTGCATCGGCGGCGCCTGCCGTCCGGCCATCACCGCGGCCGAGGTCGACTCGTGCATCGTCCTGCCGACGCAGTCCCTGACGGTCGAGGGCTCGAAGAAGACGTTCTCGGTGGTCGCCTACGGCCCCGCGAAGAATGTCGTCCCGTTCCACGGCACCATCGCGTGGGCGGCCGAGGGCGCGGCCACCGTCGACGCCGCCACGGGTGTCGTGACCGGCGGCAACGCCGACGGCGCGTTCACCGTCTCGGCGACCATCAACGGCAAGAGCTGCACCGCCGCCAAGGGCACGAACTACAAGGCGGCCGAGCAGGGCAAGCTGCGCGTCGTCGTGGCGAGCCTCCAGACCGGCCTGCCGGTCGAGGGCGCCACCGTCGTCGCCGGCGCGGAGACCCAGACCACCAGCGCCACCGGCGTCGCGACCTTCGCCCAGGCGGCGAACGGCGACACCGTCTCGGTGTTCCACAACGACTACGCCTACCTGACCATGATGGACGTGAAGGGCACCGACGTCGTGGCCTACATCAAGGCGCCCGCGAAGGCCGGCAAGTTCTCGGGCACCATGACCGCGCGCAGCTTCGACGAACTGTCCGACATCAAGGGCACCGTCCACCTCGCGCTCTACGGCGGTTCGGTCCCCGGCAACCTGATCGACCTGCAGATCTCGTCGCTGCTGGGCGAGCTCAAGCCGACCAAGCTGGACCTCGGCTCGCAGTCGGCCGAGATTCCGCTGCCGGACGGCACGGTCATCGGCCTCGGCGAGCAGATGTTCAAGACCGACTACAACGTCGTGGCGCCCATCGGCGTGCGCACCGTCTGGGGCCTCGGCGGCAACGCGGACTTCTCGGCCATCACCGGCGCGCTCGGCGGCGTCATCAGCGGCGGCACCGAGAACCTGAACATCGGCGAGATCCTGACCAAGCTGCTGCCGCTGCTCGGCAAGCTGCAGTCGGGCGTGCTCGCGGGCCTCGAGGCGAAGGACGGCGTCATCACCCCGATCGGCGACCAGATGAAGCTGGACACGCTGCTGCGCCTGAAGGTCGAGGCGAAGATTCCGCCGCTGCCTTCCTACGACGGCGACAAGAAGTTCGAGGGCGCCATCGTCCTCGGCGGCGCGATGTACGGCACCCAGGGCCTCGTGCCGCTCGGCATCACGGCGGGCCTCGACGGCGACCCGACGGGCAAGGACACCACCAACGCCCCCGACAGCTACGTCGACGCGAACGACGTGAACATCACCGAGAAGGGCGTGCTCGCCATGCGCCTCGCGCCGATGCACGGCGGCATCGAGGGCTCGAAGTACGGCATGCTCGCGCTGGCCGCGTCGATCTCGGGTCTCCTTGATGCGGGCGGCACCAGCGGCCTCGTCCTCTCGGGCCTCATCGACATCGGCAAGGAGTTCTCGGGCAAGCCGGACGCGGTCACGAAGGTCGACTTCGGCAACCGCTCGTTCCTTGCCGTTCCGTCGGCGACGGTCTCGGGCCGTACGGTCGAGGTCTCGTCGGTTTCGGGCGCGGTCTTCCACCGCCTGGACATCGGCGCCGAAGTGACCGATGCCGACGGCAAGGTCACCGGCACCCGCGAGTGGAACGTCTACTTCCCCGCGAAGGGCTCGGCCTATCCCGTCACGCTGCCGGCCGTCCCGACGGGCTTCGCGGACCGCTTCGTGAAGGCCGAGGGCCAGAGCGCCGACCCGGCGATCATCCTGCAGTCGGTGGCGTTCGCCTCGGGTGACGCGACGCCGAACTACGACCAGGTGCTGGCGTTCGACTCGGAGAACATGGACGACCTGACGACCCGCATCAGCGCCTTCTCGACGCGCGCGGTCTCCCGCTAGTCCACCTCGCAAGACCTCTCGGACGGGCTCGGGGCGTTGCGCTCCGGGCCTGTTCGCTTTTCTCCCGCGTCCGCTTCCGGCGAAAATGACGAAGGGGCCGGCCGCTGAGAGAGCGACCGGCCCCTTCGATGGTTCGCGAAAATTCGACTCAGGCCCTGGCTTCGGTACCACCCACGAGCGCTTCGAGCATCTCGGGGAGGACCTGGCCCATGACGCTGCCCAGCTCGTCCTTCAGCTTCTCCTTGGCGCGAATCTCCAGCTGTCGGGCGCGTTCGCGCGAGAAGCCGAAGTGCTCGCCCAGCTCCTTCAGGGTCATGGGGTTCTCGCTCATGATCCGCTGCTCGATGATGAATCGCTCGCGCACGTCGAGGCGCGCCATGGCCTTGCCGACGCTGGACTGCACGAGTTCGCGCTCTTCGCTCACGCCCAGCTCGTCGTCGGGGCGGGGGGCCTCGCAGGCGAGGAACTCGACGTGGGTCGCGGTGCCGTCCTCGCCCATGGGGGCGTCGAGGGAGAGGTCCCTGCCGTCCATGCGCTGCTGCATCTCGCGCACCTCGTTCGGCTTGACGTGCAGCTTGCGGGCGATGCGCTTCTCGTCGTCGGCGCCGCCCATCCGCTCGAGCTCCCGGCGCGTGCGCGCGAGGCTGAAGAACAGCTTCCGCTGCGCCTGCGTGGTGCCCAGCTTGACGAGGCTCCAGCACTTCAGGATGTGGTTCTGGATGTACGCGCGGATCCACCAGACGGCGTAGCTGATGAGCCGGATCTGCTTGTCCGGGTCGAACTTCTGGACGGCCTTCATGAGGCCGATGTTCCCTTCCTGGATCAGGTCGCCCATCTTGATGCCGTACGAGCGGTATTCGTAGGAGACCTTGACGACGAACCGAAGGTTTGCGGTGACGAGGCGATGGCCGGCGTCCAGGTCGCCCGAGTTGACGAAGCGCCGGGCGAGACGCTGCTCTTCCTCTACCGAGAGCAGCGGGTAGCGGTTGATCTCTGCGAGGTACGTGGTGAGAGAGCCTGCGGTGGTCGTGACGGACAGGGCCATGAAAGAGCGCTCCGGCCTGGCCGCGGCATGCGGCCGGCACGTTGAATCCGTCGCAGCAGCGTGCCTGTGGAAGCACTGTGCTGCGGTGCGGACGGGTGGTGTGTCGTTCGGTGGGCCGGGAGAGCAAAGCGGGGGCCAACGTGTGGCGAGGCGTCGCGACGCGGCCGAGCGCTCGCAGGGCGGCTCCGAGCCGGTTGTTTTTACCGGATTCGAGGGTTTCCCGTGCTGTTGATTGTTCTGTGTGTGAAGTGCACACCGAGGCTGGAGGCTTCCGCGGCACCGGGAGCGTCGTCACTCTTCTCGAGTGGAGCGCTCATCCCTCGATCAGGCGCGCGAACGGCTGCGGGTACCGGCGGGCCAGACGCCGGACGAGTTCCTGACGCAGGCGCTGGGCCCGGCGTCCGAGTCTGCAGAGCGGCTGCTCAGCTTCATGGTGCACGAGATACGAAACCCGCTGGCGAGTGCGCTCTGGAGCGCCGAGATGCTTGCGCGTCATCCGACCGGCGACCAGCGGCGGGACCGGCTGGCGGTGCTGGCGGTCCGGTCGGTGCGGCGGCTGCGGGTGCTGCTGGAGGACCTGTTCGCGCTGGAGCGGCTGCCGGCTCAGGTCGTTCCCGGCGAGGTGTCGCTGCTGCGCGCCGTGGAGCGGGCGACATCGCCCCACGACTTGGAGCCCGACGGCATCGAGCTGCTTCGGCCGCCGATCCCCGAGACGCTCGTGGTGGCCCTCGAACCGCTCATTCTCGACCGGCTGCTGCACGCCTGCCTGCGGAGGGCCATGCACGTCGAGGGCTTGGGGCCGCTTCGCATGGAACTGGACATTCGTGACCAGTCGGTCGAGCTGCGGATTGTTCGGCCGGGCGTGCTGCCGGAGGTGATGGACCCTCCGCTCCTCTCCTCGCTGGGCAGCGAAGGGGAGGGGACGGCGTTCACCATGATGCTGGCCCGTGCCCTCGCGATCCGGATTCAAATACCGTTTCATGTTGCGCCGTCGGGTGAAGGCGCCGCGATCGTGCTGGAGCTGCCGCGCGCGACCTAGATCGCATCAGCCGGAGGCCGCCGCATCGCAGGCGGGGACGGAGAAGACGAGGCGCGAGCCGGCCGCGGTGCGCAGGACGCTGCTGGCGACTCCACACCCATGTGGAGGTGCTGGCGGCAGCGCGGGCTCCCATCCAGGGGCACTCAGGTCGAGGGTCAGCCGGTCGCCGCTGCGCGCAAGGTCGACGTGGACGCGGCTTCCGGACGGTGTGAGCGCGATGGCGGACGCGAGCGCCTCGGCGAGCAGGTGCCGCGCAACGGCCGGGTCGGCACGGCAACCGGCGGGCAGGCCCTGTCCCGAGACGACCACGGTGACGTGTCTGCGGTGGGCGACGAAGCGCAGGCTCCCCGCAACATCGGCTGCCAGCGTGCCGAGGTCGAACGGCTCCGGCTCGATGCGATGGGGCAGCGCGCTCCTGCTGGTCAGCTCCTCGACGTGGACGATGAGCCGCAGCAGCTCGATCATCGCTGCCTTCTGCCGCTCGTTGAGCGCGCCCAACGACCCTGACGCGAGGGCCCGCACGCGGTGCGATGCGTCGCCGACGAGGCCGGACAGACGCAGCAGGTCGAGCGGCGCCGGGCGCAGGCCCCCGTCCGTGGCCTTTGAGCGTGACTCCGGCCCCCTGTCATCGAGCATCGCGTCGACCCCCGCTGGGAAGCTAGGGGGCGGACGCCGCTGCGCCAACGGTCGACCTGGGGCGACCCGAGGCAGGGTTATTCGCGGCTCGTGAACTCGCGCCCGACGAGGGCGCGGCCCGAATCATCCAGCACTTCGACGGTGAAGGTGCGGCCGTCCTGCGAGCGGATGCGAAGCGATCCGAACAGCTGTTCGGCCGTCGCCGGCAGGCGGGTCTTCGGGAAGGCGCCGTTCGACTGGGTGATGCCGGGCGTGGTCATGAACAGCTTCGCGCCGAGGGTCCCGAGGCGATCGACGACCTCCTGGTGCGGATGTCCGTACGAGTTGTTTTCGCCCACGGAGATGAGCGCGACCTGAGGCTGCAATGCGGCGAGGAAGGCGGCGTTCGACGAGGTGCAGCTGCCGTGGTGGTTGACGTGGAGCAGGTCGACGGCACCGATTTTCTGGCTGGTGGGCGTCTCGACGTCGGCGTCGTCCATGGTGGAGTTGCAGCCGTTGCCAAGCCCACCCGTCAGGTCGCCGGCGGTGAAGTAGCGGAACCGTCCGAACTCGAGCAGCAAGGCGATGCTGTTCGAGTTGTCGCTGCCGGTCGGCACCACGACCCCGCCGGCCACTTCGCCGTTGAGCGCGACGACGGTGGCGCGCACACCGCCCCCGAGCGGAAGGAGCTCTCCGGGCGATGGGACGCGCACACCCGCGCCCGCCCCGATGCGCGAGCCGTTGCAGCGGCGGTGTTGGTAGTAGTCCTTGCAGAGGTCGGAGTTGCAGCTGTTTTCACGCGGGGCGTAGTCGAAGAGGCCGAGCGTGGGGAGGCGATCATCCTCCGTGCAGGGGGTCTTGTCGGGCCCGTTGAGGAGCTGGACGACGCCGCCCAGATGGTCGCTGTCGAAGTGCGTCGATAGGATGAACTCGGGCCGGGTGAGACCGCGCGACTCGAGGGTCGGCACGACGCTGTCCTGGCTGCCGCGCCCACGCCCGCCATCGATGACCAGCGTTCGACCACCGGGCGTTTGAATGTAGGCGCCGTCGCCCTGTCCGACGTTGACGACCTCGATGACCAGCTCGCCCTCCACCACCTTGACGGCGCGTTCGACCGTCAGCGCCTCGGGCTGGGCGGCGATCTCCAGATCGTAGAGGCCGGCGACCATCCCCACCGGGACCTGCAGCTCGAGCAGCGTGTCGGAGCCCGAAACCGGCGTCAGCGCCACGCGGCGTGACCCCAACAGCAGCGCAGCCTCCGCAGCGGCCGTCAGTCCGGTGCCTTCGACGATGAGGTTTCCGCCCATCGCCGAGACGATCTCGCCGGGAGCCACCGATCGGATTGTCGGGCCGGGCTCGGTGGAGCAGGCGGCGAGGAGCAGGATGACGGGAGCAAAACGTCGCATTTTAGAAGCCTATTCGCGCGTGTGCCGGCACGGCAAGCGCAGAGCCGATGGGCTTACCTACCGGCCGAGCCAGTCGTGAAGCACGCCGGAGCGATCGGCGTCGACGCGCGGCGCAGGGGCGCTCGCGGGCGCGCTCTCGCCATCGGCAAATCGGACGGGCGTGC
>JACCDP010552074.1_pt1 | contig 19654 bp, 19 predicted proteins | sample 7445841 | NCBI WGS metagenome assembly JACCDP01 (sample SAMN15323441, study PRJNA562643) | freshwater metagenome | isolation source: river surface water | place: USA:Blue River Watershed | collected 2017-08-17
AGCTTTCAAAGCGAGCCGGAACAATTATTACGCTGGAAGAACTAGTGGAGAAAGTTGGCGTTGATGCAGCGCGCTACACCTTGATTCGTTATCCCGTTGATACTCCTATGGTTCTTGATATTGATCTTCTTAAAAAGCGCACTAATGACAACCCAGTTTTCTATGTTCAATATGCGCATGCTCGAATTTCTGCCGTGCTTCGTAATGCAGAAGAACTCGGTTTGAAATATGGCGCTACCGAATATAAACCAGAACTTCTCACTCATGATCGAGAGCGAGAACTCCTTGGAGGTCTTGCCGAATATCCCCGCGTTGTTGCAAGCGCAGCAGAACTTCGCCAACCACATCGGGTTGCGCGCTATATAGAAGAGTTAGCAACTCTTTACCATGGCTTCTATAACGACTGTCGAGTTTTACCCATGGGTGATGAACCTGCATCTGATATCCACTCTTCGCGTGCAACGCTTTGTGCAGCAACTCGTCAAGTAATTCACAATGGTCTCTCACTATTAGGTGTTAGCGCACCGGAGCGGATGTAGAAATGAACAACGCTCTCAATCCGAAAATTTGGCCCATAACATCCCGGCGAGAAAATGGCGCAATCACAATCGGCGGTTGTTCCATTATTGATATCGCTCGCGAATATGGCTCACCTACCTTTATCCTCGATGAAGTTGATTTCAAAACTCGGGCTAGCCAATGGCGTTCCAGTCTTGAAAAGAGTTTTGGCGATAATGCAGGCGTTACTTATTACGCAGCAAAAGCCTTTATTTCAAAAGAAATAGCGCGCTGGGTTTCTGAAGCAGGGCTCGGTCTCGATGTTTGCACTGGGGGAGAACTTGCAGTTGCGATTGCCGCTAAGTTCCCGCCTGCTCGAATAGAAATGCATGGCAACAACAAGTCAGAAACTGAGATCTCTGATGCTATTGATTATCGAGTTGGAACTATCGTTCTTGACTCGCTCCAAGAAATTGAACGGGTGGCGCGTATTGCTCACATGCAGGGTGTAGTCCAGAAAGTACTTCTTCGACTAAAACCCAGTATCGAAGCCCATACACACGAAGCAATTTCAACTGCTCACGAAGATGTGAAATTTGGATTTTCTATCGCATCTGGCGCAGCTTGGGATGCAGTTCTTGCAACAACAAAACATGAGTCGTTGCAACTCCAAGGTTTTCATGCCCACATTGGTTCTCAAATTTTTATAAGCGATGCATTTGAAAATTCCGCTACTCGACTTATTGGAATGTTGGCGCGTTACAAAGCGGAGTTTGGTAGAGAACTTCCAGAGCTCGATCTAGGTGGTGGCTATGGAATTGCGTATACCGATAAAGATGACCCAATTTCTTCGGAAGTTGTTCTGAGTAATCTTGCAAAAGTTGTCGGCGCGAGTTGTGAGAAGTCTGATATTTCAATTCCGAAGATTTCCATAGAACCGGGCCGTGCCATCGTTGGCCCTTCCATGATCACTCTTTATGAAGTTGGCACAACAAAAGAAGTACAACTCGAGGATGGAACAACTCGTTGGTATATCTCGGTTGATGGCGGAATGAGTGACAATCTGCGAACCGGACTTTATGAAGCCGAGTATTCACTAGCGCTGGCTAATCGTGAAAGTAGCGCTGAACTTCGCAGCGCGAGAATTGTTGGAAAACATTGCGAAACAGGTGACATCGTCATTCGGGATGTTCAAGTGCCGAGCGATATCGTTCCGGGAGATTTTCTTGCAACGCCTGCAACAGGCGCTTATGGCCGAAGTATGGCGAGCAATTACAACCATATGGTTCGTCCGCCCGTGATTTGCGTCCATAACCAAACGGCGCGCATCATTATTCGCAGAGAAACCCATGCCGACCTTCTAGCCTTGGAGATTGATGATGCGCCACGCACCCTTCCAACGAGCGAGAGAGGCCAGCAATGAGTAACACCAACAAGACTCTCAATATTGGCATGCTCGGATGTGGAGTTGTGGGCTCAAGTGTTGCCCGACTTCTCCAAGAAGACTCGGGAGACTTTGCTGCGCGATCTGGTGCAAATCTAAAGTTGGTCAAAGTTGCAGTGAAAAATCTTTCAACCAAGCGCGACTTTGTTTCTTCATCAATCCTGACGGATGATTCTGCATTAGTAGTGAGTGATCCAAGTATCGATATCGTGATTGAAGTAATGGGTGGAATTGAGCCCGCACGTGAACTGATTTTAAGCGCTATCAAAAATGGCAAATCAATTATCACCGCAAATAAGGCGCTTCTTGCACTCCATGGAGCTGAACTTTTTGAAGCTGCTGATAAAAATAAGGTAGATCTTTACTATGAAGCTGCAGTTGGCGGCGCAATCCCGATTTTACGTCCGATGCGTGAGTCAATTGTCGGTGACCATGTTCATCGTGTCATGGGAATTGTCAACGGAACCACTAATTACATTCTTACCAAGATGGATGAAGAGGGCAGCGCCTTTGCTGATGTTTTGAAAGAAGCACAATCTCTCGGTTTTGCAGAAGCCGATCCAACTGCAGACATTGAAGGCCACGATGCTGCCGCAAAGGCTGCAATTTTGGCAGGTTTGGCTTTTCATTCTCGCGTCACATCAAATGATGTTTATTGCGAAGGTATCTCAAAGATTTCTGCGCGCGATGTCGAAGTTGCCCGCGATATGGATCATGTCATCAAGTTACTTGCCATTGCTGAATTAACTTCTAATAATCAAGTTTCAGTTCGTGTTCATCCCACACTAATTTCACGCCAACATCCGCTGGCATCAGTGCGCAACGCATTTAATGCGGTCTTTGTTGAGGCTGAATCAGCTGGCGAATTAATGTTCTATGGACGTGGTGCTGGCGGCGCTCCAACCGCGAGTGCAATCCTCGGAGATTTGATTGCGATTGCTCGCAATAAGACTCGTGGCGGCGAAGGTCATGGCGAGAGTGATTACGCAGATTTAGCAATCGCTCCGATTGATGATGTTATGTCACGCTATCTCATCAGACTTGATGTAGCTGATAAACCCGGCGTTCTTGCAACTGTCGCGCAACTCTTTGCATCGCATACCGTTTCCATTGAAACCGTACGCCAATCAGGTCGTGGCGATAGCGCAGAACTTATCGTTGCAACGCATTCCGCGCCTGAAGCGTCGTTAAAGAAAACTGTCACTGCGCTCGCTAAAAGCGATGTTGTAAAAAGCGTGGAGAGCGTGCTCCGTATCGAAGGAAGTTCCAAGTGAGTATTTTCAAAAAACGCTCTAAATCTGGCGCCCACCAATGGCGCGGAGTAATTGAGGAATATCGCGATCGCCTTCCAGTAAGTAAGAAAACCCCCGTTGTAACTCTCTGCGAGGGTGGAACACCACTTATATATGCCTGCGTAATTTCAGAGATACTTGATAACGAAGTCTGGTTGAAATTTGAAGGCGCTAACCCCACGGGATCATTTAAAGATCGTGGCATGACCATGGCGATTTCCAAAGCCGCAGAAGATGGCGCAAAAGCCGTTATCTGCGCTTCTACTGGAAATACCAGCGCGAGCGCTGCTGCGTATGCCACAAAAGCTGGGATGACTCCAGTTGTACTTGTACCTCAAGGCAAGATCGCAATGGGCAAATTAGCGCAAGCAATTGCACATGGATCAAAACTTCTCCAGGTTGATGGAAACTTTGATGATTGCTTGAACCTAGCTCGTGAACTTTCCGAAAAATATCCAGTCTCTCTAGTTAACTCAGTCAATCCATTCCGAATTGAAGGACAGAAGACCGCATCATTTGAAGTAATTGATGCTCTGGGTTTCGCTCCCGATATTCACGCACTTCCAGTAGGTAATGCAGGAAATATCACTGCATATTGGAAAGGCTACAAAGAATATTTTTCTGATGGAATCGCGCGTTCGCTTCCACAAATGTGGGGTTTTCAAGCAGAAGGCGCTGCACCGATTGTGCGAGGTGAAGTGGTGAAGAACCCTGAAACGATTGCTACTGCAATTCGAATTGGAAATCCTGCATCATGGACCCAAGCTGAAGAAGCGCGTGATACTTCTGGAGGCCTCATCGATATGGTGAGTGATGAAGAAATCTTGAGCGCCTATCGTCTCGTTGCAGCAAAAGAAGGTGTATTTGTTGAACCTTCAAGCGCTGCTGGTATTGCTGGACTTATCAAATATAAAGCTGCAGGCAAGTTGCCAAAGAATAAGAAAATAGTCATTACTGTCACTGGAAATGGCTTGAAAGATGTGCAATGGGTGCTCGATGGCGCAGATAAACCAACGGTCATTCCAGTTGATGTTCGCAAAGCAGCAGAAGTTATTGGGTTGGCATAACAATGTCACGCGGATTTAAAGATCGCCTTACATATAAAGCAACTCCAATTCAAGTAAGTGTTCCAGCCAGCGCTGCAAATCTTGGACCTGGTTTTGATGCGCTGGGCCTTGCTTTAGAGCTTCGCGATATTTATGTGGCACAGATTCTTGATGATGAAGTTTTCGATGTTGATGTCACCGGCGAAGGCGCCGATGAAATCAAGAAAGATGGAAAGCATCTTGTTATCAAAGCGATGATGGCCGGTTTTGAATTTATGGGAGGTAAGCCGCGAGGAATTGCGCTCCGTGCGCTGAATTCAATTCCACATGGACGCGGACTTGGTTCATCAGCTGCTGCCATAGTTGGTGGACTCTCACTAGCTCGTGGTTTAGTTTTATCGGGAAATACCTTGATGACAGATGATGACCTCATCGCATTAGCAACAGATATGGAAGGCCATCCCGACAATATTGCTGCTGCAACTCTTGGCGGCGCCACAATTTCATGGATGGAAGATCGCGCTAGTGTTCCTACTGGTTGCGCTTCTCGTTTCTCAGTTGATCCCACAATTCGAGCGCTAATTTTCTTGCCTCACACCCAACTCTCCACTGGAAAAGCGCGAAGAATGTTGCCTGAAACCGTTCCACATAAAGATGCCTCCATCAATGCAGGGCGTGCGGCGTTACTCGTACATGCTCTCTCGGTTCGACCAGAACTTCTCTTTGCAGCGACTGAAGATCATCTCCACCAGCAATATCGTCGCGAAGCTATGCCCCGTTCTGTTGATTTAGTAAAGAAACTACGTGGCGCAGGAGTTGCCGCAATGATTTCAGGAGCTGGCCCATCAGTCTTGGTATTACATACCGGAACGGCGGCAGAACATGATGACATTGTGCGCAGCGCTGGGGAGCACTTCACTGCGATGGACCTTGAAGTTTCAACCGATGGAGCCAGCGTCTCTAACGCCTAATGTGCACGGGCCTAATATGCAGGCTGAATTTGCGCGTGAAATTCGCCGATTTGTGGCTTGTGGAACTGGGCTGGTAGATTTCATACTCGTCGGGCGGTAACTGAGCCCACAATCAAAAAACAGTAATTCCCCAAAGAATATCATCCAAAGACTTTCTAAAAGTCTAGAAAAGAACCATACATGGCAGAAACAACTACACGTGCTCGGAGAGATTCTGGCGATCTATCTGCATTGCTCCTCCCTGAGTTAAGAAAGATTGCAACCAATCTAGGTATCGAAGGCGCTAGCGATATGAAGAAGCCAGACCTCGTCACAGCAATCACAGATCTTCAAGCCGCTAACCGCGAAGCTGCAAAGGCAGAACGTGAAGCTCGTCGCGCCGCGCGTAATCAACGTCGCAATCGCAACAACAATAGCGATAACAGTAATAGCGACGACGAAGAGAATTCATCAGACGAATCATCCGATGACAACGATGGTCAAGATTCCGAAAACTCCGGAAATCAACAAAATAATTCACAATCTGGAAACTCACGCGATGATCGAGGATACGATCGCAATGATCGCGACTTCCGCAGAGATCGTCATCGTGACCGTGGTCGTGATCGCGGTCGTGATCGTGATCGTGGTGGACGTGAACGCGAAATCGTTCTCTCCGAAGATGATGTATTGCTACCAGTAGGTGGCTTACTTGATATTCTCGAAAATTACGCATTCCTACGTACTGGCGGATATTTGCCAGGACCAAACGATGTTTACGTATCCCTCCAGCAAGTTCGACGATATGGGCTTCGCAAAGGTGATGTCATCACCGGCCAAGTACGCCAACCTCGTGAAGGCGAGCGTCGCGAGAAGTTTAATGCGCTCGTACGTCTCGATACCGTCAATGGAATGGACCCAGAAACATCGCGCGATCGCGTGGAATTCTCCAAGTTAGTACCGCTCTATCCGCAAGAGCGTCTACGTCTAGAAACTCAACCGAACATTCTTACAACGCGTGTGATTGATTTGATTGCACCTATTGGTAAAGGCCAGCGTGGACTCATCGTTTCGCCACCGAAAGCTGGAAAAACCATGGTTTTGCAATCAATTGCCAACGCAATCACCACGAATAATCCTGAGTGTCACTTGATGGTCGTTCTTGTAGATGAACGTCCAGAAGAAGTTACCGATATGCAGCGCTCGGTCAAAGGTGAAGTTATTGCTTCAACATTTGATCGTCCTGCAGATGATCACACCACAGTTGCTGAACTTGCGATTGAACGCGCTAAGCGACTTGTAGAACTTGGACATGATGTTGTGGTTCTTCTCGATTCGATTACCCGCTTGGGTCGCGCTTACAACATCGCAGCACCTGCATCAGGTCGCATTCTTTCCGGTGGTGTTGATTCAGCCGCGTTGTATCCACCAAAGAAGTTCTTTGGAGCTGCACGTAATATCGAAGATGGTGGATCACTCACAATTCTTGCAACAGCGCTCGTTGAAACTGGCTCGAAGATGGATGAAGTTATCTTCGAAGAGTTCAAGGGAACTGGAAATATGGAGTTGAAGCTTGATCGCAAATTCGCAGATAAGCGCATCTTCCCAGCCGTTGATGTTGATGCTTCAGGAACTCGTAAAGAAGAAATCCTCATGGGTCCAGAAGAACTTAATATCGTTTGGAAATTGCGCCGCGTACTTCATGCACTTGATTCACAACAGGCGCTCGAACTACTTCTTGAGAAGATGAAGGGCACAAAGTCCAACGTTGAATTCTTGATGCAGGTTCAAAAGACCACAGTAGGACCGGACCAAGCTCCTAAGGGAGAGTAACTCCGTTCAGTCCCAAGCCGATTCGATGCTGAATTGGCTCAACAGCAGGGTGCTTAGGTAGCCTTCCGCCCTGACCTTCGAGCTGGTTCACCGTTAGCGATATCGGACCCAGCACAACCGCGAGGCGTCATAAGGAGTAGAAAATGAAGAAAGATATTCATCCTGAATATAAGGAGACCACTGTTACATGTGGTTGTGGCGAGACCTTTAAGACTCGTTCAACAATTTCTAATGGATCACTCTTCGTTGAAGTCTGCTCCGTATGCCACCCGTTCTATACCGGCAAGCAGCGCATCCTCGACACTGGTGGACGCGTAGCCAAATTCGAAGAGCGTTTCAAGAAGCAACAGAACAAGAAGTAGCTTTCTTAGTTAAGACCGTTGCTCCTGCATTTGCAGGGGTGCGGTCTTTTCTTTTTATGTGGCTTGAACTAGTTAGTGACTTGATCTAAGGAATGAAAGGAGTGATGGAGATGGCAGATAAAAACACCAATCGTTTTGCAACGATGCCCGAGATTCTAAAAGAGTATGAAACGCTTGAAGCTGCGATGGCTGATCCATCCATTCACTCTGACCAAGGAAAAGCTCGCCAACTTGGAAAACGATATGCCCAACTCGGACCTGTTATCGCTGGTTATCGCGCCTATAAGAAGTGCGAAGATGATCTCACCGCAGCGCGTGAACTGGCGGCCGACGATGAAAGTTTTGCCTCCGAAATTCCAGGGCTAGAAAAAGCTTTTGATGATGCAGCTGCAACCCTTGAAGAGTTACTCCTTCCACGTGATCCAAACGACGATCGCGATGTAATTCTAGAAATTAAAGCCGGCGCTGGCGGAGAAGAATCTGCGCTCTTCGCCGGAGATTTACTACGTATGTATCTACGTTATGCAGAGAAGCAAGGTTGGAAAACTGAGATTATTGATGCCACAGAAAGTGATCTTGGCGGATATAAAGATATTTCTGTCGCAGTTAAATCGCGTGGCAACCCCGAACCAGGGCGGGCACCATTTGCGAAGTTGAAATTTGAAGGTGGCGTGCATCGTGTGCAACGCGTTCCAGAGACCGAATCACAAGGTCGAATTCACACCTCGGCTGCTGGAGTTCTTGTACTTCCTGAAGCGGAAGAAATTGATGTGCAGATCAATATGAATGAACTCCGTATCGACGTTTATCGCTCCTCAGGTCCTGGCGGTCAGAGCGTCAACACCACCGACTCCGCGGTACGTATCACCCATCTACCAACTGGAATTGTGGTTTCATGCCAGAACGAAAAGAGCCAGCTGCAAAATAAGGAATCAGCGCTACGTATCTTGCGCGCGCGTTTATTAGCTGCAGCCCAAGAAGCAGCAGATGCAGAAGCAGCGGCAACACGTAAAAGCCAGGTCCGCACCGTTGATCGCTCTGAGAGAATTCGAACCTATAACTTCCCAGAAAATCGCTTGAGTGATCATCGCGTTAACTTTAAAGCCAATAATTTGGATGCTGTCCTCAACGGTGAACTTGATGATGTCATCAACTCACTTCTTGAAGCTGATAAGTCAGAAAAACTCGCTGCCGCTGAAGCGTGATGCGAGACTTTAGAATCTCCAACAGTTATGAGCATTAAGAATTTACTTAAGGAATCTAAAGAACGCTTTGCAAATGCCCAGATTGATGGCGTTGATGCGGAGTTAATTCTGGCCCATGTCCTCGGCGTAGGTCGCATGGATCTTCATGCGCGTGACTTTTCACTAACTACAGAACAAGAAGAGGTCTTTACTGAATTAGTGGCCGCGCGAATTGAAGGAACTCCTACGCAATATCTCACCGGAGAAGCGCCATTTCGTTATCTGACTTTCTCGGTTGGCCCTGGAGTATTAATTCCGAGACCAGAAACCGAGTTACTTGTTGATGCAGCGCTGGTAGAAATTGAGCGGATTCAATCGGCACCCGGAATTACATCTCCGGCAGTCAGTGTTGTTGATTTAGGCGCTGGCAGTGGTGCGATTGCAATCTCTATCGCTCATGAAGCTCGAGTGCGACAGATGCCAGTTCACGTTGTTGCAGTTGAAAAATCAGAAGCCGCACAAGAATGGCTCCAGAAAAATATTGCGCGCCATGAAGTCGATGTTCGCCTCATTAAAAGCGATGTCTCGCAGGCTCTGGAAGGGGTCAAGTGCGACATCGTTGTGGCAAATCCTCCTTATGTGCCCAATGAGGTCTCCTTACCTGAGTTGGTAAGTAAGAACGAGCCTCATGAAGCGCTATTTGGCGGTGCACGAGATGGTTTAGAACTTCCGCGGTTGTTTATCGCAACTGCAACGCGATTACTCAAGCCAGGCGGTTTTCTTATTCTGGAACATTTTGAAAATCAGTCAGCGCTACTTGAGCGTGAATTGAGCTCACACTATTCTGATATTTCTCATTACACAGATCTCAATCAGAGACCCCGGTGGATGACGGCACGGAGAAAGGGGGAGTAATGGGCGAGAGATTTTCACTCACCGATGGCGCAATTGATCGCTCAGAATTAATTGAACGCGCGGTTGCTGCACTCCGTGATGGCAAGTTAATTATTGCGCCGCTTGAACATGCTTATGTATTTGTTGCTGATGCTTTTAATCATGCAGCCGTCAAAAAAATTCACTTACTCCGGCAAGATGCGCGAGGAGTTGCGGCACAAGTTTTGGTGGGAGATATCAAAACCGTTAAAGGAATAACTCTAGAATTTGGCGAAACAATTAACGCAATTTGTGAAAAGTTTTGGCCTGGATTGTTAACTGTTAATATTCCACCAGCGCGCGGATTGGTGTGGGATTTAGGTGACGAGCGAACTCTGGAAGAGATTGCAATTCGTGTGCCCGCTGCTGAATTCATTCGCGATGTTGCGCTTGCCTCAGGTCCACTAGCAATCGGATCGGCAACGCTGGCAGGTCGACCACCCACGAGAAAATCTCGATTTTTTCCCTGTCTTGATAGCGATTACGCCGCAATCTTTGATGCAGGAGATTTAGCCGAAGGTCCAAGCTCGACTGTGATCTCTGTGAAGGATGATGGTGTGATTCTTCGCCGCCAAGGAGCAATATCACTCGCCGACTTGCGCTCAATAACGCCGAATATCGCAGTACCAGCGCAGTAATTACTAGTATTCCGCACATGTCTGAGACCTTCTTCGGCCCTGATTTCTCTCAATTGCAGAGTCAAGATCCTGAAATCGCCGCGATTGTTCTCTCTGAATTAGATCGCCAACGAAAGAGTTTGCAGCTCATCGCGAGTGAGAACTTCACTTCGCCTGCTGTTTTAGCGACGCTTGGATCCACTCTCTCCAACAAGTACGCCGAAGGCTATCCAGGCAAGCGCTACTACGGTGGTTGTGAAGAAGTCGATAAGGCAGAGGTAATTGGAATCGCTCGTGCCAAAGAATTATTTGGTGCCGAACATGCAAATCTCCAACCACATTCTGGCGCCAGTGCAAATGTTGCGGTCTATCAAGCGTTTACCAAACCTGGTGACACCGTGCTTGCTATGTCGCTTCCACATGGTGGCCACCTCACACATGGTTCCAAAGTTAATTTCTCCGGCAAATGGTTTAACGTCGAGTCGTATGGAGTTCGCCAAGATAATGAGCTGATTGATTACGACGAACTTCGCGATATTGCGCGGCGCGTCAAGCCAAAGATGATCTGCTCGGGAGCCACTGCTTATCCCAGTTTGATTGATTTCAAAACTATCCGCGAAATCTGCGATGAAGTTGGCGCAATCATGTGGGTCGATGCAGCGCACTTCATTGGATTAGTTGCGGGTAAAGCAATTCCATCTCCGGTTCCTTATGCGGATGTTGTTTCCTTTACTACGCATAAAGTTTTACGCGGTCCACGTGGCGGCATGATTCTTTCAAAGGCAGAACACGCAGCTGCCGTAGATAAAGCGGTATTTCCTGGAATGCAGGGCGGCCCAATCATGAGCGCGGTAGCTGGAAAAGCGGTTGCTCTTAAAGAGTGCGCTACAGCTGAATACCAGTCCTACGCTAAGAAAGTAATTGCAAATGCCCAAGCTTTGGCAGCAGCGCTGGAGAAAGAAGGAATGCGCGCAGTTTCAGGTGGAACTGAAACCCATTTGGCTTTGATAGATATTCGCAGCACCGGAGTTAATGGAAAAATTGCTGATGAGAGGTGCGGTCGCGCAGGTATTTCGCTCAATAAGAATGCGATTCCTTATGATCCTGAAACGCCTGCAGTCACGAGTGGTATTCGAGTAGGAACTCCAGCCACCACCACGCAAGGCATGGGAATTCCAGAGATGTCACAGATTGCCTCATTTATTGCTCGTGCGATTAAAGATGGCGATGATGATGCCAAAGCTGCAGCTATTCGCAGTGATGTATATGCGTTAACGGCAAAATTCCCTGTCTATCCACGCTAATGCGCGAGTACTCACTCACACTTCTCATCGCTGCTGCGTTGACTTATATGTTGACGCCACTTGTGCGTAAGTACGCGCTTCGAAATAAAGCAGTAGCCAATGTTCGCGAGCGTGACATTCACACTGAAACTACGCCGCGTTGGGGTGGCATTGCGATGTGGCTTTCCATGGGCGCAACTCTTCTTATGGTCAATAATCTTGAGTTGGTAGGAAAGGCATACAGTCGAGAACTACTTGGCATTTTCCTGGCGGCCACATTTGTATTGCTTATCGGCGTGCTTGATGATCGATTCGAATTAGATGCCGTTACTAAATTGGCAGGTCAAGGCCTCGCTGCTGCAATCTTGCTCTTCTTTGGAATTCAAATTCTCTGGCTACCTATTGATGGCATCATCGTCTTGCCTACAAACATCGGACAGTTGCTCACAGTTCTAGTTGTTATTGTCATTATTAATGCGGTGAATTTTGTCGATGGACTTGATGGTTTAGCTGCAGGAATTGTTGCAATTTCTGCCGCATCATTCTTTGGTTTTTCTTATTTGTTGGCGGTAGAGAATGGATTTAGCCGCGCAGGTGCGCCTTCTTTGGTAACCGCGATTGTGATCGGTACCTGCATTGGATTTCTGCCACATAACATCCACCCGGCTCGGATATTCATGGGGGATTCAGGTTCGATGTTCTTAGGTCTAGTTTTGGCCGCTGCTGCGATTACCTTGATGGGTCAGATCGACGCAAATGCAGTTTTCTCCGAAAACATTGGCCCCGCAGCACTTCCACTTCTTTTACCTTTCGCAGTTCTTGCAATCCCGTTACTTGATTTCGGTCTGGCAGTTCTACGTCGCGTGAGACGCGGAAAATCACCGTTCGCACCAGATAAAGAACACTTGCACCATAAATTGATGTCAATGGGAAATTCTCAACAACGGACATCGGTCATTCTTTATCTTGGCACGGGAATGTTGGCTTTGCCTGCGATGCTTTCAGCATTTATCCCGGTGTGGGCCGCTTTATGTGTAGGAGCATTGCTATTAATTCTTGCAGGCCTCATTACAAAACGAGAAAATCGTTCACGAGTTGAGGCAAATGTCTAATGGATATTGAAAGTTCTAATAAAGCGATGTGGCGCGGTGCGCTCATTCCTTCCATAATTTTGGGAGTTATCTCTGTTATTACTTTTTCGATTCTCAAAGGCGCGCCAGGATTTTTCGGTAGCGCATTAGCAACGTTTACTGTTGTAATATTTTTTTCGGTATCACTTTTGGTTGCCCGACTTACAAGAAATGCCGATCCAATTAGCACCATGGCTTTGGCTATGTTCTCTTACTTTACAAAATTGCTCTTGATCGCCGGATTCCTCATTGCAGTCACGCGACTTACCGCAGAGAGCGATGTCGATCGAACCAGCTTTGGCGTGAGCGCACTTCTTATTGCATCAGGCTGGCTTGCGGGGGAGGTTCGTGCCTTCTTTAGACTGCGGCTACAGTTACCCCTACCGAAGCAGTCAGGAGAGAGTTCATGAGCGAGAACCTTCCCAAAGGTCCGAGTGAAGACAATGCGTTCTGGACCATCTTTGGTTACATGCTCTCAGGTTTACTTATCTGGGGCGGCATCGGTTGGGGCCTTGATAATTGGTTAGGTACGGGTTATTTCCTTTTGGGCGGCTTACTTCTTGGAATGGGTTCAGCCCTCTACCTGATCTGGCTCCGTTTCGGCCGTAAGTAAGCGCAACTTATAAACCCTCTTTTAAACCCAGAATTCCGTTACCCACCTAACGCCCTGCGCCCAGTTTTAGGCCAATTTCGATTTCTCAACTATGCGCCCGAACCCATAGGGTTACGCCGTCTTTCCCGCCAATTCATCGTAAGGCTTCACGGAGACGAAAACGCTCTGGAAGTTGAATTCAAGGAGTTCAGTGGTGTTCGTTAGCTACGCAGCCAAGGACGAGGGCTTCAATCCTCCCGATGCAGGCGACTTCAACCTCCCTCCATTTATCGAAGGCAACGAATTCGCGACAAAACCAATTCTTCTAGTTTTCCTCTCAGTACTTCTTATCTCAGTCTTCTTCATCATCTCCTCACGTAAGGCGGCGATTGTTCCCTCCAAACTGCAATTTGCAGGGGAGTCGGTTTACTCATTTGTGCGCAACGATCTCGGTAGAGAAGTTATCGGCCATGAGTTCATGCGCTTTGTTCCTTACCTCTTCACGCTCTTTACTTTCATTTTGGTAAATAACATTTTTGGCATTGTTCCATTGATTCAATTCCCAACAATGTCGCGCATTTCATTCCCATATGTGCTGGCAGCGTTTACATTCTTTATTTTCCATTACGTCGGAATTCGCAAACAAGGTTTCTTTAAGTACATGAAAGAAATCATGTTCCTGCCTGGTATTCCAAAGCCGGCATACATTCTTATTACGCCGCTTGAACTCGCGACCTATTTCTTGGTCCGTCCGATGACGCTGAGCTTGCGTCTCTTTGCAAATATGTTTGCTGGTCACTTATTGCTTCTGGTGTTCATCCTTGGCGGAGAGCACTTGTTGCAAGGCGTTATTGGGCTCAAGCTTGTCAGCCCATTTTCGTTCTTGATCGGCATTGCCCTCACATTCTTTGAGTTCATGGTGCAGTGCCTCCAGGCCTACATCTTTACTCTTCTGACAGCGCTGTATATCGCTGGGGCTTTAGCAGACGAGCACTAATCAATAGATTTACTCACGCTAACGCTCGGTTAACGTGAAGATAAAAAAGAAGGAAAGGTAAGAAACATGGAAGGCACACTCAACCTGGTCGGTTTTGGCCTCGCAGCGATTGGACCTGGTATTGCAACCGGACTCATCTTCGCCGCTTACATCAACGGCGTTGCACGCCAGCCAGAAGCACGAAGCGTTCTACAGCCAATCGCATTTCTTGGCTTCGCTCTTGCTGAAGCGCTTGCGCTCTTCGGTCTCGTTCTAGCGTTCGTTCTCTAGTCGATAGATTTTTAAGTAATGAATTCGATTGAATTGGCAGCAGGAGAAGAGTTAAACCCTCTTATCCCGCATACCGCAGAAATCATCGTTGGCTTTATCGCCTTCTCACTCCTCTACATGGTGCTACGTCGCGCCGTTGTGCCGCGCTTTGAAAAAGCGTTTGCAGAACGTACCGATGCAATCCAAGGTGGAATGGAGCGCGCTGAACGTGCGCAGAGAGAAGCTGAAGCTGCGTTGAACCAATACAAATCGCAACTCGCAGATGCACGTGGGGAAGCCCAATCCATCCGTGAAGAAGCTCGTGTTCAAGGTGCAGCAATCATTGAAGAGATGAGAGCGAAGGCGCAAGAAGAAGCCTCGCGTATCACCGCTTCAGCTCAAGCTGCCATTGAAGCAGAGCGCCAACAAGCAGTGAACTCACTTCGTAATGAAGTGGGAGCGCTGGCAACTGAATTAGCATCGAAGATTGTCGGAGAAGCCTTAGATGACCAGGTTCGCCAATCTCGCATCGTTGATCGTTTCCTTTCAGATCTGGAGAAGAGTAAGTAGCCATGACAACAGCACTCGCTGCATTGGGTGGCGCAAGTCGCCAATCATTAGCTGCTGCGCGCTCTGCACTTGATGGCGTCCTCAAGACTTCATCAGCTGCAGATGCATCTGCGCTGGCAAATGATCTCTTTGCAGTTGTTGCTGCTCTTGATTCATCTACTCCGCTTCGTCGCGCCATCACCGATGGTTCGCGCGATGCAGCTTCCAAATCGAAGCTCGCATCCGATCTCTTTGGAAAATCAATCTCAGCATCTGCGCTCTCGCTCGTCTCAAATCTCGCTGCCCTTCGTTGGTCGAGCCCTTCGAATCTCGGTGATGTACTCGAGCAGCTAGCTGTAGAAGCAGAAGCCTCCGCTGCAAATTCAGCGAATGAATTAGATCGCTTGGAAGAGGAAATTTTTGCGTTCTCACGAATTGTTGTGAGCGATGGAGACCTTCGCCAAGCACTCAATTCCGCGAAATACTCCAGCGAAGGCAAGCGTGTGCTTGTTGCAAAACTCTTAGGTGGAAAAATCTCAGCATCTACCACTCGAGTCGTTGGCCATTTAGTCAGCGGACTTCGTGGTCGAAATATTGAGAGCACAATTGCGTTTTATTCCGCTGCAATCGCAGCGCGACGCGAACGCGCAATTGCACATGTGCGCTCTGCGGTAGAGCTCACTGATGCACAGAAAGAAAAACTGACAAAGACTTTGTCAGAGAAACTCGGTCAACCAGTTCGTTTGAATGTGGAGATCGATAGAACAGTTTTGGGTGGTATTTCCATCCGATTTGCAGATGAATTGATTGACGCCACAATCGTCAGTCGTTTGGCCGACGCGGGCAGAGCGCTCGCAGTATAGGGAGAGAAATCATGGCGGAACTCACGATCCGACCCGAAGAGATTCGTGATGCCTTAGCGAACTTCGTTAAGTCATACGATCCAGGTGTCGCGGCTCGCGATGAAATTGGAACCGTTGTCGAAGCCGGCGATGGCATCGCTCGCGTTGAAGGACTTCCTTCAACAATGACAAACGAGTTGCTCAAGTTTGAGAATGGAACTCTCGGTCTTGCATTGAACCTTGATGTTCGCGAGATCGGTGTAGTTATTCTCGGTGAATTTAGTGGAATTGAAGAAGGAACCACCGTTCGTCGTACTGGAGAAATTCTCTCCGTTCCAGTCGGCGATGCATTCCTTGGTCGCGTTGTTGATGCACTTGGACGTCCCATCGACGGTAAAGGTGAAATTAAATCTGAAGCAACCCGCGCCCTTGAATTGCAGGCGCCATCTGTTGTGCAGCGCCAGCCAGTTAAAGAACCTCTTGCAACCGGTATTAAAGCTATCGATGCTATGACCGCAATCGGCCGCGGACAGCGTCAGCTCATTATCGGTGACCGTCAAACAGGTAAAACTGCTGTCGCAATCGACACCATCATTAACCAGCGAGATAACTGGAAGAGTGGCGATAAGAAGAAGCAAGTGAAATGTATCTATGTTGCGATTGGTCAGAAAGGTTCGACCATCGCATCGGTAAGAGCAGCTCTTGAAGAAGCTGGCGCGATGGAATACACCACAATCGTCGCGGCACCTGCTTCAGATCCTGCCGGCTTCAAGTACCTCGCTCCATATACCGGTTCTGCGATTGGTCAGCACTGGATGTACAACGGCGGACATGTACTCATTGTTTTTGATGATCTCTCAAAGCAAGCTGAGGCATATCGCGCAGTTTCATTATTGCTTCGTCGTCCACCAGGACGCGAGGCATATCCTGGCGATGTCTTCTATTTACACTCACGTTTGTTAGAGCGTTGCGCAAAACTCTCTGATGAAATGGGTGGCGGTTCAATGACCGGACTTCCTATCATCGAAACTAAAGGTAATGACGTTTCTGCCTTCATTCCCACAAACGTTATTTCAATTACTGATGGACAGTGCTTCCTTGAAACTGATCTCTTCAACTCGGGTGTTCGCCCTGCTATCAACGTAGGTATCTCGGTATCGCGCGTTGGTGGTTCAGCGCAGACCAAAGCTATGAAGAAGATTGCTGGACGCCTACGTCTTGATCTCGCGCAGTTCCGCGAACTTGAAGCATTCGCAGCTTTCGGTTCAGATCTTGATGCTGCATCAAAAGCGCAGCTTGAGCGCGGTGCGCGTCTTGTTGAACTTCTCAAGCAACAGCAATACACACCTTATTCACTCGAGCGCATGATCGTTTCAATCTGGGCAGGTACAACTGGCCAACTTGACTCAGTCGCAGTTCAAGATATTCGCCGTTTTGAAACGGAATTCTTAGATTACGTAGCGCGCGACCATAAGGGAATCTTTGATGTCATCGCAGAAACAAAGGAATTGAGCGATGACACCGTTGCAAAAATGACCTCTGCTATCAATACTTTCAAGCAGCAGTTCGTCTCATCGGTCGCGAAAGCGGTTAATGAGGCTCCTGCGCAAGCTGAAGGCAGCGATGGCACCGAGCAGATTACGAAGTACAAGAAGTAATTCATGGGCGCACAACTTCGCATCTATCGTCGACGCATTCGCTCGGTTAAAGCGACCAAGAAGATTACGCGTGCCATGGAGCTCATCTCCGCATCGCGTATCGTCAAGGCGCAACAACGAGTTTCTGCATCGACCCCGTACGCAAATGAATTAACGCGTGCGGTGAGCGCAGTTGCAACCTTCTCAAATACCAATCATCCACTCACAACTGAATCTGCTAATCCAAAACGAGCTGCAGTTCTCATTATTACTGCCGACCGCGGTATGGCTGGCGCCTATTCATCAAGCGCTATTAAAGAAGCTGATGGTTTAGTAGTAACTCTCAAGGCTCGTGGTCTTGAAGTTCATACTTATCTTGTTGGTCGTAAAGCGGTGAACTATTTCAAGTTCCGCAACCGTCCGATTAAGAATTCGTGGACCGGTTTCTCAGATAACCCAACCTACGCTCACGCCAAGACAATCTCTGATGAATTGATCTCAGCATTTATTGCAGATGCTCAGGTTGATATCAACGGCGTTGATGAACTTCATATTGTTTACACCGAATTTAAGTCGATGATCACTCAGATCGCGATGAATAAGCGGATGTTGCCACTTGAAGTTGTGGAATCAGATGGACCAGCTCCTGCTGGACTTTTACCGATGTATGAATTTGAACCGAATGCTGGAGAAGTTCTCAACGCGCTTCTTCCACGCTACATTGAATCTCGTGTCTATAACGCGCTACTGCAGTCGGCAGCCTCCGAACATGCAGCGCGTCGTCGCGCGATGAAGTCAGCAACAGATAACGCTGATGAATTAATAAAGTCGTTGACCAGACTTGCAAACGCGGCCCGTCAGGCCGAAATTACGCAAGAAATCAGTGAAATCGTGGGCGGCGCAGACGCGCTCGCCTCAGCAAGCGCAGGGAGCGAATGATGACAACTAAGACAGCAACCGGACGCGTAGCACGCGTGATTGGACCGGTCGTTGATATCGAATTCCCATCGGATTCGATGCCTGCGATCTTCAACGCGTTAAACGTCGATGTAACCCTCGGTGGTGTGCAACGAAAGCTGACACTTGAAGTCGCCCAACACATTGGCGATAACCTCGTGCGCGCTATCTCGATGCAACCAACTGACGGAATGGTCCGTGGCGTAGAAGTACGTGACACAGGTGCAGCAATCTCTGTTCCAGTCGGAGATGTCACTAAGGGACACGTATTTAATGCCCTCGGCGAATCACTTGATGTTCCAACTTCTTCACTTGATGTGAAAGAGCGTTGGCCGATTCACCGCACCGCTCCTGATTTTGATCAACTTGAGTCAAAGACAGAAATGTTTGAGACCGGCATCAAAGTTATCGATCTTCTTACTCCATACGTTAAAGGTGGAAAGATCGGTCTCTTCGGCGGCGCCGGTGTTGGTAAGACAGTTCTTATTCAGGAAATGATTTATCGCGTCGCTGAAAACTTCGGTGGCGTTTCAGTATTCGCAGGAGTTGGCGAACGTACTCGTGAAGGTAACGACTTGTTCCTTGAAATGACCGAGACGGGCGTTATCAATAAGACCGCTTTGGTCTTCGGCCAGATGGATGAGCCACCCGGAACTCGTCTTCGCGTTGCACTTTCCGCTCTCACCATGGCGGAGTACTTCCGCGATGTTCAGAAGCAAGACGTACTTCTCTTCATCGATAACATCTTCCGCTTTACTCAAGCAGGTTCAGAAGTTTCAACTCTTCTTGGTCGTATGCCTTCAGCTGTGGGTTACCAGCCAACACTTGCTGATGAAATGGGCGTGCTCCAAGAGCGAATTACTTCAACTCGTGGTCACTCAATCACATCGATGCAGGCGATTTATGTTCCTGCCGATGACATCACGGACCCAGCTCCACACACAACATTTACCCACTTGGATGCGACCACAGTTTTGTCTCGTCCGATTTCAGAGTTGGGTATCTATCCTGCTGTGGATCCACTTGATTCAACATCGCGCATTCTTGATCCTCGCTATATCGGCGAGAACCACTTCCGGGTAGCAAACCGCGTGAAGCAGATCTTGCAGCGTTATAAGGATCTCCAGGACATCATCGCAATTCTTGGTATTGATGAACGAAGTGAAGAAGATCGAGTGCTAGTTGGTCGTGCTCGAAGAATTCAAAGATTCTTGTCAAAAAACATGTTCGTGGCAGAAGCATTTACTGGCCAAGCAGGA
>JACCDP010551921.1_pt1 | contig 19651 bp, 27 predicted proteins | sample 7445841 | NCBI WGS metagenome assembly JACCDP01 (sample SAMN15323441, study PRJNA562643) | freshwater metagenome | isolation source: river surface water | place: USA:Blue River Watershed | collected 2017-08-17
CCCTGAGCACCCGTAGCACCTTGAGCACCCGTGTTACCTGTTGTTCCTTGAGCTCCTGTATTACCCGTAGAACCTTGTTTACCTTGAGCACCTGTGTCTCCTTGAGCACCTTGAGTACCAACTTTACCTTGAGCTCCCGTAGCTCCTTGAGCGCCTGTACCACCTATCGCCCCTTGAGCTCCTGTATTACCCTGAGCACCCGTATTACCCTGAGCACCTGTCGGTCCCGTAGCCCCTGCAGGTCCTTGGGCACCTTGAGCCCCCGTATTACCTTGAGCACCCGTTGGTCCAGTGGCACCTGTAGGTCCAATGTTACCTATAGCACCTTGTGCTCCCGTGTTACCTTGAGCACCCGTGTTACCTGTCGACCCCTGAGCACCTGTATTACCTGTCGCACCTTGAGCACCCGTGTTACCTGTCGCTCCCTGAGCTCCTGTATGCCCTGTATTACCTTGAGCTCCTTGAGCACCTGTATTACCTGTAGCTCCTTGAGCACCTGTCGACCCTTGAGCTCCCGTATTACCTGTAGCTCCTTGAGCACCTGTATTACCTGTAGCTCCTTGAGCACCAACAATATTTGTTGATGGACCAACCCATCCTTTAGTACCATTTAATACCTGAGTACCGTTAACAGATAAATTATCAGTAACGTTAAGGTTTCTAATTGTAAATTCGGTATCGGATAATTTGAATATTGTGTTAGCCCCAACAATCCATTGGAAACTTGTTGTGGCACCTCCTGTGGCAACCACACGGCCTGTCATTGATGCCGTTCCACCATCAAAATAAAAATAAGGAACTGTTATGACTCCATCCCCCGCGGGATAAATAGTAATATTCTTAGGCATCTTTGGATTTTATACTCTCTATAAATACAAGGAGTTTTAAAACAAATCAAGAAAAAACCATTAAAATAAAAAAGGATGGTTACCCATCCTTCAATTATTTTATTAAATGTTTTTTTACTATGTCTAATGCCTCAGTTAGCTCATTATAATCTCTTTCGGGTGCATATAAAAATGATTTACGTTTTTCACCACCATCCTTAATAATCATGAGTGCGGGTATGTAATCATTTTCAGTCGCTTCAACAAATAGATTGTATTCATCCGAGTACTTGTCAATGTCTCGGTCAATGAACCTAATTTTGTTTTCTTTAAGCATGTCCTTGAACTCCGTACAGAAAGGACACCCCTTCATAGTATAAACAACAACCGTGGTCATTAATACTGTTCCATAAGTTCAATTATCTGTTGTTGTGTCAAAACTCCTGAATTGGTTTTAACTACTTCACCATCTTTGAAAATTTTTACTGTGGGTACAGAACGGATTCCCATCTCTGATGTTAGTTCAGGGTCTGAATCTACATCATATTTGAACATCTCCATTGGGAGTTCTTGACCACTGTCTGCAAGTTTTTGCATGTTACCCATTAATACTTTACATGGTCCACACCAAGTGGCATACATGTCCAAAAAGAAAGTCTCTTTGTTTGAAATCTTTTCTCTAATCTCTTCTGCTGTAAGTTGTTTCATAATTTTAAATATTTGTATTTTTTTTAGTTGTTAGACTTTTAATAAAGAAGTTTACGTCCGTTGTTTGTTCAGGATAAAAATAAATATCCATAGTATATGTTGGACCCCCACCTCTTGTATAATGTAATATAAATCCGTTGATAGTTTTATAAACTATCTCACGATATTCATCTGAATTGTGAACCTTATCAAAATATAGACAGGTAATTTTACCATTGTCTGTTTTTGGTAAATCACAACCAACACTTCTTATCACCGAAAATATTTTACCGGTAGACTCTTCAATCTTTCGTACAACGAAATGGTGTTTTGGGAACATAGTATAAAGTTAATTTAAAAAATCGAAAAATGAAGATGATGTTCTACTTAACTCAATATCGTTTTCATCAACCCAAGTGAAACCAAACCCACTTTGATTCGGTTTTAATTTATAGATGAATGTTTTGAATTTTGTTTCTTTTTTAAGTGTTATCACAAAAATAAACTTTCTCAAATTTTCATCCACCATTTTATCAAGAATGTCTAATGGTTCTGACCAAGACTCTGATAAGGGTGTGTTATGTTTACCTAAAGACTGAACTCGTTTCATACGGTATTTCCCTGACGAAATAGAAATTTCATATTCAATAGTCGCCCTATCTTCCCCTTGTCTTAATGAAACAACAAATGATGATGTTCTATCAACATAACCTCTTACGCAGTTGCGTTGATATGAACTCTCTTCATTATACTCATCAGAGGTTCTCAATACAATTGGAGTGTAAGCAGAATTGTTTATAGTGAACTCTTTAAATTCATTAATAAATCCATCAGAATAAATTCGTGTATACTTACCAACCATGTAAGATTGTTTCAATTCAGTTAAGAACTCATGTTCACGAGTAAATGAAACCAAATCCTTAGCTTCCCACTTAACATCCTCCCCCACATTCTTCAGATAGTTTATCATCTTAATATGGTCAATAAAAGTAGACATCAATGAATAGTTCTCATTAATGAAATAGTGGTACATATTAAAACATTTTTTCTTTTCCCCCAAACTCCATTCGAAAATATCGGTATCAGGTTGAGTTGAATTAATGTGATATTGATTGTTAAATAATTTATTCATCAACTCAGAATCTTGGTGAACCCATTCGGTTCCAAACAAGTTTACCGCCAATCTATACCAACCAAGATTTATAAATTTTACCTCATGAAGAATTTTTTTAATCTTGTCCCCCTTTAAATTATTTCGTAGCATAAAAGCGTCAACATATTTCATGTTACACTTTTTGAACTCTTTCATTGTTGGTAGATAATTAAGGTTTCCCAATATCTGTGTGAATTGATATACGTTATTAGGATACTTAATACCTTTCTTGGTCAGATAAAAAAGATAGATTAATTTAATTGGACTTGAGGGTAAGAATATTTTTGTTTCCAAGTTAGTCATTAACTCATACTTGAAAATGTTCAATAGATAATTAACATGTTCATCTCTCTCATCTTTATTTTTTATTTTAAGACTGAAGAAATTATTGATAATATCTAACATGGTTGAAATTGTGACATCATAAAAACAATTACGACGAACAACTCGGGTTCGTTTTATCTTATTTTGATAGTTCAATAATTTACCCGCATAAAAATCTCCTGTGACAACATTCACAGTATAAAACCACATGTGGTTTCTTTGTTTAAAATATGATGTACCTCTTAAACGAGTTTTTGTTTTATCATAAATCTTAATTGATAACTTATCACCAGTCCGTTCAATATAAAAACTCATAAGATGATACGAAACACTTGCCATGGGGTTGGCAAAGTTCTTCACATAAGTCTCCTCATCATTGTGTTCGGTTTCCGCTCTGAATAATAACTTTTTATTGTTGTACCTTCTACTATGTACAGGATAAGCGTTGGATGTGTGATGCATTCCAACCCAATAATCCTTATGTACTTCAGAATAAATAACTTTTCTATCCATGTTAAAAAAGTGTTGTATCTAACACATAACAAAGATAATCAAAAAAATAAAACGAAAAACTTAATTCAGAAAAATATTTCCGAATTTTGTTTCAAGTATGAATGACTCAATTTTTGGTTTCTTCTTAGGACCACCGTTAATCATCACACAAATGTCAATAAGTTGTTTTTGAGTAAGGGGTATTTCTCTACCCTCTTCAGCGTTGGAATCAGCAACCTCCCTAACCTTTTCATAAAAATCATCCTTTAGATTCAAAGGAATAAGATTTGCCAAGTCATCAGGGTTCTGATTAAAGAACCTTTTGAATTCTGATAAATAGATTTGAACATCAACGTTCATAATATAAGAATCAAATATTAGACTTCATCATCTTGTGAGAACTTATCCCACATACCAGTCTCCATTTCAGACCAACCATTAGCTTCTAATGACTTAGGTGCCGGTGCTCCAGTGTCTTTGAAATTAATGAATTCTAAGTTTTCCATGGTACCTAAACATTCAGGTAAACTTGTTAATTGAGGATTGTTCATAACACCCAAAATATTCAAGTTGTTCAACTGACAAACATAATCAGGAATATTGTTAATACAATTCACCAACACCAAGTGTTTAAGATTTTTGAATCTTGTAATTGAAGGTGGTATATTAATAATAGTATCTTTACTATCTCTGTTTTTGATTTTGATTTGTTCCAAAGTATCGGGTAACGCATTGAATAATTCTTCCAATCCATAAAGACCTACAAATTTACCAACGGAACCTGAACTAAATCCATCAATTTTTAAGTCTTTACCAGAACCCGCGGTCAAACCTTTAGCAAACTCAGGTTTGAAGTATTGTTTAAGTTCTGCCATAGGACCATTCAATAAGTCTACCAAATTAACACTTCTATCATCTTTATCCATAAACTGGTTTGATGGGAAGTGGAATTGATATCTTTCAACCGGCAATCCTGTTTGTGGAGATACCTTAGGGTCATTTGGATTATACACAACGTATAAAGGTCCATCCTTAATATAGTTGTTAAACCAACTCAAACCAGGTGCTGAAGTACACCATCTTGTTTCTTGTTGGTTACCACCATAGAAACATGCTGCTTCTTTACCTCTTTCACCTTTATCTTCAATTTTAACAACTTTCCATGTCTCACCATCATAACTTGAGTCAGCACCAGGGTGAACAGGAAGGCTCTTTCTTTCAGCTTTAGTTGTTGTTGCTAAAGTTAAATCAAAGTCTTTAACCGCATCATATAAAGCGTCCGCACTTAATTTATTAATATCTCTCTGTTCAACAGGAAGTCTTCCCTTGAATCTGTGAAATTTTTTCAAGTCGTCTGTAACCTTGTAAAGGTCTTCCATGAAACGGTCTTTCATGATTTTCACTTCTTGGTCATATCCATATTCACCAAACGCACGTTCTGTAGTAGGGCTCAAATATTGTTTGATTAACCATGGTGTGTATTCACCAACTTTAACCTTTTCCAAGTCTTCTTTAGTAGCATTGTCCAAATCAACATTATTTAATCTTGATGTTGGGTCGGCGTTAATAAGTTTGTAAAGCTCCTCTTTTTTCATTTTTGGAGCAATAACCTTTTCCCCCTTTTTCTTTGCCTTTACAAATTTGTCCATCAAGACTTCAAATCTTGATTGTTCTAAAATCATTTCCTTTAATACAGACGTGAATTTCATCTTTATATGTTTTAACTATAAATATACAACAACAAAAGAAATATTAATAATTCATTATCAATAACTCTTCCCCCATGTTTTGGGTTTTACCTTTCTTAGCCGCAGCTGCTTTAACAAACTCTTTTTTAACCCATCTATATTGGTCTTCAGGAAACCACTGATGTAGTAATTCAAAATCATAATATGATAACGAAAACTTACCCGTTACATTATGTAACACGTTTGCAAGTCGTTCATGGTCTTCACGGTCAAAGTCATGATTTGAATAATAGTTCTCAGTCTTCCAATATGGTGGGTCCAAATAAATGTATGTGGTTGGTGAATCATACTTGGTAATCACTTCGGCAAAGTCCATGTTTTCAAAGTTAGTGATTCTAATAAACTTATCCAACCATTTTGGATTAAGTAATTTATCACGGAATGTAAGGTATTTGGATTTATACTTACCCTTCAAGTCAATATAAGAACTTGTTTCAGGTTTAGAACCACTAAACACTTGAGTAAGGATGTACGCATATTGTGCGGCAATCATATAATCAGGCGCCTTCAAGTCTAACTCACCACTGAATAGATTCTGTTGGAAATTCTTGAATAGTACAGGGTATAACTCCGGTGTTTGTTCAACACCTAATTCTTGACATGGAATGGAATTTACTGCTCTAAGTAATTCAGTTGGATTTTGAAGACACTTAAATAGATTATGGTTGAGTGGGTTGAAATCATTGTACACCACCGTCTTGAGATTTGGGAACTTACTCAAATCCATATTATAAAAACACCAAAACATTCCTCCGAATGTTTCTACATAGGTCTCCATATCTTGTGGGTATTCCCCAACAATCCATTTACCTATCTTACTTTTTCCACCAATATATGATAACATATTTTAAAATATAAGAGATTTATTACTTTAATACAAATATAGTTCATAATAACCACAAAGCAAGTTTCCAATGTTAAATTTTTCATCTGACTTGTCTTATGTGTTGTAATTATTATATTTATGTTAAGAGAGTGTTAACACTTTCCATAAACCACAAACAATATTTAGACATGAAAAAGTTATTTTTGGTTTTGATGATGGGATTAATTATGTCACCATCATTCGCTCAAGGCGGGAAAGGAAAGAAGAAACACAGAAGAGACAACAATACAGAAGTTGTATCAGAAGTGCGACCAATTCACAGAGAACGTTGGGTTGAAAGAGATGGTGATAATTACGTGATAGTCTCACGAACAACCATTACTAAATCGGATTATTTAAAGATAAGAAACGCTCCAAGATAATTACTTGTAGCAATTCTTGTAGGGTCTACAAGAAGCTTTTTGACTAAACCCCATGGAACCACATGGGGTTTTTTCACAATATGACTTACCATACTTTCTTGGTTTCTTGAACTTACTATCTTCTTTAAGTTCATCATCATATTTGTAATTTTTAATATCTGCGGCAATTTCAATTACGGTTGAGTATAGCATTTTCAAAAACATATTCCATTTTTCAGGATTGTTTGTTTTAAGAAGCATCAACACTTGAATAACATGTGGTAACTCCTCACCTAATGATTCCGATGAAATATCTAAAAGAACGTTCTTAGCAATCTCATCAGCCTCACCTTCAACCGCAAAATACTTTACTAAGGACTTTAAACTGTTAAGTAATTCTTGTTTTGTTTTTACACCTAAGAGGTTTTTATATTCATTAACAATCCCTTCCAAAATTTCATTGGTGTATGCTCTGAATTCAAAATCATGCCCCCAATAACTTTCACTACCACTTTTACCATATTTCTCAATTTCTTTTGGATTCAGATAAAGGGTCGTGTTCATATCAATCAAATGTTGAATCTCATGATAAATTACATTATACAATGATTTCTTATTTGGAACCAACATATGTTCAGGGTTGACAACCATAAAAACATTATCTAATGAACGTGGTTTGTCTTGTTTTAGTTGGTATACACCACCTTGTTCACTAAAGTCACTCAAATAATATACCGGTATATCAATCTCAGCACCTGATGGGTCATTAACATAAATTGTACCTTTCAACGGATTTTCATCATCCAAACTCTCATAGTCTCTCCAAACAATATCAATAACACTTTTGATGTCAGATATGGTTCTTGGATTTAACTTGACTCTTTTGGAACCCTCGTTGATTGTTTTCATACAATCATAAATACCATCAATTAGATTTCAAATCAGATTTGTTAAACTTAACTCTCAATTTGACATACATATCTCCTGTCGGATAACCCTTTCCTTTAAGTCTTAAAGGTTTGTTTGTATCAAATTCATTTGGTGCGGGAATTTTAATATCACCATCAGGGTGTGGGATATGATACACATCATTTTTGAGTTCATCATAATTGAAGTCCAAATTATAAATCAAATCATTACCCATCTTTTGAAACTCTTTTGTGTTATCCATCACAACTTGAATTATCAAATCTCCATAGAAACCGTTTGAGAAATCACCCTTTTCAGAAATACGTAAAAACTGACCGTCATCAACACTCTTTGGGATGGTAATTTTGAGGGTTTCAAATTTTGGTTTGGTACCAACACCACTACATGAATTACAATATTTAGTTAGGATTGTACCGGTTGCACCACAGTGTCCACATCCACGTCTAACAACTTGTTGTAAGAATCCTGAACCCATAACTTGTGTAGTGAACCCCTGACCTTGACAATGGTGACAAGTGACTCTATCACCACCACTACCCCCACAATCACCACAAGCATGATTTCGTTGGAAGTTTACGTCTTTATCAGCACCTTTATACGAATCTATCGGTGTGATATTTAATTTGACAATCTTATCAGGATTTTTTCTTGGTCCTTGTGGTCTTTGACCCCCACTGAACATGTTTTTAAAAAAGTCCTCAAATTCAGTTCCACTAAATGGGTTGTTTTTCTGACTTAAGTAGTTATTCTTTTTAGTAGGGTCTGAAAGAACATCGTATGCTTCGGCTATCTCACGAAATTTTTCACCACCCTCAGGATTAACATCAGGATGATATTGTTTAGACAATTTTCTATAAGCACGTTTAAGTTCTTCATCAGTGGCGTTTTCTTGCACACCTAATATTTTATAGTAATCTTTCATGTTAATAAATCCGAAGTATCAAATAGTTCTTTTCAAAGATAAGGTTAAGAAAAAAATAATAAAGAAGTTTAACAATTTCAAAAATTGTGAGAACTTTTTTAATTTATTAATGGAAGAATCCAACAAAGTTATCTTTCCAAAACAACTTGAGGGGACTGTAGAATGTAAATTTGAATTGGGTATTCTTCAAGATGGTTATAAGTCTGACATTCCACAATACACCACCGATGAATTTGGTAGGAATGTTAAAATACAATTGATTGACAATAAATGGGGTTTGATTAAGGTTTCTGTCTACAATCAAGAAGAAAAGATTTACGACATCAAAAACAAAAAGAAAGTCACGGTACCACAAATAATCTCAAAACATTTAAGGGGTGACGGTCTGAAGATGATTAACTCACTACACAATAAAATCATTATCCAAAAAGATGATGACTTTTCAGTATTCACAACTAAGTCACCATCTGAGACATCAAGATTACTTGATTGTCTTACCGAACACTTTATAAAGTTACAAAAGAAAGACTGTCTTATTGTGAAAGACACATCAACGGCTCAGAAAAAATACTTAATAGATTTTTTAAGTAGTAATGGGTTTGACAAAAAACTACTTTACAGACAATATACTACTTTTCCTCGGTAGGTTCCTCAGGAGTTTCCTTGGGTGTTTCGTCAACTTCTTTCTTCAACATGAAGTAAAATTCAACACCTGAAATATCAATCAGGAACTGTTTGTGGTGTCTATCAATCTCTCTGAAATGACCTATGATTTTGTCATATTCTGGTTTGTCTAATTCAAAAACCATCATCCTATCATAATTTGGAAATAGGTCAGTGATTGCGTCAGATAACAACGCCAATTTTTCTAATTCCCCCAAAGGAGCTTCTGTATTCTTTTCCATATTGAATTTTTCGGTTTTTGAAATAAATCAGTTTTTTTCATTTGAGTAATCTGTTGAGCGAATCTTTCTTTTTCCCTCATCAACTCATCTTGGTCTTTTTGTTTTTCTTTATTCAGCCAGTCCAATAGTTTCTCCCTGTGGTCCATCTGTATCTACATTTAAATTTGGGGTTTCATCAAATCCAATTGAAAGATTTTGTAAGTGTTTCAAATCAGTTCTTTCAAATGTCTTTTTCAATTCAGCAACTACATTTTGAAATAGTCTTTCTTTTTCTTCTCTTTCTCGGTTCAACTTAATTACCTTGAGAATCATCTCAACATTTTTCTGAACCGTCTTTTCATCAAACTCACAAACAAAACTCATTCCTCTCCAACCTTCTTCCTTATAATCAAAAGGAACAACTTGGAATTCTGTTGTAGTACTCTTTGGCATTGACCAGTTAGCAGGAAATTTAACATCCAAACTAATATGGGTCTCAAGTCGTCTTATCGCGACAAAAAAATTTTCAAATTGATTTAATACTGTGTAAAGTGTCATGTCCTGATAATATAAGTGATAATATAACTCAAGGAAAGTCCAAAAAACAAAAGGTCCCTACTGGAGAAATCAATTTCTTTCCCCAATAGGGTACCTATGAGTTTAACGAAATTTTTGAATAGGACTAACAAAGAAAAAATAAAAATGAATAAGAACAATGTGTCCGTATTAAACATATTAGTCTTTTTTTGAATGTTCCAAAATTTCAGCTCTCAATTGTTGTAGCAAACTCTTAAGTTCTTGAGCAGATTTACGAGCTCTTGTACCAGCGCTCTTGTTACCTTTGTAGAACTTTTCTGTATCTACAGATAGAGTTTCACAAGCTTCCTTAATTTTTTGTAATGTTTCCATAAGTTATTTTAAATTAAAAATAGTGGATTATGTTCTCTCGTCAATAGATTAACCAACATGAATTACTTTATTTTGTAATGTTTTGTATAATTCGGTCAAAATATCTAAATCAGATTTTGCGAACGGTTTATTTAAATCAAACAATTCCTCAATGAATTCAGGAATCGCCTCCCGATAATCAACTTGAGATTGTGAATAAAAACTATCGTGGAAGAAATTCCACAAATACTCTTTATGTTCACCATCAGAGTCAATTAATATATTTTCTTTTTCATAATCTTTTATCAATTTACCCCAACACCAATCAAAATGATTCTTCTTATCGTCTTTAGATAATACTACTTTAGTTTCATGACTTTCCTCACCAAAATAAGTGTCAATTATTAAAATTGCCAAAGAATTGAATATATCACCAAAGAGTTCAACTCTTTCTGGTATGATGTTATGCACACTGAACCATATATCAACTTCACTGAATGGGAGTGGCTTGGACATCCAATTATAAAAATTCTCCATAGGGTCTCTATGGAGAATTTAATATAAAATTAAAATTATTAAAGATTATTGAGTTTTTTGGTTGTATCCAACGATATTCATCATTCTTGAAATCTGCTCATTCATAAGATTTGTTTTCTTATCTTCTTTAGATTCCAATTGTTTGAAAATCTTTTCGGATTTTTGAGAACCCTTTTTCAACTTCAAATCACCATCTTCAGTTGCTTCACCAGCTTGGTCTACAGGTTGAGGATATCTCTTATAAGATGCGTTCATTTGTTCTGCACCATATACATTATCCTTGAAGTTTTTATACATTTTTTCACCAAGTTCAGATGATACAACATTACCTAAGTCGTTACCGTCTTTATCTTTTGTTGCGTTTCCTGTTTTTGAAGAACCTTTCAAGTTAGCTTCAATCCACTCATCATTTGGTTTGATTTCATCATAAACCAAATTTGTTTGACCAGGGTAAGCAAACGCATCAATATACTCTTCAACAGCATCTGAAGGTTTGTAAGCCTTCTTGTTCATCTCTTTCATTTCACCATTACCTTTTGGGAAATGTTTAGGTTCTGTGGTGTATCCTTCAACATTACTATCTTTAGACCATTTTTCAAGTTTTTCTTTAGTCGCCTTTAAACTCTCTTGGTTTGTATTTTTGTTTTGTTTAGATACTTTCTTTAAGTCAGTTTGAGCAGCAATTTTGTTTTGTTCCATAACAAGTCTTTCAATTAATTCAATAACTTCAGATTCTGTCATTTGAACACTTTCGTGTTTAGCCCCTTTGAATCCTCCGATGTTTTTAGCAAAATTAGCCATCTTAACAACTTTACTGTCATCTGACTTCATCGCCTTATCTATACATTTTTTAGTAACTTCACCGTCTTTATCTAAACCTTCTTTTTTACACCATTCACCAAATTTACCTGAAGTACCTTTCTTTTCCATTTTCTTGGTTGCTTTTTGAATGAACTTTTCTTCTTTCTTTTCTTCACCAATCCACATATGTGACGCATATTCATCATCCTCAAATTCGTCAAAGTCATCATCTTTTTTCATCATATTAACCTTGATTTCTTCTTTATCTTTCTTTGGGAATAATCTTGTATTTCTCTTTAGAGCGTCTTTAACAAATTTAGAAAGGAAATCGTGGTCATCACTTTTCTCAGGGAAAACCTGACCTTCTTTAACTTCATAAGTTTTACCATCAACTTCAAAAGAGGATTTACCTTCTTCTTTAGCCTTTGCTAAAGCCCCTGAGAATGCATTACCTTCTTCAGTTTCTCCTTGTTCTTCCATTCTTTTTTTACGTAATTTCAATGGTCCCCATTTGTCACGATATGCGTTAAATATTCTTCTACCACTATCACTTTGGTCTCCACTTTGGAACCACCTTTGATTTCCAGCCTTTTCAGTAAATGAATCATAATCATCAAACTCTTCCTCGTCATAATCAAAATCAAAACCACCTGTGTACTCTCTATCCCTTTCATCAGTCCAATACTCTTTATCACCTCTGTTTTGACCTAAAAATTTACTTTCATTGAATTCTTTAGCAACTTTCTTTTCGTAATTGTATCCTACATTTTTAACCTTACCTACTTTTTTAGGACTGTCTGTTGAGAAATCTCCATAAGGTTCAACTTTTTCAATTTGGTCGTCACCCATAGTGTATTCTTTCATGTCTTTTTTAGTTCTTAATTTTTTGAAGTCAGCGGCGGTAATTTTACCTTTTGGCTCTGCAACATCAATTTTGTGTTGTTTACCATGTAACTTAGATTTTTTTTCAATCTCAGATACAAGATTGTCAACTTTTTTATTTAAAGTTTCATCAAGGACTTGTTTTACAACTTTATCCAAATATTTTTCAAATCTATCCATAACGGTCGTTTTAATCTATAAATATCTAAACTTATAGAATGATTACTTTTTCTTATTTTTAAAATGATTATAAAGAATCCTTTTTATTATTTGTTCTTCAACACCCAATCTTGTACTCACATTTTTAATTGCTTCATCTAATGATGATTTATTTTTGTATTCAACGGCACCAGCTCCTTGGTTACAGTATGGGAACGTTAAACATTTCTTTTTAACTTGAGCAAACTTACCACCTTTGTAGATTGGTTTTTTACCACCTCTCCAATTCTTATCATTTTTAGCAACAAATGCCGGTGTAGAATATTGACCTGAAGATGCTGTGGTAGTCGCTTCCTTGGTCTCAATTTTCTTTAAGTTATCGTAATAATTTGGGTCTTCAAAAAGATGGTCTTTAGCAATTTCCATGGCAACATCTACACTATTAGTATGTTCCATTTCAACTTTAATACCTTTCATCAATTGACTCTTTAAGTGTTTTACCATATCGTCAATATGACCTTTTTTGTCATGTTTTTTTGCAATGTCTTTTAATGTTTTGTTTTTTGAAAGACCTCCCGGTATCTTCTCCTCTTCTTTAGTTTCTTCCTTGGTGAATAATGGTGCTGAAAATGCTCCCGCAGAAGCTGCTCCTGTAGCTTCAGTAGTTTCCTCATTTTCGGTCATTTCATCAGAATATTTGTCTAAGTCAGACATAACATCAATGTCCTTTGATATTGTAGGGTCATTTATGTACGCCTTTTCAAGACTCTGTTTGAATAAATTAGATGATGATTTCATTTTGATTATGCGTTCTTTAATCTTGGTTCCCAGTAACTTCTATTCATCCACATGAATTGATAGAATTCACGGAACATTCTGAGTGTAATATCTTTAACATCACCCTCAAGTTTACCTCGTTTAATTTCTTTAGCAATCTTATCAATTAACTTATCTTCAAATTGTTTTAAGGTATTACTCTCCAAGAAACTTTTCATTTCTTTTCTAATTAATACTTCAACTTCTTTTACTTCTGAACTAGTTAGTGCCATAGTTATTTTGTTATGTATAAATAGGTTAATGTACCAATTAAAACTCCTGAAATTATATTAGTGAAAGTTCTTTTAGCTTTAATTCTTTTCAATTCCTTTTGGGTAATCTTGAGTTCTTTTTGATAAATTTCTGTCTTATTTCTTTCGTCTGATATAATCAAATTGTAATTCTCTTCTTTCAACTTCATTTTATCAATTACAGAATCTTTTAAAGAAACCATGTTCTCAAGTTCAATAATGTGTTGATTGGACATTTTCAATTGAGCAAATGCTGAATCCCCCCTTAATAAATCAATAACTATTTGTTTTGCCACAGGGACTGGTAAAACTATCTTTTGTGTATCAGTATAACTCTTTGTAACGGTCTGCGAAAAACATGTCGAGCTCAACATGACCATACTTAGAAGCATCACTAATTTTTTTACTAAACTCATTTCCTACTTGGATTTTTGTTTCTTTTATGGTCTCAACTCTTGTTTCCACCACTTTGATTTCTTCATTAACCTTATCAATGTCTGATTGAATTAGTTGTTGATTAAACTCAACCATTTCAATATGTGATTGTAAAGAATCAAGTTCTCTTTTACTTTCTTTTGATATTTTAACTACTGTTGTTATTTGTATCAAATACCAAAGTATCACTAAAACAAGAATAACCTTGAGAACATTTTTCAAGGTTAAATCTTTTTTATCAAATATTTGATTAGGACTAATCATAATCTTCAGGTGCTTGTTTTCTTGCCGCCAATACTTTAGACCACTTGGATTTAAACTTTTCATAGAAAGTCTTCAACTTATTAATCATCTCTAAAGTTGAATCGTCAATTTTTAACATGTTACCATTGATATAGATACCACTATCTTCACCAATTGTATAGATAAACTCAACGTCATTGTCTATGATTTTACCTGACCATTCTACTGTGTTTGGATAAACATTCAGTTGGTTGAAATCCACCAAGTCAGATACTTCTTCCGTGAACTCATCAATTGTGTCTTGGAATGCAACTTTATCATCTGAAGTAATATCGGTTTCAGATTTTGTTTTACCATGAATTGCCATGATTGAACCAGAAATTTTATATCTCTGTACAAAATTAGTTTCTTCTTCACCACCGCTTTCTGGTTTTTCAATGGCGGTTTCAAATTTGTCGTCATCAATACTTGATTCAATGTCGGCCGCGACATTAACAGGTCCAAGTTTTTCGGCATTAAGTTGTTCGTTGATTAGTCTTGCTCTTTTGACTAAATCTTTAATAGAGTCATACCTCTCGTTCATGTAGTTGTTCATTTTCTAGTTCTTTTTTAAAGGTATCGAAATCAAATGCCGGACTTACATCTGTATATCTTTGATGGTAATTACTTCTTGTTGTTACACCTTGAAATAATTCTATACCGTCAACTTTTACATTGTGTCCTACGAATTTATTAGGGATTTCTAAATCTTTACACAACATCTTACACAACTGAGCCGTTTTGATAATCTGCTCGTTTGTGTATGGTTGCCAAAAATTATAATCTCTCCATTTTTTTTCGTAAACCTCTTGTTTATAAATATTACCTAACCAATTAAGGTAAAACGATGATAACGGTTTTTTATTTAACCAACCCAAATTTTCAAGGACTATTGAAATCCCACCATTTTTCATTGAATTTTCTAAAAAGAAATCTGAACTGTACTTTGGATTTAATAACTCATAAATCACACCTCCTTGTGAAATTACGTAGTTAGGTATCTTTTTATACTTACCATTATACCTAAATTTAAGGGAGGTCAAGTATTCACCGACCTCCCTTGAAGTATGACAAAGAATTATTTGTCTTTTTTTCTTGGGTTTACCAAACCCTTTAAAATTACCATATTTGATGATATCAACCATTTCTACCAGTATATCTTAATACTTTTTTCTCAGGTTGTGTAGTGTTTTCATCTTCTTCTTCTGTTAATACAGAAAACTTATTTGATGTGATGTGTTGTAATACATCCTCAAGTTTTTCCAAGTCCTCAGGTGTTGGATTAATTTTTTCAGGTTCCTCATTCAATAAGTCACCCTCCTTTTTACCAGCGTCTTTGGAGAGTTTATCAATATCAACTTCTTCTACTGACGTGACTTTGTTTTTCCCTGACTCTTCAAACTTAACTAACATGTGTAAGAATGACAATGAAATAAGTGGTAACATACCACCCGCAAACAAAGCCAAGAATCTTTTGTGTGAAACCATATTACCTGATTCAACACCGATATAAGAAACTATCGGGTCAACCATCTCAACCCAACTTTGAAATGATGCTGAGTTAACATCAATGTATTGATAAGCAAAGAAGATATTACCTAAAAACTGAATTAAAGTAACAATACCAAATGGGAAATATACTTTATTCCCCATCTGTGCGGATATCGCGGCAAGAGCCGCCAATGCCGCAATTTCAATACCAACTGACAAATATATCGCCCAACTAACAGGGTTAGTTATACCATACCAAGTTGTTACGTGAGATATTGAAACAAACGCAACTGTTAATATTGGTACTAAAAACGCAATATAGATTATGGTTTTGAAGTTTTTCTGAAACCAATTCATTTATTTATTTTTTACTTTTTAATGCGTTTACAGAAATCTTTTCTTTGTCTGAAATTTCTTCAATTCTAAGACTTTCCCACATTACGGTGGTCTCAAAAACTTTTTGAACGTCTTGCTTAGTCATCAATGAATCCTCAAGAACCGCAACTCTTTTACTCAATTTTGACAGTTCTCTTGAGTCTCCACAACTTTTGAATAAACCTAACACAGCAATCACTAAAACGATTACGGTGAAGTTCTTTTTGATAAATTCTTTCATAGTTTTTTTATTAATAAATATTATAGATACTCAAACAGGTCGTTAGACTCATTACGGAGTTTACGTAACGCCTTTTCCTTGATTTGTCGTACACGTTCTTTTGTGAGTTTAAAGTCGTTACCAATATCCTCTAAAGTTCTTGTTTGACCTGATAAACCAAAGTAATCTTCAATGATGATTTTTTCTCTATCATCCAAGATACCCAAAATTTCTTTCAATTTCTCTTTGAGCATTTCCTTTGTATCAAATACTGAATCAGGTAATTCAGCGTCAGGATTCTTAATCAAATCCAACAAAGTGTCACCCTCTTCGTTTAGAGGTGCATCATAATTTATTGTCGTTGGGAGGTTGACAAACTTATCAGGTAAATCCGCTCCGTTGTTTTCAACTTCTTTCTTAGCCTTCTGAAGTTCTTGCACAACATTAACTGGAAGTCGGATTGTACGAGCATTCTCATTTAGAGACTGAAGAATTGATTGACGAATCCACCAAACTGCGTATGAAATAAAACGTAGTTGTTTAGTCCAATCAAAATTCTCAACCGCCTTTAGTAGTCCCAAGTTACCCTCAGCAATCAAATCTGACAACTCAAGACCTTGATTTTGATATTGTTTAGCAACCGTAATTACAAACCGCAAATTACCAATTAGTAATTCTTGTTCAATTTGTTTCTTTTCTGATTCTGTAATATTACCCGATAGGATTTTTTGAGCCAATTCACGTTCTCGCTCAACTGTCATTACTTTAATCTTGCGAATATCTTTAAGATATGTTGCAATTTCTTCTTGATTAATAGGAATTGTAGATAGTTTGTCTTTCATGTTATTTAGATAGTTTTTGTAGTAATGTTTTCTCGCTTTCAGTTAAAGAGTTGAATCCGTATTCTGTGATTTTATCCAACAGGTCATCCAAAGATAGTGTATTCTTTTTAGACTTTTGAATAATTGTTTTAATCTCATCTTCATCATCGTCATCATCCTCTTCCATCATGTCCATAATCTCCTGTTGTAGTTTTTCAAAACCAATATGAACTTTAACTGTATCGGATTGAACATTTGAATTTTCAATCTCTTGTTCTAAATCCTCTAAATGACTTACAAAGTCATTATTGGCTAGTATGGTAACATTTTCCGAAGGTGAAACTATAACCATGTCAACTTGGTTATTCAAAACATCTTTAATATAACTAGTGATATAGTCTATATCCCACTCAGATTGAAAATGTGATATAATAAAACTATCTGATTTTGATAATTTCAACTCTTTTGAGCTAACCATAGGTGCAAGACAAATTTTAATTGCCCTAACTCTATCACTGTCTTGGAAATTACCAAACATTGTAATTAAATAATTCATATGTCTTTTTGTTTACTACAAAGGTAATACCAAAACTTCAACCAAACCAAGTGTAATCCAAAAAATTATTGGATTACCTTGGATATATTCTCCTCTTTCTTGATTCTTACAACATTATCCGCCCAGTTGGTAACCAAAGGATTGTGAGTGATGACAAACACCTTTTCAAAGTAGTCTTTAATCTTACTGAAGAATTCACCAACAAGTTCAAGGTTGTCGTTTGAAATTTTTCCAAATACCTCATCCCAAACAATGATATTTGGTTTTGGTAATGAACATATCTTACTCAATACGGCTCTAAGTGCCATACTCGCGATTGTTCTTTCATAACCTGAACCTGATGACATCAACTTTTCAACACCCGTTGAATTGTCAATCATGATGAACTCAACTTCATTCTTATCGTTGATTCTAATCTCCAAGTTGAAGTAACAAGAATCTTGTAAGAGTCTTTGAAGTTCTTGGTTAATTAATGGCATCATGGTTTTCATAATGATTTTTGAAATACCGTTCTTACCAAACAATTCCAAGTAGATTTTGTAAATCTTTTCCTTCTCAAATTCTACTTTAATCTTCTCAATGATTTCAGAGTTTGTTTGAATCTTGGTTGTTGCGGAATTAATATCATTATTGTTATTAATTTGAGCTCTTTCAAGTTCTCTCTTTCTGTTAATCAATTCATCAATACGCAATTGAGCCTTGACAATCTTTGCTTCAAGTTCTTGGTTCTTCTTAATCTTCTCTTGAGATTCAATGTATTTTTTAAGTACATCTTGTTTTTTCTCAAGTTTAAGTTTTTCAGCTTCCAATCCAACTTCAAATTTTTCCTTGATGAGTTTATTACGTTCATACTCATCAAAGTCTTTTTTGAGTTGTGTGTAGGATTTTTCTTTAGAGTCAAGGTCTTTCCATTGTTTGGATAACTTGTCAACCTTCTTCTCCCAATCACCCAATTCATCAATCTTTTTCTTTGTCAACGCAGCTTCCATCAATTTGATTCCACAGTGTTCACATTGAATTCCATCCCCAAACTTTTTAACCAATCCTTCAATCTCTTCAACTTTTTTCTGAGCAAGGATGAGTTCACCGTTTGTGGTTCTCATTTCATTTTTAATCTCATCATGTTTGTCCTCATGATAGTATGATGTGGGTTCCTTAATTATAACACCATTGATTTGGGTTTTAATCCTCTCACATTCCCTTTCTGAGTTTGAGATTTCACTTTGAATGTTAATTGGGTTTAAACCTAAGAGTTCTTTGTCTATGTCTGAGTATTTCGCGTTTAATAGACCATCCTTGTATTCCTGACCAGTTGCCAATCTTTCAGTAACATCAACAATTTCCTTATTAACATCAACATTAGTCTGTTGAAGGGTGGTGATTTTCTCTTTCAATACATCAATCTCACCCTTTAAGGTTTCGGTATTGTAGATGTTGGACATCATGCTTTTGGTAAACGTTGAGACGATTTCTTTACCCGCCTCTTCCTTTCGTTTCAAAAATTCAAGACCCATAAACCTACTCAAGACTTGTCCACGAGCAGTTGGTTTGGAATCAATAAGTTCCTCCAAATTAGTAGATGTTGTCAAGATAGTCATCAAGAAGTCATCCATCTCACCGATAGAATTCTTAATAAACTTTTCAGTTTCCCTTCTTTGTTCTCCTGTAAAGTTTTGGTAAGAACCATCCCCCAATTTTTTCAAGAAGTCCAATTCTGTTTTGACATTCCAATCACCAGACTTAGCCTTCTTTCTTTCAATTGTACGAGATACCACATACTCATCACCATCAATAACGATGTCACCTCTAACCTGAACTTTGTTAGAGTCACGGAACCTATTGAAGATTTCTTCCGCCTTCTGTGTTTTAGTGGTGGTATTAAAGAATAGGAACATCAATAAGTCCACAGTAAGAACTGTCTTACCACCAAAGTTCGGTGGGTC
>JACCDP011334577.1_pt1 | contig 19641 bp, 16 predicted proteins | sample 7445841 | NCBI WGS metagenome assembly JACCDP01 (sample SAMN15323441, study PRJNA562643) | freshwater metagenome | isolation source: river surface water | place: USA:Blue River Watershed | collected 2017-08-17
CGTCAGGCCGCTGGCGAAATCAAGGGCGACAACCCCGATCAGGACGCCGGCATCAAGCTGGTGCTCAAGGCGATCGAGGCCCCGCTGCGCGAGATCGTCTACAACGCCGGTGGCGAGCCGAGCGTGGTGGTCAACGCCGTGCTGAGTGGCAAGGGCAACCACGGCTTCAACGCGGCCAACGACACCTACGGCGACATGATCGAGATGGGCATTCTCGACCCGACCAAGGTGACCCGCACCGCGCTGCAGAACGCCGCGTCGGTCGCTTCGCTGATGCTCACCACCGAGTGCATGGTGGCCGAGGCGCCGAAGGACGAGGCACCGGCCGCAGGCGGCATGCCCGGCGGCATGGGTGGCATGGGCGGCATGGACATGTAATCGTCCAGAGCCCCTCGCTCGTGAAAAAGGCCGCTGCGAAGCGGCCTTTTTCTTTGGGTGACTTGCTGTGCAGCGTGTCGATGCCGCGGGTCAGCCGCGAAGCCGGGCGATCCGTTGCGCGGTCGACGCATCCACGCCGCCGGTGTCGCCTGAGGCCAGCCGCTGCGCGATGTCCTGCGCAATCACCTTGCCCTGCTCCACGCCGAACTGATCGAAGCTGTTGATGCCCCACAGCGCGCCGCAGCAGGCGGTGCGGTGCTCATACAGGGCCAGCAGCGCGCCGAGCGCCTGCGGCGTCAGTGCGTCAAGCAGCACGAAAAGGCTGGGCCGGCCCGGCGGCATTGCGCGGTGGGCGTCACTGCCGCCCTGCCCTTCAAGCATCGCGCGGGCCTGCGCCAGCCCGTTGGCCAGCAGCTGCGCATGATGCCCCGGCAAATCGTGCGCGGCTTCACGCACTGCGATGAACTCCACCGGGATCAGATCGGTGCCCTGGCGCAGCATCTGGAAGAACGCATGCTGCCCATCCGTACCCGGTGCACCCCAGATCACCGGCGCGGTGTCGTAGGCCACCGGCTCGCCGTGCATGTCCACACGCTTGCCGTTGCTCTCCATCTCGAGCTGCTGCAGCCACGCCGGCAGGTGCTGCAGCCCCGCGTGGTACGGCGCGATGCTGCGGCTGGCGCAGCCGAGGAAGTTGCGGTACCAGATGTCGAGCAAGGCCAGGCGCACCGGCAGGTTGTTCTGCAGCGGCGCCTGCGCAAAGTGCCCGTCCATCGCGTGCGCGCCAGCCAGCAGCGCGCGAAAGGCGTCGGCTCCGGCAGCCATCGCCACTGGCAGGCCGATCGCCGACCACAGCGAGAAGCGGCCACCCACCCAGTCGCGAAATCCGAAGGTGCGGGTGATGCCCAACGCGCGTGCTGCAGCGATGTTTGTTGTCAGGCCCACAAACTGACGCGCCACATCGTTGCCGCCGCGCGCGGCATACCAGTCGAGCGCCGAGCGGGCGTTGGCCATGGTCTCGGCGGTGCCGAACGACTTGGAGGCCACGATGAACAGCGTGTTGTGCACTGGCAGGTCGCGCAGCACGGCATCGAGCGCATGCCCATCCACATTCGACACAAAGTGCATGCGCAGCCGCGGCGGCGCAAACGCCTGCAGCGCTACGCAGGCCATGCGTGGCCCGAGGTCGGACCCGCCGATGCCCAGGTGCACCACATCGGTGATGGACGCATCGGCGCGCACCTGCTCGGCGTAGGCCAGCATCGCATCCAGCGTGGCGTGCACTTCGGCCGCATCCGGGTCGGCCGACGCGCCAGCGGGCGCACGCAGCAGCCAGTGCTTGGCCGCGCGGCCTTCGGTGGTGTTGACCGGCTCGCCTGACAGGAAGGCGTCGCGCCACGCTTGCAGCCCGCAGTCGCGCGCCAGGGCCAGCAAGGCGTCGCTGGTTGCGTCGTCGACGAGCGACTTGGACGCGTCGACGAACACACCCGCCGCCTCAAAGCTCAGCCGCGCTGCGCGGCCTGGGTCGCTTGCGAAGGCCGCACGCAGGTCAAAGCGGGGGGCGGATTCATCCTGCCCATGCCCTGGGGCAAACCGCGCGGCGTGGCGCTGCAGCTCAGCCCAGGCCGAGGTGCGGTCGCAGCGGGGGCGATGACGCCAGTCCATGAATTTGCGTTGAAGGGTGAATGCGGCTCAGGCCGCCTGCATCAGCTGCTCGAGCTTGATGGCGTCGGCCACAAAGGCGCGGATGCCTTCGGCCAGCTTCTCGGTGGCCATCGCATCCTGGTTCAGCGCAAAGCGGAAGGCGGCTTCGTCGTATTCGACATGCTCGACGCTGCGGGCGCGCGCGGCGTCGGCGTCCAGATGGCGTTGCACCGGCGCGCTGCTGTCGGCCAGCTGCGCCAGCAATTCAGGGCTGATCGTCAGCAGGTCGCAGCCGGCCAGCGCCAGCACCTGGCCGGTGTTGCGAAAGCTCGCGCCCATCACCTCGGTGGCAATGCCGAAGTGCTTGTAGTAATCAAAGATCTGCCGCACCGACTTCACGCCCGGGTCGTTCACGCCCGCGTTCGCCGCTTCGTCCCAGGCGCTGCCGGCCGACTTCTTGTACCAGTCGTAGATGCGGCCTACGAAGGGCGAGATCAGCTGCACCTTGGCCTGCGCACAGGCCACCGCCTGGCAAAACGAGAACAGCAGCGTGAGGTTGGTGCGGATGCCGCGCTGCTCGAGCAGGGCCGCAGCCTGGATGCCCTCCCAGGTGGAGGCCACCTTGATCAGCACGCGGTCCACCGGCACGCCCTCGGCCTGGTACAGCCCGATGATGCGCTCGGCCCGCGCGCGGGTGGCTTCCGTATCGAAGCTCAGCCGCGCATCGACCTCGGTGGACACGCGGCCCGGAATCACGCGCAGGATCTCGCAGCCAAAGCGCACCAGCAGCCGGTCCATCACCTCGTCCAGCGGCGCCTTGCGAAAGCGTGCCACCGTATCGGCCATCAGCGGCTGGTACTCGGGCTTCTGCACCGCCTTGAGGATGAGCGACGGGTTGGTGGTCGCGTCCTGCGGGCGGAACTGGGCCAGCTGCCGGAAGTCGCCGGTGTCGGCCACCACCGTGGTGAACTGCTTGAGCGCGTCGAGTTGGTTCATGCGCGGGATTATCCCGCGGCACAATGGCGTCGCCCTGTCATCGCTGCTGCCATCCATGACCCGCGTCGCACCCCCGCAAACCAACCGGCGCCGCCTGCTGCTTGGCGCGGCGGCGGGCGCCCTGCTGCCCTTCCCGGCGCAGACCCAGCCTGCCTTTCCCTCGCGGCCGCTTCGCATCGTCGTACCCTTTGGCGCCGGCGGCGTGGCCGACCTGACCGCGCGTGCGGTGGCGCAGCCGCTGGGCGAAGCACTGGGCCAGCCGGTGGTGATCGACAACCGGCCAGGCGCTGGCGGCGTGGTGGCCGGCGAGATGGTGGCGCGGGCCGAGGCGGATGGGCACACCCTGCTGCTGATGTCCAACGCCACCGCGGTGAGCGCCGGGCTGTTCAAGTCGCTGCCCTTCAACCCGCGCACCGACTTTGCGCCGGTGTCGCTGCTGGGCACGTTTGACATCGCGATCGTGGTGCCCGAGTCGTCGCCGCACCGCAGCCTGCGCGATCTGCTGGAGTTCGGCCGCGCCAACCCCTACAAGCTCAACATCGGCAGCATCAACGTGGGCAGCACGCAGCATCTGGCGGCCACGCTGTTCTGCACCCAGGCCAACCTGCCGGCGCAGGTGGTGCCCTACAACGGCACGCCGGCGGTGCTGAATGCGCTGCGTGGCGGCCAGCTGGATGCGGCGGTGGAGATCCTCGGGCCGCTCAAGCCGCAGATCGCCGCGCGTGCGGTGCGGCTGCTGGCCGTGATGGGCGAGCAACGCAACGCCGACTTTGCGCAGGTGCCCGCCGCGCGCGAGCTGCCGGGCCTGAGCAGCTTCAACGTGTCGTCGTGGAACGCGCTGGCCGCACCGGGCAGGACACCGGCCGCCGCCATCGATCGCCTGCAGCGCGACACCGCGCGCATGCTGGCCACGCCCGAGATGCGCGCCAAGCTGGCCGGCTTCAACGTGAAGGCGCAAGCCAGCACGCCCGCGCAACTGGCACAGCTGCTCGACAGCGAGATTCGCCGCTGGAGCGGTGTGATCGAGTCCGCCGGCATACCGAAGCAGTAGCCATGCGGACGCGGGTTCGCCTGCATCAGGCCCGCATCTGCGATGTGCGTGCCGCGTGCGCTACCATGAGTGACGGCCAGCGCGGGCGCTTCGTGAGCGCCTGCGCCGGTCATGTCTTGACTTCGTCTTTCAAGGAGAAGGTGCGATGCTTGGGCGTTTTTCGCGAGGTTTGATGGTCATGGCATTCGCTGCGGCATCTGCCGCGCATGCCCAGTCGCAAGCGGGCGATTATCCCAATCGCCCCATCAAGGTCATCGTTCCGTTCTCGCCCGGGGGCGCTGTCGACGGCCCCATGCGGGCGGTTGCCGAGCAGCTGGGCCGGCGCCTGAAGCAGCAGGTCATTGTGGAGAACCGGCCCGGGGCTGGTGCGACCATCGGATCGGAACTGGTTGCAAAGGCACCCGCCGACGGCTACACGCTGCTTCTGGCCTCGCAGACCAATGCGATCAGTGCCTCGCTGTACCCCAAGCTCAACTTCGCGCCGATCGATGACTTTGTGGGCATCTCGCTCATCGCCCGCGAGCCGGGCGTGCTGGTGGTGCATCCGTCCGTTGCAGCGAACAGCGTGGCAGAACTGATCGCACTGGCCAAGGCAAAGCCGGGGCAAATCAACTACGCGTCTTCCGGCAACGGCAGCGGCCAGCACCTGTTTGCCGCGATGTTCACCTCGATGGCCGGCATCAAGCTCACGCATGTGCCCTACAAGGGAAGCGGCCAAGCCACGACCGACCTGCTGGCAGGCACCGTCCCGATGGCCATTCCTGGCACCCAGGCGATGCTCAAGCACATCGCCGCCGGCAAGCTGCGTCCGCTGGCCACGACGGGCGTGACCCGCAGCAAGCAGCTTCCCAACGTGCCAACGCTCGCCGAGGCGGGGCTTGCAGGTTATTCGGCTTACGTATGGATGGGCCTGCTGGCGCCCAAGGGGACGCCCAAGCCCGTGATCGAACTGCTCAACAATGAACTCAAGGCGGTGATTGCCACGCCTGAACTGCAGAAATTCTTCAACGAAGCCGGTATGGAAGTGGTCGGGTCGTCCCCCGCCGACATGGACAGCTATTTCCGCGAAGAGCGGGACCGCTGGGCCCGAACCGTCCGGGAAACCGGCGCCAAGATTGATTGACAGAAAGACCTCAATGACCGCAAGTACCGTGACAGGCCAGGAGCACTGGACCACCAAAAAAACCGCTGATGGCGACGTCCGCCTGTTTCTCTGGGAGAAATACGTGGGCTCCCCCGAGGGCAAGCCGGCGGTGCTGTTCGTTCACGGGTCGTCCATGGCGTCGACGCCTACCTTCGACCTGAAGGTGCCCGGCCGCCCGCACTCCAGCGTGATGGACTGGTTTGCCGAGCGCGGCTTTGTCTGCTGGTGTGTCGACATGGAGGGCTACGGCCGCAGCAGCAAGCACCGCGACATCTTCTGCGACATCGCCAACGGTGCCGATGACCTGGCTGCCGCCACCGACTACATCTACGCCACGCGCGGCGTGCGCAGCTTCCTCACCTACGGCATCAGCTCGGGCGCCCTGCGCGCCGCGATGTTCGCCGAGCGCCATCCCGAGCGCGTGTCACGCCTGGCGCTCGATGCCTTCGTCTGGACGGGCGCCGGTGCGCCCACCCTGGAGCAGCGGCGCAAGAAGCTGCCGGAGTTCACCGCCAACAAGCGCCGCCCGATCGACCGCAAGTTCGTCTACTCGATCTTCGAGCGCGACCACCCCGATTGCGCCGACCGCGCCACGGTCGACGCCTTTGCCGACGCCATCCTCGCACTCGACGACTCCATGCCCAATGGCACCTACATCGACATGTGCTCGAAATTGCCGGTGGTCAACCCGGAAAAGATCACCGTGCCGACGCTTGTGATGCGCGGGCAGTTCGACGGCATTGCGTCCATGCAGGACCTGATCGACTTCTTCGTGAAGCTGCCGTCAGCGGACAAGCAGTTCACGGTGATGAACGGCATCTCGCACGCGAGCTTCCAGCAGAAAAACTATCTGATGTGCTATCAGATCCTGCACGCGTACTTCACCCAGCCGGCGCCCGCGTACACCAGCAGCGGGCACTGAGCGCAGCGCAGCGTTTTAAATCCGCCCTTCCTCCACCGCGTGGCAAGCCACGCGGATGCCCTGCAGCACCTGCAGCTGCGGGCGCTCTGCCTTGCAGCGGGCGTTGGCGTGCGGGCAGCGCGGATGGAAGGCACAGCCGCTGGGCGGGTTCAGCGGGTTGGGCACCTCGCCTTGCACCGGCGTGCGCGCGCGGCCGGTGTCGTGCATCTTGGGGATGGCGTCCAGCAGCATGCGGGTGTACGGATGCCGCGGCTGCGAGAACAACGCGTGCTTGGGCGCCACCTCGACCAGCCGGCCCAGGTACATCACGCCCACCTGGTCGCTCACGTGGCGTACCACCGCCAGGTTGTGCGAGATGAACAGATAGGTGAGGCCCTGCTTGCGCTGCAGGTCCTTCATGATGTTGAGCACCTGCGCCTGCACCGACACGTCCAGCGCGCTGGTAGGCTCGTCGCACACCAGAAACTCGGGCTCGGTAGCCAGGGCCCGCGCGATGCTGATGCGCTGGCGCTGCCCGCCGCTGAACTGGTGCGGGTACTTCACCATGTCCAGCGGGCTCAGGCCCACTGACTGCAGCAGCTGGCCCACCCGTTCCTTGAGCTGCGCGCCGTCGGTCAGGATGCCGTGCTCGCGCAGCGGCTCGGCGATGATGTCCTCCACCACCCAGCGCGGGTTCAGGCTCGCGTACGGGTCCTGGAAGATCATCTGGATGCGGCGGCGCAGCTTGCGGCCTTCGGGCGTCTTGAAGGCGGCGTGCGCGTCCTGGCCGTCGAAGGTGAAGCCGCCGCGCGTGGGCGCGTACAGGCCCACCAGCAGCCGCGCCACGGTGCTCTTGCCGCAGCCCGATTCGCCCACCAGGGCCAGCGTCTGGCCCTTCTCGATCTCGAAGCTCACGCCGTCCACCGCATGCAGCAACTGGCGCGGCTTGCGCTCGATCACGCGGTTGAGCCACGGCGCAGACACATCGAAGGTGCGTGCCAGGTCGTGCGCCTGCACCAGCGCCGTGGAAGCGTTGGCGGTGCTCATCGCGCCACTCCTGCGTGCATGTCGTGCAGCCAGCAGGCCGCGCGCGTGGCCGATGCCGTCATCAGCTCGGGGCGCTCGCTCAGGCAGCGGTCAAACGCCTTGGGGCAGCGCGGGTTGTAGGCGCAGCCCTTCGGGATGGCGTTCAGGCGCGGCATGGCGCCGTCGATCTGGTTCAGGCGCTCGCGGTCGCTGTCCATGTCGGGAATGGAGGCCATCAGGCCCGCCGTGTAGGGGTGCGCGGGCTGGTTGATCACTTCGTGCACCGGGCCGATCTCGGCCACGCGGCCGGCGTACATCACCGCCACGCGGTCACAGGTTTCGGCAATCACGCCCATGTCGTGGGTGATCAGCATGACCGCGGCACCACGGTCACGGCAGATGCGCTTGAGCAGCGAGATGATCTGCGCCTGGATCGACACGTCGAGCGCGGTGGTCGGCTCGTCGGCAACGATCAGCTTGGGCTCGGCGGCCAGGGCCAGCGCAATCACCACGCGCTGGCGCATGCCGCCCGAAAACTGGTGCGGGTAGTGGTCGATGCGCTCGGCCGCCGCGGGAATGCCGGTGTCTTCCAGCAGGCCGATGGCGCGCTTGCGGGCCTCGTCCGGGGTGACCTGCAGGTGCGTCTGGATCGTCTCGGTGATCTGCCGGCCCACGGTGTACAGCGGGTTCAGCGAGGTCAGCGGGTCCTGGAAGATCGCGCCGATGCGCCGGCCGCGGATGTGGCGCATCTGCTCGTACGGCAGGTTGTCGATGCGCTGGCCTTCGAGCCTGATCTCGCCGGAGGCGATGCGCCCGGGCGGCTCGAGCAGGCCGATGATGGCTGCGCCGGTGAGCGACTTGCCGGCGCCCGATTCGCCCACCACGCCCAGCACCTCGCCGGGTGCGATCGAAAACGAGATGTGGTCCAGCGCGCGCAGCGTACCGCGGCGCGAGGGGAACTCGACCACCAGGTCCTTGACTTCAAGCAGGCTCATGAGGGTCGGGCTTCAGCGCAGGCGCGGGTTGAGTGCGTCGCGCAGCCAGTCGCCCAGCAGGTTCACGCTCAGCGCGATCAGGATCAGCATCAGGCCGGGGAACACGGTGATCCACCATTCCCCGGAGAACAGGTAGTCGTTGCCCACGCGGATCAGCGTGCCCAGCGACGGCGAGGTGGGCGGCACGCCCACGCCCAGGAAGCTCAGCGTGGCCTCGGTGATGATGGCGGTGGCCACCTGGATGGTGGCGAGCACCAGCACCGGCCCCAGCACGTTGGGCAGCACATGGCGCAGCATGATGCGCGAGGGCGCCACGCCGGTCACGCGCGCGGCCTGCACGTATTCCTTGTTGCGCTCCACCAGCGTGGAGCCGCGCACCGTGCGCGCGTACTGCACCCAGCCGGTGAGCGTGATCGACATGATCAGCACGCCAAACGCCACCGACTCGTGCGCATTGGGGAACAAGGCGCGCCCCACGCCGGCAATCAGCAGCGCCACCAGGATGGCGGGGAAGCTCAGCATCACGTCGCACAGGCGCATGAGCAGCGTGTCGACCCAGCCGCCGCGAAAGCCCGCCAGCAGCCCGAGCGACACGCCGATCATCACCGACAGCGCCACCGACACCAGCCCCACCACCAGCGAGATGCGCGCGCCGTACATCAGCGCCGACAGGATGTCGCGGCCCTGGTCGTCGGTGCCCAGCAGGTACTTGGACGAACCTTCGGCCGACCACGCCGGCGGCAGCCGCGCGTCGCTCAGCTCCAGCGTGGCCAGGTCAAACGGGTTGTGCGGCGCGATCCAGTTGGCAAACACCGAGCAGAAGACGCAGATGAGCGCGACCGTCGCGGCCGCCATCGCCACCGGTGAGGTGCGAAAGCTGTAGCCGACGTCGCTGTCAAGCCAGCGGCGAACCAGGTTCATCACGTTGCCTCGGGGTTGTGAGCGCTCTTCTGCCGGTGTCGCGTCACTTCACGCTCATCCACTTGAACGGCATCATGTTGTCGGCCAGCTGGACCAGCTCGACGTTCTTGGCCACGCCCCAGGCCAGCGCCTGCTGGTGCAGCGGAATGTGGCCGATGTCGTCCTGATGGATCTTGAAGGCCTCGCGGATCATCGCGTCGCGCTTGGCCTTGTCGGTCTCGGACTGCACGCGGGCGGTCAGCTCGTCCACCTTGGGGCTGCAGTAGCTGCCCAGGTTGAACTGGCCGGCACCCTTGTCGTCCACGCAGCGCATGATGGCGTTGAGCACGTTGTGCGCGTCGTAGGTGGCCGGCGTCCAGCCCAGCAGGTAGAAGCTGGTGTCGCGCTTGAGGATCTTCGGGAAGTAGGTGCCCTTGGTCTCGGCCTGCAGGTTCACCTTCACGCCGATGCGCGCGAGGTTGGCCGACACCGCCTGGCAGATCTCGCCGTCGTTCACGTAGCGGTCGTTCGGGCAGTTCATCGTCACCTCGAAGCCGTTCGGATAGCCGGCATCGGCCAGCAGCTTCTTGGCGGCGTCCACGTTGTGCGGCAGGCGGGTGTTCATGTCGGCAAAGAAGCCGTTGACGCCCGGGCCGACCATCAGCGCGGTGGGGTTCGAGGCGCCGCGCATCACGGTGCGCTTGATGCCTTCGATGTCGATGGCCTGGAAGAAGGCCTGGCGCACGCGCTTGTCCTTGAACGGGTTCTTGCCCTTCACGCTCGAATACAGCAACTCGTCGCGCTTCTGGTCCATGCCCAGGAAGATGGTGCGCAGCTCCGGGCCCTGCAGCACGCGCGCGTTGGCGCTGGCGTTGATGCGGGCGACGTCCTGCACCGGCACCGGCTCCATCACGTCGATCTGGCCCGACAGCAGCGCGGCCACGCGGGTGGCGTCGTTGCCGATCGGCGTGTAGACGACTTCCGTGACGTTGCCCTCGATCTTGCCGCCCCACCAGTTGGGGTTGAGCTTGAAGGTGGTCTTCACGTTCGGCTGGCGCTCGCCCAGGGTGAAGGGGCCCGTGCCGTTGGCCTTGAACGATGCGGCGTTCTCCACGCCCTTGCGGCGGTCCACCGGGATGGTGGCCTTGTTGTCCTCGCACCACTTCTTGCTCATGATCATGAGCAGCGGCATGTTCTCCGAGAAGATCGGATTCGGCGCGCTGGTCTCCACCTCGACGGTGAAGTCGTTGACCTTGCGCACTTCCTTCACGCCGTTGACGTAGCTCTTCATGTCCGAGCCCTCGCCGGCCGCACGCGCGAACGAGAACACCACGTCGTCGGCGGTGAAGGGCGTGCCGTCATGGAAGCGCACGTTGCGGCGCAGCTCGAAGCGCCACACGGTGGGCGAGGTCTGGCGCCAGCTGGTGGCCAGCCCCGGCTGCAGCTCGAGGTTCTTGCCGCGGGTCAGCAGGCCCTCGTAGACGTTGTTGGTCACGCTCAGCTGCAGCGACTCGTTGAGCGAGTGCGGGTCCATCGACAGGGCGTCGCCCTGGTTGCCGATGCGCAGGGTCTTGGCCTGCGCCAGCGTTGCACCGGCCAGCAGCGCAACGGCGGCCAGCGCGAGAACGGATTTGCTGCGGATCGTCATGGAGTTCTCCTCGTTGAAAAAAGGACAGGTGAAAACAGGCAGTCAGGCCGGCATCAGGCCGCCTGCACGGCAAGCGCCTGCTCGACCAGGCTTGCGTGCAGCGCAGCGCCCAGCGGCAGGATGTCGTCATTGAAGTCGTAGCGGCTGTTGTGCAGGAAGGCGCCCTCGCGGCCGCCCTGGCCCACGCGCATGTAGCAGCCGGGCTTTTCCTGCAGCATGAACGAAAAGTCTTCGCCGCCCATGCTGGGGGGCATGTTGCGGATCACGCGCTCTTCGCCCACCAGCATCGCGGCCACGTCGCTCGCAAAGCGCGCCTCGCGCGCGGTGTTGACGGTGGCGGGGTACACGCGCTCGTACAGCAGCTCGCCCTTGGCGCCAAAGCCCGCAGACACCGACTCGACCAGTGCGCGCAGGCGCTGCTCGATCAGGTCCTGGATATCGGCGCGGTAGCTGCGCACCGTGCCCACCAGCGTGACGGTGCCGGGGATGACGCTCATCGCACCCGGGTTGCCGCCCTGCATCGAGCAGATGCTCACCACCGCCTGGTCGATCGCGCTGACGTTGCGCGCCACGATGCTCTGCGCCGCGGTGATGATGTGCGCAGCCACCAGCACCGGGTCGGTGCAGTTGTGCGGGCGCGCGCCATGGCCACCCTTGCCGGTGATGGTGATCTGGATCTTGTCCACCGCCGCCTGCATCGGGCCGGGCGTGATGCCGATCAGGCCGGCCTCGGTCTCGGGCGAGTTGTGGATGGCGTAGACCTCGTCGCAGGGAAAGCGCTGGAACAAGCCGTCTTGCATCATTGCGCGCGCGCCGGCGTAGCCCTCTTCGCCGGGCTGGAAGATCAGCACCGCGGTGCCGGCGAAGTTGCGGGTTTCGGCAAGGTAGCGCGCAGCGCCGATCAGCATGGCGGTGTGGCCGTCGTGGCCGCAGCCATGCATCAGGCCGGGCTTGCACGAGCGCCAGCCAAAGTCGTTGAGCTCGGCCATCGGCAACGCGTCCATGTCGGCGCGCAGGCCGATCATCTTGCGCTGCGCATCGGCCGGCGCCGCCTGGCGCCCGCGCACCACCGCCACCACGCCGGTCTTGCCCAGGCCGGTGTGGATCTCGTCCACGCCGCAGGCCTTCAGTGCCTCTTGCACGCGGCCCGAGGTGTAGACCTCTTCAAATCCGAGCTCGGGGTTCTGGTGCAGGTCGCGGCGAAACGCGGTGAGCTCCGGGTGGTACTGCGCGATCTGCGCGAACGCGCGGCCGCCGGCCTTCAGTCGGGGGGCGAGCATCTCAGTGGCCCCCGGCCTTGCCCACGCGCAGGCGCGGATCGACAGCAAAGTACAGCAGGTCGACGATCAGGTTGATCACCACGAAGATCAGCGCGATCAGGCACAGGTAGGCCGCCATCACCGGGATGTCGGCGAAGGTGACCGCCTGGATGAACAGCAGGCCCATGCCCGGCCACTGGAACACCGTCTCGGTGATGATGGCAAAGGCGATCAGGCCACCGAGCTGCAGCCCGGTGATGGTCATGACCGGCACCAGCGTGTTCTTCAGCGCATGGCCGAAGTGGATGGCGCGGTTGGACAGGCCGCGGGCGCGGGCGAACTTGATGTAGTCGGTGCGCAGCACTTCCAGCATTTCGGCGCGCACCAGCCGCATGATCAGGGTGAGCTGGAACACCGCCAGCGTGATGGCCGGCAGCACGATGTGGTGCCAGCCCTTGGCCGTCATCAGCCCGCTGCTCCACCAGCCGATCTTCACCACGTCGCCGCGCCCGAAGCTCGGGAACCAGCCCAGCGTCACCGCAAACAGCAGGATCAGCAGGATGCCGATCAGGAAGGTGGGCAGCGACACGCCCAGCAGCGAGATCGTCATGAACACCTGGCTGAGGAAGGTGCCGCGGCGCAGCGCTGCGTACACGCCCATCGGAATGCCGATCATGAGCGCCAGGCCGGCAGCCACCAGCGCCAGCTCCAGCGTGGCCGGGAAGCGCTCGGCAATCAGCCGCGACACCTTGGCGCCTTGCCGCAGGCTCAGGCCGAATTCGCCTTGTGCCGCGTTGGCCAGGAAGTGCCCGAACTGCACGAAGAAGGGCTGGTCCAGCCCGAGGTCTGCGCGCAGCTCGCGGATCTGCTCGGGCGTGGCGTCCTGACCCAGCAGGAACACCACCGGGTCGCCCACATACTGGAACAGCAGAAAGGCGATGAAGGCCACGGTGACCATGACCACCATCGCCTGGATCAGGCGCTGCAGGACGAAAGCGAGCATCAGGCGCTCAGTTCACCTTGATCAGGCGCCAGTCAAGGCGGTTGTCGGCGCGGTGCACCACCTCGATGTTCTTCTTCATTGCCCACGGAATGATCTGGTTGTGCAGCGGAATGTGCGACACGGTGTCGTTGGACAGCTGCAGGCCCTCGGTCAGCAGGCGGTTGCGCACCAGCAGGTCGGTCTCGGTCTTCACCCGGTCGACGATGTAGTCCATGCGCTGGTTGCTGTAGCGGCCCACGTTGTAGTTGCCGTCGCCGCCGGTGCCCACGCTGCGCGTGAGCGACTGCAGGCTGTACAGCGCGTCAAAGGTCGGCACGCCCCAGCCCAGCATGTAGATGCTGGCCTCGTAGCGCTGGATCATCGGGAAGTAGGTCACCAGCGGCTGGGTGCGCAGCTTGGCGCGCACGCCCACGCGGGCCCACATCGCGGTGATGGCCTGGCAGATCTCTTCGTCGTTGATGTAGCGGTTGTTCGGGCAGGCAAAGTCCACCTCGAAGCCGTTGGGGTAGCCGGCTTCGGCCAGCAGCTTCTTCGAGGCTTCCTGGTCAAACGGCATGCGCTGGTGCACCTTCTCGGTCCAGCCGGCCACCTGCGGCGCCACCAGGGTGCCGGTGGGCTGGCTCAGGCCGCGCATGGTCACGCGGTTCAGGCTGGCGCTGTCGATGGCCTGGTACAGCGCCTTGCGAACGCGCAGGTCTTTCAGCGGGTTCTTGCCCTTCACGTTGGAGCCGGGCAGCTCGTCGCGGAACTGGTCCATGCCGAGGAAGATGGTGCGGTTTTCCACGCCATCCATCACCTTGAGGTTGGCGTTGGCGCGCAGGCGCGGCAGGTCTTGCGGGCTCGGGTCGAGCACGAAGTCCACCTCACCGGACAGCAGCGCGGCAATGCGCGTGGCTTCGGCCTTGATCGGGGTGTAGACGATCTCGGTCACGTTGGTCGGGTTGTTGCCCCAGTAGTTGGGGTTGCGCACCAGCACCAGCTTCTGGTCGGGCTGCCATTCCTTGACCATGAAGGGGCCGGTACCCATCGCATTGCGGTGGGCAAAGGTCTCGTCCTTGGTGCGGATGTCCTTGGGCTCGGCAGAGCGGTTTTTCTCCGCCCAGGCCTTGCTCAGGATGCGCAGCTCGGTCAGCTGGTTGATCAGCACCGGGTTGGGGCCCTTGAGGATGATGTCGATGGTGTTGTTGTCCACCTTCACCACGCGGTCGATGCCCTGCGTGTAGATCTGGTAGTTGGAGGTGCGGGCCATCGCGCGGGTGATGGAGAACACCACGTCGTCGGCGGTCAGCGCCGAGCCGTCGCTGAACTTCACGCCCTGGCGCAGGGTAAAGCGCATCTGCGTGGGCGACAGTTCGCGCCAGCTGGTGGCCAGCTGCGGCTCGGCCTTGAAGGTATTGCTGTTGTAGTACACCAGCGCGTCGTAGATGGACGCGTGCACGCCGTTGCCCAGGGCGTTGTTTTGCGAATGGATGTCCAGGGTGGGAATGTCGCTGGCGCTGGACCACTTGAAGGTCTTGGCATGGGCCAGAGAGGTCAGGCCGAATGACAGCGCCACTGCGGCGCCGATGAAGGCGAGCTTGAGTTTCATGGATGCACTTCCGGCAAATCGAAACCCGCGAATATGCAACATTCCGTACCAAACCCGCCCTAGGCTTTCCCCTAAGGCCGTTTCGGTGGCGGGGTTACGGCTGTACCGCAGGCGCCGCCGGTGACTGCGCCGCTTCGGGCGGCAGCCAGCGCAGGGCGCCGTACCAGGCCCGCACCCGGGCGCGGGTGTTGTCGGCGTCGGTCATCAGCGCCACGCCCACCAGCGCGCCAGGGGGTTCGCCGAAGGCGCGTTCGTAGTCGGCGCGCACGTCGCGTTCGTAGTCGCGCCAGCGGCCCAGCGCACCGGCGCCCGATTCCAGCACCAGCTTGCGGATGCGGCTGGTGCGCGGGTTCTCGATCACCGTGCCGGCCGGGCGGCGGTTGCACCACACATACATCAGCGTGGCGTAGGGCAGCGGCTCGCCGGTCAGCAGCTGAGACAGCTCCGACGCCGCCGCGTCGCGCGCCGAAAAGCGGCTGCGGTCGCCTTCGAAGGCCAGCACCACCCGCACGGGTGAGTCGTCGCGATCGCGCGCGGCCATGTCGGCGTCGGCGATCAGCTGCTCCACCATCCACGACAGCTGAAGCCGCCCCAGACCGGCGGGCTCGATGCGCACCTGCCGTCGCAGCAGGCTGGCCGAGCCGTTGGCGGTGGCGGCAATCGCCTCGCGCCCTGCATGCTGCTGCGCCCGGTACGTGGTGGCCGCCTTGGTCGGCAGCAGCTGCGGCGACCAGGTGTCGCCAAAGGCCCGCACCGGCGCCGCGCGCACGGGGGCCGACGCCTGCCGGGCGGGATCAGCAGCCGCTGAATCGTCCGCACCATCGGCTGGGGCCAACACGGCGCAACCCGACAGCAACAAGGCCGCAGCCACCACCAGGGCAGCGTACAGGGGCGGACGTGCAGGCGGCTTTGGCATGGGGCGATAGGGACGGGGACGGGGACGGGGACGGATACGGGACCGGGTACGGGCAGGGTGCGGCTACGGGTGCCTGGGCAGGGGCCAGGGCCGCTGCGGAAATGTAACGCCTTCACATGAAGGCGCGCGCGACGAGTGAACGGGCAATAAAAAACCCACCGTGTTGCCACGGTGGGTTTTTGCGGTTCAAACCGTCAGCTGGCGAGAGCCAGCGTCAGATCAGAACGAGTGGCGCATGCCGACTTCGAAACCGCGCGAGCTGCCGCCAGCGGCAGCGGCGCCAACACCGCCCGGCACGCTGTAAGTAGCGGCGCCGTCGTTGCTGATGCGAGCGTAGGTAGCGTACACAGCGGTGCGCTTGCTCAGGTTGTAGTCAGCACCGATGGCCAGCTGGTTGGCATCGTTGGCGCCGGTGTAGTTCGAGCGAACGTACGAAGCCTTGATGTTGGTGGCGCCCATGGGCACAACCGCGCCAACCAGGTAGTGGTTGACCTTGTTGGCGCCGAACTTGGCGGTGGTGTACTGGAACATCGGGCGAGCAACGCCCATGTTGTAGGCCACGCCCACGTTGGTGCGCTTGAACGAAGCGGCGGCGCTGGTCGAGCCTTCCGAAGCGGTCGCCACGGCGGCGCTCAGCGGGCCAGCGTTGTAGGTCACGCGGATGCCGGTGTACTCGTTGGCGGTGTTGGCGTCCTTGGACTCTTTCACGGACATCATCACCTGGGCCTGCAGGCCGCCCATGGTCGGGGTGAAGTAGCCGATCGAGTTGTTGGCACGGACCAGGGTGGTCGCGCCGCTGCCCAGCACGGTGAAGGTATTGACCGACGAGCCAACGCCGTTGGTGCCGAACGGGTCGTACACGGTGTGGTTCCAGAAGGTCGGGGTGTAGTCACGGCCCAGACGGAGCTCACCGAAACCGCCTTCCAGGCTCATGGTCGAGCGACGCTGGAATTGCAGGGCAGCAGAGGTGCCGACGTCGGGCTGCAGGGCGCCTTCGAGCCAGAAGGAGGCCTTCATGCCACCACCGAGGTCTTCCGTGCCACGGAAGCCCAGACGGCTGGAGGCGATGCCGTCCTGAGCCATCGTTGCCAGCGTGGTGCCGTTCTGGCTGACGCTGCGATAGCTAAGGTCGACGATACCCCACAGGGTCACGGACGATTGGGCCATTGCGGCGCCGGAGGCGGCCATCACAGCCAGAGCAATCAGGGACTTTTTCATTGCAAGATTCTCCAAGGTTGAACAAAGGGCGCTGGCTCACAGACAGCACCCGGACAAGAACCGCACGCTGCCTGCTGATGACAGGCCAACCTCCGTTTGGGGAAGTTGCAGCAATTGCACCAGACCCCGCCAAGCCGCGCAAAGTTTTTGCGGCTCGGCACACGGGAACAGGGCCATTTCGTTGCACCCCCACAACATCTGGCCGGGCGACTGTGGATGGGGCGCCACAGTTCCCGAACGCCGGCCGGGGGAAGCCGGCAAGCCCCAGCCGACCCACCCACTTTCCGCAATGCGGTAAGCTCGAGGCATGTCTTCCCCCACTTCTTCGGCCCGGGCCGCGGCGCGCCCCGCCTCCTTGACCGACCTGACCATCGGCGCCATCGACGCCTCGCTGCGCACCCTGTTTGCGGCCCCACCGGCAGCGCGGCGCTGCCCCACCGTGGCGGCCGAGACCACCGAGCTGGCGCCGCACGAGCGCGAGCTGTCGGGCGCGCTGATGCGTGTCAACCATGTGGGCGAGGTGTGCGCCCAGGCGCTTTACACCGCGCAGGCCGCGGCCACCCGCAGCCCCGCCCTGCGCCAGCACTTCCTGCACGCCGCGCGCGAAGAGGCCGACCACCTGGCCTGGACGCGCCAGCGCCTGGACGAGCTGGGCGCGCGGCCCTCGCTGCTCAATCCGCTTTGGTATGCGGGCGCCTTTGGTCTGGGTCTGGTGGCCGGGCGGTTGGGCGATGCGGTCAGCCTGGGCTTTGTGGTCGAAACCGAGCGTCAGGTGGAGGCGCACCTGGAGAGCCACCTGCAGCGCCTGCCCGAGCAGGACCATGCGTCGCGCGCCATCGTGGCGCAGATGCAGGCCGACGAGGTGACGCACGCCCAGCAGGCGCAGCGCGCCGGCGCGGTGGAGCTGCCCGCTCCCGTCAAGGGGCTGATGCAGGCGGCCGCCAAGGTGATGACGACCACCGCGCACCGGATCTGAAGCTGCTGGTTTGACGCTTCCTGGATCAAGCCTCCAGCAGCTCGAAGCTGGTGGAGATGTCTGCCGTCTTGCCGAGCATGATGCTGGCCGAGCAGTACTTGTCGTGGCTCATCGCGATGGCGCGCTCCACCGCAGACGCCGGGATGCCCTTGCCGCTCACGGTGAAGTGCATGTGGATCTTGGTGAACACCTTGGGGTCGGCGTCGGCGCGCTCGCTGGTGAGCTTGACCGAGCAGCCGCGCACGTCGTGGCGCCCGCGCTTCAAGATCAGCACCACGTCATAGGCGGTGCAGCCACCGGTGCCGGCCAGCACCGTTTCCATCGGCCGCGGCGCCAGGTTCTGGCCGCCGTTCTCGGGCTTGGCGGCATCGGGCGCGCCGTCCATCATCAGCGCGTGGCCGCTGCCGGTTTCGGCCAGAAAGCCCATGCCCGAGCGCGCGCCGCTCGCGCCGGTCCAGGTGACGGTGCATTCCATTCGGTGTCCTCTGCTGTCGGGGTGTCGTGAAGAAAGGCCTGATTGTGCGCGGGCTTATCATCCTCGGCCCACGGAACGCCCCATGAGCCCACGCACGCCCCGCGCACCGAAACCCCGCGCACCGAAACCCCGCGCACTGACCCCGGCCGACTACCTGACCCGCATCCTCACCGCGCGGGTGTACGACGTGGCGTCCGAATCGGCGCTGGACGCCGCACGCAATCTCAGCCGCCGGCTGCACAACAAGGTGCTGCTCAAGCGCGAGGACCAGCAGCCCGTCTTCAGCTTCAAGCTGCGCGGCGCCTACAACAAGATGGCGCAGCTGACGCCCGAGCAGCTGGGCAAGGGCGTGATCTGCGCCTCGGCCGGCAACCATGCGCAGGGGGTGGCGCTGGGCGCGCACAAGCTGGGCTGCCGCGCGGTGATCGTGATGCCGGTGACCACGCCGCAGGTGAAGATCGACGCCGTCAAGTCGCTCGGCGGCGAGGTGGTGCTGCACGGCGACAGCTACTCCGACGCCTACCAGCACGCGGTGCAGCTCGAAAAGAAGCAGGGCCTGACCTTCGTGCACCCCTTCGACGACCCGGACGTGATCGCCGGGCAGGGCACCATCGCGATGGAGATGCTGCGCCAGCATCAGGGGCCGCTGGATGCGGTGTTCGTGGCCATCGGCGGCGGCGGCCTGATCAGCGGCGTGGCCAACTACATCAAGGCGGTGCGCCCCGAGGTCAAGGTGATCGGGGTGCAGATGGACGACTCCGACGCGATGATGCAGTCGGTGGCCGCGAAGAAGCGCGTCACGCTGCCCGATGTGGGCCTGTTCTCGGACGGCACCGCGGTCAAGCTGGTGGGCGAAGAGACCTTCCGCATCGCGCGCGGGCTGGTCGACGAGTTCATCACCGTGGACACCGACGCGGTGTGCGCCGCCATCAAGGACGTGTTTGTCGACACGCGCAGCATCGTCGAGCCCGCCGGTGCACTGGCGGTGGCGGCGCTCAAGCAGTATGCGGCGCGTCATCGCAAGAAGGGCGAAACCTACGCAGCGATTTTGTGCGGCGCCAACATGAACTTCGACCGCCTGCGCTTCGTGGCCGAGCGCGCCGAGGTAGGCGAGGAGCGTGAGGCGCTGTTTGCCGTCACCATTCCTGAAGAGCGCGGCAGCTTGCGGCGGTTTTGCGAGTTGATCGGCACGCTGCCGGGCGGGCCTCGCAATGTGACCGAGTTCAATTACCGCATCAGCGACAGCGAGCAGGCCCATGTGTTCCTGGGCCTGACCACGCAGGGCCGCGGCGAGAGCGCCAAGCTGGCCGCGGCCTTGACCCGCAGCGGCTTTAAGGCCGTCGACCTGACGCACGACGACCTGGCCAAGGAGCACATCCGCTACATGGTGGGCGGGCACAGCGCGCTGTCCAAAGACGAGCGCCTGCTGCGCTTTGTTTTCCCCGAGCGGCCCGGTGCGCTGATGAAGTTTTTGCTCAGCATGCGGCCGGGCTGGAATATTTCGCTGTTTCACTATCGCAACC
>JACCDP010021486.1_pt1 | contig 19635 bp, 20 predicted proteins | sample 7445841 | NCBI WGS metagenome assembly JACCDP01 (sample SAMN15323441, study PRJNA562643) | freshwater metagenome | isolation source: river surface water | place: USA:Blue River Watershed | collected 2017-08-17
GCCAATGCTTTCAGTAGAAAAATTATCAATTACCCACTTTCGGGCAACTCTGCCCATCTTAACTTTTTGATTTTCTGGCATATCTAATACCAGTTTTAAGTTCTTAGCTATAGATTTGGGACAAGTAGAAGCCTTGATAAACTCTGTACCAAACTCTCTATATTCATTCCAATCTAAAGCAATTGATGCAGCCTCTGGCTCGCACATCTCTTCTCCGCAACTATAATTAGTAACAAGAGTAATTAATCCTGCTAGTTTAGCTTCTTGGATTGGGATTTCTTGTCCGCCGCTAGTAAATGGATGGCAATAGACATCCATCATATTATATATTTCGTTAAGTTGCTTTTCAGACACTCCGGTGCTTGTGCCTGTGGTAATGCTAGAGTTTGCAGTTTTGCATAGCTCGCAATCAGAGCTAGTTTTAGAAAAATTTCTTATCTCATATCCTCTGCAAGACTTGCAAACATATGTAGTTAAAATATCTTTAGTGTCTACACCATTTTCTTTGCATAGCTTGTTGATGTTCCATCCTTCATGCCAACCAGTGTGCAATAGAAGCTTGGGCTTAGACTGCGGATTTGCATCTTTGAAAATCTTAAATCCTTGAAGTAGATTTGGAACAGACTTTCTTAATTGATTTCTAAATACAAATCCAATTATAAAGTTATCGCTATCTATCTTATTCTTTTTTCTGATAGAAGCCTTTTCTTCTGGAGAGAGTGGCTTAAAGTCAGAAATTTCAATAGCTCCATGAATAGTCTTTACATGATTATGCCCAAGCCTATGCATTTCCTTTTCTGCGAAATTAGACCAGACCCAGAAATTTTTAATTTTAGGGGCTTCTGCTACGGCATTAGAAAGCAAAGGAAGAGAATCTAATGTAGTCCAAATTACAGAATTGATTTTGTCGAACCAAGGCTTGCTTATGGTATAATCTACTCCCCAGAAATCCTGAACTCCAATATAAATATCTGGTTTTTCTAGATTTACAACTCTATCTATTTCAAATGCCCCGTAAGAGTCAAGCCTTTGCTTCTCTGGAGGAGATGAGTCGTTTGTGGCTCCTGCTGATCCATAGCTCTTCCAAGGCGTTCTTTCTAGCTCTGGGTGATTCTTTGTTATGCCGCCGCACAAAGAGACGATCTCGTACTTATCCGTCTTATATAAATAAGAAAGAAGGGCTTTGGCATTTCTGCCAAAACCCGTCTTAGATAAAGCAAAATCGGAATGAAATAGAACCTTCTTCTTTTTTACCATAGATCTTCATCCGACGATTCCTGCTTAGGAGCCTCCTCCTTCTTGGGAGCGGCTGCTGGAGGAATAGCGGCTGATCTATTATCATTATTTTGAATGGCATTTTCAAAAATTTTTGCCAGAGACAAGGAGAAGTAGCTCTCAAGCTTTACTGCCTCGCCGAACGTAAAGCCCATCAAGAAAGAAGTCTTGTCTTGAGCGTTTTCCTTGCTCTCCTTAGAGACAGACATGGAGAAACCAACTTGGTTCATCTCAGAAGGATTATCCTTTGAAGCTCTCATGTATGGAGAGAACTTGATGCGAGTTACCTGCTTTGGCGAGTCATGGAAACCATTGAACTCGCTGTTTCGACGCATTGCAGAAATGATATCCGCAACTTCAGTCGAACTGAGCTTCAGAGAAGCAGACATTTTTGGATTTTGAGCGTTGCCAGCGAAAGAGCCTCTCTTCTTAGAGTCGTCCCAGCTAGACTGCTTAATTAGATTAACGAATACGCAGTCGTCCTTCACAGAAATTTTGAACGAACAGCCGCAACCAGTATTTTTTGGATTTGGTTTGTAAAATTGAATCATGCTATATATTATGGTGTTTTTAGGCCGAAAAGTCAAGAATTTTTGGACTCAACTTCTTTTACTTCGGATAGTTTTGTATATATTTTTAGAGTTTGGATGCTGATAGTATCTCCAAATAAACAGTCTTGTTTTTTAACGCCTTTAACGATAACAACGTCTTCTTCTTTAGGAAGAGTATCTGAGTTTAAAGACTTATTCAGATCTATCTTATCATTGAAGGTTAATACTGGAATAGAACCAAATTCATCAGACACAATCATCTTAAATGTTCTGGTCTTTTTCTCGTTTTTAGATATCCATTCTGAGCTTTCCATTACTCGCCCAACTACATAAACCATTTGATTATTAGAAGCTTCCAATGCTTCAGAAGTGTTAATCAAGTTAGGCATCTTGCATTTGAAGATATCGTTTAGAGATCTATCGTAACTATAGCCAAGAAGTTTATTCTCATAGAACCAGTTGGCGAAGCTTTCTGATTTATTATTCTGTTGATAGATCTTTAGATATGGATCGTACTTCTTTTTAATGGTCTCCAATCGAGTTTCCTTGATTAGGAGTTTCCCATTTTCGTTTTTGCTTTCTGATAGCTTTTTGACAGTCTTGAGTAGATCGTAGTCTTGCTCTGGTCCATACTGCATACTCAGGACTTTCTCCTTATCGGTAAGCACGTTCCAAAGCTGCGCCTCCAAGACAACTCGGCTTCTGGAGCTAGAGAAACCGTCTAGTGCGCCAGCCTGAATGAGGGCAGACAATACGCCAATAGAAATGCCAACTTCTTTAGCAGCTTGAAATACTTCAAATTTATTAGACTGGTCAGACTTAAAGTTCTTAAGTTTGTCCATTGTCTTTTCAGAGATGCCCTTAATAGAAGATAAACCAAATCTAATATCATTGCCTTGAATAGCAAAATCAGTTTCTGATTTAAGAATATGAGGCCCAAGGAGCTTAATGCCAAAGTGTCTTAGCTCTTTTTGGATCTTTGATATCTCTTGTAGCGGCGCTGGTTCATGCTTTGTCATCTCAAGCAAAGCCAAGAAAAACTCCTTTGGATGCTTAAATTTGAGATAAACAGTACAAGCTGCAAGAGCAGCGTAGCTCATTGAGTGCGATTTATTGAAAGAGTAATTAGCAGAATTTTCAAGAATGCGCCAAAGAATATCTCCAATTTCTGGAGCAAGATTATTTTCCTTGATTTTATCAGCGATCTTTTCTTTCCACTTTTTGACTTCTTCAACCTTCTTTTTACCGACGATACGGCGAAGCACTTCTGCTTCATCAAGAGTGAAGCCAATCTTATTGGACATTTTCATCAACTGCTCCTGATACAAGGCAACTCCTCCGCTGCCCCCTAGAACAGAATCGAAAAACTCATGGATACCTTCGTATTGATTATTATTTGTGAAGTTAGAATATTGCTCAACGAACTCTAAAGCGCCCGGACGCGCAAGAGCGAGAACGCCACTTAGCTCTTCAAGATTGCGAGGCTTTACTTTCTTGCAAACCTTGAAGTTTGTATCGGCTTCAATCTGGAAGCAGCCATGAGGTGTCTTCAAGTCTTGCAACTGTTGGTAAATGAATGGATCATTGAAATTGATATCATCCACCTTGATTCCAACTAGTCTGCAAACTCTATCGACAATGGAAACGCTTCTTAATCCAAGCAAGTCGAGCTTAACATTAAATATAGAAGCCCAGTTCATGTCATAACTAGAGACGTGTTCTTTGTCGCTAGTAAGTTCAGTAGGGCAGCTTTGATCTATAGGATAGTACGAAAGCATCATCCCTGAAGCGTGAACGCTCTTATTCTTGATTAGCCCTCTTAGTTTTAGAGCGGTCTTATATGATCTTGGATTGTTGTCGCACCAATTCTTGAAATCAGCGACTTCTCCATAAGCTTCCTTTAGATCCATGACTTGACCGAAAGTCTTTGGTATTAGAGAACTTACGTCATTCATCTCTGATTCAGGCTTCTCGTCGATAATTTTGCCGCACTCTTTGATAAGAAGCTTGCCGCTTAGTGTAGTTAAGGTCAAAATCTTGGCTGTTCTACCAGAGAAAAGTTGTTCCAAGAACTTAATAACCTTTGGGCGATTATAGTAACAGATATCGATGTCAACGTCGCACATCAACGAACCGTCAAGATAAGTAATACCATCAACTACTTGCTTCTTAGCGCGAATCTTAGAAATGAAACGCTCAAAGAATAGTTCATATTTGATTGGATCTACCTTGGTGACCCCCAGCAAATAAAGAATAAGGCTACCAGCAGCAGAACCGCGCCCAAGGCCCACAGGAATGGAGTTCTCGTTGCAGTAATTAATAACAGTCCACACCAATAAGATATAGTCAAGAAATCCAAGCTCTTTAATGGTTTCCAGTTCATACTTTACTCTTTCTGAATATTTTGGGTAATCTTCTTTTGCGATATTGAGCTTCTTGAAGTTCGCTCTGCAAACCTGCATCAAGAAATCGTAGTTTGGAGATTCCTCTTTTAGCCCATATTGCTTCTTAAGGCGATTTTCAATGTTGAACTCAGGAAGTCTTACACCATAGAGCGGCAGCTTGATATTAGAAAATAAAGAATTAAAGTCGTTCATATTTCAACTTGGAATTTGATTTTGTTCCAAACTTTGAGGTTCAGTTCTAGGTCGATGATGGCGTTATGGAGATTATCGTAGTCGTGATCTATACTGTAGTCTTTGCCCAAAGCAGTAAGATTTGTCTTGATGCCTTTTTTATAAGTATGGAGAAGCTTATATTGATATTCAATTAAAGACTCTTTTGGCATCTTGGGAATGCCATACTTAATTCCTTTAGCCAAGCAATTGGTGTCTAAGATCTTATTAACTAAATGATTCGCTCGCAATCCTTTGAGCAAATACATTTCTTTTATAAGATAGAGGTCGAAGCCAAGAATATTGTGACCAATAATATAGTCAGAAGAGTCAAGCCAATCCCTAATAGTGCCAAACACATCGTCAAATTTTTTGCCAGTTGTCTCGATGAGTTGCTCTGGGTATCTTGTGATTCGTTTTGCATCTTCTGATATTTTAAGATTAGTATCCCATTTAATCAAGAAATCTCGCTCGTCGATCTTCTTCCCGCCAACAGTATCAAGCATTGCGACCTGCCAAGGAAGATTTTGGCAAAAGTTGAGACAAAGATTTAGGGTTTCGCAGTCGATAAAAACAAAGCGTTTAGACTTGTCAAATCTCAATAGTTCATTTTCCATATTTTTCCTTGAATGATTCGGCGCAGAATTCGTTTGAAGAGCAGTGTTCCAGATTAGGCTTGTTCAGAGTGGTTCGCTCAGAAATACACCTGAAGGTTAGATAAGCCAAGAAATCTTCTTTGTTTTCATAGTAGACAGATTGGCACTTAACTGCAAGATTTTTATCTCCTACAATCTCTTCTACTTTAGATTTAAGAATGCCGTCAAATGGCAAATTATTATCTTCCACAAAGTAAACTGGCTTGCAGAAGCTAAAATCAGGAACGCAAATGCTATAAGTTAGATTATTTTTGAAAACATAAGAGTCATAAAATGGAATCCCAATGCAGAGATTATTTTCATTCCATAGCTCTTTAAGAGTTTTGCAATCTATTCTTGGGTAATAATAGAAACCATTCGTGCTGGCGACTGTAGAGATTTTAATCAGATCTTTATAGCCTTCAGTATTTTTAATGAATACTATTACTTTATGTTCTTTGTCTCTTGAATCGGCAGTCTTATTGTCGATATCGTCGCAAATAGTCAAGCGAAGACCAAACCTTAAATTTATTTTGGCATCTTCGCAGGACTTATACGCTTCTAGAAAACCAGAAATAGAGTCATCTACTAGATATAAGTTCTCTAGCTTTAGCTTTTTAGCAATGTCTAATATAGAACTTGGCTCGTCCGCCTCGCTAGACCCAGCCTTGGCAAGCGTTAGAATAGACTTACCAAGGCTATAATGGGATTTAAAAAGCGGGATCGCTGAATACTCCATGAGGCAGTATGCGCTGTCCTGCCCAGAAGTCAATCAAAAAGTTGGGTCATCCTTGCGCCAGTAAGGGCATCCAGAATATTCTTTTTTATTTACTAGCTTCACTTTGGGATCATTTATCAAAGATTCTTTATTGAAAGAAGACTTTATAAATTTATCGTTTTCGTCAACTCCAACGTAAAAAGTCGCTGGCATGCGAGATGGGCATATCCACTTACCTTGGACATCGCTTCCGCACATCCATCGCTTCTTTGGGCTACTTGCAGCAAGATTTGCGGTGGCCGTCTTCTCATCGAAAGAATTTATATATCCAGCAACATAGCTCAAATAAGACTTGAATCCTTCTAATTGCTCTGCTGTTGGCTTCGGAGCCTCTTGAATCGGCTGCTTCTTGAACTTAAGAAAAATAAAAGAAACATCTGGAATGTAACCCTTTGTCTTAAATACAGCCAAAGAATACATTAAGTTTTGCAGATTGAAGTCGATTTCTTCTTTAGAGAATTTTCCTTTGCTTGACTTATAGTCGTAAATCTTATAATTGGTATCGTTAAATTTTGCAAGCTTATCAATAAAACCATTGATAATATAATCATCTTCCTCTAGCTTGAACTCAGATTCAGCTTCGACAAGAATAGCCCCGCTACAAAAGAAGTCGCTTTGAAGACCAGTCTGGATCATGGAATAGATTAGATCCAAATTTTCTTCATCATCTACTTTTAGCTTTTTAGCATTTTTTAATATCAATCTATGGATGGCTGGATTTTTAATTACGCCAGCTTTGCCAGAGCATAGATCGTCAAAGTATTTTTTATGCCTATCAGTTAAGAGAAGCTCAAAAATCAAATGACAAATAGTGCCTCTCGAAGCTCCAGAATTAGAAATATCAGGAAGCTTAAGAATATACTTAGTATAGTAAAGCCAACTGCAACCTTCAATAGTCTTAATCTTGCTGGCGCTAAGTTTTACCTTTTCGGTTTTTATTTGATTGAGTTGTGCCATTCTATGATCTTATTTTTATCTTTCAGGTGCATGTCTCCAAAGTCTTTAGCCCCATTAGGAAGGCCAATTTTGACTTGAGAACTATCAAAGTAATTCATCAAAGTTTGTCTGGCTGTTTCCGCTGCTCTGTTGCCTGCTCCAGTAAGCAAGCCATCATTATTAAAAGCTATGACAATTTTCTTAGGATTTAAAGATATCAGAGAATATATTATCGCGCTGCTTATGTTAAGTCCAAAAGAAACAATTACATTCTTGACGCCATTTTCTCTTAAAGCAAGCATATCTCCTATGCTTTCGACTAGGATTATATTCTCATTAGCTTTAAGATCTTTAACGTTAACCTTTGCTGGATAGACCCACTCTTTCTTGTCTCCCAGTAACTTCCATTTCGGCCTGCCTTCCATCAACGTCTTAGATACGTCTCTGCCAGCAAATCCTATTACTTCATCTTTATTGTTAAAGATTGGGAAAACATATCTATTGAACATCTTTCCTCCAGTGGCGACTCCTCCTTGGAAAGGCTCCAAGGTAGAGGCTGAGATGCCACGATCAATCCAATAAGAGTTATCTCTTGAAAGTTTTATTAATAAAGACTTATCAAAAGTAGAAGTCTGTTTTATTGTTGGCTTTGGCCGATCTTCTTCTCTATAAGAAGTGTCTATGCCTTTGGCTGAAATCCAGTTCTTTGCTTCGTCGATAGACTTCAGTTTTAATGTCAGCCTAACTAGATCCTCTAAAGATCCACTGATATTTTCTTTGAAGTCAACCCACTGCCCAGAGTTCTTCCATATTCTTAGAACATGATCGTTATCTGAATCTCTATACAAAGGTCTTGTTCTGTACTCTTTGCCATGATCAGTTAGAACATAACCTATGTCTTGAAGAATTACCCTGACGGATTCGCAGTCATTCATAAAAAAATATCAAAGCACTTCGCCATCCGAATCTGAATCATCTAGCTCTGGACGCAAAGCTCTAGCCTCTACGATATCAGATAAAGTGCCGCGCTCTTCTACATTGAAGTTAGAGATATTAAAGCTGATGAAGTTAGGCTGATATCTGACAGATTTTCCATCTTGAATTCTAACTAGATCGTGATGTCCTTGCGATTCTCTTCCTTGGAATCGAGTCGCCAAAGGAATCATCTTATGAGACCCAAACTCTTGCCCATCTTCAGCGATTTCTTCTACAGTCTTTCTCCTAAAAATAGCGACGAATGAAGCGAACCATTGCAATCTGTCTGACTGAGAGATCGCGCTACTGTCATCCACGCCATTTTCTGCGCTTCTATTCAACTGACAAGCAGTGAGAATAGGGACATTTAATTCTAGAGAAAGCTCTTTTAGAGCATTCACTTTTTCGCCAATCAACTGATACTCTTGCTTGTTCTTATCAGATTCTCCTGTCAGCTTGATATAATCATATACAATAATGCATGGATTACCACGGCCAACTTTAGAGAAATACCATCTCTTTACGATAGATACGACTTCTTCGATTGGCTTTCCAGAGACTTGCAAATGATCAACTTGATTCTGGAGCTTTTTGATCTGAACCTTGCTTTCTTGGAACTTGGTATATAGTTGATTATTCTTTTTCCAATTTCCTGTTTCTAGATGCCATACTGGAACTCCAGAAACAGAAGAAGCTATACGAAACTTCATATCTAGAGTTGACATTTCTGTATCTAAAACTAAGGCTTTGCACCCATTGTTGAGCGCAGCCATCTTGATTGCAAGATCGTTTAGGATGGTAGATTTGCCGTGCTTCGGGCGGCTAACCCAAGCATAAATATTACCCGGACGAATACCTCCATACAGAGTATTGAAATTTTGATGAGGAGTTACTAATCCAGTTTCTTCAATAGGATTATTTCCTCTCTCTTCAATTATTTCAATGATGTTGTTTGTAACATCTTCTGGTTTATTATTCTCGTTGGTGTAAACGCAGATCTTACTATTGTATATTTTATCTGCTTCAGTGATGATTTCTTCGATTGGCTTTTCAGCACAATTATGAGCGAAAGCTTTGATCTCTTGGCCTGTAGCTTCGATTTCTCTTCGGATTCTATACTTTACAAGCTCTTTAGCGGCTTCAATCAAGCCTTGCTTCGTAGTTGGGATAAGACATACGCTATTGACATAATTAAAAATATCAATTGACTGATCCTTAAATGTGATGCCGAGATTTTGGGCTTTTTGAGCTATTAGAATTTTGTCTATCTGCTCGCCCTTGCTGAACGTCTCTCTAAAGACGCAAAAAATAGTATAATGGACCTCATTAATAAAGTCTTTCTCATTGATGAAAGATTCTATATCAGCAAAAGCTTCTGGATGCTTGATTAGCCCAGATATGGTATACTTCTCGATTTGAAGGGAGTAAATTGACATTAAAGATTGATATTAAATTTGTCCTTGAAAAACTGCTCTGACAGATCTTTGACTTCATTTTCATAAATTTCAATTAGATGAAAGTTATTCAAAGAAAGCCACTTTTCTTTTGCTACGTCTCTTTTGATGGACTTTAGATAGTTGAGTCTAGAGTCCCCGTGAAAAAACTTATTGAAAGCAGAATGCTGCTTGCCATGCACCTCTACAGCGATTTTAAGAGTTGCATTTACTATGTCTACTTTGAGTCTAGATCCAAATACAGGAAACTCTTCGTAAACGATATGATTCTTCCAGTACTTTTTAAGAAACTGTTTAGTATTGAATTGTACCTTGGATCGAGAAGAAGCATCCCAGTCAATCAAATATTGAGAGACATTTTTGCTTACAGCCTTTCCGTACACATTAAACAGCTTCATTTCTTAAGAGCGCTAATAAATTTATTGAATAGGTACTTGGTAATATCTTGATGCTCTTCTAAGAAGTTCTTTAGATTAGCCTCTCCTTGATGCTGCTTGGGCATTTCAAGATTATTTTCAGCAAGCTCTTTGATAAGTTCATCTGTAATAGTGATCCAAGCTCCCTTGGCATGAGCAAACTCCCAAGCCAAAAGCTGATCCACAATCTCATACTCTACCCAAACGCTTGATCCATTGGAGCGTCCATACTTGATTGGATAGCGAACCTCTCGACCAGACTTCTCGTTAGGAGTCTTCTTGAACACAATTTTGCACCAATGACCTACAGGATTGCCTTCGCCCTTAGCATTGGCATAAATGAAATCTTTATTCCATCTCTGCTGGAATTCAAGAATCCAATCTGAATAGTGAAGAGCAGCGTTTCCGCCGCTGGCATTAGTGACCTTCGGGTCGCCCTTCTCGTATGGATTGATCTTGATGGAAGACCTGACCTGAGAAATGATAAAGCATACATGACCTCTCGAAGAGAAAGCCGCTGCCATCTTTCGTAAAAGATCTGAAGTAAGCAGTGCCGCTCCAGCAGTCTTGTTGGCTTCCGTAGCTGATTTAGCCAAGTCATTTCTAGGGACAAGAGCGTCAAGGCTGTCGATGATAAAGAAATAAATATTTCCATCATCATTGTCTTTGATAAGCTCTCGCATCGTATCGGTTACGAATTCGTAATCGTTAGTTGGGATAACTCGCCATTTGCTGGGATCAGTGTTAACGCCAGACCTTGTAACCATGCTTTCGCTGAGTCGGCCTTCTGATTTGATATAAATAATGCACCCCTTCTCAGGATGCAAAAGTTGAAAATTACGAGCAAACGACAAAGCGTTGCTGGTTTTGCCGCCTTCCGTAATGCCAGAAGAACGAATGATGCCGGGATGGATTCCTCCTCCCATTTCAATATCAAGAGTCAAGCTGCCGCTGCTGACAACATAATCAATATTATTATCAAAAGCATAATGGTGATCTTTGTTTCTGCTCAGGATGCTGTCCAGCACCTTTAGCTTTCCTCCAGATGACTGTTCTGTTTCTTCTTGAGCTTCTTTCTTTGGTCTTGCCATATTATTGTTTATTAAAAATGTTTAGGAATTCTTTGAACGATGTGGGTTTTTTATTTACCTCTGTCGCAGGAGCAACAGAGGATTCTTCCAATTTAATTTCTTGCCTATCTGGAAATAGATTCTGATAAGCTTTAGCCTCTACAATGAATCTCTTGCCTTTGTCAGTCAAAAACCAACACATTGATGGGATTTTAATTCTTCCCTTTAAAGACATCAAAAACTCAAACCCATGCTCTTTGATTATGGTATTTGATATTTTTACTTCTTTAGGCCATTGGCAAGTCTTAGGCTCGAAAAGAAAGGCTTCTACTAGCTGCTGTCCTTCAGATAGTTTTCTTTCGCCCTTCTTTTTCGCAGTCATGCGCTCATTATGAGAGGCTTCTCAGCGCTTGTCAAGAAGACAGATGTCATGTTTGACCATCTTATCTACTAGATTTAAAAAGTTCACCTTCGGATTCCAGCCTAGCTCTTTTCTTGCTGGAGTAGAGTCGCCAACAAGAATATCTACCTCTGCTGGTCTGTAGAACTTTGGATTGATTGAAACTAGTGTAGAAGACAATGGCTCTTTCTTTAAAGCATATTCTGTAGTTATAGAATATTCTTCGCTCAAATTAGACCCATGCCAATTGCCATCAATATTTGCAATCTTAAATGCTGCTTCAATAAACTCTCTGATAGAATGAGTTTCATTACTAGATAAAACGTAATCCTTTGGCTTATCTTGATTCAGCATCTTCCATACGCCATCCACAAAGTCTTCTGAATCTGACCAGTCTCTTTTTGCATCAAGATTCCCTAGTTCAATTGGCGCGAATGGCTCGTTATTCAAAATAGCATTATAAATTCTAGCTACTCCCTTAGTAATCTTTCTGGTAACAAACTCTTCGCCACGCTTAGTTCCTTCATGATTAAAAAGAATGCCATGCACAGCGTACAAGTTGTAAGATTCTCTATAAACCTTTACAGCGTGTCTTGCTGCGGACTTAGAGGCTCCATATGGGCTTCTTGGCCTGATTGGGTGAGAGATGTCTTGAGGGCAATAAGCAACGTCACCAAATTCCTCGCTAGAGCCAGCGGAGTAAAACTTGCAATCTGGCTTGAATCTGCGGATAGCTTCAAGACAGCGAACTACGCCGGTTGCATTGGTGTCAAAAGTCTGCAATGGGATTTCCCAGCTACAGCCAACGAAGCTTTGCGCTGCAAAATTAATAAAATAATCAGGCTGAATTTCTTTTACTGCATTATCTATGCTAACGCTATCGGACAAATCCCCATAAATAATCTTAAATCTAGCATCTCCTAAAAAAGCAGAGCAGTTTACAAAATTAGGATTAGAGCTGCGCCTAATCATTCCGAATATTTGATGGTCAGTATTCTTGAGTAGATACTCTACCATGTTAGCGCCATCCTGACCAAGGACGCCTGTTACTAATATTTTTTTACTCATGTCTATATCCTATTTTAACTTCTTTGACTTCGTTATTAAAGAATTTATTTTGAAGGGCAACTTTCTTTTGATATCTACTATAATTAGAATCATCAACAAGCTTTGCTAATCCTTTGTCGTTTTTAACTTGATCAACTAAATCGAAAGTCTTTTCGTTAGCGTCTCTAAGCTCTTGATATTCTTTGCTTGCGACAATATCTGAATATAAATCTAAGCCAATTTGATTTATGATTTCTTTTGACAATTCTTGATAGTTATATACCAGTTTTTGTTTATTTTCATTTGAGGATTTAATAATTTTGACTTGAGAAATGCTCAATATATCAAAAACATATCCCTCGTCTAGCGAAATTTTAAGCATGTTTATTTATAGTTGTTATTAAAGAGTCTATTTGAGTTTTGGTAACCTTTGGATGCAGACCAACATAAAACCCATTAGTATGCAAGAATTCGCTATTTGGGAAGTCTTTATAATCGCCGAATTGCTTGTAGCAAGTTTGGCGCAAAAGATTTCCTGATATAATTGGTCTGGTTTCTATAAGGTTGTCTTCGCATTTTTTGATAATTGCAGACAGATCAACATTTTTTAAGAATATGATAGGGATAGAAAAGGCTACATGCTTTCTATTTAAAAACTCCAATGGAAGCAAAAGTTTTCCTTTCGGGATAGATTGGCAAAAATAATCGAATATTTCAGTTCTGCGCTTTATGTATTGATTTGCTCTTTTGAGGTCTATTCTGCCGATCATGGCATGAATGTCTGAGTTTCTATAGTTGTTGCCGAGTAAGAAGAAATCAAATCTCTCATTTACATCTTTATTTAAGAATTTAGATTTTTGGTCGTTTGGTAAAGCTCTAACCAATCCATGATTTCTGGCCAAGAGAAAATAATTATATTCATCAGGATCATTAGTAAAAATAAAGCCGCCTTCGACACTTTGAAGTTGATGGCCGAAATAAGTGCTTGTTGTAGAAGTAAAAAAGGATGAAATATTTTTGCCTTCAAAAGAGCCAAAAGTATTTTCACAGTTATCCATCAATACCCTGACATTATACTTTTTTGATATATCTTGTAGCCTCGCTAAGTCAGGAACGAATCCTAGCAATGAAGTTATGAAAATTGCCTCTACAGACTTATCCTTAGCTACAATATTTTCTACAGCATCTAAATCCATAGAAAAGTCTCTCAAGTTAATATCAACAAATATAGGCTCAAATCCCTCTCTTACGAATGGGGAAATTGATGTTGTCCAAGTTGTAGACGGAAAAATAATCTTTCTAGATTTGAGCTTGACTGAAGAATCTTTCAGATAGCAAGCTAAAATAGTGTTAGCTGTAGATCCGCTAGACACAAAGACTGCGTATCTAGATCCTATAAACTTCGCCATTTCAGATTCAAAACTAGCGACTTGCCGATCTTGCGTCCATTTATTGCTATCAGATAAAATAAATTTACATATTTTAAGCCTGTCTAAAATAGTAAAATTATTAACGCTAAGGGGCCATTTCATCAGATGCTATTAAGAGAATTATTTTATGATAAATAAGCTGTGATATTTTGGGCGCTTGTTCTTGCTAGGTTAAATTTATACTTTTTTAATTTTTCAACAAGCTGGTCATGCTTAGCTCCTACGTTAAAAGGTCCATCAGAATGAGCAAATTCATAATGGATATTGCTTGGGCAATATGTGTCAAAATCTAGATGCAAAAGAATTGGAACATCAAAACCTTCAGTGTCGATAAAAAACCAATCTACTTTCTCATTAAAAAACTTAAAAATCAAATTCACATCTATTACTGGAACTGTTATATTATTGATAGTCTTATGCTGGTGTTGGTGTAGATGATTTATAGATAAAGAAGAGTGACCACATTTGTCATCATGAGATGGGAAGTAAAAATTTGTTATTGTGTTTTCTGTACCAACCGCGCAATTCAAGACTGAAACCTTTTCTCCTAAGAATTCGTATGTTTTTCTTGCTATTTCTGTGCATCTAGGGAGGGCGTCAATTACAAGAAACTTGTTTATTTTTTCTTTGTTTTCTTGTATAAATTTGTTTGCTTCGTCGGAGCAGTCATTGCATCCTATTTGTATAATATTCATAGCAGAGATTGTTGTATTTTTATTTTATTAATCCAGTAGTCAATGTCTAAAATTTGTTTATCGAACCTAAGCTTATTAGACTTATATTCATCTATAAGATAGTTTATTAATTTTTTATTTATTAGTTTTTCGTTTTCGACTTGTATTATTGAAGCGGCAAAATGATTATACATTAGATGCTTAGGAACAATAGGGACGCAATCAAAATAAAGAGCCTCCCAAGTTCTGTGGCAATCTATGCCATTTCCTCTAGGGGATGCGCAAAGATAATGATTTTTAACATTGTTAAGATTTTCTACTGAAGAAAGCCTTGGCGAAATTTCAAAACCTTCTTGAGTCAAATGCTCTAACCAATTCTGTCGAGAGTGATGACTGAAAAATGCAGAGCCAGCGCCAGAAAAATTAACGCATAGATCTTTATTTTTTTCATATGTATCATTCAGATTGTATTTTGACCAGAAATCTAAATCGATTAGAGTTCCTTTCCAAGCTCCAGCATGATTTTCTATGCCGATAGGAATTGGAATTAAATCCTCATGCTCATAGTCAGCGTTTTGAGCGAACCATTTTTTTATGCATTTAGGCTTTGCATCAAATATATTTTTGTTAATAGAAATGTCTCTTAGATGAGATATTAAAATATAGCTATTCGAATGATCTTTTATTTCTCTAAATAGTTGGGGAAGATAGTATGAGTCGCAAAAAATTATAGCCTTATCAAAGTATTCTCTTTTATTTTTAATGGACTCAAATGGTTGTTCTGAATGGCTTCTTGGCCAGTCTCTGCAAACAACTACATCTGCCACTTTTTGAAAATTGCACCCATTTAATAGGTTATCTAAATTCATATTTACATAATGTAATGATTGCCTTCATTTTTTAGGCAAACTATGCTAGGGCTTTTAGATACATAAGCTTCTATCATATATCTCTCCGCCTCTTGTCCATTTCTCGGGAAAAAGCTTTGAACATTTTTAAATAAATCCACTATTTTTTCATCAAGTAGTCTATGTGTTGGGCCGTGAGTCGGGTAGTCAGCAAATCCTACGAGCATGATTGGAAGATTTTGTTCGTCTATGTCTATTTTTATTTGCTCGAATGGTCTTTCTATTAAAAATGGAGTGATTGAATAGACTACAGGTCTGATTCCTTCTAGGCACATTCCAGCCGCCATGCTTATAACGCTTTGTTCGCAAACTCCTAAATTATAAATTCTATCTGGAAATTTTTCTCTGAACTCTCCCATTTCTTGCTCTACATCACAATTAAGCAAAAAAAGATTTGGATCTTTCTCAGCTAGTTTAACTATTGTCTTGCCGAATGCTTTTCTCATAATTATAAAAGTTCTTTAATCATTGACTCTTGTTCTACTGACGTTGGAAATCTTGAGTGCCAAGATGGTTGATTTTCCATGAAAGAAACGCCTTTGCCTTTTACAGTATTTGCTACGATAAATGTTGGCTTGTCTGACGATTTTGAATCAGAAAGCAATCTAGTTAGCATATCGACATCGTGGCCATCGACATCGAAAACATTCCATCCACAAGCGGATGCTGCTTGATTTACGGCATGCACTGGAAGGACTTTGTCTACATATCCATTATTCTGTATTCCATTTTTATCCATAATCACTGTCAGATTGGTAAGATTATGGTGTCCTGATATAAGCAGACTTTCCCATGTAGTTCCTTCTTGGGCCTCTCCGTCGCCTATCATGACAAAAATATGCCCTTCTTTATTAAGTTTTTTTCTTGCGAAAGCCATGCCCATTCCAGCGGGAAACCCATGCCCCTCACTTCCTGTGGTGAATTCTATGCCATTCAAAGAATCTAATTTCGGATGTTTTTCTAGTTTTGGCTTAAGACCTTTCTCTAAAAGAAGCGCGTAAAGTCCCCAGCAAGCATGGCCTTTGCTCAAGATAAACTTATCGCAATCTTTTAATACATTATCATATAACGCAATAAGCATCTCTATGGAAGATAATGTGCCTCCATAATGATTAGCTCCAACAGATTGAGCCAATTTAATGGATTTAACTCTTACGGCTCTAGATCTTTCGCTTAGCATATTATTAGTTTTTATAAGCAAATATAACGTATGGACCATCATCAGAATTGACTCTGAGAGTATTTCTGATTGAATAGTTGCAAGATTTTAGTTTATTAATCATAGAATTTATGAGAGAATTGCTGTGGCATTCTACATAATATTCGCTTACCAGTTTAAAATCTTCGTCACTCATATTGAAAATTAGATCTTCGTGGCCTTCAATGTCAGCCTTGAGGATGTCAATAGAATGGTCTTTTATTAAGTTTCTAATTTGATTAGAAGAAGAGAGGGTTTGATTTAAAAATACAGATCCGTTTCTGCCTCCAAGAGTTTTGTTTAAATGATCGATATCGTCTTTATTCATATCGACACCAACTACTTTATTAGCTCCTAGATTAAGCCAATGCTCAGAAGTGGAGATCATTTCCTCCCAAATAACCGCATACCAATTCAAATGCGTCTGCCTAGGCCCAGTGCCTCTTTTAAAAGACTGGGTTTCTCCAAAAAATCCACAGCCCAAGTCTAAGATATTTTTACCTTTTACATTAACGCAGTCTTCTGGCCAAGCGTTGATAGGTATTTCATTGGTGCAAATTCCCCTGTAGCGTATCTGTTGATCCATATAGAATATCTTTTTTAAAAACTTTTAGTTTTCTAATCTTTTTAATCTATTTCATTCCATTCTAATCTTAGAGTAGGAGCGCCATGATGCGGGTATCTTCTTGAGTATTTATGTAAAAATCTGTCTCCTTTGAAATCAAAAGAGTCGCACAAAAATAAAAAAGAACTTGGAATGCAATGTATCTCTTTAGCGTTTTCTATAAGCTTTAGATAATCAAAAATATTATTAGTGAGACTTCTTTCTGCTTTTATTATTCTTAAGTTGGGATTTATATTTTTCGTTACGATCATATTCCTGCTTGCATCTTCATGAACAAAAGCGTAATCTGAAGATATTTCAAACTTATTGTAAAAATTATTTTCTCTTTCTGAGTCTCTCTCGACTTTGAAAGACGACCACCTTTTCTTCATATCTATTCCGTGCTGCTCATAAAACCCTTCATCAAAGTGTTTGTAAAGATTAATCAATCCATGTCCAACTTTTATAAATTTATCGTATGGATTTTGATCTAATACAATAGGTATTTCATAAGTTCCATTGATAAGCACTAGTTCGAGATTTTTTAAATCTCTGTACATAAATCTTACAGATTCTGAATTGAGATGTTTTGTGGCTAAAAAATGATTATCTTGTGGATTTTCTTTGCAAAATTCTCTTATTAATCCGTTGCAGATTATATTATCACCCATCTCCAAGTGTTGATATATAAAAGTTTTCATTAGCTATTGTATAATTGATTGTATTTAATTAATGCTTTAGCAAAATACTCAAACTGTGTAGACTGATTTAGCAAAGTATCCGCAAACTCTTTTTGTTTTCTTTTCACTTCAGAGTCATAAAAAACTTTTCCTTCTAAGATTTCTTTTTCTTCTAGAATTGGCAATATATTATTTTTGTATACATATGGCATATACCAATTAACGCTTTTATTTTTATGAGATTTTAGATGAATGAAATAGCAATTTGAAGACATCGCCCAAAGTATTCTGTCCCAAGAAGAAGTATTTCCATCTATATTCAAGATATATTTATAATCTAATTGATCTTTTATAGAGACTCTCTGAGAAGATATGTCTTCTTTCTTTATGCCTAAATCGTTTAGCATATCTTCAGTAAAATGCACGAAGTTGCTTATTTTAGATATAACTAAATTATTGCCAGAAGCTTTAGAGCAGAATCTTACTCTTTGATTTAATAGGTCTTCGTCTATAAGTCCAGAGTCTGATCCGTAGAAAGCTATTTTATCTTGCTTGGATTCGAATGTTGAGTCGCCATCAAGATTTTCATCTATCGTTTTAATGTGATAAAATAAATGAAGATCTGGCATCAAAATATGATTAGAGTCTAGAGACGCAGAAAAACATATTCTTGTATAATATTCATTTTCATCTATCCCATCAGTAAGATTAAATAAAATTCTACAATTCAAATCAAGATCGTGATGAAGCATTGTTACTTCAAGAAGCTTTAGCAAAAAAGCAAATCTTTTTTCATTTTGAACAGAGTGTTTTTTTAATACAATTATATTCTTGCCAGATATCTCAATATAGCTTTCGTCTGGATGAGGCTCCCAATCTTCTTTTTTTCTAAGGTGCTTTATGCAGTTTTTTTTGAAAATTTCATTTATAGAAACATCTATTATGTCATTTTTAATTTCAATATTCATTTTTTAATTCTTGAATGGAGTTTAGTATGTTTTTAAGAAAAAGATCCTTGGAGAATTGGATCTGTAGATCGAAGCCTTCGGAATTCACTCTGTTTTTCTCAACTCTTGATATAGCTTGATCGCAACCATGAATAAAAGCGTCTTCTTCAAAATCAAAAACGTCGCCTTGATTAGAAACATCTCCAAAATGATAAAATAAATTATCGTAAACTGGATTTTTCCTAGATTTAGGAATAAGAACAGAGTTAGAGTTATTGGCCCAGTCTTTATTGCAATGAGCGTCCAAAACTATACAATGCTTTCCTATCGCTGCTCCATTAAACTCATAATAATTAAAAGCCTCTCCTCCGCTTACATTGACTAATATATCTGCATGATTAATAAAACTATTCCAATCTTCATCTTTAGATATATTGTAAAATCTTACATTAGATGGAAGGCTTTTATTTTCTAATATTTCATTTATTATTTTTCTATTAGAGTCTTCATTGATTAAATTATTATTTATGCAGCATTGCAATGCGTATTTTGGATTGTCTTTATATTTTTTTATCCAAGCTTTTATAGATTTAAAATGATGTCTTTTCGCTTGAAATGGACTTTGTAGACTGAATACGATTGGATCGGAGTCTTTTTTTTCTTCAACTTGCTTGAAGACAAAAGAATCGAAGGCGATTGGAATAAATCCACATTTTAATGCAGCAGAATTTTCAAATATATTTTTACTATAAGAAGATGGAAAATAAATTTTGCAATTTCTTGCTGTATTTATTTCTAAAGCGGTTGGCTTGTCTAGCTCATATAAACTGAGGCATGAGTGCGTTTTTGAAACTGAACTCATGCATTTAGACAGCTCTGAAACTTTAAAGGACGGTATTTGCCTATTATAATTTTCTCTAGCATTTATGCTTTGGTGCATAAGCCAGCAATTGAAGTGTATATCATTTCCAACTATTTCAGTAGATATATCTGATAAAGGAAATAGAAAAATATTATGATGATTTATATTTTTTTTCTCTAC
>JACCDP010774304.1_pt1 | contig 19631 bp, 22 predicted proteins | sample 7445841 | NCBI WGS metagenome assembly JACCDP01 (sample SAMN15323441, study PRJNA562643) | freshwater metagenome | isolation source: river surface water | place: USA:Blue River Watershed | collected 2017-08-17
CCAAGAACCTATTTGTCCATTCAACGTGTCCGTATCCATAACCAGAAAACAATGTGTTTAAGTATCCAACTTTTATTATACTATCTCTTGAACATCCTGTGCATGATCCTGTTAAGAGCTTACACTTATAGGGATCGCTTGAGGATCCATTACCATCAACGATAAAATCCTTGAATTTCTTATTTCCATGACTGACCTCTAAATCAGCATAATTAATATGGTGCCATTTCTCTATTGACTCTATCCAGTTTTTCGCCCAGGTGTCTTCGTATGGTTCGCAATCATCTTCTAGAATAATAAAATTATCAATTTCAGAATATTCCATAAAATAGTATAATGCTCTATTCTTATTCCAGCACACCCCAGTGTTTTTCCCTGTGATAGTAGAAACATTATGTTTTTTGCAAACTTCTAATGTGTTGTCTTGACTACCATCGTCTGCTACTACTATGCTATAGTCAATGCCAGAGGTATACTCTTTTATTTTTAGTATACAGTTTTCTAAATTTTTTGATCTATTGTATGTTATTATTCCGATTCCAAACATTATAATTGTTCTCTACAAATAGTGTGTTTATTAATGATTTTATATTTTGCTTGGGTATTTTGCTGATTATTTAGATGATACCAGGTTATGATACAAGTTTCTGGGTTTTCATCCGAAATAAATCCGTATACGTTGGGATCCTCTAATAGATAACAATAATTATTGTACATCTTGATTAGTTTAAAGTATCGTTTGTTTGGGGCTGCGGGATTTAATATCTTGATGATTTTACGTTTAGGATGACAAAACTCAAGATTATTATAATTGATAATATATCCAAAAATTCTTTCCATAGAATGAGAGTATGTTCCGTCTATAGCGTCTTGTATCTTTCCCTTTTCATTATAAAGCAATCTGTCTATTTTTGCCAATGCTGGGGTTATATATTTTTTATAAATGCTTGTTTTACCCATAAACATATTGCCTCCAACAAATTTTCCATTCTTAATTTTATTATAATCCATTTCCAAATAATCACATAGTTCTGCTATTTTGGCAGAATTCAAAAACTCTCTGTTATCCATAAGCAGAACTTGGTTACACAACACAGCATTATTGTGATTAGATATCAAAGATCTTATGTTGGAATAAAACATTTTTTTGGACGATATCAAATCGTCAAGCAGCATATCTCTCCAGTTTATGTGGTACTTAAATCCCCATAAGCTTTTTTTAGAATGTAGCTTTATAAAAAGAGGTTCTGATACTAGCTGTAGCTGATGTAAAAACGGGGCAACATCAGCACCATAGTTTTCGTGAAACGACAAGCAAAAATCAAAATCATCAAAATCATCAATAGGACTATTATCCTTGCACAATCCTATATAGAGTTTTATATATTTTGATAAGGGTAGTAGTAGTTGTTTAAATTCTGGCCACAAATCAGTATGGTACAAATACAAACAAACAGCAACTTTGTTATTTTGTAACCAATTTGTTGTAGAGAACAAGACTTACTACTCCACCAGCAATACCCATGAACAATCCGGCGGGACTAAGGGCTTCATATTGTCCCAATAGATATAGTATGGCGCCACCCATATAAGATCCAGCCACTCCTAATGCTACTGTTTTAACAAATCCGAAATTTTCTTCTCCAGGTACTAGAGCTTTGGATACGCTACCCACAAGAAGACCATATACTAACCATGTTATTAAACTAAGCATTTGCTGCCTCCATTAAAGTGTATACTTCATCCTCCGTGAGATTAATTCCAGTTCCCATTATACTGTATTGTAAAGATTTGCCATAAGCTTTGTATTGATCTTTGGTAAGATTTTTTTTGATAATTCTTTGTAATCTCATTCTATTCAGCCAAGAATCTTTCAAGATGGCTTCTTGAATATCCCTTCTCATTAGTGAGGCATATTCATTTTTATCTTTGAGTAATTGACGATTTTTTCTACATTCTTGAATCACCCTAATTAGACTGAGTATAACGCTTATAACAATAATGATGGTTATTGGATCTATACCATAATCTTTTTCTTTTGGCAATTCCATGTTTCTTATAACTTTTTTAGCAATTTTTTCTAGTGCTAGATTTGTTTTCATAAAATTATCTTTCTACGGATGGTACGCATCCACAATTTTTACATTTGCAATTTTTGCATTGACAATTGGAATTTGTACACTTTTTGGGATCGCCATATATTTTTATTTCTGGATGTGTGATTTCGCTCTTGTTATCGGGTTCACAATATCCACAATCAACCATTTTTATACCATCTCCACTAAGATATTTTCCGGTTCCTTTACAAACAGGACAATCTTTTCTCGGATATTTTTTTTCTTTGTCTATGTGTTTGGCTTTTATAATACCGCCCACGAGAGTAACTACTGATGTAGACGACCCATTGTATCCATAATCAGAAGCTACTAAAATAGAACCCATTAATAATAGACAAAATATTTTATTCATCAGTTTTTCTCCAAGGAAAAATTTTTCTTTTGGGTTTTGGAGTATCTATTTCTTCAACACTTTTTGGTGATAGTATTTTGATTACACCTAGTATAAAACTAGCTAATATACTTAATAATCTATTTAGAGCAATTTTATCTAATAATTTCATAAATAATCCTCAAAACCATAAGAAGGAAGTTTTTGAACAGGAAACCCGTCGAATTGACTAAATGCGTAAGCGCCATTCTGACTAAGCATCCCTGCCGCAACATCGGCATGAATCAAAAACGATCCGTCTGGTATTTTGCCCCAAGCTGGATGACCACCATCATTCCACTTACCCCAACTATTTTGCACAAGGAATGCTGGTTCATCACCAGTATCGTCGCAGGCTATCCACGCCATTGCATGAGCCCAACTACCGCTTACTTTTGCAAATCCTTTACTATCTCGTTTATTACTAAATCCATAACTAGAACATACAGATAAACCATATCCATTAGCAAGAGCATCTCGTGCTTCTTCTACTGTGCGTACCAAGCTAGTAGTTTTAATTTGATGATCATTAGCGAGATCAATTACTGGATCTGGTAATCCGCGACTGCCCCATCCGGCTCCTAGATTACCATTATATTTACTAAAGTCAGCAACTCCTTTGTAGTTTTTTCTTACCAGCACACCACCACTTTGACTAACAAATGTGGCCGCTCTTGAACAACTCATTCCTTGACCACCGTGACCTCTGGCGCCATAAATAGCTTCTGTTGCTCCTCGTGCTATCCAAGATTCTTTATCTCTATGAACATCAATCTCCACGGCTCGACTAACGTCTACAGCATTGCGTGTTGCATGACTAACACAATCACCTGTGGTTTGTCTTTCATTATAAGGATTGCTATCAAACTTTAACACACTTTTGTATGGTGTGCTGAGTTTACCCTTACCACTGTTTTTGATTCTTTTTGCTCCATCACCAAAATAACCGTATTTAGAATTTTCTAAAAGCTCATTAAATACGTGTTCTTCCCAAAGACATCCTTGAAAACCTTTTCTGTATTCGTTATACAGATCATTAGGAGATAATCTTGCCATTATTTACTTCCTTCATTACATGCCCATGCTAGTGCTCTAAATGCTTCTGCTGATTTTTTTCTTAGATCAGAGTCTAATGGAACCATATCGTTACCAATTTGATTGATAATTACTGTTTGAGCAGCGTCTGCCAAGCCTGGATATTTACCCTTTATATTCATTCTTAACATAGCTCCACAAAGACTGTTGGCTTGACGAACTTCTTCTGTAGTTTTCACAACTTCGTCTTCACCATCAAGTTCCATGAGAGTAGCCAAATCCATGTACAAATCAGATAATCTAACACCATCCTTTTTGCGGTCTTTGGGACCACTCGATAAAACATCTATAACCGATTGACATTTATCTTTAAGTTCTTTGTCTTGTGGTGGTGTCACAACCACTATAACCGCATCAGGGTTGGGATTACTAATAGGAAAATTTAAATTTGGTTTAAAAAATCCTAATAATAATAAAACAACGCCTATTCCTAATAATACTTTATTGTTCATGCTTTTTCCTCGTTACAAACAACTGGACTTAAATATGGAAACATTTGATCAGCCACTTTGATAGCTTCAGTACACTCTGCCTTAACGGCCAAGTCTCGTGTTCTTTTCCAACTAGTCACAAGTTCAAAAAATACATCTTCTTTTGTTTCAAGCACAACATTATTAGTTGCCGCTGGCACAGGTTTTGCAACCGTGGATTTTTGTCCTAATAGACTCGTGATCTTGTCTACCAGTTGCTTAACAAATAACGAAACAGGATTTAGTTTGTCCTTAAATAAAACCCATGCTACAATTGCTGCTCCAGCATATAGGGCTAAATCCGTTGGCCCAAGAGAAGATGCGAATTCCTCAAAACTCTGAGCGTAATTCATACTTTACCTTTCTGTAGAAAAATTCCTGTTTGTCTAAAAATTGAAACCGTGGCGTCTATGCTGGACGAAACCAGAATCATAAGCACCTTTTTCACATAACTATGTATCATAGGTTCAAAAATATTTGGAACAAGTGGAATGTCTATTATTGTGAAAGTGGTATCGTAAAACGAGTTTATGTATTCTGTAACAATAGCCTTTTTATCTTTTCCTTCTAGATCTTTTGCTATTGCTTCTGTAATCTGAACTGTGCTTGCTACTACTAGTTGTAGCGCTTTCCACGCTTCACTTAGGGCTACGCTTTTTAGGTTTTTTAGCGACTGTTTTAGTTCTAGTGTTGTTTTTTCTGCTTGTTCTAGTACTAGTTCTCTTATTGTCATTAGTGTTCTCCTGTTCTGGTGGTTTTTCTATTGGTATCAATTTTTCTGTTTCGACTGTTTTTTTAACCTCATTACGTCCTTTGATATATTTTGCTAATATCCATAATTGTCCACCTATTAGTATTATACTTTCTACCGCATGAGATACTACAGAAATTAGTTCTTCTTTTTGTTCATTTTCTTTTAATAATCCAGTTAAATATAGTCCACTAAATATAAAGCTTACTAATGTGAACCAAAATTCACTTGTTTTATATCCTGGTTTAATCATAAAAACTATCCAATATATTATTGATGACCATAATAATAACTAGGATCATCGAACCTATGATCGTATTTGCCTTGAATATCTTCTATCGCCGGAGTATTTACAGCATCATTATCTAGCGTTTCTAGCTTGCCTGTGCGAGAGCAGTATACTAATTTTGATCCGTTCTTAATATCGTTAGCGGTGATGCTTTTTTGAATATCGTTAGCCATAATATTTATCTCCTGTGTTAAAATTTAAAATACACCAATCATGTGCAATTTGGAAGACCTAATTGTGGTAATGGTCCATCGCCTGTTTCGGAAGCGGTTATAGGCTGTGGAGGATTGTCACTCCTGGTTGCATAAAGCCAATATTTACCAGTACCTGCGATATATGTCAAATTATTAGGAGCATCAAAGTACGCTGCTTTGTACCATTCATTTTCGGTAGGAAGGAAAAACATAGCATCACCATCTCTACCATAAGTATAGTCTGTAGTGGTACTATATATCGGATACGCTCCCCAATCTATAAGAGATAGTCCGCTTAGACCGGGTCTGATCGACATATCTACCCAACTGGGCTTGTTGTTGTGTAACCAGTTACAATATCTAGTAGCATGTATATATGGTACAGATGTGACTGGTTTATAGGCATAATTTGGCTTAACGCTGAAATAATATTCGGTACCAGATGAAGATTGAGCAGTATCAACGGTGATGCCTTGTATCAATTTAGCGTTGTTAACAAGATCAGCTAAATGAAGCACCCAACTTGATCGAATTTGTCTCACTGTTCTGTTCAAAAATTCTACATATTCACAAACGGTAACAGGAAGTTTAGCAATGGCGTATTGTGAGTTTACATTACCAAATCCTGTACGAGAATCTGATGGGTTAAATGGATCTCTAATTAGTGACCATTTGATAGAATCAGTAGGGAATCTAGTAGCTATGCGAAATCCTATACTACTATTATAACTTTTTACACTTGACACCATTCCTCTGGTAACTACTGATGATATACCGTTTACTAGAGTATCATAACTACCTCCTCTATAGATAATATTTTTTGAAGCACCACCTGGAGTACCAACCGGATCACACCATTCGTGAACATTTCCTGTTTGGTCGTATGTTCCATATGCGCTAGCTTTACCGTTTGTTCCAACGGTAGTTATATTTCCATATATTGAGCCATCCCAATTTGCCTGCTGTAACCAATTAGCATTAGCAGGAGGTGCGCTAGGCGATACTGTTGGAGTGATACTAGGAGTTAGACTTATGGTTGGAGTGATACTAGGAGTTTGGGTATTGGTAGGAGTGATACTTGGAGTTTGAGTATTGGTAGGAGTATTGCTCGGAGTTCTGGTATTGGTTGGGGTTGGCGATGGCGTATGGCTAGCAGATGGGGAGACACTAACGGTTGGTGTTTTTGTTGGTGTTACTGTTCGGGTTGGAGTTAGTGTGTACTGAGGAGATGGTGTGACTGTTGGCGTGGGTGTTATTGTTGGAGTAGGCGCAAACGTTGGAACAGGAGTTGGTGTTACTGGTGTGGCGCAGGGAGGTAGATCCGCTAATAAACACCTAATACCGATACTGTCTCTGGACAAAGTTCCTGTAGAGTCTCTAACAATATCCACAAATGCATTTATAACATTATTGCCATTAAGTTTTACTAAAGATGTAATCACTCCTGTGTTTGCAATATATGCTGTTCCAGCATCAGGATAAAAGACAACACTATCAGCATGACTATAAAATCTAAAGTTATATTTTTCTGGAGATATTGGATTGTTTATTGAGTCTGAATCCAAAAAGTTTGATGGCTTGTGATTTACTACTGTGACTATTAATGGAATATATTTATCACAATTATCCCAAATGTATGGGTCTGAAGGGGGTGGAACAACATAGGATCCATAAGGTAGCACATTTGACAAAGAATCTGTTCCGAAACGTAAAGAAGTGCCTCCTATTGTGCTATGAGCCCATGGAAGACCACTTACTCCTATAAAAGTTTGGTTAGAAGGTTTGGCAAATGCTACTGTTGTTACAAGTTCTTTAGAGTAACAATCATTACATCTAAGCATGGATGTTCTTTCAATATTATCACAATCACTATTTGATTGAGCAATATTAAATTTAATTATATTATATATATCATCAAAATTTTGAGATATATCAGACACCAAAGGTAAATTGGCAAATTGTCTTCTTTCTGCTTTGGGGTTTGCAAAAGTAAATACTGATGAGATTGTTTGAGTAACAGATTTGGCTATAAAGGAAGAAGATTGTGGACTAATGTTACATGGCCAGTTGTTATCTACGGTATCAAAATAATACGAGTATTCACTTCCGATCACCAAACCACTAACATTTGCTACAATTGATACGGAATCACCACTAGCTGATGTTAATAAAATATTATTTGTTAATGATGTTATTGATGGACAAATTAATCCGCTATTAAATAATGTGGTGCAATTTGGGCACGATATAGTTATTGGATAATTGAAAGTTTTATAGCAAACATCTTTAATTTTGCCAGGGGGGTTGTTTGATCGTGTTGGATAATTCCAATATTTGTTGTTTTCATCATCGTAATAGGCTGCTTTGTACCATTCTCTATGAGATGGTAGAAAATACCTAGCTTCAGATGATCTATATACTGGGGTATCTAAAGTTACTGATCGTAGATCATACGCACCATTTAGGATCTTGTCTTTAATAGTGTTTGGATCAAATAAATTCAGCGTGACATTAAAAGACCCAGCATTATCTAGTGCGCATCCGGTATCATGAATACCTAAATATAACAAACCGGATGTTTGGTTAGAATTAAGCTCAATGCCAGATCCAATATAGAATACATCTCCATCGGTTCCTATCTTACCAAGCAATGCGCCTGTTTTTACAAAACGAGCAGAAGGGAAATTAATACCGCAAGTTTCTGATGCAATCTCGCTTACAAATACTCCTTCTGGACCAGTAAAATTTTTGAAAGCATCTATACCAATAAAATCATCTGTAAACTGTATTTGTCCATCTGCGCGAATATCTAAAATATTATTGGTATTAATATTAATTGCTGTGCTTACCCATCCGCTAGCAGCAGCATCGTTATTTAGATCGGTGTGGGTTTCATAACCTTTATTATGATGTAGCCAGTTCGTGTACTTAGCTGCATTTAACCAAGATATAAAACTTACTGGTTTATTTTGCATTCCTATTTTTAGAATATATTTTTGGCCGTATGTTCCACAGTCATCGAATAGTATTCCTCCGGTTGTGTGATTGCCCATATCATAATGATATAGCTCTAAATCATTTAATCCTAAAGGATCAACTGTGTTGAGAAATTCACAGTACTCAGCATTGGTGACTAAATTAGTTTTCATCATATAGTCATAAGATACCTGACCAAAACCACAGGTTTCTGCGTTAGAATCTTCTGAATGATCAGTGTCGGATATGGGGGCAAAATCTTGATAAGAATACGGATTAAAATAAGAACATACTCGTATGCCAAATCCACCATCATCAAACACAGAATTTATATCGTGATCTTGTTTGTATGTTTTAGAAAAAACTTTAGGATTAATATCAAGCCAACAACCGCCTAATAGTATTTTATTATTTGGTTTTTCTGTTACTGACGAGTCTGTCCATTCGTATAATTGACCAGCCATATCGTATATGTTATAGTAAGAGCTATTTCTATTCGATACTGAAGCTAATTCAACAACATCAATTAGTGGTTGGTTTAAATAAGTTGTTTTATTTCCATAGCCATAATTTGCAACATTTTTCCCTTGTGTATCATTTTCTTCTATTATAAATTCTACAACGCTAAAAATATCATCAATATTATTGCTTAAAAAAGAGCTTAGATTTGCTTGTTGAATAAATGTACTATCAAAACCAAATTCAAATATTGAAGATACATTAGCTATAGAATCATTTCTGGGTAATAATGTTCCAGATAAAGGATAGATGGAACACGGAGCAGATGCGCTCTTTAGATCAAATCTGTAATTATAATTTTTATCGCAATCTAATCCAGAGATTGATATATTAATTGGAGAGTATAAAATACCAGAAGGTATTTGAATACCATTTCTTGAAATACCGCTACCACTAACAAAAATTGATGGACATTCATTAGTTCCGCAATCATTAGATAGTGATAGTAATTGTGTGCATGTTGGTATATGTATTGGTTTATTAGGATATTGTTTTAAGATAAAATAATACGATTGGTTTGGAACAAGAGATCTTAATGTGCTGCTAGGATCAGGTATGAATGTTTGACCAGAAGGTATTGTAGAAAAAACTATTTTTGATCCATTAATATTATCAGTAGCGTATATGGTATGTATATTTTCTATGAAATTAGACCATATGTCCAATTGTTGTTTGTCTGAGATATTTGAACTGCCACATATAGGATTAATTAGAGATAGGGCTTCATTTCCAATATATTCTTTGATATTGAACAAAGAATCTAATATCATATTATCTTGCGGTTGTCTATTAGGTTGACCAACTTTGGCAGAAGGGGTTGCAAAAGGAACAGGAGTATTGGTCGGAGTGGGTGTTTGTGTTTTGGTAACCGATGGCGTTTGTGTAGGTGTTTTTGTTGTGGTTTTGGTTGGAGTAACAGTTGGACTACTGGTTATGGTTACTGTTGGGGTTGTTGTTTGTGTTCTGGTTATTGTTGGCGTTGGTGTGTTAGTAACAGACGTTGTAGGGGTTGGTGTTAGAGTGTTTGTTGGAGTTGTTGTTGGAGAACGTGTTGGGGTGACACTAGATGTTTGTGTTGGTGTGGGAACTATAGCATTGGTTGGGGTAGCAGTATTAGTAACAGTTGGTGTTGGTGTTGGAGTAGGAGTAGGAAGAGCATTAACAACAGGACCAGAACCTTGTGTGTTCGCTTGTACACAAACAGGGGCAGAATCTGATTGTGTGGCATAATCCCAATATCCTGCATTTGTACTATCGGCTTTATAATAAGCTGCTTTATACCATTCGTTCTCTGTTGGTATGGCAAATCTAGCTCCAGAAGATCTAGTAAAAGATGTTCCAGAAACGGATCCATTTAAAAGATATACTCCGCTCTCTGTTGATCCATAATTATTATGTAACCAGTTACACATTCTGGCTCCGCAAAACCAATCAACAAAAATAACAGGCTTTGTTGCCATATTTGCTTTTGTGAAATATTTTGAACCATTAGATGCTGTTAGATTTAAACCAATTCCGCCTTGGGTAACACTAGTCATATTGGGCGAATATAACGAATACTGATTAGTTCCGCTTGGATCAACCGAATTCAAAAAGGTTGTATATTCTGAATTGGTTACAGGATGTAACATTATATCGTAATGATATTCAACAGAGCCTTTGTTATTAGAGTCTGGTGCGTTGCCAGTGTCTCCGATTTGAACAAATGTACTAAAATTATATATACCAGAAAATTGTACTAATCTTAATCCAATATTATAGGATTTTACGATTGGTGTAGAAGATAAGCGCGAATTGGCGGATAATTGTGTGGTCAAGGTTGTGTTCCAAGCTCCGCCTCGCAAAACTTTAAGAAACGAACCGTTTTCTTCTATGGTTTCTTCATTCCATTCCCAAACATTTCCAGATTGATCTCTGGTTCCATAAGCACTAGGACCACCATTGGTACCAACAGTGGTTACATTTCCTGCTCTTTGAGAATTCCATTGAGCGCAGCCATTAAAATTAGCGCTATTGATACCTGTCGGAAAAGCCATATTATCCTAATCCTTTAATAAATTATGAGACAATAACTGTATACACCAATAGGCTGTGTTTAAAGAGCAATTGACCAAATAAAGCTATGAACAGATTGGGTTTTTATTAAAGGTGTTAACCACCCATCTTAGCCAACGTTCTGTATTACATAAAATAGTACGAGTTCGGAGATTTTGTGATGCTGCGACCGATTGGTACTCTGTAATACCGATACTAACACCTTCCCATGTTAGTGATGGACTATCATCAACAAAAATATTTAATTTTTTATCTTGAGGTATTTGTCCAAATATGCTTTTAATTTTATCGTCTATCCATAAGCCGGTTAAATTAAAATCTTGTCCGGTGGCACTGAAACATCTAGGACGATTTCTAGGAGTTAATATTATTCTATTATTAGGTATCGGCATTTCATATCCAGACCTAACATTTCTGGATGGGTATATTGGAACAGCGGCACATGTTGGCGGAGTTCCGACATGAAATATTAAGATTTTATTTATATCTATACTTTGAGATTGATACAATGGTCTAAATTGATCCATATCCTCGTACCAATAAGAATTGGGATCGCCATTCTGATAAACATACCCATATACATTTTTTGCGGATGGATAAATTGATTCATCTATAAAAATTAGTAAATAATCTTCAAAAGATAATTCATCATCTGGTCTATCGGGATTTTCTGGGATGGCTAATTCGTGGCAGACAGTATTGGAATATCTTGCGCTAGAATTTTCGTAACAACAATAATTGTTACCCACCCTAAAGCATATTCCGGTTGTATTGTCCGGTTGGCCAATAGGAGGCTTGGGTATTTTTACAGTGATCTTATCTGGCCGCGGTATTGGTAATATCATTTTATTTTTAGTGATTAAGGGATTATATCTATACAGTGATCATATAAATATTGATCACAATTAACTAATGCTGGATTTGCTTTTGTCCATACTTGCACATTGTCGTTTTTAACTGATGAAAAAAGCTTATATTCTAAATCACAACAATCATATGGATTTTTACTCATATCTAATAAAAACGTATAGTAATTATCGGTGTCTTCTATTAGACTAACATCACAAATTTTAATTTCTGGACAATCACACGAATTATCTCTAGGATACGGACCATTATTGTCTTTATTGATATACGGGCATAATGGTTTTTTATTGCTTCGCGTAGCATATTTATAATAACTACTGTCACTACCATCATAGTAAGCTGCTTTATACCATTCGTTTTCATTTGGCAAAAAGTATTTTGCTGATGAGGTTCTTGATATATTATTTTTTAATTGATTTGTAAGACCAATATCTCTATAACAATTATTGCTTTCATAAGATGAGTTTTGTATTAAATTATTATTTTTATCTATAATAAAAAAGACTATGATAGGATCATCAAGATACGGTTGAGGAGTTGCTGCGCCTCCTATTGTTAAAGAGTATCCTCCATCTCTATTTATTAGATGTTTTGGTATAAAAAGAGTCCAGTTTCTATTAGATATGCGTCTAATTCTTATCGCATTAGAGCTAATCTTGAATCCACACCATAATAGCACAAGTTCTGAAGATCTAAGACTCAATACATCTTTATTAAATACTATATTTATAGATACTCCATCCACAGTTTCTAAAATTTCATTATCTATGATAAGATCAGCAATAGATGGTAATCTTTTAGTGATTGATATTGCGTCAAAACCAGATTGTTCAAAAGCGGATAATTTCCAAATTCTATTAACGTTTACTATAGAATTATTGATAAATAATTTAGATACAGTATCAAAACTGGATGTGGTTGTAGATGATGTTGTGGGCAATATAAGATTATCTGTTAATTCATAGGCGCCTGTTTCTGTGTCTGTTGTTGTTAAAAAGTTATGTAGCCAGTTGCAGTATCTGGCCGCATCAACCCATGATATGAAATTAACTGGAAGATATTCCATATCGTTTTTTAAACCATATTCATATCTATTCTTAGATTCATTGAATTGTCGTATTATACCACCAGAAGTTCCCATCTCTGGCTTATAAAGATTTAATGTGTCGCTAGACTTGTCAAATGCGACAGAGTTTAAAAATGTCATATAATCATAATTAGTCACAGCATATTTATGTAATTTATAAGAGTTTTTGACTCTACCCAATCCATTTGTATCGGGCAAATTACAATTGTTTCCTACGGTGACAAAACAAGGAAAATTATGAGGATTAGTATATGACGCTATTCTAAATCCAAAATCTGAATAATATTCTGATATTGTTGATGTTTTTCTTGATAATTTTGCCGAGCCATCTATCTCTGTCAAACTACTTAAGTATGATCCTCCTCTTAAGTATTTTCTTGTTCTGTATGTCGGTCCGGACTCTATCCATTCCCATACATTGCCGCTCTGTTCATAAGTTCCATAATAACTAGGCAGACCAAGCGTTCCAACAGTACCTATTTGTGGAACACGAGGAGTGGTAGCATCTGGATTACAAACAACACAACCAGCATAATTAACAGTGGTGTCTATGTCCGTTGAAACACTGATAACTTTTGCTGGACACACACTAGGAGTAACGCATTCACAATCTCTAGTTAATAATAAAGCAACCACATGATCTTCATCTCTTTGCGTTGGCGCTATGCCATTAGTTGATTGTAGTCTTGTAATAATTTTTATAGGTAAACTTTCATTAAAAGTGATACGTTTTAATAAAATCCATAAATTTTGTGTGCCATTATTCATGGCGACAAATTGAAATGTTTCTGGCGACGGTATAATCGCGCTTCTAGAATCAATTTCAACAATTGATCTATATATAGATCCAGGATTTAATTCTGTTAGTTGAATATTTAATAAACAATCAGTACCATTAAGATTAGGTGTTATACTAGGTGTTGGTGTTGGTAAAGGACATCTTGTTTCTGTTGGGGTTATTGATGGGGTAACAGATTTTGTTACTGTTGGTGTGACGCTTTTTGTTGGAGTAACAGAAGCAGTTGCTGTTGTAGTGCGTGTGGGAGTACGTGTTGGAGTTAAAGACGGTGCTGGAGTTTCAGTTGGTGTTGGAGTTGCAGATCTAGTGGGGGATCTGGTAATTGTGCAAGTTGGACTATTTGATAGTGTTGGAGTTGGTGTTGCGCTAGCTGTCTGTGATGTTGTTACTGTAGGCGTCGGAGTTGGTGTTGAGTTAGGAGTTTGTGTTGGTGAGGGTGTTTGATTAGGGGTCTGTGATGCTGATGGGGTGATTGTTGATGTTGTTGTGGGTGTTTGGGTTGGTGTGGTTGTTGGCGTGTTTGTGGGCGTTTGGGTATTTGTTGGTGTAGGTGTTGGGGTTGGTGGTATGTCTTGACTAATAAGACTACCTATCCACGGACCAGTAGCAGCCGACACAACAGCCCAAGTAGTTCCGGTCCACGCCCAGTGAGCATTATCAGATGGCGTATTATAATTTGTTCTATTTTCAACATTTGGACATTCAGAAGTTATAGATAGAATTTGTCTATTTCTTGTTGCTTCTATTTGTCTTAATTTACGTACTGTTATAATATCATTTCTAATTGATCCTGGTCTGTTTTGCGTATTGATTACAAGACCAAAATAATTGGCAACATCTCTGAAATGATTTTTAACATATCTTGCCATAAACTATCTCTCTATTCTCTCTTCTAAAGCTTCGAGAGTTTTTCCTAGAGTAGCAATTTGTACCTTTAATTCATTCATTACTTCTGTATTTCTTTGTAGTGCCGACGCAAAAGCAGCCTGGGTTTCTTTATTTATGGCAAGACGCTCCATTATAAATTGTCTATCTTGAGCATAGGGGGATTTGGTCTCTATCATTTCACAAACTTCTGATTTTGTTGCAAGATTTCTACCGAACGTAAACCAGAATCCTATCATTGTTAATATAATACCCACACTGGTTGTTGCAACATATTCCCACAAATTTAAAGAGCTTTCATTCATATCTTATACTCCATAGTTAAAAAAGCCAATGATACTTTAGCATCACTGGCTTTTCTATTGAAAACAAATTTTATTAATTAATAATTAGTTAGTTTTTTCTGAGTATCCAACAGTTACTGCTGATGGATTACCAAGCTTATAGGTTAAATTGCCAGGAGAACTTCTTGAAGGTCTTGCAGCATTGTCGTTACCGAAACTATCACTTGCGTTTGTTGGATTAGTAGACCATGTTCCACTATAGATATTCCAATAACCGGCTCTTATAGCAGTTGCAATTCTGCGTGTTGTAATACCTTCAATTTTGTGTACAGATTGAATTAAATCGGGACGAGCAGCTCCACTTAATAATACATTATTATTTACTCCAGATAGTGATTCTGTTAATCTTTTAGCTACTGGTCTTTGATTATTGTATGCGAATGTGCCAGCACTAACAGCTTCGTCTGTATCAGTGCCGTCTACAACTACAGATCCTGTTCTTGTGGCAGCTAGTCCTAAACTCACAGAACCTAAAACATCGGATGTGTGACGAACGCCAAATCCGACGCCGTTGTTATTATCGATAGATACGCCGTTTATAGCATTATGAATTGACATTTTATTCTCCGATATTGTGTGTATTATAGATGCTGTATAAGAATACCCCAAAAATGATAAACAATAGAAAAAATAAATTAGGTCAATTAAGCAAATCAACAGCAAAAATATTATGTATTCTTAATCCATCAAGATTACTATTTTTTACAAGTTTGATATGATTTGCTAGATAAATATTGCCTGTACAAATAGTTTTGATCTCTGTTTTGGTTTGTAAAAATTTACAAGCTATAATATTATCATTAATATCATCAAGCATCATACCAGACGACGGTAAAACAGTATTGATACTAAAACTTTTTAATATTTGACATATTTTGGTCAAAACTTCGTGACTATATATTCTATATTCTAGTATGTATCTTAACTCAACTCCGTGTTCTTTACAAATATCTAGATTTGTTTTTATGTCATCTCTAAATTTATCATATTTTCTATTTGTTATAGATTTAGTTGGAATCATTAAATCAATATATTGAATTTTATTAGATTTGGCTAAATTCTCAACAGCAAAATTTCTAGTTTTTTGATCGGATAATCCATAAGGAAAATCAACAGGACAACCAAATTTTATAGAATCTGCTATATGTTCTTGTTTTATATAGTTGATAGTATATGGTAATATAAAAATATTTTTGATACCATACTTAATGGCTGTGGATATATTATTGGTCGTTTCTATTTCATTTATAGAATAATCATAGCAACAATAATCTATATACATTATATTTTTTTACAGTACGATTTAATGTAATCTATATTTGGAAATTTTTTTGTACCCAATACTCCGTCAGCAAAGCCATAATCAACGGCCTCGTCTGCGGAAAGTATCCAATCTCTTTTAGTAGCCAATTGAGTAACTATGTGTTTTTTTATCATCATTTTTTTCCAATTTTTAGACTGAGATATCTTACTATTCATACACTTTTCCGTAAATATCTCTATCATTTTATCGCTTTCTTTTTCGCTCCATTGAACCATGCTAAGTGCTGCTTTGTGTTCATTGTCAACGCTTATCGACCCATAGTGCATTAAAAAATTAGTATTGGGCGTTAGTATTCTAACATCAGCAGCTTGTAGTAGTACGCTGCTGCTTGATTCAACTTTAGCATAGGCGAGAATAGCGACTCTTGCTTTCGAATATTTAATAGCATCATAAATCCCTAAGCAATCTTGCCAGTCTCCTCCTGGTAAATGCATGTGTACTAATATGGGTTCTAATGATATCATGTTTAAATATCGAAGATTTTTTTCAAACATTACTGCGCTTTTATAGTTTACTCCATTTTCATCTTCTCCATCATCAAAGTATGAGTGTAGATATATTTCTCTATTAGGAATATCTATATTGTAATTATGAATATAGTTTATATCGGATTCGTTGTATTGAGGTTTGTTTTTAGGTATTTTACCAGATGTCATTTTATTTAAGCTTGGTTTGAGAGATGTTCGTAGACAGAATCTTGAATATTTTTCATTACATCAGAACTATTAAATGCTTTGCCTATTGCTATGCGAAATCTATATCTAGTAAAAATATCTAAGCACTCTACTCCTGGTGCTCTTTCTATAATTGAGCTAATAAGTTTTGTAATGTTAAAATTTGTATGACCAACCCAAAAATTAAATATTTTACCACTAGCAGTATTTTCATCAATAGGTATTATTCCCATAGGAGTGGCTATGACTTTTGTCATTTTCACCTTATCATAACTATTTTTTTTATCGTCTACATCCGCAAACGATCCTTCGTATTCATGAGTATCTAAAAAATTATCATCTGTATTAGGATCAATATCTTCTATTGTGTCTGTGTCTTCACCAAAAGGATCTAGCCATTTTTGCCATATGATGATATTCTCTGTTTGCATATAGTTTATTTTATGGCGTATTTGAAAACGCTAGTAGGTCTTACCACAGGTTCTGTATTGTTAATATAAGATGATAAAACTTGCTTTTCAAGTTCATTTTTTAATATAGGCGCGAAATGTAATACATTCTCTACAAAAAGCTTATTTGATAAATTATCATCTGTAGAAATTCTTTCTTCAAGAAGACTTAATATATTTGTATACATCGTATGATTACTTATGCCTAAAATAAAATTAGCATAATTCTCTGCTAAATCTACTATTTGCTCAGAAGTTTTATTCGTAGTGTCTGGTATATTAATTAGTATAAGCACATTTTCATTATCTAATATAAACATCAAAGATCCTTTGCTCGCAATATCTGATGTATCTATAGAAGTATTAGGGTCATTTTTAATTTTTGTTTTTTGTTTGATAAATATTTTTTTTATTGAGCTAAACAATATTAATAATTTTTTGTAGATTGATAACATGGTCCTGGTTTTTATCCATTGGAATAAAGTGACAATTTGTAATTGGAATATTTATTGGTACACAACAAAAATATATAATATCTAGTATATTTTTAATTTTAACATCTAAAAAAATATAATTAATAACATTTTTATCTATATCTATGTATTGTTTTGTTAAATGAAATAATTGAGTACTGATGTCTTCATTCTCTTTTATGGGACAGGATGGTATAACTACCTTATCATTTTCTATCGATAAGACGTCATATTTATATGTAGTTTTATTCCTAGCAACAATATACAGACTGAGTTTAGTTTCCATCATGGGCCCTTATTATGTCTAATCCTCTTTTGATATTTTGTCTAACAGCCTCTCTTGATACGCCAAAACATTTTCCTATTTCTGATAGGGTCTTATCTTCAAAATAATACATACGTATTTGTTGTTGTTGTTTATCAGATAATAATCCACTATCTAATAGTTTATTTATTGAATCAACTAGAATTGCATCCTCTTCTTTTTCTATTAAGTTAGTAAGTGGATTGTTTTGTCTATGATCTGGTATATTATCGGCATGACTCATATCGTCCGAAGCAATATTATCTATACTGTAATGTTTGCGTTTTTTATATTTGTTTGTTACATATGTTTGTATGGCCCATATAGCGCATTGATTACGATACGAATATAGCGTTTTTTGTTGACCAGATTTCCCGGTTCTGTTGGGATCAAATCTCCAATCAGCATACATAATAGCTGTTGCTACATCAGATATTGCTTCTTCATTTTTCAGCATCTCTGACGAGAGTCCATTATAAAATTTTGGTGCAAATTTAGCTATGGTTTTTTTGGCTAAAGATATGTATGTAGACAAAGAGTCTGTTGTTGTTGTCATCCTTATTTAGTCCTTGAGTAAATCTTAGTTAGTTAGTTAATTACTTAGTTAATTTTTTCCACTGTTCCGGATCGGGCCTGTCTTTATCTCCCGGTTTTGCCGGTTTATAATTTTTTCCCATTTTTTCTCGTTTCTTTCGAATATTTTCCCACAAGCCTGGACGATCAGCCGCTGATACAGTATCGGCAGCTTCCGAGACATACATGATAAAATCGTGAATTGTTCTCATGTAATCCTCGGTAATGGCGATTTTACCCTGCAACCAGCTCTCTGTCAAGTTTTCTTTAACGTATGGCATATCTAGCGAATTGAGTATTTCGTTAGCGTGTGTTGCTATGGCTCTTAGTGAGCCTAAACTCATTTCGTAAAAATCTTTTTTGTATTCCATCATCTCCATTTCTGGAGATTCTTCTTCTGTTTCTTCAATCTCTGTAAAATCCATATCATCTTCTGCTTTAGATTTTTTAATTACTGATTTGTCTTGATATGTTTTTTGTACAGCTTCGATGGTTTCCTGAATTTCGCTAAGAATTTCTTTATGTCGTTGATTCATAGTATTTCCTTAATTTTGGTTGTAAATAATTGAATAGAGTATTACTAAATAGCAAAGAAGCTTTATTATCTGTTGGAAAATGTACGCCTTGTAGAACTCTGGCTTTGGCCGTTTCTGAAACTATATTTGTTAGTTCTTTTTGATCTATTTCATTAAATAGGTCTTTCAATATCATAGCGACCAAATTACTATACACCGTATGGCCAGACGGATAAGAAGCCGTATGATGAGTATCTGTTAATATCACATCAATATTAATATTGTACATTTCGGCTAATTGTTTCGGTCTTGGTCTATTCCAATAGTTTTTTGTATTATGTAATAGCGGTTTTATAATATCATAAAACATATCAATATATTCTTGAGGATATTTTTGATTATATTTTTTTAGTAATACTATAAATGGCTCATCTAGTTCTTTATCTATTTTTAGAATTAAGTCTATATTTTTTTGTGATCTAGATTTGGTTAATTTAGATA
>JACCDP010975232.1_pt1 | contig 19631 bp, 16 predicted proteins | sample 7445841 | NCBI WGS metagenome assembly JACCDP01 (sample SAMN15323441, study PRJNA562643) | freshwater metagenome | isolation source: river surface water | place: USA:Blue River Watershed | collected 2017-08-17
CTGCCCTCGCGCTGGTTCGTTCCGGTGATCGAGACGACGCTGACGCCCGAGTTCGAGAAGGCGTTGAACCGCCTCAAGAGCCTCGTCGAGAACACGCGGCCGGCCGCTCCTGCAGCCGCAGCGCCCTGACCGTCACGCCTCGTCTCCCGAGCCCGAACCGTCGCCGCGACCGAACTCCTCGTCCGACGTCAGGATGTGCTCGGGACGCGTGCGGTCGAGCAGCCCTGAAGCCGTACAGATGGCGTTCCACAACTCCCGTCGGCCAATCTCCTCGTGCGCGCTGAAGGGCAGAATCGCACTCCTCGGCACGCCGAGTTCGCGCGCCAGCTTGTCGAGCTGCGAACCGAGCCGCGTGCGCGAGACCCGGTCGGCCTTCGTCGCCGCGACGATGATGGGCCGCGTCGTGTCGGCGAGGAACTCCATCATCTCGAGGTCTTTCGGCTGCGCGCCGATGTCGGCGTCGACCAGAACGACGATGGCGTAGAGCTTCGGCCTGTCGCGCAGGTACCGGGAGATCATCGCGCCCCAGTTCTTGCGCTCGGTCTTGGGCGCCTCGGCGTAGCCGTAGCCCGGCAGGTCACAGAGCCGCAGGGTGGCGGTGCGGCGGTTCGGGCCGTTCTTGTCGGCCAGCTCGACGCGAAAGAAGTTGAGCAGACGCGTGCGGCCGGGCGTCTTCGAGACCCTGGCCAGCTGACGACGCTTCGTGAGGGCGTTCATCGCCGAGCTTTTGCCGACATTCGAGCGGCCGACGAAGCAGACCTCGGGCAGGTCGGCGAGAGGGGCGTCGTCGAGCGACGGCGCGCTCTTCTCGAAGTCCGCGGTGAGGACGATCATGGGGCTTCTCCGGGCACTGAAGCCCAATGAACGACGCCGACAAGGGTGGGCGCTGGAGCGGCGACGTCCCGTTCAGCGACGGATGGAGGCATCCGTGGGCGGCTTCGGACGAAGTGCGGCGGCGAGGAAGCCCGCCCCGGGACGCGGGCAGGAGTCGGCGCGCGGCTTGCCTGGTGCTGCTTTTCGAGCCGCACGGCTGGCGGTCCAGTGGTCGATCAGCTTCATCTTCTTCGCGGCGTCGAAGGGCTGCAGAGCCGGGCTCGTGGCGTCGTGGCAGAGGGTGCAGCTCTTCTCGTCGGGGAGCACGAGGCCCGTCGCGCGGGCCAACTCGGCGTCACGCATGACGTACTGGGGCCAGTAGTACTGGCCGGGACCGTGGCAGGTCTCGCAGGAAACGCCGGGCTCGCCGCCCTGCGCGAGGTCCTTCGCGTGGCACTGCAGACACTGCCCGTTCTTCTGCTGTTCGGACGTCAGGCTCGACATGGCCCAGGCATGGGGCGAAGCGGCCCAGGCCTCGTACGCCGCAGCGTGACAGCCCTTGCAGGAGGCGGAACCGACGAACTCTGCGGCTTGCCCGTCCGAGATTAGGAGAAGGACAATCGAGGCGGCGGCGACGAGGCGAGCGTACAACGAGAACTCCTTGCGCCGATGGCGTGGGAACGCGGAGAGCGGTAACACCCGAGCGGAGGCCGGTCAAGGCGCGCTGGAAGGCCCGGGAGCCCGCCGGACCGGCGTGCGCGGGTCCTCGACGCCCTCCGCGACGTCCGCGCTTCAGGCCTTTCCTGCCTCGGATCGCTCCTGACGCAGGTGAATTTCGCGCCGAATCTTCTCGACGTCGTGACGCCGGGCCCGCACGAGGAAGACGCTGGTGAGCCGCTCGCCAGCGCGGCGCCACACCACCGCGAGCAGCACACCTTCCCGCCCGTCGAGCCCCTCGAACGATGCGAGGTAACCCGCCTCGAGGATGCGCCTGATCGGCACGTGGAGCGGCGTGTCGGTAGTGAGCAACAGTTCGCGCCCCGTCACGGAAAGGGCGCCATCAACGCCCGCCGGGAGTTCGACGAGGCAGGCGTCACGACCGGAGACGAGGGTCCTCAGGTGAACCGCGGGAACCGCGGGGACCAGCTGGGGGGCGCCGGAGACGGGCTCGAGCGGCTCGGCCTCGAGGCGGCGGCCGAGTGCCGCAATCGCTCGCGCGCGCGCCCCAACCACGACGACGACGGCGAGGGTGGCGACCGCAACGACGGTGACGAGCACGGTGATGGCAAGAGACACGCGGAACTCCGGAAAGGTCGCTGCATCAGCTCAACGGGGATGGAGCAGCGGCTCGTCGAGCGCCGCGTCGCTGATCCGGCGCTCTCCCAACGGTTCGACCCGCCGGACCCACGCAGAGAGCAGGGACAGGACCTCCGCGTCGGGCGTCTCGGTGTCGGGCTCCCAGCGAACGCTGGCAGGCCCGCCGGCGCGCATCGCGGCGAACACCGCGTCGCTCCACCGCCCCCGAACGAGCCACGTCACGCGCCGTGAGCGCCCGACCTCGACCGGGACCGGCGCGGCCCCCCCGGAAATGAGCGCGATTTCGACGGCGGTCGTCGTGTCCTCCGCGCGGTCGAGGCGCCTGAGCAGCTCGGCAGCGAACCGGGTCTCGACGCGAACCACAGCGTGCGGAAGACGCCGCAGATTCGACAAGGCATCGAACGTCGGCAGCCCTGCGCTCACCCAGACGAACGACGCATGACGCAGCCGGGTCGCTTCGCGCTCCAACACGGCGGGCTCTGCCGCACTCTCGATCCGCAGGTCGCACGGGCCAATCGTCGCGAACGCTTGGAGGAGCGGTACGAGGTCCGCGCCGTCGCCGCGTATCGCCCACCGGCACGCCTCCTTGCCGGCTTGTCGGCGCAGCACGGGCATCAGCTGGGCGGCCTTCGGACCCGTCACGAGTTGCCGAGCCCCGGGCAAGGTCCACGCCGGGGATTCGGCGCCGGGATGAGCATCCTCCGCAAGGGCGATCTCGAGACGCGCTCCCGTCGCGACGAGACGAGCGGCAAGCCGCTTCGCGGCCGCGGGGGAAAGCACCACCGTCGGAGGAACGGGCTCCAGCTCGGCCGCCTGCGCCTGCCCTTCAAACAGCATCAGGGCGGCAAGCCCGAGGCCGCTCCAGAGCCGTGCCCTGCCCGTTGCCCGGAGCATTTCTCAGCCCTCGCGGAACAGGCGCGATTGCCGATAGCCGCGCAGCAGGACGTCGACCACCATCCGAAGGACGGCTGCGCTGGGCACCGCCAGCAACACGCCCGCGAAGCCGAAAAGGGCCCCGCAGACCAGCACGGCGACAATCACCGCCGCCGACGAGAGCCCGACCTTGTCGCCCACGACGTTCGGAGTGATGAAGACGCTGTCCGCGGCGACCAGCAGAGCATAGGTCCCCACCACAAGTGCCAGATGGTGATCGAAGCCGAAATCGACCGCACAGAAGGCGGTGGCGAGCAGGATCCCCGTCGCAGTCCCGGCGTAGGGCACGAGGTTGCCGATGCCCGTGATGAGGCCGATGACGATGGCGAGTTTCAGGCCGATGAGGGACAGCGCGGCCGAGTAGAGGGTCGAGAGGACAGCCGCCATGGTCAGCTGCCCCCGGATGAAGCCGGCCAACTTCTCGTCGACCTCGACCAGATGACTTCGGACGATCGGCCGAGCCTGCGGCGGCACGAGCCCGAGGCCGCTGGAGACGAGGGTCGGCCAGTCGCGCAGCAGCCCGTAGCCGACCACCGGCACCACGAGCGCGCCCAGCACGAACGAGAGCAGAGAGAGGGAGCCGCCGAGAATGCCGCCCAGCAGCTTGCCTGCCGTGGGAATGACCTGCGTCGCGACCTGCTCGATGTGCGTCCGGGCCAGTTCGGTCAACTCCCGGAAATCGCTTGGAATATGGGCTCCCAGCCGCGACTCGATCCAGGGGGCGACACGGTCGGCGACGGCCTGTGCGTAGCCCGGCAACCGCGCGGCCTGCGCCACGACGAGCGGCGTGACGACCACGATGACGACGGCACCCAGCAGCAGCCCGCTGCCCAGCAGCAGCCCTGTACCCACCGAGCGGGGAACGCCTCTCGCTGCAAGGGCGGTCACGACCGGATTCAGGAGATAGGCGCCAAACGAAGCGAGCACCAGCGGCCAGCCGACGGTCGGAAGGAAGCGCAGCAGACAGAAAAGGCCGAGCAGCGTCGCCGCCGTCATCGCGGCCCAGCCCATGTGGGCTCGGAACTCCGCGTCACTCCACTGCTCGTCTTCGGTGGTGACCTTGACGAGCGTCGGCCCGGCCCCGGAGCGGTGGGTGGCCGCGTCCGTGGCAGGGTTCGCATCCATTTCAGCCATAGGAAAAAGTATTGCACGAACGAGAGCACGCCGCACTCGACCGAGAGCAGCAGCGCGACCGCGAGCCATGGCTCTGCTGCCGGATGCCCTGACCGCGCGAGTCCGAGCCCGCAGGCGACGGCGGTCAGGAAGGTCGTGTACTTCCCGAGGCGCTCAGGACGTGGCCGGAAGCCCGCGCGCCGCCTCACGAGCACCAGGACGGCCCCGGCCATCAACACCTCGCGAGCCACCGTGAACGCAAGGAACCAGCCCGGAAGCAGCCGGTGCCACCAGAGCCCCGCACCCACGACCACGAGGAGCAACTTGTCTGCAACCGGGTCGAGGAACGCACCCAGAGGACTCTGCGCGCGCAGAAGGCGGGCAAGAAGGCCGTCCAGACCGTCTGTCAGCGACGCCGCGACGAACAGGGCCAGCGCGACGTCGAACCGGCGGCCGGCCAGCGCGGCGGCGCAGCACGGCACCGCGCCGAGCCGCAGCAGGGTGAGCGCGTTGGGCAGGAGCCGAGACCACCGGGGTCGGCGATCGCCTTGCCTGTCCGACCGCACCGGACTAGCGTCGACCGCTCCCATGAACACCCTCGTCGTCCTCACCCTCGCGGCGCTGCTCCTTGCGTCCCCCGCCGGAGCCGAAGAAGCAGCGGCCGTGCCATCGCCCAACCCGGGTGACGCATCGGCCGCCCCTCTGGCTTCGGTACCACTTGAACAGTCGAGCGGCGACGTTCCGGCAGCGGACTCGACCAGCCCGCCGGCAGATTCTGAACCGGCAGCACCCAGTGGGTCCGAGGGCACCACGAGCGGTGCCGCGCCAACCGAAGCCGCCGGGGCCGCTGCCGCAGCGCCGTCCCAGCAAGCTGCACCCGATGCATCGACCCCGCCGGCCCCTGCCGAGCAGCGCCCCGCATCGCCCGTGCCCGTGGAGGCCTCCTCCGAGCCCGCCTCCGCAGCCTCAACTCCGGTCGCGTCGGTCTCTGCCGAGCCCTCGGCCGAACCCGCGGATGGCGGGTGGAAGAACGAACTTTCCATCGAGGCCGGATGGAACACTCCGACGGGGCAAGGCCTTCGCTACCTCCGACGGCTCGGAAACAGCCGTTGGTCCGTGGGAGCAGGCGTCGGCTACGCGGCGCGGTGGGGCTGGAAGTTCTCGGCGCAGGTGCGCGCCACGGGGCTCCTCGGCAGCGAGGGGCTCTTCGTGCAGCTTGCGGGGAGCTACCTGCCGGGCGTCGAGCGCACGGTAATCAACGTCTTCGACGTCGCCGGAAACGAGCTCCTCCGCCCGTTCCAGTTGACGCAGGCCGGCACCGTCGACCTCGGCATCGGACATCGGTGGGTCAGCGGTCGCGGCTTCTTCGAGTTGATCTGCGGCTACGCCTTCAACGTGCGCGGCACGGCGCTTCAGCTGGATCGCGCGGTGGCGGCGCGACTGAGCGAGTCGACCCGCTCCGAGCTGGCGCTGCAGGCCCCAGGCGGCATCGTGGCGGGCGCCGCGGCGGGCGTCCGCTTCTAGGACCGCTCACTTCTCGATCGGCAGCAGACGGGTCTTTCCCCTCGCAAGCGACAGCTGATCGAGCCACGCCACGGCCTCGCGCACGCGCTGCTCGACGGCGTCGTGGGTGACGACGACCACCGGCACCGCGCCCGCGGAGGGCGAGCGCTCGCGCTGGATCACCGAGGCAATGCTGATTCCTCGTGCGCCGAGCGCCCCGGCGATTTGCGCGAGGACGCCGGGCTCGTCCGCGGCCGTGAAGCGAAGGAACCAGGGGCCCCGACGCTGAAGTGCGGGCGCGATGCCCAACCGGCTGCTGGCGAACGCCCAGCCGAAGCCCTTGACGCGCCCGGCTGCGCGCGACGCGAGGTTCCGTGCGGCCTCGAGCACGTCTCCGGCGACCGCCGCGCCCGTGGGCATGGAGCCGGCCCCCTGCCCCACGAGAAGCGTCGCGCCCAGCGCCTCGGACCGGACCTCGACCGCATTGAACGGCCCGCCGACGGTCGCCAGCGTCCCGCCCAGCGGCACGAGCGAGGGACGCACGGAGAGCTCGAGACCCGCGGGACTCTCGGAGGCGCGGGCGATCAGCTTGATAGCGAAGCCCAACTCTCGGGCGTAGGCGATGTCCGTGGGCTCAATCTGCTCGATGCCCTCGCACGGCACGTCGTCGAGCGACACGCTGGCACCGAACCCCAGCGAGGCGAGCAGCACCAGCTTCTGCGCGGCGTCCTTGCCCGAGACGTCGAAGCTGGGGTCAGCCTCGGCGAAGCCCAGGGACTGGGCACGGGCGAGCGCCAGCGCATAGTCGCCGCCGGCGGCCATTTCGGAGAGAATGAAGTTGGTCGTTCCGTTGACGATGCCACGGAGCGACTCGATGCGATCCGCCGCGAGGGCCTCCCGCAGGGTCCGGACGATCGGCACGCCCCCGCAGACCGCCCCCTCGAACAGGACATCGACTCCGGCGTCGGCCGCGCGCGCAAAGATTTCGGGCCCGTGAACGCTGAGCAGGGCCTTGTTCGCCGTGACGATTGTCTTGCCCTGCGACAGGGCCTCCAGCACCAGCGTCCTCGCCGGCTCGATGCCGCCCATCACCTCGACCACGACGTCGATGTCGTCCGACGCCACGACCTCGTCCGGACGTGCCGTCAGCGTGATGCCCGAGAGCGCCGCCTCGCGCGCCCGCGCCAGATCGCGCACCAGCGCACGCACGACCTTCACAGGGCGCCCCAGCTTCGCGGCGACGCCGGCCTCATTGGACGCGAGCAGCCGAGCAGCGCCGCCTCCCACCTGCCCCAGGCCGAGCAGACCGACCCTCAGTTCGTGCGCCGCCATGGGATCACCTCGAGCATTCCGCCGTCACCGGTTGAAATCAGAGTCGTATCGCCGCTGCTCGATGCGGGCGAGCGCCTCGACGGCAGCCTCCTGCAGCCGCGCTTCCGGGTCGGCGGCACCGAACGAGAACAGATAGGCTTCGGCCTCGTCACCGCCCAAGGCGCCCAGGGCGTGGAACGTCTCGAACAGGAACTCGGCGTCTCGTCGCGGCACCTCGTCGATCAGCACGCGGACCGCGCGGCGGTCGCCCAGAGCCACGAGCTTCGCCAGCAGCACCCGGGCCTCCGCATCCGAGGCGCCGCGAAAGGCTGCGGCGATCGGCTCGAAGGCGGATCGGTCCCTCCGAAGCGTCAGCTCCTCCAGCGCCCGCTGTGCGGCCGAAGGGGCTCCGCTCGAGAGCTGCTCACGCAGCGATTCGGCGCTCTGCCGACCCGCGTCCAGAGAGGCCACCACACCGTCCACGGCCTGCGCGATCGCCTCGTGGACGGCCGCAGCCTCGGCGGCTTCGGGAGCACCTGCGGCGCGCCCCAGGGCGAGCACCGTCAGCCTCTCCCGCCGAATCAGCGACGGCTCCTCGAACTCCAGCTCGATGCGAACGCTCAACTCGACCGAGTCCTTGCTGTGCTGCACGTCATCGACGTGGAACAGGACGCGGCCCGCAGGCCCCCAGGGCGCCCCCTCGACAGCACCGAACCGGCCGGACAGCTGCAAGGCATCCCGAACAGCAGAGCGGAGCCGCGCGCCGCTCCAGGAGAGCGTCGGATGCGTCGCGCCCTGCCACTGCTCGACGGCGCCCAGCCGAACCGAGAGGCTCTCTTTCTCGGCCCCGTCGACCTGCTGACACGCCGGCTCGAGCAGAAGCGATGCGCCCCCGACGAGGGCCAACCCGGCCTGCCGCGTGTTCTGGATGATGCCCACCGTCCGCCCCCGGCCGAACTACTGCAAATCGCTCGAAACAGCTGAAGCCGCATCCGCCGCGGCCGGTTCTGACGCCTCGGCGACAGGTCCCGTGCCGGAAGAGCTCTCCGATTCAGTCAGCGGAGGCTCCGTTGCCGCAGCAACCGGCGGCTCCGCCGCGTCAGCAGATGAGGAGCTCGGAACGAACTCCGGTGCGGCGACGACGTTGGGCCCACCTGCAACGGCATCGGAGGAGGGCTCTGAGGGAGTCCCGGCAGCTGCTTCGACGGACGGCTCGGCGCGCGCCTCACGCTCGCGGCGACGGTCACGGTCACGACCTCGGCGACCCCGCTCCTCACGCGGTTGGTCGGCGGGGGCAGCCGGAGGTGCCGCAGGCGCTGCGTCCGCCGGAAGCGTTTCAGCCACCTCCGGAAGATCCGCTCCGGCGCCCATCGACTGAAAGAAGGCGTCATCGAACTCGAGCCACTCGATCACGCGCCGCGAAACGCCCAAGCCGGCCTCGACCAGCGCCTCGGCGAAGGCGTCGCCGCCGTACAGCATGACCGGGGTGCCACCGGGCGCGTTGGCCTCGCCCTTCGCCTCGCGCGTGCAGTCCGACAGCGCGAAGACGACACCCAGCTGCGCGGAATAGTGTGCGAGGTCGCGGCGGACCTCCTGAACTTCGGTGCGGCCCAGCTCGCGCCCCGGACGCAGCACGCGGATGGCGTAGCGCAGCTCGCCCGAGCCCCACTTGCGGCGGCAGAGGTAGAGCGGACCGTCCTTGGCGGAACGGCGCGCCATGTTGAGTTCGCGGTATCCTTGGGACTCGAGGAGCGCCACGGCGACCCGCTCGAGAGCGCCCATGTCGAGACCGGCCAAGCGGCGTCGAACCGTCCGCAGAACATGGCGGCGCTGCTCGTCGGCGGCGCCCACCGGCCGGACCTCTTCGCGACGCTCGCGGCGCTGGTCGGGGGCGCGCTCCGGTCGGCGCTGCTCACGCTCCTTCGGCTGCTCGAGCGCCGTCACCTTGCCGTCGGCAATGTCGAAGAGCGGCGAACGACCGCCATCCTGACGACGGCGGTTCTCTTCCTTCAAGGCCCTCTCGAACGACTGCAGGTCGCGCTCCAGCGCCTCGGCGATGCGGTCCTTTTCGCGCAGGGCCTTCGCGAGCGCCTCGAGCGCCATGGGCTCCCCACGCTCGGTGAGGAGCGCGAAGGCGACCTCGCTGGGCGGCGGATAGCGCTTGCGGCGGCCTTCATCGTCGTCACGGGCGCGGCGGCGGTCGTGGTCTCGGCGGCCCCCGGGAACGTACTCCTCCTGAAGGGGGGGATGGCGCTCACGGCTTCGATACGGCCGCTCGTCGGCATGCTGCGCCTCGACCTCGACGGCCGGCGCAGTGGCGGCGAGGCCCCACTGGACCAGGGCGAAGGTGCCGGTATCGACGGCAGCCACGGTGCGATCGTGTTCCCGCTTCGCCATGGCGAGCAGCCGGGCGCCCATGGTGGCTTCCGGAGTCTGGCCGACGTGGCTCAGAAGCCCGGCTGCGATGGCCTGCTCGGTAATCTGCTTGACGGAGAGAGGGTTTCCGGCGCGACGGAGAATCTCGATCGCGGCTTCAGTAAAGGTCATGGCGTGCCAGTTTCTTTCCCGAGCATTCGCGGCTTCGCCGGAGCGCGGAGCCCGTCTCGCCAGGACCGACCTGCGGTCTCAGGCACGACGGGGCGCGAACCGCACCGTCCCCTCGGAACGGTGTCGACGCCTGCGGACGCCCCCCTTCGCATGGCGAAGGCGAGGTTTCGAGGACAGCGGTTAACAAGCGAAGGCGGTTTATGTCAACGCAAGAATTTAGACCACGAATAACCGAACAGTTTCAAAGCTTTAGAAACGACTCCCTCAAGCACCGCACGCCCCCCGTGAGGAATCTGCCTCGCGAGCGGCGACGCAGGGCGGTAGCCTGCGCAGCATGAGACGAGTCGCCATCGCGTCGGGTCTGGGGTTGGCTTTCGCCGGCCTCGCGACTGGGACGGCCAGGGCCGAGCCCGCCGGCATCGACCGGATTCGCGCCGCGTTCGCCGAGGTGCAGCAGGGGCTCGTCGCCAAGAAGTTTCAGGCGCGAACCTTCACCGCATCGGCGTTCGTCGAGGAGTTCGCTTCGTCCGAAGGTGACAGCGCGACGCTCCACTGCGACGGCGCGGAGCCGCGCAAGCTGACCGTCAGCCGCTTCGGCGAGATGGGCAAGGTCGTCGAGGAGTTCTACCTGGACGGCGGCAAGGTGGTCTTCCTGTTGAGGACGCAGTCGGCCTATCGCGCGCCGCTCACCACCACCGGCGCCGCGATCACCGTCGATCGGTCGTACTACGTGGAGGGTCGCCTCGTCCGGCACATCGTCGGCAATCAGAAGCCGGTCGATGCCATCTCCCCCCAGCTGAACAACATGGCCGCGCACCGGTTCGACGCGGCCATGAAGCTGCTCGCCGCGCAGCCGTGCCAGGCGAAGCCCCTGCCTTGAACGGACGCGCGCGGTGAACGGCGACCGGGCCCTCCTCCGGCGAGAGGAGAGCCCGGCTTCGGACTTTTTTACGTCACGGTCAGCCGCAGGTGCCGGCACGGCAGGTCATGCCGCTCGGACAGTCGCAATCGGTGCTGCAGGCCGGGGTGAAGGCGGTGGGCTTCGCACAGAGGTTGCCCTCGCAGGACTCGCCCGACGGGCAGTCGCAGCTCCTCGCGCAGGGGGTGCGGCAGCCGCCGTTGAGGCAGATCTGGCCGCTGCTGCAGTCGCCATTCGTGGCGCACGCCGGCATGCCCTGCACCATGCACGCGCCCTCGACGCAGACCGCGCCCGAGGGGCAGTCGCCGTCGACGCCGCAGTAGGCGACGCACTCGCCCGAGAGGCAGAGCCTGCCCGGCGCGCAGTCGCTCGCGGAGATGCATTGAACCGGCGACGCCAGGCAGAGGTGGCTCGAACAGACCTCACTGATGTTGCACTGGGCCTCCGAAGAGCAGACCTTCGCGCACCGCCCGTCGACACAGAGGTGGCCGTCGGCGCACTGGCCGCTCTCGACGCACGAGTAGCTGGTCCCGCTGGGCGCTCGGCAGACATGGCCGACACAGCGTTCACCCACCGCACAGCCCTGGTCGCTTCCGCACAGGGCGGTGCACGCGCCGTCAAGACACGCCTCGCCGCCGGCGCAGTCGTTCGAGGTCGAGCAGGCGCCATCTTCTGTCACGCAGCGGTTCGCGGTGCAGCGGGTGCCGCGTCCGCAGTCGTAGTCGTTCGAGCAGGCGACGGGACCGCTTCGACAGACGTGATTCGAGCAGAGCGCCCCCCGAGGACATTGCCGCCACGTCTCGCAGGGGCCGCCCCAGTTGTGCTCGGCGTCGATGCCGATGTTGTCGCCCTTGTGGAAGACGCACGCCGGCTGCACCGCCAGCGCCGCGAAGCCGAGCAGCGCACCGATCCCCTTCCCGCCCCACTTGCCGAACCGCATCCGTCCTCCCCGAAGGACCCGCTCGAGAGCAGGCCCTCGAAACCGTCCGAGCCGCGCCGATTCGCGGCTGCGTGGCTTGAAATGGGGGCCTCGGAGAACGGCCGCAACAGGGCAGCGATTGCACGCGGCGAGGCTGATTTCGCGCTAGGGTCCGCGCCGATGGACGCCCTGCCGATCGACCCGCTGCTGCCCGAGATCGTCGCGACGCTGTCGCGCGAACGGCGGCTCGTGCTCGAGGCGCCCCCGGGTGCGGGCAAGACGACGCGCGTTCCGCGGGCGCTGCTGGAGGCCGGGCTGCTGGGCGCCGGCGAACTCCTCGTGCTCGAACCGCGCCGCCTAGCGACGCGCATGGCCGCGAGGCGGGTGGCCGAGGAGCTGGGCGAGTCGGTCGGTGAACGCATCGGCTACCAGGTGCGCTTCGAAGATCGCAGCAGCCCGCGAACGAAGGTGCGCTTCGTCACCGAGGGCGTTCTCACGCGTCGTCTCGTCTCAAACCCGAGCTTGTCGGGTGTTGCCGGCGTGCTGCTCGACGAGTTCCATGAACGGCATCTGCAGGGCGATCTCGGCCTCGCGCTTCTCGTCCGCCTGCAGCGCACGCAGCGCCCCGACCTGCTGCTCTGCGCGATGTCGGCGACGCTCGACGCCGCGCCGCTCGCCGGACATCTCGATGCGCCGGTGCTGCGGGCCGAGGGACGCCGCTTCGATGTCACCTTGGAACATGCCGAGCGAGAAGACACGCGGCGCATCGAGGAGCAGGTCGCAGGAGGTGTGAAGCGTCTTTTACAGGCGGGCCTCGACGGCGACGTTCTGGTCTTCCTGCCGGGCGCCGCCGAGATCCGTCGTTCGATGGAGGCGCTCACGCCGGTGGCCGCACACGCGGGTCTCGAGGTACTGCCGCTGCACGGCGAGCTGACGCCGGAGGAGCAGGATCGCGCCGTTCGCAAGGGCAACCGGCGCAAGGTGGTGCTCGCCACGAACGTCGCCGAGAGCTCGGTCACCATCGACGGCGTCGTCGCGGTCATCGACAGCGGCCTCGCGCGCATCGCGGGTCATTCGCCATGGACGGGCCTCAGCACGTTGCGCGTCGGAAAGGTGAGCCGCGCATCCGCCATCCAGCGCGCCGGCCGCGCGGGCCGCACGCGCCCGGGGAAGTGCATTCGCCTTTACACGAAGGGCGATTTCGATTCGCGGCCCGCCCAGGAAGACAGCGAGATTCGCAGGCTCGACCTCACGCAGACGCTGCTCGAACTCGCCGCAGCGGAGATCCGCCCGTCCGAGCTGCCGTGGTTCGAGGCGCCACCCGAGGCGTCGCTCGGCGTCGCGCACGACCTTCTGCGAAGGCTGGGCGCGCTCGACGCGGCCGATCGCATCACCGCCGAGGGGCGGAAAATGGCCTCTCTGCCGGTGCATCCCCGGCTCGCGCGGCTGGTGCTCGCGGCACTGGGCGAAGGCGCCGGAAAGGAAGGCTGCGTGCTCGCCGCCATCCTGGGCGAGCGGGACCTCCGAACGCGTTCCCCCTTCGGCAGTATGCAGGGACAGGCCGCGACGCACGACTCCGATCCCGTCGATGCGCTCGAGCTGTTCCTGCAGGCGCGCGAGCGCGGCCTTGGGCTGGACGCCGCGCGGTCGCTCGGACTCGATCAGGGGGCGCTCCGTGCGGTCGATCAGGCGCGCCAGCAGATCGAGCGCGCGGTCTCGCCGCCGCCGACGCGCCTGTCGTGGGCGAACACGGAAATGGCTTTGCGCAGGGCACTTCTGGCCGCCTTCCCCGATCGCGTGGCGAAGCGCCGGACGGCCGCGGGGCGCGATCTGGTCTTCTGCGGGGGCGGCTCGGGCCAGCTCTCCGAAACCTCCGGCGTGCGCAAGGCGCCGCTCGTGGTGGCCGTCGACGTCGAGGAGCGGAAGGAGGGCGCGCGCAGCGGCGTGCAAGTGCGCTCCGCCTCGGCCATCGAAGAGGAGTGGCTGCTCGAGATCGCCTCCGACGGACTCTCGGATTCCACCGAGGTGACGTGGAACGCCCCACGCGAGCGCGTCGAGAGGGTGTCGCGCCTGACCTACGGCGCGCTGGTGCTGGACGAGCGCGTCGTCGAGGCCGGCGAACCCGAGCTGGTTTCGAAGCGTCTCCTCGAGGCCGCGCGGGAAGCGGGCCTGCGCGCGTTCGCTGATCCGGAGAAGCTGGAGCGCCTCCTCGATCGCGTTCGCTTCGCAGCACGCCACTTCCCCGAGTCGGACATCGCAGAGCCATCGGACGGTGCGCTGGACGCCGCTCTCGAACGGCTGTGCGAAGGCCGCAAAAGTTTCGCCGAGCTCCGCGACGCCGACTACGCCCGTGAGCTCGCGACCGCGCTGGGGGCGGATCAGCGGCTCGACCGCCTCGCACCGGAGCAGGTTCAGCTGCCGGGCGGACGCCGCGTCACCGTCCACTACGAGCGCAGCCAGCCGCCGTGGATCGAGTCACGCCTGCAAGACTTTTTCGGCATGAAAGAAGGGCCGAAGCTGGGTGGTCGTGTGCCGCTCGTCCTGCACCTGCTCGCGCCGAACGGCCGCGCGCAGCAGGTCACCACCGACCTCGCCGGCTTCTGGTCCCGGCACTATCCCGCCGTGCGAAAGGAGCTGATGCGGCAGTACCCCCGTCACTCCTGGGCCGAAGATCCGCTCACGGCCACGCCTCCCGCACCCCGCCGCTGAAGCAGCGCCTCGAGCGTCTCCCGGAAATACTCCACCGATAGAGACACTGTGCGCGCGCGTTCGTCCGCAGAGCCGATGGGCGGCGCCACCTCCATGAGGTCGCCTGCGACGAGGTCGAACTCGCGCGCGAGGCGTTGGATCAGGGCCTTCACGAAATCGGGCGTCAGGCCGTTCGGCTCGGGCGTTCCGGTCGAGGGCGCGATGATGCCGTCGGTGCCGTCGATGTCGTTCGAGAAATACAGCTGTTGAACGCCGGCCGCGTGGAGGTGCGCGACGATCCGCTCGATGGTCGCCGGCCCATCGGCGAGGCACTCGTCGGCCCAGAACTGCCGCACGCCGAGCGTCCCTTCCCAATGCGCCTTCGTCTGGCGCGACGCCCGCACGCCGACCTGCACGAGCCGGCCGCCTCGGCCCAGGAGTTCGTTGGCGTGAAATGACCATGTGGCGAAGCAGATCCGGACTCCGAGACGGCTCTCGAGGAGATCCGTGTGCGCGTCCGGCTGCACGATGCCCAGCTGCGCGTGCCTCTTCGCAAGCGCCTCGGCCACGGGCCACGCAACCGAGTGGTCGCCGCCCACCACCATCAGACGTGCGTGCGGATTGAGTGTCAGCAGCAGTTCCAGCACGCGGCCCGTGATGTCCAGCGGCGACACGGGCAGAGGAAGCTCGGGCGCTTCGGGGAACAGCGCCGCGCGCGAGGCCATTTTTTGCGCCTCGGAGAGCATCTCGTCGGCCAGAAGCTGCGGCACACAGACGACGTCGCCGACGTCGACGACCCCCTCCAGCTGAACCCGGTTCCACCAGTCGCGCTGCGCCGTTGCGATCTCCTCGCGAACGACGAGCGGGGCGAGGTTCGAGCCTCGCCGGACGCCCGCACCGGTGTCCGAGGGCACGCCCAGCACCAGCACCCGCGCGCCCGAGATTGCGTTCAGCCGCTCACGAAAGCGCGCATGCACCTCGCCTTCGTCACCGGTGCCGTACCAGACGCGCCAGAGCCGCTCGCGCGCATCCCGCCCGGTCGACACGACGTGCAGCCCGGCTCCGGCGGGCCTGAGCAGCAGCTCCAGTTCTCGCAGCGGTGACAGCGTCTCTCGCCTCGTTGACCGCGTCATGGAGACGGATCGTAGGGCCGGCCGATCGCGTTCGCCACCGACGGGAACGCGCTTGTTCGAGCGCCCGCCTGTGCTATCGATCCCGCGCTTTTTTCCACCGTAGACGCCTCATTCACGGGGCGCACCAGCGAGGCACGCATGGCAACGAAGCAGGTTCGCAAGGTCGCCGTTCTGGGCGCGGGCGTCATGGGCAGCGGCATCGCCGCTCACGTCGCCGGTGCCGGTTATCCGGTGCTGCTGCTCGACATCGTTCCTCCGTTCGCGGCCCCCGAGGGCACCGACGCCTCGAGCAAGGCCTGGCGCAACAAGTTCGCCCTCGACGCGAAGGAGAAGCTCCTCAAGACGAAGCCGAACGCCCACCACGCGAAGAAGGACGAGGGGCTGATCGAGATCGGCAACCTCGAGGACGACCTCGGCCGCCTCAACGAGTGCGACTGGGTCATCGAGGCCGTGAAGGAAGACCTCGGCGTCAAGCGGGCGCTGTTCTCGCGCATCGACGCGCTCCGCCACGCCGACCTCGTCGTCACCTCGAACACCTCGGGCCTGCCGATCGCCGCGATCGTCGAGGGCATGAGCGAGGGCTTCAAGAAGCACTTCTTCGTGACGCACTTCTTCAACCCGCCCCGCTACATGCGCCTGCTCGAAATCGTGACCGGACCCGACAGCGATCAGGGCGTGGTCGACCGCATCGTGAAGTACGGCGAGGACGTGCTCGGCAAGGGCATCGTCTACGGCAAGGACACGCCGAACTTCGTCGCGAACCGCATCGGCACCTTCGGCATGCTCGACGCCATCCACCAGATGCTGAAGGACGGCCTCACCCCCGAGGAGGTCGACAGCCTGCTGGGTACGCCGGTGGGCCACCCGAAGAGCGCGCTCTTTCGGACGGGCGACATCGTCGGCCTCGACACCTTCGCCCACGTCGCGAAGAACTGCTTCGACCTCCTCGTCACCGACGAGGAGCGCGAGACCTTCAAGCTCCCCGAATACATTCAAAAGATGGTCGCCACCGGCAAGCTGGGCGACAAGTCGAAGGGCGGCTTCTACCGCAAGGGCAAGGAGGGCCTCGAGACCCTCGACCCGGCCACCGGCGAGTACCGCGCGAACCAGAAGGCGCGCATCCCCGTCGTGAAGGAGCTCAAGGAGGTCGAAGACCTGGGCGAGCGGCTGCGCATCCTCGCGAAGAGCGACGACAAGTACGGCCGGTTCGCCTTTACCGTCACCGCCCGGTCGCTCGCCTACTCGGCCCGCCGCCTGGGTGAGATCGCCGACGACGTCACGCAGATCGACCGCGCGATGAAGTGGGGGTTCAACTGGGAGCTGGGGCCCTTCGAGAGCTGGGACGCGATGGGCTTCGCCGAGACCGCGAACCGCATGAAGGCCGCTGGCACCGCGCTGCCGAAGTGGGTCGACGAGATGCTCGCCGCGGGCGTCTCGGGCTTCTACCGGAACGACGGCGCCGAGTTCTACGACCCGTTCTCAAAGTCTTGGAAGGGCTCGGGCAAGAGCGTCCGCGCACTCCGTCTGCCCAAGCGCGCCGACACGAAGAAGGTCGTCGACCACAACGACTCGGCCACCCTCTTCGACATCGGTGACGGCGTCTTCTGCGTCGAGTTCCACTCGAAGATGAACTCGGTCGATCCGGACAACACCGCGATGCTCTTCAAGGGCGTCGAGAAGGCCGAGAAGGAGGGCGCCGGCCTCGTCATCGCGAACGAGGCGACCGACGCCTTCAGCGCCGGCGCGAACCTGTTCCTCGTGTTGGTGACCGCGAACCAGGCGGCCGAGGAGCCCGGGCTTTGGAAGGAGCTCGAGAACCAGGTCAAGACCTTCCAGGACGCGAACCAGCGGCTGAAGTTCGCGAACGTTCCGGTCGTCGCCGCCCCATTCGGCCTGACGCTGGGCGGCGGCGCCGAGATCGCCCTTGGAGCACAGGCCATCCGCGCCCACGCCGAGCTCTACATGGGCCTCGTCGAAGTGGGCGTCGGCCTCATCCCCGGGGGCGGCGGCACCAAGGAGGTGCTGTGGCGCCTGACGAGCGGTGTGCGCGACAACGAGGACCTGTTCCCCTCCATCCAGCGCACCTTCGAGACCGTCGCCATGGCGAAGATCTCGTTCTCGGCCGCCGAGGCCAAGGAGATGGGCTTCCTGCAGGCCTCCGACCGCATCACCTTCAACCGTGACCAGCTGGTCTACGACGCGAAGCAGACCGTCCTCGCGATGAACCTCACCGGCTTCCGACCCACCCGTCCGCGCCAGTTCCGCGTCGGAGGCACGGCGGCCTTCGCGAACCTCCAGGCCGGCCTCTGGAGCATGCTGCAGGCGCACCAGATCTCCGAGCACGACCACAAGATCGCGACGAAGCTGGCCTACGTCCTGACCGGCGGCAACGTCCCGGCCAACACGAAGGTCGGCGAGCAGTACCTGCTGGACCTCGAGCGCGAGGCGTTCATGAGCCTCGTCGGCGAGGAGAAGACCAAGGAGCGGATGCAGCACATGCTGATGCAGGGCAAGCCGCTGCGGAACTGAGTGGCCGCCATTCAGTAGACGCCATCGAACGGACGGGGGTTCGGCCGCGAGGCCGGCCCCCGTTCGGTTTCTCCTGCCCCGGGGCTGTCCCTGCTTGCCGCTTTCGGTCGACGACACCTATCGTCTGTCTCTTCAGAGGTTTCGATGCGCTGGCTGTTCATTCCGCTCGCTGCGGCCATTGCCTCCTGCGGTGACGCTTCTAGCGCCGCTGATCCGGCTCCCGAGGCAATCGGCCCACACCTCGGCGAACTCGAGTCGAAGGTCTTTGCCGTCGGCTGTGCGACGGCGTCGTGCCATGGCGCGGCGAACGAGCACGGGCTCGTACTGAAGGCCGGCGGATCGTATGCGGCGCTGGTCGGCGTCTCCGCGAGGAACGCGGCAGCGGCGGCGCAGGGACTCAAGCTCGTCGAGCCCGGCGCACCGGAACGAAGCTTCCTTCTTCAGAAGGTCACGGCCGACCGGCGTCAGGAGGGGTTCGGCACGATCATGCCGCCCATTGGCGACCATCTGGACGGCGCGACCGTCGCAGCCCTGACCGAGTGGATTCGAAACGGAGCGGCAAATGACTGAGATGCGCAGCCTCTCGATTGCCCTGGCGACCGCCTTCGCCGTCGCCTGCGGCTCCAGCAGCGACGCTGCGACCGGCACCGACGCGGACAGCTTCGACGTCTGTCATCCCGCGCCGGGAGCGACGGGCAACGAGCTGGGCGTCGGCTCGTACTGCAGCATCGGCGGCGGCGAGTGCTCGGCGAACGGCCCCCGCGGCGCAACGGCGTGTGCCGCCGAGCTCGATCCCGAGGGCACCAACTTCTGCATCCTGCTCTTCTGCAAGTCGAACGAGGCCTGCGGCGCCGACGCCTGCTGCACCGGCCGCGACGTGAACGGCCCCCACGCCTGCGTTCCTCGCGCGTGCGTCGTCCAAGGCGACGCTCCCTGCCCCGCCTACCCTGCACCAGACGCTGGAAACTAAAGCCAGTTATCTCTACCAATGGAGCACTCATCATGCCCAAGCGCCGCGCTCTTGCCGCTCTCATCGCCCTCACGGCCTGCAACGCCGCGCCCGGCGAGACCACCGACGGACCGACGTTCATCGACGGCTTCACGCCTGCCCCAGCCCCCGCCGGCCACACCCGCTACGTGACGCCGACCATCCCGCAGGTCAAGCCTGGGGAAGACGTCATGTACTGCCAGTGGCTCGCCCCCGCCTCGACCGAGGAGCAGGAGGTGGTCGACATCACGGGCGAGCAGTCGAAGTACGGCCACCACATCGTGCTCTACGCCACGGCGATGAACATGCCCGTCGGCACGAGCCGCAAATGCACCGACACCGACATGCTGTCGGTGCGCTTCATCGGCGGCATCGGCGGCGAGGGCGCGACGGCCATCAAGCTGCCTGCTGGTTACGCCTACCGCATTCCCAAGGGCTTCGCGCTGATGGCGAACGTCCACTACGTCAACGTCGGACGCTCGGCAATTCAGGGCCAGGGCGTCGTCGACGTGCAGCTGCGCGCGCCGCAGGAGAATTCGAAGCTGGCCGACATCATGACGAACATCGACACCGGGCTTGTGGTCCCGCCGGGCGCCTCCACCAAGGACGTCCGCTGCACCGTCGAGAAGGAGATCACCGCCATCATGTGGGCGAACCACGTCCACGAATGGGGCACCAGCGCCTACAGCGAGATCGAGCGCGCAGACGGCACCGTCGAGCTGCTGACCCGCGACGACCCGTGGGCGAAGGAGTCGACTTACAACCCGAAGTTCCGCACGTGGCCCGAGGAGGCACCGCTCGTCTTCCATCCCGGCGACGTCATTCACACGCATTGTGAATACAACAACGATACGGGCGGCGACCTGACCTTCGGCCCCGAGATGTGCGTCGGCATCGCCTTCTACACGCGGGGCGGCA
>JACCDP010452311.1_pt1 | contig 19624 bp, 8 predicted proteins | sample 7445841 | NCBI WGS metagenome assembly JACCDP01 (sample SAMN15323441, study PRJNA562643) | freshwater metagenome | isolation source: river surface water | place: USA:Blue River Watershed | collected 2017-08-17
ATTATTGATACAATTTTATTGGGATTCAAGTGTAGGGACAACTGCAAGAGTTGGATTTTATAATAATAATACAGCAACAGATGCAGGTATGAAAAAAACAGAAAGAAGCGTGCTTTTAACTACATCAACAACTCCTGCAGTTCCTAGCGCAATTAGTTCAACAAATCCAACTGCTAATTTTTACATAGACCCTTTTAGCAATGCATCTTTTATAGTTGAAATTTATGATGCATTATATCCAGACTTAGCGATTGCTCGCGGGTCATGGACACAGGTGAATGCAAATATACCAGCTGGTATATATACAATTCGATCATTAAACGACCGTAATGGTAATTTTAGATTTATTGGAGTCGGATCAGCAAGTAGTTCAGCAATGCAATTATCTACTCAACCAGTATTACTATCAATTCGCCCTGACCAAAATGGTTATGATATAATATCAACTAACAATACACCATTAAAAATCCTTACTTCAACAGGCAGATGGTATACATATAACCAGTTTGTTAATACTAATGGAACACTTAGTTCAATTGGAACTGGTGCAACTTCTGCTACAGGAGAGCCTATACGTGGAGAATATACAGTAGCACTTTTAAAAGATACTTCAAATATGGTAGGTACAGATGATGGCGTTACATTGAGTTTCGTGTCAGTTCCTGCGACATCAGCAATTAACACAGCAAAGACAATATTTACTATTAATCGCTGGTCAAATCCCAAGCAGGAACTTATTATTACAAATGATATTCAAACATATTCCAGATGCACATTCAGTCTTAAATTAATGACAGATGAAAGTGTTCGCTTATATTCTTCATTTCCAGAGTCAATGCAAATCAAGATTGATATATCAGGCGGATCATCCCAAACTCTTACAATATCTCCATTAACTGTATCTAGTCAATCGCTTACATTAACATATGGAAATACACCTTATATTTCTATAAATGAATCATATCCTGCATTAAAATCTTTTACACAGCCAATTATGAGTTATAATACATTTACATTAACAGTCTATATATTAGATCCATCAGGAAATCCAGTATCATCGGGTCCAGATGATTACTTTGCGCGCGGAACCCTTGTCGGCATTGTCCCTCCTGCCAAAGCCGACGGCCAAATCATCCGCGAGGAGGCAGACAACGGAACCCGCGTCAAATTCGAGTTGCCGGCTGGTAAGACCCTCCTTGCTGATACATTATTTATGTTCACTGCAACTTCAACTAATGGTTCCACTTCAGGGAGATATTCACTTGATTCAAATGTGGCAAATGCTACATCATTTACATTAGAATTTTACAAAGGAAGTGGCCGTGACGTGGCGGCATTCAATATTAATAATAAATCATACGAAGTTGATTCGCGGTCATCTACTCTAAACTACTACTCGAGTTTAACTCTCTACGCCTACCGCCCAGCATTTGCCGCTTCCGCAACAACAGATTATGATTACAAATTCACCAGTGATGCAATCCCTGAACCCAGCCTCGAAGGAACCCTTTCAATCACCGCCAGCACCGCATCCTCAACCACTCTAACTGGCCAAACATCGGCATCCCTCCCAGGGCGCACCAATAAGTTCCCGCGGTATATGAAACTTTATCTTAAGGCTAAGAATGAGACCAGAGTCGGAGCAGCAGTTATCTACAACTGCACAACCGATGCAGACAGTTTTATTATTTCTATCCTAACGCCGACTTCCACTGCCACCACAGAAGCCACCATAAAGTTTGGGAGCAATGATCCCGTATCCCTTGGCACCACCTTGACAAGCGCCGACATATTCGAACTTTTCATTGATGATGCAATTTCTCCAACTATGTATTTAACACCAGACCCTAATAAACAGTATGATGGATATTTCCAGAAATATACCTACACACCCCAGTCTGTCGTCGTCTTTGGCACACGGTCCAGTGCAAATATAGCAGGGTCCATCATACAATCAGTCACACGGACAGCCGGCTACAGGCCTATCCCCCGCACTTCCACCTTCGAATTTGCCATCCAGGGAACCGGATCAGCGGCCACACAAACTACTACCGCATCCGCGCAAGTATCCCTAACTGAAGATGTTACAGCCTTCACGCTCGCATTTAGTGTAGGCACAGGGGCCGCACAACTTATCGCAGGCACTCAGACCGTTGGCTTGACTGGAGTCACCCTCTACAACTACCAGACCTTCACGTTATCAATTAAGGACAGCGCGGGCACAGTCTTCGCGACTGGTGTGAGTTCGTCTGAATGCCGCTGGGATGAGTGTAAGGCGGCGCTTGAGGAGGCGCGGACAAAGACATATCTAAAGTTCGATGCAAAGGAAGCGGATGTATGCAAAGGATGTTTCTTAACTGATGTATACGACCCTTGTAAAGAACCTGGTGGAGACTGTGTAACAGAACAGGAAAGACGCACAGCATCTTTCATAAAGTGGTCAGGCTCGGATATTCCACAGTGCCATACATGTGGAACACTCAAAGCAAAAGCAAACGACCCTTGTCAATCGGCCCTGTGTGCCGCCGCAAAATCCCGCGCGGCCAGTGCATACCAGCCCTATAGTGCCAGCGACCTCCGTGATTGTGACTACTGTCCCCCTGGAACCGGCGGGGCCGATTCCTATGATCCGTGTGCACCTGGTGGACGGTGCGACCAACTCATTCAGGAAGCCAAGGTGGCCGACATCAAGTTCACGGGATCCCAATATCTTGAATGCCAGGCATGTCCAGCCTTCCAGGCAATGACCAATGCACCTCGTCCAATGACGGACGGAACAGCCGAGATTGCCGCAAACGGGTTCGCAGTCAAACTCGCCCTGCCGGCAGCCACACCCTTCCCCCTAAAAGCCAATGCATTTATATCAATTGCCGGCAAAAGTTATGATATACCAGGCGGCTATACAATTACAGGCACGGCTCCTACGGAAGCATATATGCTTCTACCGTCTATATGGTCACAGGATGCATTAGCAACATTCATAATTGACGGTAAACAATATGCAATTCCAGGGGTCACACGCGAACTCCTAAATCGCTACACAGCATTCGATTTCTATGTCTATCAGCCATCATATGACCGCACAGAATATTACGCGAAGTTCTCCTACGCCGGCTACACCCCAACGGACCAACCAATACAATTAATGTCGGCGCCGGCAGATGATGCCGCTAATTTCACCCTAAGTTCCACCGCAGAGTTCCCTCAATTACCCAACTCATATTCGCTGCATGTGTATAAAAACGGCGTTGATATTTGGAACACAGTTGATAAAAAATTCAGCAGCATCGACGGCATGGAAAATGAGCAGCCGAGTCTTAACCCACAAAAAACATTTAATGTTATTTCCGTAAAATACGGTGAACCTGCAGTCCTTGCCCTTGGTGACACTACCATACCCCTAACTGGTCAGACCGTGACTGCATATGATGACATTCGGATAGTGCTGGCCGATCTTGTATACAATCCTTCTCGCAATCCAAGTCCTATTATTGGTCGCCAGAAGTTCGTAGTAAGCACCACAGGGACTGAAGAGCCGAACATGAGTGGGTCTCTCGGTCTCGCCGGCGAAAACACAGTAGCAGGTGATGTGTCGCCGACCGCCCCAGGAGTCTCCAAGAAATTCCCCATGAAGATGCGCATTTATGTGTATGCCAAGGACAACAGCATCCGCAAAACGGTCGACTACACCTGCAAAACAGTCTCCACAAAATTCGCCATTAGCACCACCCAGGCGACATCCACTGCCACGCCGGCAGATTCGACCATTACATTCGAAGGCCAGGGGAACCCAGCGGTCTCCCTCGGTGTCGCCCTGACAACCGCCGATACACTCGCGCTTGTAATTGACGACGCTCTGACGCGCCCACCAACAGGGTCGTGGCCTGCCGGCTCTCAGTATTTCCAGTCCTATTCATTTACGCCACCATCATTCATCGAATTTGCGGGGCGGACAACAACTGGTATGCGTGGTCTGGTCAAGCAGACAAATAGTGCCGCCACAGCCGGCTATCGCGCGATTCCAGCAGGAGCCATGATCGAGGTCGTTGTGCAAAGTTCAAATAACACAACTACTCTAACTGCAACTCTCCCAGCAGGTGCCCCAGGCGCCTCCGAATTTACCATAGGATTCACAACAGGCAATGAGGAGGCGCGCGTAAAGGTCGGCACGGCCGATATATCACTCGGTGGCACATTATACCAATATCAGTCCTTCGCCGTGACCATCAAAAATTCTGATGGGTCTGTGTTTGCGGCAGGTGTAAATGCCACGGGGTGCGATTATGCAAAGTGCACAGAAGCCTTGGGGAAACTGAAGGCTGCGAAACAGCCATATAATGCAGCCGATGTGCCAGAGTGCAAGGCATGTTTGCAAACGGAAGTGTATAACCCTTGTGAGACCCCTAGTGGTGAATGTATTATGGAGCAGAAGCGCCTGACGGACATACCGAAGAAATGGAGCGGTTCAGAAATCCTCGCGTGTCAGGCGTGCGGATCCATGAGGGACAGCGCATATGACCCTTGTCGTTCGGCGTCGTGTGTGGCGGCTAAGGCACAGACTGCAAGTTCTTATAAAAAATACACCGCATCGGATTTCGAGGAATGCAACTATTGTCCTCCTGGAACCGGTGGCGCAGATACTTATGACCCGTGCTCAGCGAGCGGGGATTGTGAAACAATCCAGGCAGCCCTAACTGCATCCAATCGGGGATGGGAGGGCAAAGATTTGAAGGAGTGCCAGCAGTGTGGATCTTTGAAGGAGAAATCATTCTATCCATGCTTCTCCGAGAAGTGCAGGACGGCCAAATCACAGGCAGCCAGTTCCTATAAGGGATATAGTGCATCGGATTTCGATGAATGCGACCATTGCCCTCCTGGGACGGGCGGGCCAGACACTTATGACCCGTGCTCGGCGAGTGGGCCGTGTGAGCGCCGCCAGGCGGAGTTGACCGCGCTGGGAATTGCCTGGTCTGGGGCGGACCTGAAGGAGTGTAAGTATTGCTCCAATTTGGCGGGGTCCTGGGCACCACCACAGCCGGCATCGGCTTCTGTGCCAACAGCATCGGCTTCTGTTGCACCGGTGGCCGCGCCTGCGCCTGCCGCGCCGACAGGTGGTGGAATCTTCGCGGTGTTCCAGGGGGTTGTAGCACCGACACCGGTGGCGGCTGCACCACGCCCTCCCATGCCTCTGAAACCAATTAAACCTGTCCCGACATATACACCGGCGGTCCAGGAGCGGACTGTTAGGATTGTTGTGAATGAAAAGAAGGCGGCTGCGGCGAAGGCACCAGTGAAGCGCGACTTCTGTGTCGACGGTAGCAAGGGATTCCTGGCAAATCTGGTGTGTGAAATCCGCGAGGATGTTGTGGGGGTCGGCGGGAAAGTGAAGCAGGCATTTGGACTCTTTTAGAGTGTCCGAGTTTGAGTATTTGAAAATCATCGTTGGGGGCCTTTGTAAGGGCTGCAACTATGATTTGAGCAGCGTAGTTGTTTGAATTCGGCGATTTTTCCTGGCACTCCTAATAGTAATGTTCCGTAATTTCAGCGAAGCCCTGGGGGCATGGTCTGGATGGGTAATTGACCAGGCTGCCAAAGAAGTTATAGTGCGGAGTAGGGGTGGTAGTGACAGATATGCGTATGATAGGCGAATGGAGCGATTCCAAACAGCACCTGGAACTGGGACAGGTGCACCATGTGTTGTTGGGGTATCTCCATTTGATCCTATTAAAGATACTGAATTATTAGATCCTACAAGAACATATTATAATAATATTAGAATAAAAAATGCAACAACTGGATTTTATTTGGGAATAGGAACACAAACTGCAAGGAATGCTTCAAATGCACTTATATTTAGAATGAATTATAGACCACAAACAAATGATGGTATTACTTATGGTGTTATTGATTTAAAAGATATATCTGGAATTGTTCAATATTATTTAAGTTATGATGGATTAACAACAAATCGTTATGACACAATTTTAACACCATATATCAAGCGAAATACTGACAATACATTTACAATAGCAAATAATAATACTTTTGGATTGTCTTTAGAACCTGCTCCAAATAATAAAGTCAGACTTGCCAATATTGGTATGACTTATGTATTCACAAAAATAGCATGTGGTCAAGGGCACATAATTGGATTAGCAAATGGGAAATTATATGCATGGGGTAGTAATGAATTTGGACAATTAGGTATTGGTGAAAGACCTACAACTACAATGTATGAAACACCAACTGAAGTATCTGGAAATTTAACTAATATAACTGAAATCGCATGTGGGCCAAATGTCAGTGCTGTTATTTCTAACAAATTAATATATACATGGGGACAAGGCACTAATAATCAACTTGGATTAAATTCTGTAAGTAATGTAAATATACCAACACACATAGTTAGTCTGACAAATTGTATTGCAATTTCATGCGGCGAATCTCATATGGTTGCAATAGCAGATAATACTGTATATACATGGGGAACTAACACGCGTGGCCAATTAGGAAATGGGACTACTACAACTAGACCGGTTCCTACTGCTATAATTTCTTTGCAAAATCCAATTGCAGTTGCATGTGGCCCAAATCATTCATTTGCTATAGCCAAAAATGGACCAAATAATCGAACATTATTTGGATGGGGCCAGAATAACTTTACACAGCTAGGGTTTACAACAACAAATAGTCAAGATCAATTAACACCGCGCACAATAGATCCATCGTTTACACTAAAAGATGTTATACGTGTTGCTGGTGGAGGACAAGGCGGTATGGCTGTATCAGCAGATGGTAAATTATATCAATGGGGAGGTCAGCATTCTATAATTAGAACTCCAAATGAGGTTGTATTGGCAAATTCGCAAAAATTAACCAATGTATCTGGTATATCGTGTGGTTATCATAATCTAGCAGTATCTAATGGTAAAATATATGCATGGGGCACAATTAATCAATATGGTCAATTGGGTTATGATAATAATAATAAAAGTTATACTGCAATAGAAATATCTGGTAATCTAACAAATATACAACAAATAGTTGCATATGGAGAAACGTCATTTGCAATTGCAAATAATAAATTATATGCATGGGGAAGACCACCATATAATAGTAGCGAGCGTCTCAGAATTTATAGAACAACAGCAGGGTCTATGAATGTGCCATTTTTTATAAGTGGTCCAAGTGGAGAAACTACAATAGACTCACGCTGGATATTTGAAATACCAGATAGTCCAAATAAATGTAGAGAGCCTTTACAAATGACTGTTGAAAATATTGCTGAATCATTTATTGAATTTACCTCTCCTTTATCTCCTCTTATTAAGAGCGATGGAACTCCAATAACAATAAGAATAAATAATAAAGATATATTATCCTATAATTCATCGGTTAATGCTAATTTGAATTATAGTAGATATCTTTTATGTGAAACAATAGAAGGTAATGATATACAAAATTATATAATTCCAAGAAATATTAATACATTAGATACAAATAGTAGAATAACTGGAAGTAATTTAATGAATATATTGGGTGTTAAACAACTATCACAATTATCAACAATTAAATTAGACATTGTTCAAAGAAATGTTGTATTGTTCACTGGTACATTTACTAGAACCCCTCCTATAGAATTCCCTCCTGCCCTCCCTAATGGATATACGCTGCTACAAACATATGATAAAAAGTATTATTGTATGAATAATGCAGCAACGTCTAGTAGCACACCAAGTAAAATAGAATATACAAATGATATTAATAAAGCAGATCATATTGTATTTACTGTAAATTCTAATACTGACTTGCCAAATACAAAGAATTTATCTATGAATTTTAAGGACCCTGTTAAGAAAAATATTAATATTGTTACTACATCGCCATATACAGGATTTACTGGTAATCTAGTAAATTATATAGTTGAATCATCCATAACCAAAGTAACATATAACTCATCGCCTATAAATTTATATTTTGTTCCTGTGCGCGATAGTTCGGGCGCATATAGTTTCTATTTAATACCGAAAAATGGTTTATCTGGCATATTTATATTGCAAACAACTACTGAAATAAGTGGGGGAGGTGCTATTCCGAAAGGTAGCATTATTTTCCAGGGACTTACATTTAAATGGTATTCATTCACGTCCCCATATAGAGCGGGAGCACCATGGAATACAGATGAATATTTATCGAATTTCACTAGATTTATACAAAGAATATTCCCAAATAATGAACACAAATTCTGGTTGAGCGACCGCTGCGACACCGTCTCCTGTTCCAATAAGCAAGCATCACTAACTGCATCCTATTTACCATGGAACTCTGCGTCTCTCGCAGAATGCGCAAACTGCGCACCCCCTACATCCTACGACCCCTGCTCAGCCAGTGGACCTTGTCAGGCCGAAAAAGACAGGCGCACAGCGTCCAGGCTCAAGTGGTCCTCAAGTGACATCCCAGAGTGCAAAGCCTGTGGGTCCATGTTGCCGAACTCATACGACCCCTGCAATTCGGCCTCCTGCACAGCCGCGAAGCGGCAGGCGGCCAGTTCGTTCCAGCCCTACAGCGAGAGCACCTTCCCTGAATGCGCGGACTGCCCAGCAGATACAGGTGGTCTACCTGGTGTATATGACCCCTGCTCAGCCTCTGGGGACTGTAAGACGGAACAAGACAGGCGCACAGCGTCCAACATCAAATGGACAGGCAGCGAAATCCAGGCTTGCCAAGCCTGCGGCACCCTAAAAGCAAATTCCTTCGACCCCTGTAAATCAGCCCAGTGTTCGCTTGCCAAGGATACACTCTTCAAAGCCAAGCAGCCCTACAACTCGGCCTCCCTCGCCGAATGCAACTACTGTCCTCCCAACACAGGCTCCTCACCAGACTCCTACGACCCCTGTTCCGCCAGCGGGGAATGCAAGACAGAACAAGACAGGCGCACAGCATCCAACATCAAATGGTCAGGCAGCGAAATTAATGCCTGCCAAGCCTGCGGCACCCTAAAAGCAAATTCCTTCGATCCCTGTAAGTCAGCCCAGTGTTCGCTAGCCAAAGATGCGCTCTTCAAGGCCAAGCAGCCCTACAATTCGGCATCCCTCGCCGAGTGCAACTACTGTCCTTCCAACACAGGATCCGCACCAGACTCCTACGACCCCTGTTCGGCCAGCGGAGAATGTGAGACAGAGCAAACGAGGCGCACAGCGTCCAACATCAAATGGACAGGTTCAGACATCCAGGCCTGTCAAGCCTGTGGCACCCTAAAAGCCAACTCTTTCGACCCCTGTAAATCAGCCCAGTGTTCGCTGGCCAAAGATGCGCTCTTCAAGGCTAAGCAGCCCTACAATTCGGCCTCCCTCGCCGAGTGCAACTACTGCCCTCCCAACACAGGCTCCTCGCCAGACTCCTATGACCCCTGTTCAGCCAGCGGGGAATGCAAGGCCGAGCAAGATAGGCGCACAGCCTCCAACATCAAATGGACAGGTTCAGACATCCAGGCCTGTCAAGCCTGCGGCACTCTAAAAGCCAACTCTTTCGACCCCTGTAAGTCAGAACAGTGCGCCACCAAGAAGAAATCCTTGATGGATATTTTCATGCCCTGGACACAGGCTAAACTCAGTCCCGAGTGCGACTACTGCCCTCCTGGAACAGGTTCCCTACCAGACTCCTACACACCCTGTGGCCCGAATGGGCAATGTGAAGCTGCTCAGAAGTCCCGCACTGCATCAGGCCGCCCCTGGATAGGTTCGCAGATAGATGAGTGCCGCAATTGTGGGTCCGACCAGACCAGCGCGTCGTGGTCCCCGCCACCTCCTCCACCTGTTCCTGCACCTGCCTCCATTCCTCAACAGCCCGCATCTGCATCACTCGCCCCTGTTACTCGCAGTGCACAGCCTATGGTATACCCTGTCGTCTACACAGATGGGCGTAGAATAAACCCGTCAGATGCAGAACAAATTTGTAGAACGGTTGGTGGCCCAACTCAGTCAAGAGTTGCAACAACTGCGCAAATTAATGCAGCCACAACGGCAACGCGAAAATGGTGTCATGACACAATTGATTCGACGGTCGCAAAGGGAGGAACATATGGTAAGACTGTCAATCAAACAACATACTGTGATACTGCCTATAAGACGGTTGCCAAGGATTCAACACGCAAGCCCATTTACAAAGATGTAATATGCTATGGAAATCGTCTTCCCATTGGAACAATCGTTCCATCACCAGCTGGCGATCTCCGTGTATCCGCCATGGAAGGCAAAGACACGTTCGTCGGTAGCAGGGAAACATTCGTGGGTAGCCAATACACTCCCGCAATGACCCGCGGCACAATGACAAGTGGCGGTGTCTCGGCTGGGCGCATTCCGCTCATGCCGGCAGATATACAGGGGTCCACTCCGACAATCGGCCAAGGTCGTGCAGCAACCGTTGGATATTCCACATTTACTCCCCGCCGTTAAGCACACTCCCTAACTGCAATTAAACCATTCACTAAGTAATCTGCTATTAGATTAGTGAATGGCCCAGCAAACTCTCAGCACAACATCCGTGGGGACTGATACGGGTCCTGTGTTCTCCGTGAATGATACTCTTCAGTGTCGTGTGGCAGTTCCAGGAGACCCGTTGCCGACAGCCGCGAGACCGGCATTTATACGAAATGTGAATCAAACTGGTGTGCTGGCACTTCGCACAACACCCAACACGCTCTTCGATTATGCCGGTCTGACTACTACGTCTGGAACCTTTTTCGTGAATATTAATGCTGGCCGCTACGAACTAACATATGATTCGACCGTCTTTGGTGTGCTTAGTGCTTCATTGACGTTAGTTACACCACCGGCGGTTGATAAGCCGTTTTATATACTGAAGGATGCGGCTGGTAGTGCTGCGTTTAATGCGGATGGCACATGGGGTAGTGTCCGTTCGGCTGACATATATAACACACAGTGGCAGTTTTGTATTCCTCTTGTCTATCCATCGGCTGCGTCAGCCTCCCTATTTGCTGCTGCGCCTGCTGCTGCGCCTGCTGCTGCTCCTGCTGCAGTGCTCTCCTCACAACCTGCATCTGCCTCTGCGCAAATTCCTTCTGTAGCCCCCTCACAGCCCGCATCTGCCTCTGCGCAAATTCCTTCTGTAGCCCCCTCACAGCCCGCATCTGCCTCTGCGCAAATTCCTTCTGTAGTAGCCTCACAGCCCGCATCTGCCTCTGTGCCAATTCCTTCTGTAGTCGCCTCACAGCCTGCATCTGCATCACTTGCTTCTGTATTTGTTCCACGACCAGCCCCTGCACCGGCCCCAACCCTTGCAGCCGCTGCTGTGCCAACCGCCACACCAACCGCCACACCAACCGCCACACCAACCGCCACACCAACCGCCACACCAACCGCCACACCAACTGTCCAGGCTCAGGCTGCCCCTCAAAATACTGATATGACAACTATAGCCCGTGAAGCAACTGCCCGTGTATATATCATAGGCTACACAAATGGATTCGAAATAACTCGTCAGGCGGCTAAAGACATCGCGACATTTTTCGGTGATAAACTTGCAACAACCGCTCAAATTAATACAGCATATAATGCCGGCCTCAGTTTCTGTTCACCCTTTATGTTTGCAGACTCTGTAATAAGCATGACTGGTAGATTTTCTATTATTCAATCTATAAAAACGCGCATAGCCACATGTTCCACAGTTCCAGTTGGACTTAAACGCATAAACAACAACACCGCCCCAGTATACTATATTGCACTTTACGGTAAACCTCCCACAGAAGCCAATAAGGATACTATAACATTCCGAGGCCAAAAACTCACCATACACAATTTCACACCATCAAAATACTCTTCCGGATTCACTGACTATAAACGCACATTTGCCGCAGAAATGTTTGAAGATATGAATGGAGACATTGAAGATATAGACGCATCCCAACTCCCACCAACCGCAATGGCACCTCCAAATGCCAAGGGAGTGCCACCACCCGAACCCGGTGCACCCCTGTCCAAGCACCCCATCAAGAAAACCGACACAATCCTCCTAACTGTTAACGCCGCGACCACACCATCCGCCCCAAGCAAGTTTACATACGACCGCTCCCAGGGATTCGTGTCAAATCTCACGCGAGAATTTGTTCATGACTTGACGAGCCTCGCCGGCATATTCGGTCTGACCGCGCGGAACCGTGCAGTAATATAAATAAAACAAAAATTAAACCCGCCTAATAGCAGTTAGAGTCTACAGCATGCGCATGTATGCATATACTGGAAATTTGATGGCCGATGCCTATACATCTCCGTCGCTTTTAGAGGGGTTCGATACAGCATCTGCATCTGCATCTGCATTTGATGCAACTGGTGTAAAAAATATTCCATCAATTCCTGCATCTGGAAGTGTGCCAGTAAATGTAGGGTCGGCTTCCTATTCACGACTCCCGCCTGGTAAATCTTCCAGTGTTGAGTTTACTTTGCCACGTGTCCGCTATTCGGCAATTAGGGGTAATTCTGCGTTTTTGGCTGCTGTCGCAAAGGACTTGGGGGCATATGCTAAGTTACCGGCGGACTTATTTATGAATCTGCAGTTTAGTGCGGCGGCAAATGGGTCAGTGCTTGCGCTTCTTTCATTGCCTGTTACTGCATCCGCGGCATCTGCCTCTGCCTCAGCCGCTTCTGCTTCTCGCCCCACTGCATCTGCCTCAGCCGCTTCTGCTTCTCGCCCCACTGCATCTGCCTCAGCCGCCTCTGCTTCTCGCCCCACTGCATCTGCCTCAGCCGCCTCCGCATCCACACGAGAGGGATTCGCCGCAGCCCCTCCGAATTTCGAGGCGATACTCTACGAACTCCAGGCCGACCTCAATACAGATAATGTTATTTTCAACGCCGTTAACGCATACCTAATTGCAAACCCGTCGGCGATTTGGTCTCCGACTGCTAGCGATGCGTCCGCCAGTAAAGACACAAACAACAAACTCAACTTTGGCGTAGTGTCAGGGGCAACAGGAGGTGGCGGTGGTGGCGCAACAGACTATGAAGCAATCCGCAAGCAAATGGGTGAAGGGTCCACGGATTCGGCCGACACATCAGCCCCCACCATCATAAATGAAATAATTGTCATAGAGCGCCCCCAGAAACCCGACCAGCCAACCTTTACAGGAAACTTTTTCGTCGACCTCACAAATGAAATCATCAGCGATGCGGCATCCATCCTAAATGTCTTTGCCGGCCTCTTCAACTTCTTTAATCCTCCCAAGCCGAAGGCCACATCAGCATCAGTAAGATCCTCTAGTGCATCACTACCGATGCCTGCCGCTCCTGTCCCCATCTCATCACAGAAGCGCCGCATAGCCCCTTCCGCCGCTCCATCTGAGCCTGTCATTTATGACACCTCTCAGCCGACAGTAAAGTTTGCCAACAAGCCCAAAGAAGTCCTCGATGCAGAAGGTAAAGTATACTTTAAGACGGAGGGCGACACGTCGAACGATCCGACTCTTACCGAGAAAGAACGTCGTGCAGCCTGGCGTAAAGTATACCCTAAAGGTGGTAGATAAATGCCCGGCCGGTTGCAACTATATACTAAAGTCAATATGCAATTTATAATGACTTCTGTATGTCGAGCGCTGCTCTGCTCCGCCGCCACGCATGCCCTAACTGCAATTAGATGGGCATGTGAAAATATAATACACTAGCAGTTAGAGGTATGCACGGTGCCGCGCTATTTTTTATATTGGCATTCCTGGTGTTTTTCGTATATAGCACATATTCTCCGACGGCCCCCCACAAATACACCCTGGAGGTGCCGGCGCGGGCCAAGGAGGGCTTCGCGGCTGGCGCAGCAGCAGCAGCCGTGCCGTGTGCTGCCCCGAATGACCCACCAGGCGGCCTCCCGACGGCCCCTTATGGAGGGATTTCGGAGAATGTGCCACGGCCGGCGTTCGACCCCGCCCTCCAGCCCACGACGGCGGCTCGCGTGAAGACCGTGCTGGACGATCTGAAGGGTTTCCAGAACTTTGAGATGCCGCAGTTAGAGGAGCGGAGCGACCCGAATGTGCAGTTGCCGCTGTCGACCCTTAAAGGAGATGTCCAGACGTTGATGAATGAGGCGCTGGTTTTGCAGCGGAATCCTGGGTTGCGCCCGTCGATCACGGAGCAGCAGATGGCGGAGATTGAGGCCAATCTGGACTATTTGCAGCAGGTCTACAGGAAATTCGAGGGACTCGGTGTGGTTGAGCCACGGCGGGCCACGAAGGTTACACGGGCTGAGGGTTTCTCGGCGCAACAGCGCCTCAAACCCACGCCCGCACAGCTGGCGGAGGGTTTCGTTGGCTCATGTGCATCTGCCTCTGGTTCTGGCGCGTGTGCAAGCCAGGCACCGCCCTCATGTGCATCTGCCTCTGGCTCTGGCGCTTGTGCATCTGCCGCCCCTACGACCTCCACCGACCGCCCCGCAACGCTTGCTGAACTCCTTCAGTTCATCGCATGGCTAGAAGGAGAACGCCAGCGTCTACTTCAAACAGGTGCAACCGATGATGTCACCGTTAAGCGTATTAACAACTTAACAATGGTCCTAACATACATCTCCAATATCAAAGAGAAGGTCACCCTCGGGAAAATGCTCGAGAAAAATATTCCCATCAAATACTCAGGCATCAACTCATTCAAGTCACTCGGCTCAGTCGGCAACATAATCCCCGATTCGCCCTCTTTATCGACCCTTACAACAACTCTGAATAATCTCTTTCCAAACAATACTGCAGGTAGCCCTGAAATCGCCGCAGAAATCGAGAAGGCTATCGTTGACTACGCCAAAAATTTTAGCAAGAACTTCAGTTGGAGTATCGACCTGGGGATGAAATATACAGCGGACAACGAGACCGAAGCGGCCAAATTCTACAATTCACGGGCCAATCAGGGCGGCAACGCCGGCTGGACAAAGACCGGTCTCGACAACACATCCGATGCGACAAAATTCCAGCCGGCCGGTGCAGGCACTGGAAAGGCCACTGACGAGTATGCAAATAAGCCCGAGGAGTGTGGACGTGGACCCGCGCGCTTCGACTGGAAGCAGCGAGCTACCGACATTTGCCGTGCAATTAAGGGGCGCGGGCTTGATCCCAATGATTATGGGTGCATGGAGCCTGGTGTCTCCGTCGGCCCGAACTTCAGTTGGCGCGGCTACGCCAAGATGGTCTGCACTCGCGTCGGCACCAATTACGACAGCGGTCTCGGCCAGATGGTGGGCTGCCCACCACTCAACTGGCCTGGGTGGAAGGTTTAAACCCCAGCCAGTCAAGCCTCATTTCAATCGGCTCGCCTGGAAAGTCTAAACTCCAGCCCCGTCACAATAATCCTAATAGCAGTTTCAACTGAACCCACTATTAGAATTTATCACGCCTACAAGCAGATATGATGAAGGTGTCGACCATCCACTTAATAGGAATCTTCGTCGCCGGTCTAATACTCGGACTTGTGCTGCGGTCTCGCCAGGAAGGTTTCACCAATTCCGGCGTTCCCTCCACGCCAATGTGTGGTGGCTGCAATGCGTCCATCACAAAGTGCGGATGTGGTGCGACCCGCCCTATATGCCCTCCCTGCCCTCCCCCTAAGGAGATCGACATGAGCCGCTATGTCCTCAAGTCGTCCATCCCTCCTTGCCCGTCCGTTCCCGACCTCAGCAACTACATCCTCAAGTCCGAGATCCCTCCCATGCCCGATCTCAGCAACTACGTCCTCAAGTCGTCCATCCCCAAGCAGCAGCCCGTCATCCTTGACTGCAGCAAGTGCAAGACCCCGAAGGGTGACTGCCCTCCTTGCCCGCGCCCCCGCTGCCCCGAGGTCAAGTGCCCCGAGCCGACGAAGTGCCCCGCCTGCCCTCCCTGCCCCCGCGCCTCCTGCCCCCAGACGAAGGTCAAGTGTCAGGCACAGGAAATCGACAATGACCGTGTGCGTCCCTACCTCGCACCCCTGAGCATTCCCGGATTCGGCAACTAAACTCGCCCGCGCCGGCCGCCAGCCAGCCCCTCCAATAAATACAATTAGGAAGATGTGGTCACGACCATCCCAGCATATTCCTAATTGCATTACACGCCGCCTGTGTCGTAAATTTGATATAAGCGCCCCCGCCAATATATGCGCATATACCAAGCCTGTCATGTCCAGAATGCATGCTGGAATTCGCTATACTATTATCAAAAATGCATACTACTGCAAGCGTTGCGCCCACACAATCGAAAGCACGCACCGCCGCGATTACAAAGAATGCCCATGTGGCGCCGTGGGAATTGATGGTGGTCTCGATAGTGGCGCCACCCTCTCGGGAAACCCCGCAGATATGGAAACGCGATGTGTATATATGGCCACAGTAAACGGGCAGGTGCAGTATTTAGACGAGCACACACTGCAAATAAGTGCACATCCGCCGGCTACACCGGCTACACAATAATCTCCACAGAAAGTAAGTATGGACACCCGCTTCTGGGGACCGCCCGCCTGGAGATTTCTTCACACACTCACATTTTATCCCGGTGAAGCCGCCGCAACCCGCCGCTTATTCACCCTACTCCCTTATATCCTCCCTTGTAAATTCTGCCGCCATTCCCTAACTGGCATTTATGAGGAACTCCCTGTCCCGCGTGCGACCGCCGACTGGCCCACATGGCTCCATAAAGTTCACGCACAAGTCAATGAGAAATTACGACGCAATAATGGACAGCAGATTCCTCCCGACCCTTCTTTTACGGCCGTCAAAGAACTTTACGAGGGGCGGGCGCCGGCAGTCGCCGCCTTTCCCGCCTGGGACTTTCTTTTTGCCATCGCATACACCCATCCTTTATCGACCCCCGAGGAACCTATACCAGACTCCCCTAATTGCACACACCGATGTGAAGCGGAAAAGAATCGCTGGAACGCACTTTCTCCACGGGGCCGGCTAAAGTATTGGAGGGCCTTCTGGCGGGCACTTCCGGCCGCCCTGTCAGAGCCGTGGCGGAATTCCTGGACGGCGGCTATGAAAAAGACGTTCCCCTCTCTGGCAAACCGTCGTGCCGCAGTGGCATGGCTCTGGCGGATGCGCTGTGCATTCGAAGGGCACGGCTCAGTGGATCCCTATAAGGAAGTATGCAACGTGCTAGCATATCATGCGAGTGATTGTGGAGGGAAAGCCAGGGCCAAGACATGCCGGCGCTTCAGGGCGACCATGCAGCGGCGCGCACACACCCATAAAAGAAAACGGGCAAATCACTAGACATGGATGCGACCTTCGGGGGTTTTCAATTATGGCAATGGGCAATACTTGCCGTGACCATAATTGCATGCACAAACTACATATATGCAGTCGCCACAGACCGTCTGACACCGAAGGAGGGGTTCACAGGCGGGCCTGCGGGCACAGCAGCAGGGCCTGATGCAGCCGAGGAATCGCGCTATGAATGGCTCGATAATACGGCCATATATGACACATTTACGTCGGAAATATATGATAAACTTGTGCAAGGTGAAAAGCGGTCGATGCTGGAGGCCATGCTCCTGCGCGGCGAATGGGAGCGTGCAACCCCGACGATGCCGCCGGCACAATGGCGCGTGCTGGATGCAGGCTGCGGCACCGGCATTCTAACTGCAGCCTTCGCGAAAATGGGGGTCCAGCGGGTGGTTGGCCTGGACCGCTCTGAGGCAATGATTAGCCGTGCTCGTGAGACGACCCTGCCGGCGACGACCCTTTCACCTCAACAACGGGCCTCGGTGGAATTCCGTGTGGCCGACTTGGAGAGCCTGGCGGCGGCAGGACAGGCTGAATTTACCCACGCAGCCGTCATGTATTTCGTCATTTACTACATTAAGGACAAGCCGTCGTTCTTCCGCAACATGGCGTATTGGATCGCGCCTGGGGGTGTGCTGTCGGTGCATGTGGTGAATAAATATAAGTTTGACCCAATGTTGGAGGCCGCTGCACCGACCGTATTTTCACTGCAAAAATATGCATCAGAGCGTATCATGAAATCGCAGGTTGCATTTGACCGCTTCGACTATGAGGGTGTGTTCGACATTGACGATGCACCTGGTGCGCGGGCTGCCGAGTTCCGTGAAACATTCAGATTCAAGGATGGTAGCGTGCGCCGGCAGCGGCATGTGTTTGATATGCCTGATATACAGGATATAGTGGCGGCGGCGACGGCGGCTGGTTGGCAATACCGTGGGTATGCAGATAATGTTGCAGCGGCATTCGAGTATAGTTATACACTCTTGTTTGTTCATTGAATGTGTTTACTTTTAGGGGGTTGTGTTGCATGCGTAAAAAATAATAAGTAGTCTTACTATTTTTAGCGCACGCACCATCCCTAATTGCAATTTAAGGTTTTATCGACTGGCTTAATAGAAAATGTCAAGTTTGACCCCTGAGATGATCCTGGCATTGAATTTGCCGCAAGGTAATCTCAATGCCCTAATAGGCCCTGCAGGACCCCCGGGTCCTACAGGTGCCACTGGGTCTGGTGGAGGTGCGACGGGTGAAGCGGGCCCGACGGGGGCGACGGGTGCGACGGGTGCGACGGGGGCGACAGGCCCCGCTGGAAGTGGCGCAACGGGTGCCACTGGTGCGACGGGTGCGACGGGCGCGACTGGCTCTACAGGTGCCACGGGCCCTGCTGGTAGTGGTTCTACGGGTGCCACGGGAGCCACTGGAGAAACAGGAGCCACGGGAGAAATAGGAGCCACTGGATCGACTGGTGAAACGGGCGCTACAGGAGCAACTGGATCGACCGGTGAAACGGGCGCCACAGGAGCAACTGGATCGACAGGTGAAACGGGCGCCACAGGTGCCACTGGATCGACCGGTGAAACGGGCGCTACTGGTGAAACGGGTGCCACTGGATCGACCGGTGAAACGGGCGCCACAGGTGCCACTGGATCGACCGGTGAAACGGGTGCTACTGGTGAAACGGGTGCTACTGGTGAAACGGGTGCTACTGGTGAAACGGGTGCTACTGGTGAAACGGGTGCTACAGGTGCCACAGGAGCCACTGGATCTACCGGTATTCAAGGACCTGCGTTGTTTACACTAACAACTGCCTCATCAGATGTGATTTTAACATCAAATACCATTACAAAATTAAGTAATCCTGCATTATATTCTCTTGTAACATCGGTTGAATCGTATGCTACAGCATTTTTAACTGTAAAAGTCAACATGAGTAATATTGCAGCAAATCAGTCACAAATATTTTTGGATTTTGGCAACGGTGTGCAACAATTTGGTTATTATTTTAATGGAAGTAGTAATTTATTTTATAAATATGGCACCACGACTGGTGTTGCTGGTTCATATTCTAATGGAGATATATTAAGTATTGCACTAACACCAAATGGCGCAAAGTTCTTCAAAAATGGCACGCTACTTGCAACCCAGCCATATATATCAGGGAACTACAAAATTTATATAACTACATATTGTGCTATAGCTGATGGATTTTCAAATATTGCTTTTGGTTATCTTGAAAGTGGAGCCACAGGAGCGACTGGTTCCACTGGAGCAACGGGCGCCACAGGAGCCACAGGAGCCACAGGAGCCACAGGAGCCACAGGAGCCACAGGAGCCACTGGATCGACCGGTGAAACGGGCGCCACAGGAGCCACAGGAGCCACAG
>JACCDP010491370.1_pt1 | contig 19623 bp, 15 predicted proteins | sample 7445841 | NCBI WGS metagenome assembly JACCDP01 (sample SAMN15323441, study PRJNA562643) | freshwater metagenome | isolation source: river surface water | place: USA:Blue River Watershed | collected 2017-08-17
CATGACTGAGAATGTAATCTTATTAGGTTTCAAAGGTTCTAACTTCTTCGAAACAGGAGCAGTTTACGCACCATATGTACCATTGATTATGACTCCATTAGTTTATGACCCAACTAACTTCACTCCGAGAAGAGGTGTTATGACTAGATACGCTAAGAAAATCGTAAGACCAGAGTTTTATGGTAAGATTATCGTTGATGGTTTAAACACTCTTTAATCTTTGAGTAGATTTTAGAATCTTAAACTAAGATATAAAAAAAGGGGGAACGAAAGTTCTCCCTTTTTTATTTTAATATGATATTTATTTACATATGAAAACACACATAGCAGGTCATAGTGATATTATATTCAAAGCATGGGATTTGGATGAGCACGATATTTATTCAGTTCGTGATGGTTCATATGTATTGATTAGAAACTACGATGGGCAATTTGGATATGTAAAGATACAAGATTTTAGTAGTGGATTATTGGGATGGGCAAGATATGATGATACATTATACACAACATCATCGGCATTTACTGCAAGTTATACAAATGGTGAATATACTTTACCAAATAATGCAGGAAATAAAATAGAAACACATTTACATTCTACTATATCTTTTTATAATGAATCAAATCAAAAAATACAAGTTGAAAATAATGCAGATGTTTATATGTGTACTGTTACATTCAAAGCAAAAACTCCAAATGCAAACTCTTGTCATTTAAGATTACAAATGGATAGTACTGGTAACACTCCATATGAAAGAGTTGGTAAAGATTTATTTTTTCCAAAAGGAAATGATGTTTGGCATGAATTTCACGAAGTTTTTCAATATTATTCCGATGCCGATTTTGTAACAAATGGGAATAGGTGGAAAATTGAAGCAGTTGGTGCAAATGTCTACATATCGGATGTAATATTCTTTATACAAAGAACACAAAATCATAGAACATTATAATAAAAGGAGTAGTTTTATCTACTCTTTTTTTATTCTTATATTTATAGTAGTAAAACTATAAATTTTAGATATGTCAGTAAACACATATTGGTCCGGCTCAACTTACGAATCATTTTTATCGGCATCCGCATCTATGGATGCTACTCCATTTGGTATTTACGATAGTGATTCCGATTTTAAAACCGATGCTCCAAAAACAGCAACATGGGTTGCAAAACGATTGGGATATCCGATTGTAAATATTGAATTGGATAATCAGCAAATTTGGGCATGTTTTGAAGAATCAACTTCAGAATATTCTGCGCAAGTTAATCAATTCAATCTTCGTAATAACTTAGATATTTTAAGAGGACAGCCAAAGGGTAAAGTTGCAAACTATTCTCAAACATTAGTAGATGGTTCATTTTTACCAACAACAATTCGTATGTCCCAACAATATGGAACATTGGCTGGAGTTGGTGGAAGTACTCCTATTAAAAAAGCATATATAGAGTTGACATCATCCGTTCAAATATATAATTTAATGTCTGGAGCAGTTGATGTTGAGAGTGGAGAAAGTTTTGCAACAATGTTTACAGGCAGTTCTACTGTGGATGTAACAAGAGTATATCACGAAGCAGTTCCTGCTATCACTCGTTTTTTTGACCCATATTCAGTTGGTGCACAAGGAACTTTAAACTTAATTTCAGAATTAGGATTTGGTAATTATTCTCCGGCTGCACAATTCTTAATGATGCCTCTTTATGAAGATGTGTTGAGAATGCAACAAATTGAATTTAATGACCATATTCGTAAATCAGCGCATACTTTTAATATAGTTGATAATAGATTGGAAATATTTCCAGTTCCAACGCAAAATTCACCTGCGAGAATATATTTTGAATATATGAATAGAGATGAGTTTGAACATGATTCTCAAACAGTTCAAGCTGATTCACTTTCGGATTATTCTGATATCCCGTATAACTTTATTCAATATAGTAAAATAAATGAAGTTGGAAAACAATGGATTAGAAAATATACTTTAGCTTTAGCAAAGGAATTACTAGGTGCGATTCGAGAAAAATATAGTTCAGTACCTATTCCAGATGGAGAAGTATCATTGGATGGTGCTGCATTAAGAGCAGAAGCACAGGTTGAAAAAGATGCTTTAATTCAACAATTGAGAGAAAATTTGGAAGAAATGAGTAGAAAAAATGTGATGGAAAATAAAGCACATGAAGCTGAACATCAGCAAGAAATGTTAAGAAAAGTACCTTTAAAATTATATGTAGGATAATATGCCAAAGTTTTTATTAGGTAGAGATGTAGATTTTTTTAAAAGTATAAGTAGAGAATTGGTTGATACAGTCATCCAAACGGCTATTATATTTTATAAATTAAATATCTACGATACAAAAGTGAACATCTATGGTGAAGCAATGAACAAATCCTATCATAGAGGAGTTGAATTGTATTGCTTAATAGATAAAGATGATGAAACTGCAAGATATGAAGGGTTTGGTCCTGATACAAATCAGAATATGACCTTTAAAATAGATAAATCTAAATGCGAAGAAATCGGAATATACCCTGAAATAGGAGATATTATTTTATTTGATGATTCGTATTATGAGATAGATAATACAAATGAAGTACAATTTATTGGAGGGCAACCTACTAATAATTATAGTATAATTTGTACAACATTTATGATTAGAAAATCAGATTTAAACATAGAAGAAAGAGTTAAATAATGGCAAAAAATCCAATAAGAGAAGATTTAAACAGAGGAAAGCAATTAAAATCATCAACTTCCGATGTAAAGCATAGCATAACATTGTTTGATGTTGATTATGCTATGATGTCTTATTTGGAAGATGTTGTATTGCCTGAATTAGAAGATGGAGATGGTAAAACAGTAAAAATTCCGGTTATATATGGTAATTCGGAAAGATGGAATGGTGCAAGAAGAGAAGGTGTTTATAGAGATAAAAAAGGGCAATTACAACTACCAATAATGATGATTCGTAGAACATCTATCGCAAAAGATGAGTCTATGCCGATGTTAAAAAGACATACATTCTATCCAACTGTTACAAAATATTCCAAAGATAATAGATACGATAGATTTACTGCATTAGGTGGAAATGTAACTCCAAAATATGAGTTATATAATATAAGAATGCCTGAATATGTAGAAATAAACTATGAATGTATGGTATGGACTTCATTCACAGAACAATTAAATTCTGTAATTGAGCAATTAAATTTCACATCACAATATTGGGGAGATAAAAATAAATTTAAATTCAGAACAGAAGTTTCTGATTATAATGTAATAAATGAAGTTGGTGAAGGTAGTCAAAGGATTAATAGAGTTGAATTTACATTAAATACAAAGGCTTACTTATTACCGGAAAAATTTGATGGAGAAAATACTACGATAAAATCTATGTCAACTAAGCGAGTTGTAGTTGCAACCGAAGTTGATGTAACGAGTGGTAATGGTAGATTGGAAGGATTACTTACAACACCATCAGCTTACTATGATAATAAAGATTTAATCGATTTCTTATCATTAAATAATAGTTTATCACAAAATCCAATAACAAATAATACAATAACATTTAGTGATATAAAATTAATAAAAACACCTACAACATTGAATTCGGTGGTAACTTCCGGATTAATTGTTGGTGATATATCATACGATGTTAGAATTTATATAAATGGTGTTAGATACTATCAAACAACACATTTCACAGTATCAATAACATCGAATACTCTTACAATAAATTTCAATTCAGTAAATTTGGGGTTTGATGTGGATAGTGGGGATGAAATAGCTATAACTGGTAAATTTATAAATTTATAATGAAAAGGAATTTATTAGATATAACTCAAAAAATTAGTAGAAAACCTGTAAAAGCTATATTGACTGCAAAGAATTTAAACGATTCTACATATTGGGTTTTTGAAGCAGTAGGTTATAAATTTGTAGATTTATTGAGAGAAATAGAATTAAGAAGTACGCAAGATAGAATCACTCTTTACATAAATTCTCAAGCAATAAGTAATAGAGATTTTTTAGTAGAAGAATCTCCAACCGGATTATTAGTTAAATTTATAAAAACTAACTTTCAATATGAATTGGATTCGGAAGATTATATTGAAATAAAAGGAGATATCGAACAATATGCTTAATAGATTTAATTCAAATGCTAGAAAATTAAATAGGATTATTCCAAAAATAAATCCTAATAATTTAAATGATGATTTATACATCACAGGCAGTTTATTGAATATAGAATTACCAACTTCAAATAAGTTTAATTCAAAAACAAAATCCAATTCAGCTTCCACAAAAATAGTAAATAATAAAAAAACTATTGAAAATTTTCATCAAGAAATATTAGAACATAGTGCAAGAACAATTGTTAGACAAGTTAATGAATTTGATAGTGGTTCTAATACATTAACAATATATAATGTTCATACTGATTATGGAACTGAAGGTGCATCTCCTAATAATTTTGAAGTATTGGTTTTTGGATTGCATATACCGGGTGATTATATAATAGAAGATACTCAAAATGATGTAGTCATTACATTAGGAAATAGTTATATAGATTTTGAAAATACATTAGTAAGCGATATTTATGTTATAGGTAAATTGGTAGATGTTCCAATTGCCGCAGAAAATAACACAATTTTATCAACCGAAAATGATTTAGATTTAATAATATAATAAATGGCAAACGTAAGAAAAAAGATATCAGAATTAACGGCATTAACATCGGCATCATTGGATACAGTGATAGTTGGTGTAGATAATGGAACAACTTATAAAATAGAATTAGATGTTCTTGCCGATGCAGTTACTTCTCGAGTTAATATATTAGATAGAAGTAGATTATCATCTTTAGAATATGTAACATCTTCGTTTGAAATCAAAGGTAGAAGTTTAGTTAGTTCATCTGCACAAATTTCCAATTTAGGATTTGTATCAACATCGGTAGATATATCAGCATTAAATTCATACACATCTTCACAAACCACATTAAATACTGCGTTTACAAATGGTATAAATGCAAGATTGCAAACATCTTCATTTAATGAGTTTTCAGCATCAGTTCATTCTGAAATTCTTGCAGCAACAAACGAACAATCTTTTAACGGATTGATTAGTGGAAGCTCTCAATTAACATCTTCCTATGATGAAAGATATGTAATTAGTGGTTCAATTACTCAAACAACTTGGGATAATATAAGTGGAAAACCTTCTGGATTAGTTTCTCAATCTACTGATTTAAGTTCTATAAATACATTTACTCAATCAATAGACAGTAGAGTAGATAATTTAGAAAGTTGGAGTTCATCGTTAGATTCAACATTCGCAACCGATTTGCAAGTTTCGATTGTAAGTAGTTCAGTAGCAGCAACAATTGGTGTAATTTCACAAAATACTGGTTTAGTTTCTACATCTTCTTTTAATGAATATACTGCATCACAATCAACTGCAAGTTTAGTAGATAGATTGGATACAATCGAAAATGTAACATCTTCATACGAAACAAAAGGTAGTGGTATTTTGAGTGGTAGTGTTTCTTATTTAGATTTGACAAACATTCCATCAGGTATAGTTTCACAATCTACGGATTTATCACAACTTAATTCATTTACACAAAGTATAGATAGTAGAGTTGATAGTTTGGAATCATCAACTTCATCATATTTGACAACATTAGATGGTGCAATAACTTCATCATCACAATTGACATCTTCATTTGACACAAGATACACATTAAGTGGAAGTGTTCAACCATTACCATCTGGATTAATAAGTGGAAGTTCTCAATTAACATCTTCGTATGATAGCAGATACTCTTTGAGTGGTAGTGTTTTAACTTCATTCTCATCATCGGTAGATAATAGATTAGATGTATTAGAAGCATCAATCATAAGTGGTAGTATAAATTATACGCAAGTTTTAGGAAATAGAAGAACAAGTATCACAACGGTTGGTGTATCCATAATAAGTGGAAGTATTACCACAACTGGTAATCCTGTCCAAATTATGGTGACAGGTGATGCAAACCCAACAACCACATCTTATACTAGATTGCAAATTTATAGAGATGAAACTGCAATTGGAAATATGGTTCAAGTTGAAAATAGTTCAAATCTAAATGTACCATATTGTGTAAATGTAATAGATGCACCACCTGCAGGAAATTATACATATAGTATGAGGACTGTTAGTATTTTTGCAGGTAGTTTTGACTTTGGTGAAAATGCAGGTCCTGTTTTAACTGCAGTAGAATTAAAAAGTAATACACAATTACCATCTGGCTTAATTAGTGGTTCTTCACAATTAACCGCTTCGTATGACACTCGTTATACATTAAGTGGTAGTGTTCAACCATTGCCTTCCGGTCTTATTAGTGGTTCTTCACAATTAACTGCATCATACGACACTCGTTACACTTTGAGTGGTAGTGTGGTAAGTGGAACAACGCCTGCCGGAACAATAAGTGGTTCTGCACAAATTTCAGCATTTGGATTTGTTAGTGGAAGTTATACAACAACTGCATCATTCAACTCATTCACTGCATCAGCACAAGCTGTAACAACCGGTTCAAACTCATTCAACGGAACACAAATAATCACAGGTTCTTTAATAGTAACAACGGGTTCATTTGTTGGTTCTCAAATACTTGCAAACACTTCATCACTTTATTTGACAAGTGGAAGTAATATGTATGTTCAAAATAATGGATTAGTAGAAATAACTGGTTCATTGGTTGTAAGTGGTTCAGTAAATATCGTAACAACATCTCCATTACAAATCGGAACTGGTAGTGGTGATGAAGGGGGTGAAATTTTGTTAGCAAAAGCAGCAACAAATTCAACTTTAACTGGAAGTGGTATCACAATAGATTCATATAGAGATAGATTACGAATTTTTGAACAAGGTGGTGATGCAAGAGGTGTTTATATTGATTTAGCTAAAACTCCAACCGGTGTTTCGGGTGAATTGATATGGAAAGCATCTGCAATGGTAAACGCGGGAACATTCGTAACATTAGATAATATAAAAGCACAAGTTCCAGCAAGTGGTAATAGGGGATTAAGTTTAGCAACTGTGAGTGGAACAGTCACAGGGTATATATCGGGTCACTATCAAGGTATATTGAGTTCTTCGGCAGGAACTTCTAGTACTACAAGTTTATCAACAACTGCAACTTCTTCAATGTTTAATTGGAATTTTGGTCAACAAGGTGATATGTCTACTTACATTTTAAGAGATGATACAAATAGTAGAGTATATAGAATTATTTTGATAATCGGTGCAGCTTATAACAATAACTTTATTTCAATCGAAAGATTATATTAATATGGCAATAACATTTGTAAATGGAGTAACAATAGGTGCAAATTTGGGAACATTCTCAAATCCTGCCCTTTCTGCCGTTCAATTATATAATGCCGGAGTTAGAACAAATGGTTGGTATTGGATAAAGACAAATATGATGACAAGTTCGGTGCAAGTTTATTGTAACCAAACGGACAATGGTGGTGGTTGGATGTTGATATCATATAATCCATCGGGTTCAACACAATTGGGTTATCCATACCCAAATGCAGATAGTGGAAGTTTACAAACTCCATCATTTATTAAACATTATAGAAATGCAGAAAATCTTTGGTATTCAACATCAGGTTCTGCACAATGTAATTCGGTAATGAGAATGGCATCAACTGCATCGGTTCAACCACATTTATCAAATTGTAGTATTGCACATCAGACTGTTTATAACAATCCGAACGTATTAGATATTGATACAAGAGCAACACAAATACTAAAACTTTCAGCACCCCTAACCGGTAGTTGGACTGCACTAAAAGGATATACATCTATGACAGGTTCATTGCCTGTTGCAGCACCATGTGATTGGTTATACGATACTGCAAACTGGTGGACTACCAACGGCCCAACAAATGCATATCCAGATGCACCTTATGGTAGAAGTGGAAACGCATTGGGAACAGGTGGTTGGACTAATAGAAATAATAATATTGTATATGGTTTAGCAAATGTTAATACAACAACTAATGCAATTACATCCAACTTTAATACATTAGCAGTTTATATAAAATAACATATTTATCAATATGGCAACATTTATAAGATTAAAACAAATAGAAAGTGGTTCACAATTAAATACAGCAGCAAGTGTTGGAGCAGATTTCAGTGCATCTGTAAACGGAATAGTATCACAATCTTTAGAAACAACTTTTTCGGCATCAATTGTTCAAATTATTACAAATAATGTTGGAGCAGTTTTGCCTGATGGAGTAATAAGTTCATCGGCGCAAGTTGTATTGCAACAAACAAGTGGACAATTATCAGGTTCAAAAGTTATTGGAGATATTGCGGCAACTTCAGTAAATTATGAAGATATTATAGGATTACCTACATTAGTATCCGGCTCATCGCAAGTAATTTCAATTTTAGAACCATTAAATCAATTTACTTCATCATTAGATAATACATACGCTACTGATGCGGAACTTGCTCTTTCTCAATCTAATTTGAATGTGGATATGGGTGAGTGGTAGATATAATAATAAAAAATATATAAATTCATTTTTTTTTATTTAATGGTTTACTTTACAATTTTATATTTATAAGAGATTAATCAGAAATAACAGAGAATAACCAAATAATATGGCACAAATCATTAAACACAGACGTGGTAGTTTAGAATCCCTATCAGCAGTAACCTCATCATTAGTAAAAGGTGAAATTGTAATAGCATCGGGTTCATCCAATTTAACCACAACAAACGGCTCATCTATTGTATTTGCAGTTCCACAAGATGGACAAGTTCAAGCGGTAAACCGATTTTTAATTGGTAGTTCCGCACCTGCTACATTTGCAGCTGGAACTTATAACGGAATGGTAAATGGTGTTCCTTTCTACGATAGTGGAAGTGGTACATTATATTTACTTGGTAGTGGTGAAAATACCGCTATTAATTTAGTTGGTAACATCCAACCATTCAGTTCATCGGTAGCAACTTCAATTAATGCATTATCTGCATCGATTGGAAGTGGTACTATTGGTAGTTCAGTATCAGCATTAAATACATTTACAGGTTCACAAGAAGCTAAAAATACAACTTTAGCAACTTATACTGCAAGTGTTGATGGTCATATTTTTGACATAAATGCATATACTGCTTCTAATGATACGGCTAATACCGCACAAAATAATAGATTAACCAATTTAGAATCTACATCTGCAAGTGTTAATACTTCAATAGCAAGTATTAATGGTCATATTTCAGATATTAATACTAAGACTGGTTCATTTGAAACTAAGTTTTCTACATTAGGAACTTATACTGCATCAGTTGATTCTAAATTTAGTGAAATACATTCATATACCGCATCATTAAGAGCGGCATTAACTGCAAGTGGTGCTGATGTAACATTTAGTGGTGATGTAACTATTCCTGGTAACTTAACAGTAGCCGGAACTCAAACTATTGTAGATTCTACAACTGTTCAAATTGGTGATAATATATTAGAATTAAATGGTAGTGGTGCAGCAAATGGTGGATTGTGGATTAAAGACCCAACCGCGCCAAATACGGCAACAGGTTCATTAGTTTGGGATTCTACAAATGATTATTGGAAAGCAGGTGTTAAAGGTTCTGAAATTAAAGTTCTTTTAGCAGGTGGTGATTCAGTAGTTAGTGGTTCATCTCAAATAAACTTTACCGAATTAAGTGGAATTTCAGCAAATATCATCTCATCATCATCCGATACGGCTAATGTTGATATGATTATTAGTGGTGGAAGTATTTCCGCAAACTTAAAAGGTGGTGTAGTTTCTGGTTCATCACAAATTACAATTTCCGATACAACTGGATATTCAACATTTAGTTCATCAATTGCAACAAATGTAGTAGAATTATTCGCAACTTCATCTGACCACGAAAGTAGAATCGATACAATCGAAACTTCAATTGGTGGTGGTGGTTCATTAGGAAGTAGAGTTGAATCATTAGAAAGTTCATCTTTATCATTAAATTCATTTACTGCATCTGCAGCAATTAGATTAAATAATTTAGAATCTACATCTGCATCGGTAAACGGACATATTTCTGATATCAATACATGGAGTGGTTCTGCAAAAACTTCTATAACTAATTTAGAAACAAAAGCAGGAACATTACAAACTTACACTGCATCGGTTGATGGACATATTTCTGATATCAACACATGGTCAGCATCAGTTAAAGGTCATATTTCTGACATAAACGCATATACTGCATCCAACGATACTACAAATACTGCACAAAGTAGTAGATTATCAAATATTGAAGCATTTACTTCATCATTTGGAACATCTTTTTCAACTTCAGTAGATAGTAGATTAGATACATTAGAAGGAACTGGTACAATACAAGGTGTGGGTACAGGCAACAATGTAACTTTCGCTAAAGTAACTACAACCGGAGATGTAATTGTTGGTGGTGATTTAGTAGTACAAGGTAATACAACTACATTAAATACCGCACAATTAGTAATTGAAGATAAAATAATTACATTAGCAAGTGGTTCAACTTCAAACGCAACTGCAGATGGAGCTGGATTAGAAATCGCTGGTACATCCGCTAAGTTTACATATAATGGTACTACTAATGAATTCAGTTCTTCAGTAGCAGTAGCAGCAAACTTAACAGGTTCAGTAAATGTTCCTGGATTTGGTACTTCGAAGAGAGCAGCATTTAGAAACGCAGCTGGTAACTTAGATTTTGTAACAGCGCCTTCAACTGCAGGAGATTTACTACAATGGGATGGCAGTGATTTTGTAATGAGCAATGTAATTGATGGTGGTTCATTCTAAAATATTAAATCCCCCCGATTATGGGGGGAATTTTTTAAATTATTAAATGAATCTAAAATATCAATAAAAAATGGCTCAAAAAATATTACATAAAAGGTCGATAATATCGGGAAAAGTTCCTGATACCGGCTCATTGTTAGTAGGTGAGTTAGGTATAAACACATATGATGGTAAGGTTTATTTACATAAATCTGGCTCATCGCAAACTATTGAAACATTAGTTACTACAAACTCCACCACAACTGGTTCTATTACATTAACGGGAACAGGTTCATTTGGTGAAGCAAATATAGATTTTGATGCAAATATTGGGCAAGATTTATATGTAACAAGAGATATAATTGGTAATGGTGATATTGATATATTTGGAGCAGTTTCTGCATCAATTGTATCAGCATCTTTATTTATTGGAGATGGTAGTGGATTGACAGGAATCACTGCTTCAATGAGACCTGATGATTTTGATTTCAATTCAGAACCATTTGCAGGAACAATTGGATACATACAAGGTAGTGGTTCTCTTTATAAAGTAGCAACTACAAATGATGCAGTTGAATTCAGATATAATGAACAAATAAAAGGAACATTTACAACAACAAACGGATTTAGTGGTTCTTTATATGGTATCGGAGATGTATTAGCATTTAGTGGTTCAGTCGCAAATAGATTAGCAGTTTTGGAAGCTGGTTCAGATGCCGGTGAGTTTTAATTACGATAATAAAAATATTATATATTTATAAAGGTACTACATAGTACCTTTTTTTTGTTATATAACTTTAAATAAATCATAGTCCATACATATGGCACAAAGTATTATACTGAAACGCTCTTCGGTACCTGGTAAAGTTCCTGATACCGGTTCTCTAAATGTAGGTGAAATTGCAATAAATACCTATGATGGTAAATTATTTGTTAAACGTTCCGGAAATGTAGATTCGATAGAAGGAATATTGGTAACAAATTCAACTACAACCGGTTCTATTACTATAACCGAAACAGGTTCGTTTGGAGAAACAATCGTATCAAATGATGCTCATATTGGACAAGATTTATATGTAACAAGAGATATAATATCAGCCGGAGATATTGATATTAGTGGTAACATAACCGGTAGTTCTGCATTATTGAGTGGAAGTTTAATCCTTTCCGGCTCTCAAACTATTACAAATGATTTAGTTGTTTTAGGGAATGTAAATGCAAAACAATTCAATATCAATGTAATTTCATCATCTATAATATATCAAAGTGGTTCTACCAAATTTGGTGATACAACAGATGATACACATTCATTTACAGGTTCAGTTTCAATTACAGGTTCATTTTTAGTTAATGGAACTGAAGTAGGTGTGGCAGCTGGACCAAACACATTTGATTTTAATTTAGACCCCGATGCAGCAGGTACTGTAAACTTCATAGAAGATTCAACGGGAAATACACAAGCCGTAGCAAGAACAGGTTCATTTGATGTTCTAATTGCTGGAAATACTCATTTATCGATTAGTTCATCCGCTATTAATGTAACAACTGGAAGTATAACTGCAAACTACATGCATTTAGCAAAATATATAACAACGACAGGGGATTTGGATTTTAATATTTAAACATATTTATAAGAAACATAAAAGTATTAGATGGCAGCAATATTTCAAATAAGAAGGGGAACAACAAATGTATCACTTGCGGAAGGTGAATTATACTTACACCAGGGTTCTGGTTCATTACAAATAGGTAGTGGTTCTGCAAATTATAATGTTTTAACTTTAGATGCGCCGGTTGAAGGTAACATAAATTTAATTGGAGAAATTACCGCATCTCATATGTTTGTGAGTGGTAATTTGAATGTTTCGGGTAATTTATTTTTGGGTAATCAAACATCTGATACAATTACCGCTACGGGTGAATTTACATCCGATTTAATTCCAAATCCAACTAATACATATTCAATTGGTTCTACATCAAAAGTTTGGAAAAATGTTTACGCTACATCATTTACAGGTTCACTTAATGGTGATGTTAATGGAATCAACATAACTACATTTAGTTCTTCTGTTGATAATAGATTAGACCAATTAGAATCTGATAGTGGTTCTCAAAATACAAGAATTACAACTTTAGAAGATAAAGCTGATACTTTAGAAACTTATACTGCATCGGTTGATGATAGATTAGACCAATTACAATTAGCATCTGCTTCTTTACAATCATTCACATCTTCGCAAGAAGCTAAAGATATAATCATAGGAAACTATACATCCTCAATGAATATATTCACATCTTCACAAGAAGCTAAAGATGTAATTATTGGAGCATACACTGCTTCTATGAATTTATTTACAGCATCTACTGATATTAGTTTGAATGAAATTGAATTATATACTGCTTCATTAAAAACTGCAATAGATGTAACTGGCGGCGATACGAGAATAAAAGGTAATTTAATAGTAGATGGTACTCAAACATCATTAAATACCACAAATGTTTATATTGAAGATTATAAAATAACAGTAGCAAGTGGTTCATCAAATTCAGCAGCAGCTGATGGAGCGGGATTTGAAGTAGCTGGTGCAAATGTTTCGATGAGTTGGGAAGATTCAAATAATAGATTCGGAATAAATACGAATTTAGGAATTTTGGGTTCAATTAGTTCTTCTACAATCGTTGGATTGAATGGTGCAAGTGTAACTGAATATTCTTGGTCTGTTGATGATAGATTAAAACATTTACAAATTGAATCGGCTAGTTTTAACGGACATATATCCGATATAAACATAAAAACGGGTTCATTTGAAAATAAATTTGCAATTATTAGTGAAATAACTGCATCATATAATAGTGCTACCGCATCATTAAACACATTTACACAAAGTGTTAATGGTCATATTTTGGATTTAAATAGTTGGACTTCATCTCAAAATGAAAAAGATACAATTATATCAAACATAACTGCATCTTACAACGGATTTACAGGTTCAGTAACCGCAAGTTTAGTTGAATTATTTTCTACCGCATCAAATCACGAAATAAGAATTGATGATTTAGAAAGTAAAGCAACGACCTTAGAAACTTATACTTCAAGTATTGATAATAAATTTACAATAATTGAAAGTATAACCGCATCATATAACGTTCACACTTCATCTTTAAATCAATTTACAGCATCAACTTATTCAAATTTCAGTACATCGGTTGATTCTAGATTAGATGAATTGGAATATACAACTTCCATAAATTTAGGTTCTGGAGCACAACTTGCTTTCTCACAATTAGAAGCATTTACCGCATCTGCTGCAATTAGATTAAATAATTTAGAATCAACATCGGCATCGATAAATGTTTGGAGTTCTTCAATATCAACCACATATGAAGAAAGAGCATCTGCTACACATACATTAGTTTCATCTTCTGCGCAAATCGTTGGAGTATTGGATTCATTGAATTCATTTACTTCATCACAAGAAAGTAAAAACTTAACATTAGAAAGTTATACATCAAGTGTTAATACATCATTAAGTGGATTAAATACTTATACTGCATCCATTAGAGAAGCAATTCAGATTACAGGTTCAAACACTGTATTTTTAGGAAGTATTACTGTTTATGGAACGCAATCTGTAATTAATTCGGAAAATTTATCAGTAAATGATAATATTATATATCTTTCACCAACGGCTTCTACTGATAATGATTTGGGTATCGTTGGACATTATAATGATGGTACATATAGACACGCTGGTATTTTTATGGATGCTAGTGATGGGCATACTTGGAAGGTGTTTAATGGTTTACAAGATGAAACAACGGGTTCAGTAAATACATCCGGAACCGGATTTACTTTAGCACCATTTAAAGCAGGTGCAATAACTGCTACTTCATTCGATGGTATAATTAATGCAACCAATGGTGTCATATCATCATCTGCACAAATCACATCGGTATTTGAAGAAAAAGCTAGTGCAACGCACACATTATTTAGTGGTTCATCTCAAGTAAATGCCGATTCAATTACTAACTTTGATGCAAATGTTTTAGCATATAATAATTCATTGGGAGTAGTTAGTGGTTCATCTCAAATTACACTTTCATCAACAACCGGTGGTTCTACAACTTCCGATGTTCAATTTGGTTCATTAGGAATCGGAACGGCAGCTAGTGGTGTGAGTGGTGAGATTAGAGCAACTGGTGATATTACCGCATACTATTCATCAGATGAAAGATTAAAAGAAAATATCCAACCTATCCAAAATGCTTTATCAAAAGTTGAAGCAATTAGTGGTAACACTTATGATTGGAAAGAAGGATTTGAAAATATACATTCTCACATAGGAAATGATTTAGGAGTAATTGCACAAGAAGTTCAATCAATATTGCCTGAAATCGTAACTGAAAGAGAAACAGGTTATTTAGCAGTAGATTATATTAAATTAGTTCCTGTTTTAATTGAAGCTATAAAAGAATTATCAGCAAAAGTTAAGGATTTGGAAAACAAATAAATATTTATACATATTATAACCGTACTAAAAAAAAGGTAAACTAGATGGCACTTAAATTTAGACGTGGGACAACCGCACAAAAATCAGGTTCGTTAGCATTCGGAGAGCCGTATGTAAATACATCATTAGGAACTCTACAAATCGGACTTGATACCGGAGATGTAACACTTGCATCTGCAGCTGGTATTATTTCCGGTTCATCTCAATTTACAAGCTCATATGATGAAAGGTATGAAACACAGGGTAGAGGTATTATTTCATCATCCGCACAAATTGATACATTATTTAATATAGATGGATTAATTAGTGGTTCATCGCAAATAGATGCAACCGCAACAACAAACTTTGCATCGGGAGTAAAAACCGAATTGAACGCAAATACTGTAATATCTGGCTCATCGCAAGTTAATTTAGCAGATGTAACGGGAAATACCACAACGAATGTATCGGAAGGCACATATCTTTACTATACGGATAATAGAGTTAAAGATAAATTAAATTCTGAAAATGTAGTTTCTGGTTCATCTCAAATTACTATAACAAACACAACGGGATTTAGTTCTTATTCTTCTTCGGTTGATAGTAGAATTTTAACTGAAAAAGGAAGAGTTGATGCCATTTTATCAGCGGCAGATGCAGATAAAGATTCATTTGCTGAAATCGTAACATTAATCAATTCAGTTGATACTACAAACGATAACGCTTTTGCCGCATTTTATACATCAAGTACAAACACAAACAATACACAAAATGATAGATTAGCTGCATTAGAAACCAAAACAGGTTCTATTGCAATCGAACAATCCGAACAAAATGCGAGATTAGCTTCATTAGAAGCAGAAACGGGTTCATTAGAAGCTAGAAATTCTACATTAGCAACATATACTGCATCAGTTGATACTAAATTTTCAACACTAGCATCATATACTGCGAGTTTAGAAATTAAAAATTCTACATTAGCAACATATACTGCATCGGTTGATACTAAATTTTCAACATTAGGAACTTACACTGCATCATTAGAAACTAAAAACTCTACATTGGCTAGTGTAACGGCATCATTGTTATCATCTCAAACTAATTTAAACGCATATACTGGTTCATTACTTGGGGCTTTTCAAGTGACAGGTTCTAAAGTTAATTTCTTAGGAGATATTGTAGTTTGGGGAACTCAATCTGTAATCAATTCACAAAATGTTGAAATTGCAGATAATATCCTTTATTTAGCACCAACTGCATCATCTGATAACGATTTAGGTATCGTTGGACATTATAATGATGGAACTTATAGACACGCTGGTGTGTTTATGGATGCAAGTGATGGGCATACATGGAAGGTATTCAATAGTTTGCAAGATGAAACAATTGGAACTGTTAATACATCCGGAACCGGATTTACTTTAGCACCATTTAAAGCTGGAGTGATAACGGGTACTTCATTCAATGGTACAATAAACGCAACTAATGGAATTGTTTCCGGTTCATCTCAAATAGATGTCGCATCTACAACAGGAGATATTGCATTAGGAAGTAGAACATCTGGAAACTATGTAGCAACTATAACCGCTGGAACGGGGGTTTCTTCAACAGGCGCAACGACCGGTGAAGGTATTGCACATACGATTTCAATTGGACAATCGGTAGCAACATCGGCATCTCCAACTTTCGCAGGTTTAACAATCAATGGAGCAATTACAGCAACGGGTGATATTACAGCATACTATTCTTCGGATAGAAGATATAAGAATACTATTCAAACTATTCCAAACGCATTAGATAAAGTTAAAAAATTAAATGGTGTAACTTGGGAATGGAATGAAAATGTAAACGAAGTAACTAAAGCAGCTCCAACAACTGGTTTAATAGCACAGGAAGTACAAGAAGTATTACCACAGGTTGTTAAGGAGAAAGAAGATGGATACTTAGGTTTGGATTACGCTAAAATGGTAGGTTTATTGGTTGAAGCAATCAAAGAGCAACAAATCAAAATAGATAATTTAACTGTTGAAGTAGAAAATTTAAAGAAACAAAAAGGGTTATAATTAATGTATGATGTTTACTACACCACCGCTGGAGGACCTTGGTTTAACAGCGGTGCTGATATATGGGTAACAAAATGGATAGAAGAAGTGGCGCCACATTTAGAAGTGAAACCACTTCTTTTGTTCCATAGAAAGAAGCCCAATAACTACGAACAATTTCCAATTAACATAGACCATATTTGGGAAACCAATGAATTGGAAATAGATGAGATTATGAAAGGAGCTAGAAAAATTCATATCTTACATGGTCACTATACACCAACAACGGCAATACATAATAATTTAGAGAAAATTGATTCAATTGTTTTCCATAATTTGACAAAAGTATCGATGATTGGACAAATGCAAAAAGATGAATATTTGCATTGGTATGGTAATTGGGAATGGGAAACAGAATTAATAAATAAAATTAAAAATAAAATTTGGATAGGATTATATCATTTTCCATATGAAACGGAAAACTTATACCATATTCCAAACTATTACGAATTTATAAAAAATAAAGATTTATCAGAATCTACCAAAATTGGATTTGCAGCTAGAGTAGAGGGTAGAAAAAATGTTGAATATATTGATGGATTGGAAAGTTATATTTCTACCAATTCCGAAACATTCAACAAATATTATAAACAGAAATATGGATATAAATTTGAAAAATCAAAGGTTTACAAATTTGATTACAAATATAAAGAAAGGTTCTATGGACTTGATTGGGGAATCTCTCATTCTTGCTTTGAATTTGAACCATTTGGATACGGAATATTTGAAGCTGTGGATTGGGGGAAACTTCCAATACTACACCAAAAATGGCACCTACCACTTGATTATAAATACAAAGCGATTGACAAGATATCGTTTAGTAAGACCTACGAAACGATATGTGAGGATGATTACGAAACCCGTAAAAATGAATTTGAAAAACTTAAAAGTTGGATGATTCAACACTTTTCTAATAAAGAAATGTGGAAACAAAAACTTTTAGATATTTATAATAGATTATAATCAAAATTAAATGGCAAGAACAAACTTATCATTAGGAAATTTACATAGAGCGGTTAGTGGTTCAGTTAGAACATCTCAAGCCGTTTCATTAGGACAGTTAAATGGAGGTGGTAGTAATATCAATATGTTGGGATTTGCAACTGATGCAATCACTGTAACTCCACCAACATATACTTATATAGTAGAGAGTACAACGGAAAATGCACAATTTTCATTTTCTTCAACTGGTTCTCAATTTTACAACAAAGTACAATCACAAACCGCAAATTTTACTTGTTCATTTAATAATGCGAATTTTAACGCATCTTCTGCTACAAAAACAACAGGACCATCGGTATTTCCAATTAACGCAGCTGCAATTGCACAATCTAATTATTCGGAAGCATCTGCAACATTAACAATGAAATATCAGGATGGTTATAATGTTAATGCAACCAACTATGGTAGTGTAACAACAAAAATATTATACGCAGTTGATGTTTACAATACAATCAATGAACCTGATTTTTGTTTATTATTTGGAACAAAGATTGAATTAGCAGATGGTACTGAAGTAAATGTAGAAGATTTAAATGTTGGTGACCAAATTAAATCTTGGGTGCCAGCAGGATTACCTGATGAAACTCAAGACGCAGAATCTGACCAAGTTGATTGGAGATTCCATTTTTCAACATCATTAGAAGGAACTGCACAAAATGTGACTGTTAAGGATGTTACCTTTAATTTTGCAGAAGGATATGTTTCATTGAACGATGGTTTAATCAAAGCAACGGAAACTCACCCATTATATGTTTGGGATTCTGAAATTCAAAAATATAAATTTAAAAATATAGGAGATATCATAATTGGCGATAAGTTAATTATGGAAGATGAAACGGAAGTAGAAGTAACTAATATTGAATTAGTTAGAGAAGATGTTGAAATTGTAACTGTAAATGTGGAAGATGCTGACGTTTATATAGCAAATGGTTTAATTTCGCATAACAAAGGTACAACTGCACAACCATTTATTCCATCTTCAGGTTTAAGAATGTACTTAGACCCATCCAAAGCAGCATCAACAAATGGTACGGCAACTACGGATTGGTTAGATTTAAGTGGATACAATACCGGTATGAGACCTGCCGGCGTTTCAAATGCGGCTGGTATTAGTGGTAAAGCAAATCCTGCATATAATGCCGGAGGTACTAGAAAAGAAAAATATTGGCAAGGTGCTACTGATGCATTTTGGTATAAAG
>JACCDP010291271.1_pt1 | contig 19622 bp, 15 predicted proteins | sample 7445841 | NCBI WGS metagenome assembly JACCDP01 (sample SAMN15323441, study PRJNA562643) | freshwater metagenome | isolation source: river surface water | place: USA:Blue River Watershed | collected 2017-08-17
CCTACTTCTTTACAGCCACTAACAATCCGCCACCAACCGGTAGCAATGATCCAACAAAATCTTCGTTACTAGCTAGCGCTTCGATTGCGCCGCGCATCGCAACGGTGTCTGGATCTCGCTGAGCCGGATCGGCTAACTTATCGTTCCAAAGTGCACGATCAATAATGAGCAGTCCGCCACTTCGCAACAACTTAAGAGCACGTGAAATGTGATCAGCAAGCTCAAGTGGCTTTCCAGCAATCAAAACAATGTCGTAAGCCGATTCAGTTAAACGATCTAAAACTTCATCAGCCCGGCCGTTAATCAAACGAACACGATTGGGAGCAATTCCAGCTTGAGAAATTGCATCCTTAGCAATCAATTGGTGTTCGGCTTCGACATCAACGCTCGTTAAAACACCTTCGGAATTCATTCCATCCAGAAGCCAAAGCGCAGATACGCCAGCGCCAGTGCCAATCTCAACCACATTCTTGGCATCAATGGCTGCAGCTAAAGTGCGCACGATACTTCCAGCGCCCGGTCCCATAGCCACACAGCCAATTTCGGCTGCTTTAGCGCGAGCATGGGAACGGATTCCGTCTTCGCCTGCCCAGCTCTCGGCATAGTCAGTAGACGCGCGGTGGATTGCCAGGATACGTGGATCTGTTGGTGCCATGAAGCAAGCGTACGGCCACCGGTGGAATTTGGCTAAGGTCCTGCCATTTTTTAGCCAGAGGTTGTCTTAGAACTTGCCAAAGAAGGAGAGTTCGGCGAGCAGGATGCTGGATTCATCAGAGAGAATAGGGGTGTAGAAAAGAACGCCGAGTTACCAAGAAAGCTAGGTTATGACCCAGACGCCGGAAGATCCGCATGATTTGCCCGAGACACCTTCATCGGTAGACCTGCCTAATTTGCAAGCAACCCAAGTGGCTGTGGCTCCGATACCAACCCCAACATTTGTTTATACGCCGCCAGTTTCGTTCGCTGAGCAATCAGCAGGAAGTGCTTCACCGGCCGTGAAGAAAGCAATAGTTGCTGGCGTAATCAGTGGCTTACTGGCGGGCATGATCGGGTTCATGAGCGCCTCCATGATTGGAAACTCCCCAGCACCGTCGATCTCACTTCCGGCCTCAAGCGGAGATACTTCACCGCGCGCCGATGACTCTATTGCTGGAATTGCGCAGGCGGTTTTGCCTGTCGTTGTATCAATCGATGTGACATCTGACCAAGGCTCAGGCACTGGATCTGGATTTGTGATTAGAAGTACTGCAAAAGAATCTTTCATCTTGACCAACAATCATGTTGCTGGTGGTGCTGATGGATCTAAAGAAATCACAGTTACGTTTCAAGACCAATCGCAAGAAACCGCAACTATTGTCGGAACTGACGCATCGTATGACCTAGCGGTTCTTCGAATTGATCGTGGAAACTTACCGGTGGCTGCACTAGGCAATTCTGACGATGTTGTTGTTGGTGATGCCACAATCGCGATCGGTTCACCATTGGGTTTGACTGGCACTGTCACAAGTGGAATTGTTTCAGCCCTGAATCGTCCAGTAACTGCAGGGGATGCCACTGACGTTTCATTCATTAGTGCAATTCAAACTGATGCTGCGATTAATCCTGGTAACTCTGGTGGGCCGTTAGTTAACTCTCGTGGTGAAGTGATTGGAATCAATTCGGCAATTGCAACAACTGGCAGTTCCGTATCAGGTCAAAGTGGAAGCATTGGCCTTGGCTTTGCAATTCCGATCAACCAAGCTCGACGCGTTGCTACCGATTTGATTGAAACTGGTTCTTCCAGTTACCCAGTAATTGGGGTTCAACTAGACATGACTTATCAAGGACAGGGCGCACTAGTTCAGTCAGTAGTTGAGAGTGGTCCAGCTTCGGAAACCGAACTTGCTGCTGGTGACGTAATTACTGCAATTGACGGCGTCAAAGTTAGTGATGGCACTGAGCTAGTTGTCAGAATTCGGGCAAAAAATCCAGGAGATGTCGTCGAATTAACTCTCGAAGATGGCACTGTCATTGAAGTAACGCTGGGCTCAGATCAGAACTAGCTTTTACTAGGGGAGTAAAGTCGGGTTATGAATATCGGATGGACAGAGTTTTTGGTCATTGCGATGATAGGTCTGATCGTTTTTGGCCCTGAGCGCTTGCCAGAGATGAGCTCGCAGTTTGCAAAATTCATTAAGACCATGCGAACTAAAGCAAGTGAAGCTACCGCGGAATTGACTGGATCGGTGGACACCAAAGCGGTAACTGATTTAGCCAAAGATCTGCGCGGCCTTACGCCTCGGGGACTAACTACTAATGCAGTTTCCTCGGTGGCAGGACTAACTGGGTTAGCGAGCCAGGCCAAATCTGCCCAGGCCGGATCGGCAAAAGTAAATCCAGTTTTCGATCCAGACGCTACTTAATCCCGATTAGGTGTAACGCCTAAGTTCATTCCGACTAATCCTCGTGGCCGAGATCCCAGCTTCGTTGCCATCTCAATGATTGCTTTTGAAGCCGGCGCATCTGGGTGCGAGAGCACGAATGGCATTCCAGCGTCGCCACCTTCGCGTAGACCTGGATCGAATGGAATTCGCCCTAACAGTGGAACTTCTTGTCCGACATTTTGGCTAAGTGTTTCGGCAACCATTTTTCCGCCACCGGATCCAAACATGTCGATTGGTTCGCCACAATGTGGGCAAGCAAATGCAGACATGTTCTCAATCACACCACTCACGCGTTGATTAACTTGTGGCGCTAGCATTCCAGCTCGAATTGCTACGTCCGCAGCAGCCGGCTGTGGTGTAGTGACGATGATTAATTCACTTTGTGGCAGTAGGTGTGCCGTGCTGATTGCAATGTCACCTGTGCCTGGTGGCAGGTCTAGAAGTAACACGTCTAGGTCACCCCACCAAACTTCGCTTAAGAATGATTCGAGGTAACGATGCAACATCGGACCACGCATTGCTACTGGCTCGTGACGGCCTTTTGGCTTAAGCGGCAGCATGGACATAATGCGAACCCCATGCCCCTGCGGCGGCATGATCATGTTTTCGACCTTAAGTGGAGCCTGAGTGACTCCCATCATGTCGGGGATTGAGTGACCATAAATATCTGCATCAACAATGCCAACTGATAACCCTTGTTCCGCCATTGCGGCAGCCAAGTTAGTAGTTACTGAGGATTTTCCAACTCCACCCTTGCCAGAAGCTATTGCATAAATTCTGGTTAAGGAGCCAGGTAAGTTGAATCGAATCTCTTTGGTTGGACCCTGTAACTTTTCCCGAAGTGCAGTTCGCTGCTCTGGACTCATTACATCCAGTTCAACTTCAACTTCTACAACGTCTCTGACTTTGGAAACTGCAGCTTTGACGCTGTTAACTATGGTGTCTTGCATTGGGCAAGCAGAGATAGTCAGGTAAACCCCAACTGTTACTTTGCCGCCATCAATGGATACGTCCTTAACCATTCCAATTTCAGTTATTGGTCGACGAATTTCTGGATCAATTACGGTTGCGAGAGCGGCTTGAACAGCTTCTTGGTTAACACTCATTAAGTTTCTGGCTCATCCTTTTTATCGACACCTTGTATATCTTTGAATTCTTCCAGTAAGTCACGGATCTCGCCACGTAGATAATCGCGCGTTACCACTTCACCGAGTGCTAAGCGCAAGGAAGCAATCTCACGGGTTAAGAAATCGGAATCAGCCATTAGTCGTGCTGTGCGATCTCGATCATCCTGCAAAATTGCGCGTTCGCGGTCCGCCTGTCGGTTTTGCGCCAACAAGATAAGCGGAGCAGCGTAAGAAGCTTGCAGCGACAAACATAAAGTTAGAAATAGGAATGGGAATGCATCTACCCGAAGGTTGCTTGGGGCAAAAACATTCCACGCAATCCAACTAAAAACCACAAAAGACATGTAGCCCAAGAAGCGCCAAGAGCCAATAAAACGAGCAACTCGTTCGCTTACGCGGCCGGCAACTTCAGAATCAACGGTTGGACGTAGGGAGCGCCCTCTTTCTAATGGCTGATCCAAACGTGGTCCTCTACGTTCTATACGTTCGTTACGTGCCATGATCAGCCCTCCTCGTCTATCTCGTTTTCCCGCCAGTCATCAGGCAGCATGTGGTCGATTACGTCATCAATAGTCACCGCGCCAAGTAAATGGCCATCTGAATCAACCACAGGTAACGCCACCAGGTTGTAAGTCGCGAAATATCTCGCTACCTGTCCAAGCGGTGCAGCTGGTCCGATTGGAACTAGCGAAGTGTCCAGCACGCCTGAAACCAAACTTGAAGGTGGTTCTCGCAGCAATCTTTGAACGTGAGCAACACCTAAGTATTTTCCAGTTGGAGTTTCAAGTGGTTGCCGAGTCACATAAACCTGAGATGCAAGCGCAGGGGAAAGTTGCTCTTCACGAACGCGGGCCAAAGCTTCTGCAACAGTGGCATCAGCTGAAAGCACGATTGGTTCAGTGGTCATCATGCCACCGGCGCTGAAGTCGTCATAAGTCAGGAGCCTTCGTAGGTCTTCGGCTTCATCTGGTTCCATGGCTTCGAGGTATTCTTCAGCTTGCTCTGGGGGTAATTCCGAAAGCAAATCCGCAGCGTCATCTGGATCCATTTCTTCCAAAACATCGGTTGCGCGCTCCAAACCAAGTTCAGACATAATCTCAACGCGATCATCTTCTGGAAGTTCTTCGAAAACGTCTGCAAGCTTTTCAACATCAAGGCCTTGAATAAGTTCGAGGCGACGCTTTTGTGGCAACTCTTGCAACAAGTTAGCCAAGTCGGCTGGACGCATCGTCTCAATGGAAGCCAAAAGGTAATCAACTGGCTGTTGTTCACTTTCGGAAAACAATCCAGTAACTGCGCTCCACTCGACTGCAACCGTTTCGCCGCGACGACCAAAACCGGATCCCGCTTTACGAATGAATAGTCGACTAATTGACCATTCTTGAGTTCGCTCTTGGGTCATGCCGATATCTTGAACGGTAACTAGTTCACTGGATTCAATTAGCGTCACTCGACGATCTAATAATTCTGCGATAACCAGAGTTTCTTCGGGCCGACCTTCAAACCTGCGCAGGTTAACTACGCCACTTGTGACAACTGAACCTGGCTCAATCGAAGTGATGCGCGCCATTGGTACAAAAATTCTGCGGCGCGGGGCAACTTCCACGACAAATCCCAAAACTGAAGGCGCCTTGCCGGTTAAGCGCGAGGTAACAACGACATCACGAATCTTGCCTACTTGATCTCCCACGGAGTCAAATACGGCAGTCCCAGCCAGCCTGGCCAGGTAGATGCGGGTCTGTGTTGTGCTCACGTGTCGAGATTACCCGTTAAGGCCTATATCTAAAGAATCCATAGATTGACCAAATACCTGATTTCCTTTTGAATTCAGGGGATATTCATCTAGGGTCAATCTTCGAGACAAGATTTACTACTCAATACTCGCTACCGCAACAGGGAATGGAATTTCAATGAACCAGACAAATCGTTTTACTGGAAAAACAGCAATTGTTACGGGCGGCGCCGGTGGAATCGGAACTGCTATTTGTCAGCGCTTAGCCGGCGAAGGGGCGTTTGTTATTGTGACTGACACCAACGCGGAAAATGCGCATAAGGTCGCAGCAGACATTGTGGCAAGTGGTGGATCTGCAATTGCAATTCCAGCTGATATCTCAAGTGAAGCTGCCTGCACTGATCTAATTGCGCAAGCATTTGAACTTCGCGGCCAAATCGACATCCTGGTAAATAACGCAGGCATCATGCGACGTGGCAACATTTTGGACATTAGCGTGGACGACTGGAATGACTTGTTCGCAGTTAACATCAACGCAATGTTTCACTTGTGCCGGGCTGCGCTTCCACACATGATTGCAGGCGGTGGTGGCGCAATAGTAAACACAGCATCGCAATGGGGTCTACACCCAGCGCCAAATTGCATCGGTTACAACGTAACCAAAGCAGCAGTTGCATCCTTCTCGCAAAACTTGGCACGCGATTACGCACCACACAATGTACGAGTAAATGCAGTTTGTCCAGGTGAGATTCACACACCGATGCTTGAAGCTGGCGCAAAGCGATCCGGACGAACCATTGCTGATCTTGATGCACTAGTTCCATTTGGTCGAGTTGGTCGCCCTGATGAAGTTGCGGCTCTTGTTGCATTCTTGGCTTCAGAAGAGGCTGCATTTATGTGTGGCTCACTTGTGGAGATCACTGGTGCGCAACCTGTTGCTTAATTTCGCTTTTAAGTCTTGAAGTAGAATTTAGAAATGCGCGGTCAACCAGGAACATTTCTTTATTTTCTGTCGCGCCGACTTACCAAGATTCAAGTTCATGGTGAAGAGAATCTCCGTGTCTTGGATACACCTGGTCCAGCCATGCTGGTGATTAACCACACGACGGTAGTTGATGTTGTGGTTGTGGTTGGCACCTTGCACAAACTCGGATACACAGTTGACGGTCCATGTAAGGGAACTTGCACGCATCACCGACACATACGACCAGTTGGAACATCGGACATGTGGAATTTCCCGCTTGCCAAGCAAATTGTTACCGGTAGCGGAATCATTCCGACGGACCAACATGATGGTCGAAGTGCTTATCGAGCAGCAAGAGGTGCGCTGAAGAATAATGAATGCGTATTGATGTACCCCGAAGGTGATGTGCAGATTAATCCTGAAGCATCGCCAAGGCCATGGCGGCCGGGCGCAGCTGCGCTAGCAAAGTCCGTTGCAATGCCAATCCTGCCGATCGCGCACCACGACACTAGAAAACTTGGCTCCGGTTCGGTTGAACGAAGTATTCTGCAAGCGCTTTCCAGAGTTTTCCGCAGGCCAACTATCCATTTACTATTTGGAACACCAGTTATGGCCGGTGAAATTGCAGATCTAAGTATGCAAGCTGCAAACGATTACTTGGAATCCAAGTTGATTGATACTTGGCAGCAAGTTAAAGCCTTTAACTAGGCGTCTTTTTGAGTTCCGCGAGTACGACTGCGTTGCCGTGGTGTGCGCTCTTTAGCAGGAGCTTTTTCGGCAGTTGCCTTTGGTGCAGCGTTACCGGAACCTGTCGAGCGAGGCTTTGATCCTGAGTTTCGGTTACTGCTATTTGATTTAGCGCCTGATCCGGATTTACCTGTCTGTGGTTTTCCGGAACCAGATCGTCGGCCCTTGTTTGCGCCAGTCTCACCAAGGTCTTCAAGTTTTTCACCGGCTAGACCTTCACGTGTGCGCGCTGAACCAGGCAGTTCGCCAGTAATTCCCTTTGGAATACCAAGGCCTTCATAGACATGGTCGCTTGAGGAGTAAGTCTCAACAGGCTCGTTGAAGTCCATACCAAGCATGCGGTTGATCATTTGCCAACGATTAATGTCCTGCCAGTCAACAAGTGTGATTGCAACACCTGATGCACCTGCGCGACCAGTACGGCCTACGCGATGCAAGTAAGTTTTTTCATCGTCAGGACATTCGTAATTGATTACGTGGGTTACATCAGCAACGTCAATACCTCGGGCTGCAACGTCGGTGGCAACTAACACATCAACTTTTCCAGATCGGAAGGCGCGCAAAGCTTGTTCGCGAGCACCTTGACCCAGATCGCCGTGAACTGCAGCTGAAGCAAATCCACGGTTAGCAAGATCCTCTGCAAGATTTCCAGCAACGCGCTTAGTGCGGCAGAAAATCATAGTTAGTCCGCGACCTTCAGCCTGCAAAACACGAGCGACAAGTTCTGGCTTATCCATTTGATGACAACGCCATACGTGCTGTTCGATTGCATCCACGGTTGAAGAATCACTTGTTGGATCAGATGCCCGAATGTGAGTTGGCTGAGTCATGTAACGACGAGCAAGCGCAACAATCTGTCCTGGCATAGTTGCTGAGAACAACATGGTCTGGCGGCTTGCAGGTGTTTTGCTAACAAGGGTTTCAACATCTGGCAAGAAACCCATGTCCAACATTTCGTCAGCTTCGTCAAGCACTAAAACTTTGATCGCACTTAAGTCCAAGTGACCTTGTTTAATCATGTCGATTAAGCGCCCTGGTGTTCCAGCAATAACTTCTACACCATTCTTAAGAGCTTCAACTTGTGGTTCATAAGCCTTGCCACCGTAAAGACTTAGAACGCGAGCGCCCATGTTCTTGCCAGCAGTTTCTAGATCGTCAGCAACCTGGATTGCTAATTCACGAGTTGGCACAATAACTAGGCCTTGTGGCTTGCCAGCGTTTTTGAATTCGGCCCATTCGGGATTGGTTGGACTGATGACCTGAGTTAACAATGGAATTCCAAAACCTAGAGTTTTTCCAGTGCCGGTCTTGGCTTGACCAATTAGATCTTGACCTGCCATGGCAAGCGGCAAAGTCATTTCTTGAATTGGGAAGGCATCGACGATGCCCTTGCTGGCTAATGCCGAGCAGATGTCTTGGGGAACGCCGAGATCGGCAAAACTAGCGATGAGAAAACTCCTGGTAGATATACGGCAAACACGTACATTTTCGTGGCCGACTTCAATTGTACCCGTTTATCGCCTACCCTTAAGCGTTGTGACTAGTCCTGCCGTTATTGACCTATTAGGTGTTCTCGCATATGGCGAGTTAGTGGCTTTTGAGCGAACTGCTGCAGATGCGAGCTTGGCACCAACTTTGGAAGACAAGGCTGCACTTGCACAAATGGCGGCAGCTGAGTTCGCTCACTTTGAACAAATTTCAGCACATTTAACTTCACTTGGTTCCGACCCAATTGCAGCGATGCAACCTTTTGTTTCGGCATTGAATCAATTTCACAACACACTCACTCCGCGTGATTGGTTAGAAGGCCTGTTGAAGGCTTATGTCGGCGACGGAATTGCAAATGATTTCTACCGAGAGATTTCTTCCCACATGGATTCGGAAACGGCAAAACTTGTCACAGAAGTTTTATCCGATGTTGGTCACGCAGAATTCGCAGTTGAAAGAATTCGCGCTGCAATCGAACAAGACCCTAAGGTTGCTGGTCGGTTAGCGTTGTGGGGAAGACGACTCATGGGCGAAATGATTAGCCAAGCTACTTTGGTGGCTGGTTCTCGCCCGGCACTGCAAGAACTTTTCTTACGCCCACCTGCTGGTGAAACCGCAATGACTGCGACTGAATTAACTGCAATGGTTAATCGACTAACTGTCGGCCATGCAAAAAGAATGGACGTCCTTGGCTTAGCAAGCTAAGCAAGGACGCCCGAAAAGTTACAGTGTTTAGGTTGATTGCGCATTAAGCGCAATCAGGAAATTACGAAGCAGTTGTGAATCCCACACGACCAGCAGTCTGAGCTCCGATTTCGATAAATGCGATTTTGTCGCCAGGAACAATCACGGTGCGGCCTTTTTCATCTGTAAGGGTTAAGAGTGAACCGTTTGCAAGTGCGGCATCGATAGATTTCTGAACTGCAGCCAAAGCTTCGTTGCTTTCTAGAACAACTTCACGATTCACGTGCTGAATACCAATTCGAATTTCCATGCTGGCTTCTCCAAAAATTTTAAGTGTTGAAGAACAGTCTACGTTAACTAATACGATCTTCTAGGTGAAGTACTTCAGCCTCAGGCGAACCCTCTTTGGCTTGAATTGATGCCAATCCATTCCATGCCAAATCCAGGGTTTGTGAAATTGCAAGTTCTATTGATATTGGCCTACCTAGTCTTAACCAACGCCAAGCTGCCGCTTGAGCCAATCCACTCAAGCCACCAGCGAGAATGTTTGCCTCGCCTAAAGACATTCCCGTTTGTTTTGAGACTTCAGCTCCAACAATTCTTGACACTTGGGATACGACATCTTCGACTCGAGCTCGGACATCATGGTTCATCGTGAAGTCAGATTCAAAAATCAGGCGATAGCCAAGGTCAGCATCATCAACCAGATTGAAATAACAAGCGATTGCGGCTTTCAATCTGGCTTTGTTAGTTGACTCAGATTCAATTGCCTCGCGGACCTGTTCCACAATTGCTTCAACTCGTTCATCAAGAATTCCCAGGTAAAGCTCTTGTTTTGATGCAAAGTGCTGGTAAAGAATCGGTTTGCTGACCCCAGCGCGTTCCGCAATGTCATCCATAGAGGTCAAGTGGAAGCCTTTTTCGGTAAAAACTTCTAGACCAGCCCGCATAACCGCCGATCGTCGATGGTAATCCTTGGTAGACCTGATTTCGGATCCGGTTAACTCAGTGTCAAAAAAAGGGACGCGTTCCATAACCTTTACGCTAGACCTCGCTCGAAAACTTGTCCCAGTCACCCCAGTTTTCCGCGAAATCTTTGCGATAACTGTCCATGATGTATCTCGACTAACCATGAAACCGAAAAACAGGGTTGGATAGAGACATAACGTTAACAGGAGTCAAAATGTCTTTACCCCCATTGGTTGAACCAGCTGCCGAGCTGACCGTTGATGAAGTGCGTCGCTATAGCCGCCACCTGATCATTCCTGATGTTGGCATGGCCGGACAGAAGCGCCTGAAGAATGCAAAAGTGTTGTGCGTTGGCGCCGGTGGCCTTGGTAGTCCCGCACTAATGTACTTAGCTGCTGCAGGTGTTGGAACCTTGGGAATCGTTGAGTTCGACTCTGTAGACGAATCAAATTTGCAGCGACAGATTATTCATAGCCAAAGTGACATTGATCGTCCGAAAGTTGATAGCGCAGCTGACACGGTAAAGGGAATCAACCCTTATGTAAATGTGATTAAGCATGAAACTCGACTTGATTCCACTAACGTAATGGAAATTTTTGCGCAGTACGACTTAATTGTTGATGGCACGGACAACTTTGCAACTCGTTACCTTGTTAACGATGCTTGCGTTTTGCTTAACAAGCCGTACGTTTGGGGTTCGATTTATCGCTTTGATGGTCAAGCAAGTGTTTTCTGGTCTGAACACGGTCCGTGCTACCGCTGCCTTTACCCAGAGCCACCTCCACCAGGCATGGTTCCATCATGTTCCGAAGGTGGCGTACTCGGCGTACTTTGTGCCTCGATTGGTTCAATCCAAGTTACTGAAGCCATCAAAGTTTTAACTGGCATCGGTGACCCACTAGTTGGTTCACTAATTGTTTATGACGCCCTTGAAATGACTTATCGCAAAATCAAAATGCGCAAGGATCCAAATTGTGCAGTGTGTGGTGAGAATCCAACTGTCACAGAACTAATCGATTACGAAGCTTTCTGTGGTGCAGTATCCACTGAGGCTGCCGAAGCTATTGTTGATTCAACAATTAACGTTAAGCAACTAGATGAGATGCTAAAGGCTCGTGAGCGAGGCGAAAAAGACTTTTTGCTTATCGATGTCCGCGAACCAAATGAATACGACATTGTGAGTATTCCTGGTGCGGTTTTGATTCCAAAAAATGAATTCTTGATGGGTGATGCCCTAACCAAGATGCCAACCGATAAGCAGATTGTTTTGCATTGCAAAGTTGGTGGACGTTCAGCTGAAGTTTTGGCTGCTGTTAAGGGTGCTGGCTTTAAAGATGCCATTCACGTTGGCGGCGGAATCCTGGCTTGGGTTAGCCAAATCGAGCCCGACAAACCTTCGTACTAATTCGCCTTAGAGATCTCCGGTTCGCTGCAGATTTCTAAATGCGAACCAACCAGGAATAGTTGGAATCCAGAAGGTCATTAAGCGAAACACCAAAGTAGCTGAAATTGCGATGCCCGCATCGATACCCGCAGCAGTTAAACCTGCCGCAATGGCTGCTTCGACAGCTCCCAAGCCACCAGGGGTTGGCGCGGCTTGGCCAACCACAGAACCAGCCAGGTAGACCAATGCAATTGCAGCGATCGAGGCATCAGGCGTGAAAGCGCGAACTGATGCAACTAAACAGGCGCAGTAAGCAAGGTTAAGCAGTAGCACTCCGAGCACACCGGTAATCAATTTGGCTGGCTGGTTTGCCAGCGAGGAAAGTCGTGGCAGCACCTGGGAAAAAATCGGTTGAATCTTTTCCGTTGTCCAGCGTCTGACGTTTGGAATTGTGAAGAGCGCTGAAGCAGAAAGTGCGACAACTAGGAAAACTATGATCGCTGTGCGCGGTGGACGGAAAGAAAAATCACTAGAAGTTCCTGCCACAATAACTGCGATAAACAACAAGAAAATATGACTAAAGAACGCCAGAGCCTGAGCAACTGCAACACTAGCTCCGGCTAAGGCTGTATGCATACCTTGCTTGGACAGGTAGCGCACATTGATCGCAACTGAACCTAAGGTTGGTGGCGCAACCAAAGTGGCAAATGATGCGGCCCATTGAGCTTGGAAAGTTTTCCAAAACGAAAGTCTTTCTGGCACCACACCGGATAGTGCCAGGGTTGCCGCAACGTAGGTAAGTGCAGACAAACCTAAGCCAATCAACAACCAACTTGAGTCTGCGGTATTGAATACTTCAGAAAAGTTAACCCGACCAAGTTGAGTTAGTAACAGGTAGGCCGCAATGGTTCCAGCAAAAATTGTGACCAGAGTTCGTGGCTTAACTCGCTCAATTTCAATTTCTTCGGCATCGGTCTCTGGCATATTCTGCAAAATTGTGGCGCGCAAAGTTGTCAATAGGTCACGATTCTCCTTGAGCTGTGCCCGAGTGTGCGGCGAAAGTGCAACTGGTTGCAGCGCAGGAAGTGCACGCGCTAAGCCAGCATCTCCAAGCACAACTCGACCAGCTTGAATTGCGCGCATTGGATCTGACTCAATTGAAAGTGTTACTAATGCTTCGGCAAGATCGATTCGAAGTAAAACTTCCGAAGCTGCGATCGTGCCGTCTTCTAGACCTTGAATGTAAACCTTGCCATCACTTGCCTGCAAAAAGTTTTCAGAAATCAAGGAACGATGAGCAATTCGTGCAGACTGTAAATCACGAACTATTTCCCAAGCGCCTGCAAGTTCAGCATCTCCCAGTGAATGACCAACTGAATCAAAGGTGCGGCCTGGAACATGTTGAAAGGCAAGTACTGCAGCATCTGGTCCAACTTCTGCTACCGCAATCAAATGTTGAGTTGGAATTCCAGCAGTCGAAATTGCCCAACTGTTAAGTGCAATGCGTTCTAGACGCCGACGCATAGAAGTGCCAGAGCCACCCGAATCATCGCGCAATCTCACAGAGCGATAAATGGCCTGTGCCAAACCGGCTCCTTCGAGATCGCGATCCAGCACAATTAAGTCAATTCGTTGACCATCGGTTGTACTTGCATCATATTTGCGTCCAGACTCCAAAACTTCCGCAGCTCTAAGCAAGGTGAGTGGAAGACCGAGTGCCGTCATTGCTTTAGCAATTTCGTTACCAGATGGGCGAGTGGTGTCAGTTCCAAGTAAGTAGCGAATTAACAAACCTGTTGCCCAGCCTGCAAGCAAGGAAACACCAAGACCGGCTGCAGTCACACCACCACTGACAATGTTTGCTAGTGCAATTGAGCCGATAACAATTCCAGCAACAATGTTCCATCGTGGTCGGGACATGATTCGAGCCACAGTAGTAAAAGCTGCTAAACCACCTACCACGATGCTGAATGGCACTGCCGTTGCAGGATCAATTGTTCCAGCGAAAGTTAAGAGCAGTCGTTCTGAACCTGATTGGATTAGTGCCCAAGAGGAAACCGAAAGAATTACGACTGTGACAAGCAGCGCAGCAATAGATTCAACGAGTTGTCGAGTACGCTTACGAATTAGCAAATCAAGGGCAGCAGCGGCTGGGAAAATCAAAGCACCAAAACCACTGACTAAGTTTGTGATCAAGATAATCGGAGCTGGAAGTCGATTGGCGCCTTGAGCAATATCTTGATCAATTCCAGTGGTTGTACTTTGCGCTAAAAATGCCAAAAGCCCAACGATTACGATGGCAAAAACTGTGAAGGCAAAGCGGGCCAAGTCAGCCGGTCGGCGCAACCGACGGTTTATAACCGCGTCTTCGATAACCAAGGTCGAGGTAGATGCCGTAGGTGCCACGGACATCCCCCAATCAATAGGTCAATTAAAAAGTACTTACTTACATAATCTTGCCTGAATAATCGGGGATTGCGAAAGCCTGATGCAGATTTGTCACCCTTACATGGTGGAATAAGGAGCAATGACTCGCTTAATCCTTGATCGCACCCCGGCATTGCCTTATGTCGCGCCAAGCCTGGATGAGGATCAACTTCGCGTTGTGAATCATCGACATGGCGCCATGCGGGTTTTGGCAGGTCCAGGCACTGGCAAGACAACAACGCTGGTGGCTGCAATGGCAGCTCGGTTATCTGGTCCAGATGCGCTTCACCCAAACCAAGTCTTAGGACTAACTTTTGGTCGTCGCGCTGCCATCGATTGGCGAGATCAAGTCACCGCTGCTGTAGGCGGTGGCGTGGTTCCTCTGGTTAGCACATTCCATTCCTTTTGTTACTCGTTAGTCAGACAGTTCCAATCTGACGAGGCTTACATCTCAGCAACTCGGCTTTTGTCTGGCCCAGAACAACAAGTGCGATCCAGACAGCTGTTTGCAGATGCGATTGCGGACCAACGATTGAACTGGCCCGCAGACTTAATGCCAGCCGTTGGTACCAGGGGATTAGCCGAAGAGATTCGCGCAGTAATGTCGCGCACTCGATCGCACATCATGGATCCAGAAGATTTAGTAAACCTTGGGAATAGAACTGGTCGACAAACGTGGGCTTCGATTGGTGTCTTTATGGACGAGTATTTAGATGTCTTAGACGCCGAAGGTGTTTTGGATTATTCCGAATTAATTCATCGCGCTGTTTTGTTAAGTCATCGACCTGATGTTCAAGAATATTTACATAAAACTTTTAGTGCTATCTATGTCGATGAATATCAAGACACTGATCCTGGACAAGTGGCACTACTCAAAGCCATGGTCAATGTGGATAGTGCATTAGTTGTTGTTGGCGATGTCGATCAGGCAATTTATGGATTTCGTGGTGCAGATGAAGCTGGAATCAGAAATTTCGAGCAAGAATTTGAATCAGTATTTAGAAAACCAGTAGAAAATGTTGTGCTCTCAACCTGCCGCCGATTTGGCGCTCAAATTCGATCAGCTGCAAGTGCTGTGATTGGTGATCGAGTACCAGCTGGTTTCAGCTCTGTTGATATACATAAGCATCGAAATCCCAAATGTATTTCTGAAAATGTTGGAGAACTAAAGATACGAACTTTTGATTCACCTGGCGCAGAGGCATCACACATTGCCGACATGATTGCTCGAGCACATGCGAACGAAAACTTGCAGTGGTCAGACTTTGCGGTAATTGTTCGATCTGCAGTTGTCTCAATCCCAACAATTTATCGGGCATTCGTTGCTGCTGGGATTCCAGTTGAGGTTGCGGCTGATGAGATCCCGTTACATCAAGATCCCGCTGTCGCACCTCTGGTTACTGCGTTGCGCATAATTGACAATCCGCGCCATGCAACCGTTGATGTGGTCGCTGATTTATTGAGTGGTCCGTTAGCCGCCATTGATCCCGTCGACATAAGACGATTTGGTAGCTACTTGCGAATGAAGGATCGAACTGCCGAGCACGCACCGCGCCCAGCATTGGTGTTAATTGGTGAGGCGCTACTTGATCCAAAGGTGCTACTAGATGTGCCACCTGGCAGACACGATTCAGTAGTTGCTGCAATCCAAACAATCGGCACAGTTTTGATTGAGGCCCGAAAGCTTATGCAGTCAGGTGCTAGTCCGCATGAAGTCCTTTGGAGTATCTGGCAGGGCACTTCCTGGCCAATTCGACTACAAGAGCAAGCTCTAGGTTTTGGCACGCCAAGCACACGAGCTCATCGAGACCTGGATGCAATCTGCTCACTATTTGATCTTGCGAATCGATTTGTGGCTCGTGGCCGAGGTAAAGACTTAACTAATTTCCTGGACGAAATTGAAGCGCAAGAAATTCCAGCTGAAGCTTTAGCGGAAAACGATGTCCGCAACGATTCGGTGCGACTTCTGACCGCACATCGCTCCAAGGGCTTGCAGTGGAAGTATGTCGTTGTTGCCGGCGCTCAAGAAGAACTTTGGCCAGACCTTCGTCAGCATCAAAGTTTGCTGCAATCAGATCGAATTGGACCGAATCTGGAATTAATGCCGCTCACGATGCGGGAACTTTTGGCCCAAGAGCGTCGCTTGTTTTATGTGGCACTTACTCGAGCCATGCAAACCCTTTTGATTACAGCAACAGATACTTCTGTTCGAGATGATGGAGTTTCGCCCACCAGATTCATTACCGACATCGTCACTGCGATGCCACAAATTGAAATCGTGCATACTTCGGGACGTCCAAAACGACCACTAAGTCCAGAGGGCGTAATTGCAAATTTGCGTCGCACACTTAGCTCTCCTGAGTCTTCCGAAGCATTGAAACTGGCCGCAGCCAACAAGTTGGCTCAGCTTCACAAAACTCACGGATCACTGTTTTTCTACGCGGACCCAGATAAGTGGTGGGGCGCACTGGAGCAAACGCAAAATCAGCGGCCAGTTTCCTCTCAAGTATCAATTTCAGCGTCCGGAATTACTTCGATAGAACATTGCCCGGCGCAGTGGTTTTTGGAACGCAAGTTAAACGCACTTTCCCAATCTGCGACACCAATGATTTTTGGAAATGCCTTGCACGCAATCGCACAAGGTTTGTCATCGGGTGAACTTGCTTATGACATTTCTGCAATTGATGAGCAGCTAGATCGTCTCTGGCCTGGCATGGGGTATGAGGCGGAGTGGGAAAGTTCACGAGAGCGAACAGCAGCCCATGATGCATCGGTTCGCCTTCTAACTTGGATGCTTGACCATAAAGACCAGGTAAGCATTACCGAGTCTGGTCTTTCTTGGAAAACCAAAATTGCCGTCGAAAGTCCAGATGGCTCATCCCGTGATGTTGATCTAGCAATTACGGGTCGAGCAGATCGAATTGAATTTACCGAAGACGGAATCATGATTTTTGATTTCAAGACAAGTAAAGATTCCAAGAAGAGCAAGGATTTATTCAAGGATGTTCAGCTAGCGCTTTACACATACCTTTTGGAAAACGGTAATTTCACAAAAGATGGTGAAGAAGTTTCTCGCGATTCGGAACAACCAGTCAAAGGCGCTGCTTTAGTTCAGTTACGTGTCGGTGAAAAAGATAATTCTGACTTGGCATTAGTTCAGCAGGTTTCTCCCGAGACTCATGACGAAAATTCTGAGATCGCGCTAGACCAGCGAATTGGTAATGCAGCTTTGGTTGTACTGGACGAGAGGTACGAAGCTCGATACGAGGATCAAAAGTGCAAATTGTGTAAGGTGCGAACTTTGTGTCCAGCAACACCTGAAGGAAAGCAGGTGTTGTCATGAAAGAAATCACAACGTCTGACTTAACGAAAGTCCTTGGCTTTAATCCAAGCGCCGAACAAATAGCAGCCATTGTTTCGCCGCTAGAACCAAGCATGATTGTTGCCGGAGCTGGCACGGGAAAAACTACAGTTATGGCCGGACGGATTGCTTGGCTGATCATGACTCAGCAAGTTGCGCCAGATCGAATTCTTGGTCTGACTTTTACGACCAAGGCAGCAAACGAATTGCTGACTCGAGTTCGAAGCTTTTTGCCAGCGGCGCTCAAGTACTTACCCGATGAATCTGCGCACGCAGATTTGGGTGAACCAGTTATATCCACTTACAACGCATTTGGCTCACGGCTTCTTAAAGAGCATGCTCTTCGCTTGGGACTTGAGCCAGATGCTCGAGTTGTCGTTGATGCCACGCGATATCAATTGGCTATGCGAGTGGTTTGCCAATCGCATTACGACTTGGGCGGCCTTGGCTACAGCCCAACTACCGCAGTTACCGAGCTTTTAAAACTTGATGAGCAGTGCTCAAACTATTTGGTAGACCCAAATCTGATAATCGAAAGTGACCACCAAAGATTAGTTGGTCTGGAACGAATTGAAAAGAAGCAAGAACTTACGCACGAAATGATCAAAACCTGCAAAAAACGAATTGAACTTGCCAAGTTGGTAATGGATTTCCGACAAGCAAAAATTGCTAATGACGTAATCGACTACGCAGATCAAATTCGCCTAGCCGCGCAGGCTGCTAAGAGTTCGCAAGCTATGCGAGGCATCTTGAAAGATCAATTTCATGTGGTCTTGTTGGATGAATATCAAGACACTTCGCTGTCACAAAAAGTTTTGCTACAGGAACTATTTGGTGACGGACATCCAGTTATGGCAGTCGGTGATCCATGCCAAGCGATTTATGGTTGGCGCGGTGCCGAGATCACCAACATGGAAAACTTTAAAGCTGACTTCCCGCGTGAATTCGCAGGAAAATGGGAGCCAGCCCAGATTTATAAGTTGACGGCTAACCGTCGCTCTGGAAAAAACATCTTGACCGCAGCAAATACCTTAAGTAACAAGTTGCGGGAAATTCATCCTGAGATCGTCGAGTTGGTTACCGCTGATGATGCAAAGCCAGCTGGTGAAATTCACACCGCTTTACTTCCAACCTTTACCGATGAAGTTGAGTGGGTAGCCGAGCAGATTGCAAAGATAAAGCCAGTTAAAAGTTGGAATGAAGTAGCCGTGTTATTGCGTGAGAAGAAGAATGCGCAGTACTACGTCAACGCACTTGAGGCCAAGGGAATACCAGTTCAGGTTGTTGACCCAGGTGCACTAGTAAATCTGCCAGAAGTTCGCGAAGTTGTTAGCTACCTCGAAGCGATTTACGATCCAACCGCAAACACAGCACTTGCCAGAATCTTGCTTAGCCCGCGCTGGCAAATTGGATCGCGTGACCTGGCAATCCTTGGACGCCATGCTTCGGAATTAGTACGCATTGATGTCACACCTGAAATGCCAATTGACGTTCAACTCGATCACATCGTTTCGGCGGTTGATAAATCCCAACGCGTCAGCCTGCTTGATGCCTTAGAACTCGTTGGTGAAGATGAGTCTCTGCCTTATTCGCCCGAAGCCAGGGTTCGGCTAGTTGAATTGGCATCCCAACTTCGCATGCTACGAAAGTTTTGCAATGAATCAGCTATTGATTTGATTTCGCGAATCATTCGGGTCACGGGAATTGGTATTGAAGCCATGGTCATCAATTCCTCGGAAGGTTCCACACACTTTGATCGACTAGCGGCCTTAATTGATTTAGCTGGAAACTTTAGAAATCTTGAAGGGGACTCAAGCGTTGGTGCGTTCTTGGAGTACTTGCGCACTGGACAAAGATTCAATTCACTTGTCGAAGCAGACGTCACGCTCAGCGACAACGCAGTAATTGTGATGTCGATTCACAAATCCAAAGGGTTGGAGTTTCCAATCGTGGTAGTTCCAGATCTCACGGTTGGTGTTTTCCCATCCACTCCTAAAGATCGACATTGGCCAAAGAATGCTTTCCGAATTCCGTCGGATGCCCTTGGCGCACCAATTAATCCGATGTTGCCAGAGTTCCCGGGCCCAAATGGACCTCGTGGCGTTGACTTTAAAGCGTTCACAGCTGCTGCAGGCGAGCTTGCCACGATTGATGAACGTCGCTTGGCCTACGTAGCAATTACCCGAGCGGAACAAAAAGTTATTGCCAGCGGATCTTGGTGGGGTCCAACGCAATCAAAACTACGCGGACCAAGTGCCTTCCTAATCGACTTACACGAAGGCGCCACTCGGCCAGAAGTTTGGACCGAAACTCCAG
>JACCDP010906303.1_pt1 | contig 19618 bp, 49 predicted proteins | sample 7445841 | NCBI WGS metagenome assembly JACCDP01 (sample SAMN15323441, study PRJNA562643) | freshwater metagenome | isolation source: river surface water | place: USA:Blue River Watershed | collected 2017-08-17
AATATCATTGTTATGGTTCTTAGCAAAATATAACTCATATAAAGGAAACAAATTTTCTTCGTAACTAATACTAATCATATTAGTGTCCTCTAATTAAATGTCGCCGAATTAATGGGCCTAATAACAGTGTAATTCATGTCAAAAAATTCCGTGCTACTATAAGAAACTGTTTCCATATCACGCTCAAAATAATATACTTTATCGGTTTTAATATCTTTAAATACAACACTAATATTATCAGTAGATTTACGCTTAACCAGATATAACTCAAAAGAATCCATATTAATATCTGGAATTGATTTATCATATTCAATCTTGAACATTACTTTTCTCCTAATAGAAACTGATTACTAATAGCTTTGAAGGAAATATCAGGATCAGTTATACACTTATACACAATACCTTCCCTTAATACATCAGGATTAATACTAGATTTTCCATCAGCATCAATCAATAATGATTCTACAGTATAATCCTGCAATGAGAAATTATCATCCAGAATTGGTACTGATTCAGGCAATCCATATTCCTTAATGAAATTCAGTCTTTCCCATGATGTTAGATACCTACCAGCATCAATATCATAAATGTCAAAGATATTATAACGATGATCAGTTAGTTTATAGATATTACCATTGATTCCGCTACCATAGAGTTCACCCTGAATAGCAATATTCTTATTACATTTCTTTAGATTTTCTTCGATATTATACTTAATAGCTGCTCCCCAGAAGCTATTATTAGTATCATATTTCAAATCTAAATTTCTTGAGCAAACTCCAAATTCACCATCAATAATATAACAAGTCATTGATGAACCATCTAATTTCTCAGATTTTTCAAACTTAATATCTTGTTGCTTCCATACTTCAAATTCTTTAGTAAGATTCTGTATTCTTTCTTGATCTGTCTTAGGTATTCTTGATGGAAAACTGCCTTTAACAGTACCCGCTAAACAGGCCGGAATCGGGGCTTCATATTTCTGAATACCTAATGGATATGATACGTCTAATCCTTCAAATAACTGACTCACAATCATATCACAAGTAGGTGATAATGGTAGAATCAAACCTTGGGAAATTTGATTTCTTAATTTTGCGGTTTTTAGTCTTTCACCTTTAATACCATTATATTCCCTTGGTTCTTTACCTTTACTTAGAAATGGTGCAAGTTCCGTTGGTATCCATGAATCGGGTTCACAATACACCACCATATCACCTTTCTGAAATTCATTTAGGCGAGTTACTACTTTCCAGCCACCGATAGTACAAATATCAAGTGAATCGGCATTAGGATGTTTAATAACATCATCAATTTTGGCTATTCTAGCCATTGCTCTTTCAATATTCATTCTTTTTTTCCTTTACTGGCAGATAATGTTGCAATATATGATATTCTTCATCAGTAATAGTAATATTACCAGTGAAATTAAGTAGGCAAAGTTTCTTAATATCTTCTATTTTATTTTCTTCTTTTCTTTTACATTGTGTGTCTACCAGAAATGTAATATAATTATCTTCATCTTTTTTAATTTCTTCTATGACTTGTTTTTCTGTCAATTCTATTTGTTTTTTCCAGAAAAGAAATCCTATTGTTTTTGTTTTATATTTTTTAATCCAGTCATCATATCGTTGCTTTCTGACTTTATCGTGTGCCTCGATATATTGAACACAAGCCATATAAACTTTTGCGGCTTTAATGCTAATCTGTGCCATTTTCTACCTTAATAATATCAATAAACCCTAGATCATTCTTTAGAATATCAATGGCTTTTTCTTCGGTATCGGCGTATACCGTAGTAATGTACACACCAGATGAATCTTTATAAGTGATTTTATATTTCATTATCTTACTTCAATTTCTGATACTTCTTTTAAAATATCATAATTTGATATAAAAACATGGAAAGGATCATATCCTACATGATCTTGATGTAGATAAATCACACAATCTGTATATGAATTGATATTGTTCCATGAGGTACGTTGGACAACCACGGTTTTACCAGTAAGTCGATGTTTAGCAATAAACCATTGACCAACAGGCATTTCTTCTTTATTAGTATAATGATGGACGATTTTTAATGTAGTCATTATGATACCTCGATTTTGTTTACTTCACCAAGAATTTCAAATTCTTTTCTAACTATATTATAAGATATCCACGTAAGATTTCCTTCATTTAAAAAAATAACTCTATCAGCATCGAATATATCAAGACGTTGAGCGATTCTAATGCTATCAGTTAATAAACTTTTAATAAAATACCATTTACCTTCAATCATTACTTGCTTTTGTTTAATACCTTTAATTACTATTTCCATTATCGTATTACCCATCCCATTTCTACACAAAGTTCATATGCCTGTTTTCTGGTATAACAATAAGCCAATGGAAAATCTGGTAGAATGTTTCGTGGTTCGATCATATACATATTATCCATTGGTACAATATTAACAACCAGAAAAGGATGATTGGCAATTTCCATAGCCAGATTATATGCTTCTGGACAGGTTTCTTTATACTCAATTGCCCAATAGGTGTTTGCGTATGTCATAATTTTTTATTAATTGTAGTTCGTGGTTTTGAATAACCAGTTTAACGAATTCTTCTAGTTCGGATTTACTGAATGTAGTAAAATCACCAGAAGAATCTTTATCACTGGTACTTTTGGCTAATGATACCAGAAAGTTAATGTCAGTATTATTCATCAATAATCTCAAATTTAAATACCGATGTTTCAAGTACCTTTTTGGGTAAAATAACTACTTCATTATAAGGCATTTCTAATTTAACATAAGTAGAATCTTCGAGATTACATGAAAAAGCATGTATTGACTCGTCGGCTGATTCTTTTGATTCAATAGGTTTAAGCGCCCCGACAAACTGTCCTAGTTCTTGAGTATATATAGTTGTTCGTATTTTCATGCTACTGTCACCATTTCATCAGATTCAAATTTCCATAGAGTTTCTGGATTATCAATATCATCATCAGGTTCAATGGCATAATCTTCATTTAGTTTAATCCATTCTACACCTGACCACGACTTAAACTTAGTACCAAACTCTAGCCGATTAAATTCAATAGTAATTTCAGACATTATTAAACCTCGATTGTGATAGTACCAGTGAAAGAAACAAATTCATCATGGTCCGACCAGATTGTAGTATCTTGATACGTGGCCCCAAGATTACTAGCCAATGTAATACCATATTTCAAATAATCATCTTCGTCATAAACGAATTTAACGATAAGAGGATCAGGACGATTCAAATCATTTTCATGAATCATAATTTTAGAATATGGCCTATCATATTCTGGACTTACAACGGTTTTATTGATCACAGTAGTTTTCATGATATTATTTCTATAAAGTTGGTCCCGCGTCAGAGAATCGAACTCCGTTTCCCGCCTTATGAGGGCGGCACATCAAACCAAAATGTTTACGCGGGAGTTATTCTAATTAAAACGTAAATTTATAACCTTGGCTATGCAATTCAAATACATTTTCCAAATCAACAGTTCTGTATCCCCTTGCATTAACATCGAATACAATTACATGATTAGGATTGCTATTTCTACTAACTCCACCATGTAGATATTTCTTTACACCAGTTCTAGCAGTCATTACCCTTTCATCACCATTCTTTTTAATAAACTTAACAGTGAAGAATTTACCATTAAGAGAATCAATATGATCTTTAATATTTTGAATGCTCATACTACTACCTTTTCGTTTAAACCAAAAGAATCAACTTCGCCAATACTACCAGATTCAATACATTCAGCCTCATTAGGATTAATTTTCTTAAACATCATACCAGAAAAAGGATCAAAGAATTCTTCATTAACTTCAAGTATACCAAAATCAATTTCCATTGTCAAGTTCCTCATCATCATAATCCTCAGAATTCAATTCAGCAATATGTTGAGCCATACTATCAGCGGCATAGGATGCTGATATTTCATCTTCATAGATATAAGAATCTACTTCGGATGCCATTTTATTACCCATTGTCCAACCAGCAAGAAATCCTTTATTACGTGGTAGTCGCATAACAATACCACGAATCTTATCATCACAATAACTATTTGTAAACCATCCAGTATGATCAATATTACTATTTACTTCATCAGCATATTGCCATCTTAAACCGGGCATGAAATCAGAATCAAGATAAAAGAACGCACCTTTGTTTTGATTCGGTTTAGGCGCATGATAATAGCCACCAGTAACTTTACTAGGTTTTTTCATATCCCATACAAACTTAGGAAATTGAAATCCAGCAAAAGTAAACTCAGGATTCGGTTTGCTTAACATTTTATTGTTCCGTTTCTCTTAATGTGGGTTCATTATAGAACAATCGTTCAGGCTTGTCAACATCTTTTTTTCGTTTGTTTGTCATCTAATAAGGTGTGATCATATCAACAAAATTTTTTATTGTCAAGTGAAAAAAAGACTTGACAAGAGAGCATTTTTTTGAGAACATAAGTATGTAGCCCTTTGATGATAGTAATAAATTATTAATGATTATTAACAATGACTAATAATACTTCTATGAGAACATTACAAATACGTGATAAAGTTGATCAACTACTTAATGAAGCTGATAGTTTATTCAATATTACATTACCTTTTGTTGATGTAAGATTTGATTTAAGAGGTAAAACTGCTGGTCAAGCATTAGTAAAGAATGGTCAATATAGTGTTAGATTCAATATTGATATGATTAATGATGATAGATTCGATCATATATATAATGATGTTGTAGCCCATGAAATCTGCCATATTGTTGGATTTTATACTGGTAAATTTAGAAATCATGATAATGGTTGGAAACGGGCTTGTATAGCATTAGGTGGTACTGGTGAACGCTGCCATAGTCTCGAAGTAACTTATGCTAGAACTGTTAAACAATATCTATATGAAACTACTTGTGGTAGTAAAGTAAAGGTATCTGCTATTAGACATAATAAGATTCAGAAAGGTAAATCTTATTCATTAAAGTCAACTGGTGGTAAACTTATTCCTGATAGTTATCAATTGGTGAAATCATGAAATACAAACGTATTTTACCAAAACAGAAACCAAATATACCAGAAATAAACAATTGTTCATGTGGAAATATAGCAGAACTACAATATATTTGGGATTATTTAGATAGTTATATGAATGTATATCAAGTATGTTGTAATAATTGTAACAATACTGGTCCTGCTTGTAGTAATGCTCATCGTGCAATATCACGATGGAATAAAAAGAATCCTATTATGGTGAAATCATGATTATAAAAGGTACAGTATCAGAATTAATAACTATAATTGATTGGGATGAATTACATGAGATAATTCATGTCGATTATTATAATTATAGTGTAATACCATCTGATGAAGTATTCACTATAGAAAAAGATGAAAATGGCTGGCAAACTCTAGGGAGTACATATTGATGTCTGAATTAAACCAAATACAATACGAAAAAGATGTAATAGATTTTTTAATTTTTAGTAGTGATAAGGTCGTTGCTACTGGATGGTATGTAACAAATAAATTAAGAAAAGATATTTTACTTAATCGCCAAAATAAAGTTATCAGAAATGGTAGAGTAACAGAAATTCAATGGGAAAATATGGGGTCCGGTGTATATAGAGTTCATTTGTAATTAAAGGTATATAAATGCAAGTAATTGAATATATAAAGAATAATGGATTAGAATCACTTAATACTGATTTTGGCATTGATATTAAGGAATATGATGATCTTATAGTATTAAACTATAATCAAATCAATAGTCCTAAGACACATCCTGTTGTTATGGAATGTCGGGCATTAATACTTGATAAACAATATAATGTAGTTTCTCGATCATTTGATAGATTCTTTAATCTAGGTGAAGTTAATACTAAACTTGATCTGGATAACTCAGTAGTATATGAAAAGGCTGATGGTAGTCTTATCAATATCTATTTTAATCCTTATGATTATAGGTGGGAAATATCTACTCGAAAATCAGCATATGCTGAAGTACCGCATACTACAGGAGGAACCTTTAGAGAAAAGGTATTAGAAGCATTAGGATTAACCGAAGAAGAATTTCAGTTTTGTTGTAATATTATTCTAGGTGAAGGTATTACATATATCTTTGAGTTTATTGGTTATATTAATCGTCATGTTACTCAGTATTCCAAGAATGAATTAGTATTTCTAGCAGCACGATCAATTACTGGCGAATACCAAACAAATTCATGGTATGAATTGCTTGATGAAACTTTTGTTAATATCAGATTACCAAAAGTATTTAAATTCTCTAATGAAACTGATCTAAAGGAATCTATTAATAAGTTACCAGTATTAGAAGAAGGATATGTAGTATTGAATATTATTACTGGTGAACGGATTAAGGTAAAGAATCCTTCTTTTCTGGCAGTATTTAATCTTCGTTGTAATGGTGTTCCGTCGGTATCCAGAATGATTAAACTGGTAACAGAAAATGATTATGAAGAATATCTGGTATACTTTCCAGAAGATTTTGCATTATTCAAACCATTCATTGATACCTATGAGAAACTGATACATGAAATGAATCATGTATGGGAATCGGTTAAGGATATTGAGGGACAAAAGGATTTTGCCTTGACCATTAAGGATTATTTGTTTAAGGATTTATTGTTTGGTTGCCGTAAGTATAACATGCTACCAGAAGAAGCATTTTCCGGTGCTACTGATAGTTATAAAGAAAAATTAATAATTAGTTATAAAAATTTGCTTGACAATGTTGAATGAGTGTGTTAAGATTTGCGCTCAATCAATGGAGTATGTTATGAAATACGCAAATACACCTTGGGCAATTGAAAATAATAATACTATTAAAATTGCCCTAGAAGTTTTAAATATATGGTATAAAGATTGGGATTTATGTAAAAAATAATAAATTTCTATATAACAGAAGATGTGCTTTGCGTTGTAAAGTAATTGGTATTGTTAAACATGACAGAATATTAAATGGAGTTTTTCATAAATGAAACTACCAAGCCAAAAACAAATAGAAGCCGGTAATAAAGGGAAGAACCAGTTATTCATACTGATCATTCTCATAAAACACAAGAATCCCGATTGATTCTTAATGGTAAATGTTATTTCACTATTCATAACGAAACCATTGAATGTAATCCCGGTGACTATATCACTATCAACCCTGAAATAGTTCATTCTTTTGCTTATTATGGTGGCGAACCATTGCGAGTCCTACGATTTTCACAGGAACGGTAAAAAAAGATGTTGACAAGTCCTGTAGACATGGTAAAATAGCCTCACTTTCAACGAACGGAGGATAACATCATGAAACTTTCCCAAGAAATTCGTGATGAAATGATCGAAAAAATGGCACAAAAATTAACAGATGATGTTGATTTGGATAGTCTAATGGATTTTTTCTATCAGGCTCAATGTGAATATTTTAACGATTTAGATGACGATGAACTATCGCAACAATATGAAGATTTAGAAATAGAAGAATAAAAGATGTTGACAAGGGCAACGGAATGCCCTATCATACACGCACTTTCAACAGCAATAGCGCGAAACTTCATGAAAAAGCCAAACGGTTATGTGATTTATAAAGGTCCGTCACTTCTTGATGGTCAACTTATTGTAGCCATTGCTATTACTAAAAAAAGTAAGAATAGCAAAACCGGTAATATGATTCAAACCTATATTCTGGTGGATAATGGTAAATCACCATTACACAACGTCTATATGTTGAATGATATTAGTATTTGTGGTAAATGTCCACATCGTCGTGGTACTGGTGGGTCGTGCTATGTAAATATTGGACAAGGTGTTACCCAAGTATGGAAATCCTATATGAATGGTAATTATCCTTATAATCCTATTCAAGCAAAAAAGGATTCTGAGAATAGGGTAGTACGAATGGGTACTTATGGTGATCCAGCCGCTATTCCTCGCCATGTATGGGATAATCTTCTTGAATTGTCAAGCGGTCATACTGGATATACTCATCAGCACGTAGACAATAAATCTAATCATATTATGGATTTGGTTATGGCATCCGCTGATTCTGAATATGATAGAGTAATTGCTAAGAAAAAAGGTTATCGTACCTTTAGAATTAGAACCGCTGATGAACCTATTATGGCTGGTGAATTCGTTTGTCCTGCTAGTGAAGAAGCCGGTAAACGTAAAACCTGTATGGAATGTAAAGCATGTGATGGTGGTATTAATACCAGAAAAGGTGATCCTGTTATTATTACTCATGGTACATTGAAGAATAAACATAACAATCATAATGGTTTAGTTCAACTCGATATGGGCGCATTTGATTTTCTAAAGAAACCCTTTGTAGCATTTAAGAATATCGTAACTTTCGCTTGAGGATATTATGGAAGCATTGATTATTGTATTGATAGCGATATATTTCAGAATGGAATATAATCATTTTGTATCTGATGATTCTGACTGTAATCAGGGGAGAAAGCGATAATGAGTATCGAACGCATACAGAAAATCTTTAATGCTACTGGATTAACTGTTAAAGTAAACCCATTGGATGCTGATTGTTTTGATGGTGAAATTACAGAAGGTTATGTTATTGATGGAGTATACTTAACTAAAGAGAATCGTCCTGTTACTACTATTGCTGGTGATAAATATGTAGATTTTTGGGTAGTAGGACATGATATATACATTCCCGGTGGTCATTGGGAACCAGATGATTATGATTATACTGAAGTAGGTGATTTTCAATCATTATATGATGCAGTATCGGAAGTTTGTCGATTGCTTATTAAATGGAAACTTGATAATTATGGTGAGTGTGAAGCATTAGAAAGCATGATGAACGAACCTAAACCGGAATGGTAAGCCTGTAACGCTCTCTAAGCCTCATGGTGACACAATGTCTCATGAGGCTTAGTCTTGTCTAGCCTGTAGAAAATCGAGCCTCAAATCGCCCTAGAATTTTTTCTGCTATTTTTAAATTTAGGGGTTGACAAGTTCTATCAGCATGATAAAATAGCCACACTTTCAAGAGGAACTGACAATGACCAAGCAAATCATAGAAGTACGTCAATATACAAGTATCAATGATCCTGTTCCGTATATTGTGTATACTGTTCGTGATGATGACAAATATGTACTTTGTAACAATGGAAGTGTGTTTTTTACAGATAAACAATACTGTGAAGATATGCTTCGTGATGGCGAAAGACTAGAAGTTCCACATTCTATTTCTAAAGAATTAGAAGTATTTGAAATTGACGGTATACTAGGTGTATATGATGATAATATGAATTGTCTGAATTCTTTTAGTAATTTGGATGAATTAGTAGAAGCGTATAAAGAAGATGAAGATAAATTTGTCAACTTTATATTTCCAAAAGAAGAATGTAGCAATGATGATTATGATGGTCCTGATGATGATTATGATACCGGACCAAGTTATTATGATCCTAGATATGATGGTCCGTTCCATTACATTCCTCCCGGTAATCATTAATTTTATAAATAGGTAAATATCATGGGTACTCGCTCTCTTACTAAGTTTTATGATACTTGTAGTTCCACCAGAACTCCTATTGTAACGGTATATCGACATATGGATGGTTATCCATCAGGACACGGACTAGAATTGGCTAAGTTTCTTAAAAGTAAAAGAATAGTCAATGGTTTAGGTAATGATGATAATGTTGCTAATGGTACTGGGTGTTTAGCCGCGCAATTCATTAAAGAATTCAAAGATGGTCCCGGTGGTATCTATATCATGCTTCCCGGCGATCATGGACAAGAATATGAATATAGGGTATTTGTGGATGAATCAGATTTCAGTGTAGGTTGCGTAACAGTAAAGGTATATAGTTGTTATAATAAAAATAAACTATTGTTTTCTGGTAGTGTAGTAGAGTTTGAAACTTTCTGTAATCAAAAGGATAACTAAGATGAATAATCCAGTAGCAAAGTATGCTTATCGGTTCAATAAAGCCGGTGTAATTAAACCAAAAAAGGTATATGTAAGAAAACCTAAACATAAGAATAGCGAGAACTAAAATGTGGTTTATTAATTATTATAAATGCACTTGTGGCTATCAATGGCAAGATGAATGGGATTGTACTTGTAATGATAGATGTCCAGAATGTAATAAAGAAATAGAACCCTACGAATCTGAAGAAATTGAGGAATAATATCATGAACAAAATTAATTCTATTCGTGCCTCTATTGTATTTGAATACAATCCTGATGATTATATCTATTTTTGTGAGGAAAGGGGTGAAACTCCAACACAAAAGGGATTTATGGAGTTTATTAAAGAAAGATATTCGTAATGATATTGGCGAAGAAGCATATATTGAAGAAATTAGTGAATTGAAAAGTTATATTGTACTGTTTAGAGTTGATATGGTATACAATGATTCTGATCCTTCGCAAATATTTAGGTGTAAAGCTGATGATTGTGAACATGCTGAAGAACAATGCTTGAATGCTTATCCTGATGCTAATATTATTAGTGTATATCAAGAAGATTGACACAAATAGGAATAACCGTGTTCATTAAAAAACAAATTTCACTACAAAATACTGAATTTGATTACTCTTTTGATATAATATATAACGAAGAAGATGGTGCATATATTTTATATAAAGAAGATGATGATGTTAAAGTAGAAATTTCTCTAGGAACAAAAGAAGAAGCTATAGAAGTAGCAAAAGCAATACTAGAACTATTGACAAAATAATAAATTTAGTGTAAACTAGCATTTTTCTCAACTGGTAAATTTAATATTATGTTTAACTATAATACTCTTTCTCATTCTCGCCGCGTATTCATTGATAATGCTGTTAAGGTATTTCCTGAATTGATGACTACCAAGCAAATTAGTAGAAGTGAAGTACAAGCGGTTTGTATGAAAACCGGAGTCATAATATTTTATCCTTTTTAATGTGTCTGTTGTAATATGATTCTAATGGTTGTAGATTAGTATAATGATTTAATCTTATAATATCTTCTTCTGTTTCGGCTATACACAATGGTATTATATGATCAATCTCCCAATATGTTCCATGATTTTCTAATGTCATATGCTCGTCAAACTGCGAAACAAGGTGATTAATAAAAGTATCATAATCACATCCTAATATTTCTCGTGTGTTAGATTCTTTTTGTAATCCTTTTTTCTTAAACGCTTGTAAAATACTTCTTCTAATATTCTTTTTCAATTTATAAATTGGGTCGGTTTTTCTTTTGTTTCTTTCATATTGTCTGGTTTTTTCTAAATTTTCTTGTCGATATTCTTTATCACATTTTTTACATTGAGAGTGTAATCCATCAGATGCTCTATTATTACGACAAAACCCATCTGCCGGTATATCTTTAAGACATTTAGTACATTTTTTAAATTCTATTTGAACTTTATCTCTACGCGAGGCAAGAAGTTTACTTTCTTTACAACATTCTCTGCACCAATGATTTAATTTACTTTTGCTTCTTGAATTTAATCCAAACGAAGATATTGATTTCTCGTTTTTACATCTAGTACAAATTTTTGTATAAATAGTCATGCTGACATACCCCTTTATGTTAGAGTCCTTAGATACTTGCAATATCGTGAAGGACATTTTTGTTGACAAGTGTGTAATTTTCGTGTACACTTCTTCCTGTATTTATATCTTTCATTCTTAGTGAGATTATTATGATGTTCAATTACAATACTTTGAGCCATTCACGTAAACATTTTGTAGATACTGCTATTAAAGTATTTCCTGAATTAATGACTACCAAACAAATTACTAGAAGTGAAATTCAAGCGGTTTGCGCTAAAACAGGTATAAATCCAGCACAATGGCTCTGTGTATCTGCTAATTCTGTTAGTCGTGGTGTATTTCATTTTCCAGTACCTACCGAATCTTCTAATCATACCAATGAAGATATTGTAGTAATGGAGGAAACAGACGAAGAAATTCTTACCAGAATTAATGCTAGATTTAATGCTATTGATTCGTGTGTTCGTTCTGTTGCGGCTGGTGATATTAAATCATTGATTCTTGCTGGTGCGCCGGGATTGGGTAAGTCTCATGAAGTTAATAAAACTTTACAGGAACTTGATGATAACGCTACTTGTGATTTTGTATTCGTATCAGGTAAGACTACTGCAACGGGATTGTTTAAATTGCTATATGATAATCGGTTTCCCGGTACTGTATTGGTAATTGATGATATGGATTCAGTATTCAGTAGCGAAGATTCATTGAACATTCTTAAAAAAGCATTGGATTTGAAACCCGTTCGTAAAATTTCATGGCTTAGTGAAGCTAAACTATTATCTGAAGAAGATGGGGCAGAAATACCTAAACATTTTGATTATGAAGGTTCTGTTATCTTCATTACCAATAAGGATATTGATAATCTTATGGTAAAAGATACCAAACTATCACCACATCTTGAGGCATTGGTATCGCGTTCATTGTATATCAATATCGGCGTAAAGACTACTAGAGAAATTCTTATCAGAATCAAACAAGTATTGGGATTCGGAATGTTGCGTGATAAAGGATTTAGCGAAACTGAAGAAGATGAAATCTATAACTTTGTATGTGATAATGCCGATTATCTTAGGGAATTGTCATTGCGTATGGTAGAAAAACTTTCGATTCTTTATCGTGCTAATCCTACCGATTGGCATGATATGGCCCGAATCACTTGTTTTAAGAAGTAAGCCGCCTGTAAGCCTCTCTAAGGCACGTTCCCTGTTATCCTGATGCAATGGTAGCAGGGAACATCAATTGAGTCTCAAATCGCCTTAGAATCAGTCGAAAAAAGATGTTGACAAGTCCTATCAGGATGGTAAAATAGCCTCACTTTCAATGGAAACAACGAACATGGATAATAAATTTACTATTATTACAATGGATCAAGCGTATGCGTTTTTCGCAATTCTAGGCGAAGATTCGGTTCAGTATAGGTATAAAGGAAATTTAAGTTGGTATTATGTTAAATCATGGGAACAATTAGAATTGATGAAACGGGTACATGGAAACCAAAAAACAGAGTTTAGAACTTTAACCAAAAATATATTTTGGTAATCATGAACGATAAAACTTGGAACATTATACAATTATCAAAAATTTCTGAAACTCTTAATAATGTGATTGGTGACTGTGAACCTAATACAATAGAATACCAGAAACTAAAAAATAGTTACGAAACAATAAACGAAGTTATTTATTCTTTTTATATAGATTCTCAACAATTAAAGGTAAAATTATGAAAAAACTACTTATTATTGTATCTGGTGGTGTTGCTGATTATGTAACAGACGATAATGATATAGAAGTAACAATTTTCGATGAAGATATGCTAAAATCTGGTGATATTGATGCTGATGAATATAAAACCGCGCTTTCTGGATTTGAACATCTGACTCCTGATTGGATTACTAAACTTATCAACTCTTAATTATAGGTGAAATCATGAATACTCTGACCGGAACCCCAAAAGAACTTGAAAAAGCAACTGGTATCAATCAAGCGGTACTTTCTATTCTTCTTAGAATGGCTGAAAAGAATGGTCAAGCTAAGATTGTTAAAACTGTAAAAGTGGAAGGTGCAAGGGGCAAACCCGCTAATGTATGGGAAGTTAATTCTGAATTTACGGTGAAATTGGTATGATATACTCTATTGATATTATCAACAAATTGGCCGATAAGGTATCGGGAATTGCTGATAAAAATGGATACGGAACTTCTTACAGTTATCAATATGGATATTTCCAATCGGCAATTGCTAATATGCTTAATAATATACTAACCCCTGAACAATTGCAACAACTTGAAGAAGAAGTCAACAAAAAATAATTGTTGACAAGGGCAACGGATTGCCCTACAATGACCCCACATTCAACAGAGACAGAGAAAAATCATGGACATTACTGAACTTCTTAACAAAAAAGGTCAATTCGTTAGTTTCACTACTGAACGTCAATTGAAAGTTAAAAAGAATCAGCCACCAATTACCAAAATTAGTAGTTTCATTGCTCGAATTGGCGTTGACTATGATCATATGCAATCGGTTAAACTCAAAAGAGAAAATGGCGAACTTCCCGAAGAAAATCAAGGTTTATCGTGGGGAAGTTGGGTAAAGTTTCCTTATCTGATTGCACATAAGAATGAATTTTATCTTCGCTGTTCCACTACTAAGAATAGTAATCAAAAGGGTAAGGTAAAGTATATTCGGAATGGTGTAGAAATTAGTAGAGAAGAAGCAAAAGCCGCTAGTCTTGCATCTGAATTCTATGATAAGGATGATCAAGACGTATTTAATATCAAAGTCTCTAGTATTGTGGAAGCAAAATGAAACTATCAATATTTGAAACCAAGGTTCATTATAAACTCGATACTGCCGAAGCTATTGTCAGTATGCTTCAAAAATCTGATCCAGAATGGCAATATGTAGTACGAAAAGATGATGATAATATTAATGCTTGCGTAGAAGTATTGGATACTGAAGGCTATCATTTGGGGTATATGTAATGTTTTATACATTCGATCAAAATAATTCTGGTGGATATTATCATGGCGTATATGGTTGGGGTATGGATTATACTGATATAACATAGGATTTAATAATGGCAGGAATAGAAAAGATTTGTGAGTATTCTGGAGAGTATCCTGGGTATCATATGTATAGATATAAACGTGATAGTATACAAATATTACCTAAGTATCGAAAGTTATTTAGAGACAAGCAAGCGACACTAATATTTTTTAAATCTGATGATATATGCTATTACAGAGTAAATGGATTAGTATATTCTTTTGATCCAAATGATGATAGGTATAAGTTTTTTGATGGAACTTGGTATATTTGGAACCCCGATAGAAAAAATCCAGAGATAGAAATTGCACATAAAATAACAGTTTTTAAAGAGCACACATATGCGTTAATAGTTCCAGAATTGCCGGGGGAAGTAGATGGAATCTATATGAATTGGTCATATAATAAAGGAACTGTTATTAGGAAACTGAAACGTATAATAGGCAAGACTCTCAAAATTGAAAAGTCTGATTTAACTTATAGAGAATACAAAGATAGTATAATGATGACATATAAATAGTAAATAGTTATTTACTGGAGAGTCATCATGTTATCATTTTCGGAATACAATATAGATAAAACCTTATTGGAGTTACCAATGGAATTACAAGAAAGTTTTATTGCTAGTGTTATTAGGCCCATTAATTCGGCGACATTTAATTAGAGGACACTAATATGATTAGTATTAGTTACGAAGAAAATTTGTTTCCTTTATATGAGTTATATTTTGCTAAGAACCATAACAATGATATTATTATGGTAATGCGTTGTGCTGATGAAGTATATTATTTTCATGATGTTAATGATATTGCTACTTCTGGTATAGAGTCTTTCGCAAGAGAATACACTTTGTTATCACCGGTAAAGTCACTGAAAGCCGCGTAGTCCCCCGTTCTCAACAATCCCTATGCTACCCTACCGCTCCAAACAAATCGTGTCTCTGAAGCCCTTACACAAAGAACAGTAAATGAGAATCATTCTCAACTATTAGATAAAAAAATAGGTAACTGGCGCAATGCCAGTTACCGTTAAATCTATATCAAACAACTTTACATCTAGTTAAAACGGTTTGATTTTTACCATCCCGAACATTTAATGCTTTAATACGCCCCATAATACTAATTTCCGAACCTTCTTTTAGAACATCATTAGAACTAATCCAAACGATATTATTACCACTATTTTTCTGACTCATAATATTAATATAAGAATACCCATAATTACCAGCAACGGGTATTATCTTATGAACTAATACATCAACCAAAACCTTATCACCAACTGCCCCAATAAATTCATTATCAAACCGTTTCGCTTCTTTTTTCTCAATACTCTCTCTATTCTTAGCCCCAATAACCGATACTAAATATCCCAAATACTTCATAGGAATAGCTTCAGCATTCAATACAATACGCATATTATGTGAGTATTCACCATCTAAACCCGCAAAATGATCAATACCCCAATGAATTAAATCATTAACTTCACTTTCCAATGAATCAGCACGAAGTCTAATATTCCTAATCCATTCTTTATATTCAACTTCATTATCCAGCTTATAACTATTAGGATATAATACTTCTTTTACTAAATCAGAAGTAGATTCCATATCCTTTTCAATAGCAACCTTTTTACTAACATAAAATCCTTTATTCTCAACAATAGCCATTCCAATAGCTAATGCTTCCAATACTCCAATATAAGGCACACCACCGCCTGAACTAAATTCACTTTCAATATTATAAAATGAACCATACCAATTCAATTTAGCAGTCGGATCAATACCGAAAAATTCCTGTAAACAACTGCTACCGACTTGTTTATAACCATCAGTATCCTTAAATACATAAGTATTTTTACGATAACGATTAATACCGCAATGATCACAATTACAACCGGCAGATTGATATTTATCAGGAATATTATATCCCGGAACAACATTAATAATGGGTTTGTCGCCCATACTATGATCTAATGTAGCAACATGAATATAAGAACCATATTTAATTTCATCCGCAACAATAGTAACATCTAATTGGGGATGAAACTCATAATAAGGTTTGCCATTCCGCAAGCCCTTATATACCTTTTTAATCCATTCCTTTTGTTCGGTAATAACAGGAACCGATATTCCTAATTTAATAGCTTTACGCCCTAACTTTTCGATTCTACCTTTTAATTCATCAAAATTAACAGGATCAATAGTAATCGTGCGTTCCATAATATTCACCAAAAAAGAAAGATTATATCACAAATGAATATATTATGTCAATATATTCTTAATATACCCTTATAAAAGATATATTAAGAATAAAAGGCCATCCTTGGCCTATTATCCTTATTTGTGTATTGCCTGATAAATCATATACACAATTAAACTATAAACAATCCCGAATAATATGTTAATAAACAAATTACCGTTATTCTCAACCCATTCCATACAATGATCAAAGGTTTTCATGACAAATCCCAACATCTATGATTCAATACTCCAGACATTTTAGTAATTTTATAATTACCAAATGCCGCCCCTACCTTTTCGGCAGTAGCCAAATAACGATAAATACCAATTATCTGACCATCTGCAACTAACCGATAAGCTGTTAAATCTCTTTTCATGATATTATACCCACATAACCTTTTCTGGTTTTCTAATCTTAGGTTTATTTGAAACGATAATATGATTACATATTACCATACCCAATATACATAACCCATAACCAATCATAACTTATCCCCGACTATAATGAATAGGGCGCTCATACCGACCATCATTCTCACGATAGATACTAATATGTCTACCCCATTTAGTACCATCATCCCAGTTATAACGGAAATTCTCACCATAACCTATAGCACCGAATGACATATCCCATGAATTTAATAATCCTTCAGATTCTAATGCTTCATTCAAGGTATTAAACCAATTAGGTTTCATTACAATATCCTCAATAGGGTTTCATGCTACTATGCAATCATCAGTATACCAGATACAGGTACTTCATATCCAAATACAGATTCCATTAATTTTACGGTTTTCATGATATATTATCTCATTTAAATCAGGCCAATTCAGCCCACAATACCCACTAATAATAATGGGTATTAAGAACAAACTAACCTATAATATACTGCACAGTGTTTAGCCTATCCCGGACATAATACCGGTTTTCCTACTGAGCGATTACAGTATATCAATAACCATATTGTTAAAGAGCGGGTTGCAATCCCGTATCTGATAATAGTATCAGATACCCCTTGTATACCCATTGATACTAGCTAGAGCATCAACCTATCATACATGACAGGCATACAGTCTACCATCTTCAATGTTGAATGATAGTAAACAATCTATTCACCCATAGGAAACAATCCAGCACAACAGTCTGACAGCGTAGCATCTAACAACGATCAAAACAGCCGTGAATGCCCTTGTAAACCGATATGCGCCACGTTTGACCCTTACAAGCCATTACCCTATATGGTTCACATAATCGAACCACGTTTGACCCTGTACGCTTTTCAAACTCGACAAACATCAGGAAAATGAAAACGAATCGCAATTACATGGGACTCCTAAACGAAAATCACTCTCATCGCCGGAGCCGGGGGGAGCGCGACGCATTCACTTGTTATTCTTATATTTGGAACGCTCGTTCCTCGCTAAAATTTTTTTGCCGGGTGCTGTTGTTTTCTAGGAATTTTTACTGTGTTTTAAAATTTTTTCCGGGGTGCAGCAAATTTGTAGAATTTTTTTCTGGTGGTGTATTGCATCCTGAGAAATTTGTGGTATACTGTTCCCCATGTTGAATATTTCCTTACGGAGAACTCATGTATAGATATTGGATTAATCAGCCATCAACATTACAGCCATTACATAAATTGCATGGTACTAATGTATTGGGTATTCTTGAGCGTGATGGTATTATGCGTATATATTTTACAGCGAGGAACGAGCGTTCTGGAGATATTATTAATCAGGTATGTCCTGTGAATTGTTTATCTAGGGGATGGGTATGAATATTGATGAATCTTTTAGAAAAGAGTTAGAAGAATTATTGATTAGGTACGAAGTTGTTGTGACTGTAGATAGTTTTACTAATTATATAAATTTTCATTCTATTGATGGTATTAATTTTGATGTTGAACGAATTGATTATTGGAATGGTATAAATGAAAAAGTCTAAATTACTTGAGTTGATAAATTCTATTGAGGGTGATCCTGATATTTTGTTATGGAATGGATATGTTGAGGATTGGAGCGAGGAACGAGCGTTCCTGGATATATCTGGATTAGTGAAGGCTGATTTGGTGAAAAATTCCTTTTAAGATTGAGAAGAGGCGTGATCTTGGGAATTGGGATTATGAGTTAAGTGAGGCTGATATAAAGGATTGTAGAAAGTGGCATAGAAAGATTCCTTGGGAATTTAATGAATGGGTTACACAGGAAGATATTGACAAGGGGTATTATAATGTGAAACCTGTTGTTTTAATATCTGCTAAGAGTCGTGGTATTGACTCATGGGATCGTATTGGTAATATTAGATATTGAGGGTTATTATGAAATATGAAATTACTGACATTAAGCATCCTGAATTTAATTGTTTTAGGATTCGAGCGTTAAAAGATTTTGGTGATATTAAGATGGGGGATTTAGGGGGATATGTAGAAAAGGAGAGTAATTTATCACAATATGATAATGCTTGGGTATATGATAATGCTCAGGTATATGGTAATTCTCAGGTATATGGTGATGCTCGGGTAACTGGTAATGCTCAGGTAACTGGTAATGCTCTGGTAACTGGTAATGCTCTGGTAACTGGTGATGCTCGGGTAACTGGTAATGCTCAGGTAACTGGTAATGCTCAGGTAACTGGTAATGCTCTGGTATATGGTGATGCTCGGGTAACTGGTAATGCTCAGGTAACTGGTAATGCTCTGGTAACTGGTAATGCTCTGGTATATGGTGATGCTCGGGTAACTGGTAATGCTCAGGTAACTGGTAATGCTCTGGTAAC
>JACCDP011212591.1_pt1 | contig 19618 bp, 19 predicted proteins | sample 7445841 | NCBI WGS metagenome assembly JACCDP01 (sample SAMN15323441, study PRJNA562643) | freshwater metagenome | isolation source: river surface water | place: USA:Blue River Watershed | collected 2017-08-17
CAATTTGTGTGGGGTATTCCTACTTATGAAATCAACATCAATACCAACCTAGTTCAAAACCCAGGATGGTAATTGTTTCATACATTACATAAAAAATGGCGCTCGATTTCGAGCGCCATTTTTTTTAGTTCCTAATGCTATTTTATTTTAAAACAGCAGCTAATGTTTTTTCCAGGTCTTCACCGCGTAAACTGCTCGCGATAATTTTACCAGAAGGATCTACTAGCACATTAAATGGAATGCCATCAAAACCATATAAAGGCACCATGCTTGATTCCCATTGTTTTAAATCACTCACTTGTTTCCAGTTTAATCCATCGTTTTTAATGGCCTTTATCCAAGCTTCTTTATCATTATCTAATGACACGCCTAAAATGGTAAAGTTTTTATCTTTAAACTTGTTATAAGCAGCTACCACATTTGGATTTTCTTGTCTGCATGGACCACACCAACTAGCCCAAAAATCCACAAGTACATATTGACCTTTTAAAGAAGACAATGAAAAAGGCTTGCCATCCGTTCCAGGTAAGTTTATTTCAGGAGCTTGTTTGTTTAATAGTGCATAAGTATTACTAGCGCTTGGTGCAGCTTGTTGAACGGCCATAAGCGCCTTAATTTTAGCAATACCGGTATGTTCTTTAAACTTAACAGCTGTCTTTTCTACTAGCTGCTTAACGGCTTCTTCCGGCATTGTTCTAGTAGCCATTCCAATGGCATAATAGATGGCAGCAGGACTCTTTGAGTTATTGATAAATTCGTTAACGATATTATTGATGGACAAAAGTTCTTTGTCTCTGTTCTTGATTAAAACTTGTACCAAGCTATCATTACCAGATTGTTGTTGGGCACTTTCTAATGCATTAAAAACCACCATTAGTGAAGAATCAGCAGTACTATATGTTGCAAATAAAGTTTGAAGGCTTTTACTGGCATCAGACGATTCGATGGCATAGTTGCGGGGTTGATTGACATCGATATTAACGCGGATATTCTTTTCATCATTAATCAGTAACACCTCAGGACCTCTCTCCAAACTTAGCCTGTATAATCCTTCTTCTAATGCAGTGGCACTTAACTCAAATTTTCCATTTGCTTGAAGTGTTGCCGAGTCCAGTATTAAGGGCTCTGATCCAGCAAATGGCAGTTCTTGTAAGTAAATTTTTTGACTACCTCCATTACTAACTTTACCGCTAATTGTAAAGCCGCCGTATTTTTTTTCGGTACAGCCAAATAAAATAGTTACTGCAATTAGAGATATACTAATTGTTTTTTTCATGATTGATGTATTGGTTGAATAATTATTTATTTAGTTTTTTCATTAGCATATCGCTGACTTTGTTTGGATCTGCTTGCCCTTGGCTTATTTTTTTTACAGCACCAATAAATAAACCGATGAGTCCCTTTTTTCCTTTTTGATACTCAATTACTTTGTCAGGCATACTAGCGATAGCAGCGTCTATCCATTTTTCTAGGGTGTCTGCATCATGCACTTGTAACACATTTAGTTCAGTAGCAATGGCTAAAACATCGGTTTTCTTTCCATCCACAATGTGAGGCAATATTTTAGATGCTGCCACCGAAAAATTGAATTGACCTTCATCAATGATTCTGATAAGATCCGCTAGTATATTAGGTTGTAGGCCAAGGCTTGAATAATTAAGCCCTGCTTCATTTAAATAGGACTTGATGGGGCCTAGCATCCAATTGGCTAATGATTTAAAATTGTTTGTGTGCTGAGCTGCAGCTTCAAAATAATGAACTGTTGCTAATGAATCACAAAGCTGCGCAGCATCGTACGCGCTCAGTTGATACTGATTTATTAATTTTTCTTCTACAGCGGCTGGTAAAATGGGAAGCCCCATTTTTATTGTTTCAATGTAGGTCTCACTTAAAACAAAAGGTGCTAAATCAGGATCAGGGAAATAGCGGTAATCATTGGCTTCTTCTTTATCCCGTAAAGCAAATGTGGTGTCATTAGATGCATCAAAACTTCTGGTTTGTTGGATAATAGTGCCGCCTGTTTCTAGTACTTCAATCATTCTGTTTATTTCAAACTCAATTGCTTTTTTTACATTGCGAATTGAATTCAAATTTTTAACTTCTACTTTTGTGCCTAATTTTTTTTCACCTTTACGTCGTACCGATACATTGGCATCGCATCGTAAAGAGCCTTCTTCCATATTTCCATCACAAACGCCCAGCCATTGCACTAGTTTTCTGATTTCAGTTACATAAGCAAATGCTTCTTCGGCACTATATAAATCAGGCTCTGTAACAATTTCAATTAAGGGCGTACCTGCTCTATTTAAATCTATTAGGGTATGTGTAGGATCAATATCGTGTATGCTTTTTCCGGCGTCTTCCTCTAGATGAATTCTATTTAATTGAACATAGCGCTTTTGACCCTCAACCTTTATTTGAATTTTACCGCCTGCGCAAATAGGCGTAGTATGTTGAGAAATTTGATAACCCTTTGGTAGATCTGGATAAAAGTAGTTTTTTCTGGCAAAGTAATTTTCCTTGACAATGGTGGAGCCACAAGCAAGTCCCATTTTTATGGCATACTCAACTGCTTTTTTATTGGTTTTGGGAAGACTACCCGGATGCCCCATTGTGATGGGGCTTATTTGGGTATTGGGTGCTGAGCCAAAAGTTGTGGCATCTGCACAAAATAGCTTGCTGTTGGTAGCTAGCTGTGCGTGTACTTCTAACCCGATAACTGCTTCGTATTGTTTGCCTTCGGTCATCTCAGACAAAAATAAGACTAGTTACCGGGTTATCGTACAATTGATAAGCTTATATATTAGCCTTCTTTACTTTTTTTGGAATTTTAACAGACACGTCTTTTGACTTGCCATCACGCGTTAATTTGAAACTGATGGTATCGCCAGCTTTTAAACCAGTCGCTTTTTCTTGAATCGTAGCTACATCACAAATAGATGAACCATCCACAGATGTAATGATATCATTTTTTGTGATACCTGCTTTTGCAGCTGGAGAACCTTCTGTAACTTCTAACACTTTAGCTCCAGCACCTTCTGTTAGGTCTTCGATGCTGATTCCTATTTTTGGTCCATCATTTAATGCAAATGCAAAAGTCTCGCCTAGCTTACTCATATCAAGCGGCATGCCTTTTGCGATTTTTAATTCGGTCACTTTACCGTCTAATTTAGGAAGTGGGGCATTCATATCATCAGACTTAAACATCATAACTTTTGGAACACCTGCTCCACCGACCATCATTTCTGGTAAATTAACACCGTCTACAGGCTTACCATTGATGGTTATTTTTCCATTTTCTACAATCACTGTCATTTTTTGTGGACCACTATCTTTTCCATGAATGATGGTGGTGTCCATTTTTTTTACAATGACTACTTTCTTTTCTTCTTGTGCGTTAGCAGCTGTTGTGAGTAAGCAGCCTGCTGTAAATAATGCAATAATTTTGTTCATAGTTTTGGTTGTTTTATGGTTTCAAATATATTTTAATGTCCTCTAATAAGCGTTAATTTAACAATCCCTTTACAGTTTCAATCACTTGTGTTAGATTGCTAGGATCCTGTCCCCCAGCGGTTGCTAGGCCTTTTTGACCGCCGCCTCCACCTTTAATAAGTGGCGCAATTTGATCTTTAATAATTTTTTGTGCTTCTAATCCTTTGATTCCCTGCAATGTATCATCTACTAAAACAGCAATAGCCGCTTTGCCCTCAATATTTGCAGCTAGAATCACAAGTAGGTTTGTAAAATTTGCTTGGAGTTCAGTACATAATTTTTTAAGGCCATCCGGATTGCCAACTGTAACAACAGCCCCAATAAAGTGTGTGTCACCAATGCGCGCTACTTTTGACGTCAATTCATTTTTGATACCAACAAGTGCTAGTGCCTCATAGGATTCAATACGTTTTTTTAACGATTGCAAATCGCTCACCATTTGTTGCACTGCTTTCACGGGCTCCTTGGTGTTTTTTACAAGCTCCTTAATGGTTTCTAGTTCTGCTAATGCTTCGTTGACCTGCGTGTTTGCCCCTTCGCCACATACTGCTTCAATACGTCTAACACCTGCTGCAACCGCAGATTCATGTTTTAATTTAAAAAGGCCTAGTTCACCTGTTCCGCCAACATGTGTACCGCCACATAGTTCAATTGAATAGTTGGGGTCCATTATTACAACCCTTACGGTATTACCGTATTTTTCACCAAACAAAGCCATCGCACCCATATCAACAGCTTCATCCTTCGTCATTTCTTTAATGACTACTGGAATATTTTCTCTAATTTTTTCATTCACAATATTTTCTATTTGCTTCATTTCATCATCACTCACTTTAGCAAAATGAGAAAAGTCAAAACGAAGTTGTGTAGCATTCACGAGGCTGCCTTTTTGTGCTACATGACTGCCTAGTACTTGTCTTAAAGCAGCGTGTAATAAATGCGTGGCACTATGGTGCGCAGCTATATTTTTTCTATTCTTTGTATTCACTTTTGCAACCACTGTTCCTTCCAAACTAGAAGGCATTTCAGTAGTGAAATGAATAATCAGGTTGTTTTCTTTTTTTGTGTCAATAATTTCAACGCTTGATCCATTACATTCAAGTAGGCCTGTATCACCAACCTGTCCGCCACTTTCGGCATAAAAAGGGGTTGTTTCTAAAACAATTTGAAAACCTGTTGTTCCTTTGGCAGTTACTTTTCTATATTTTGTAATCTTGGTAGTTGCTTCTGTATTTGTGTAGCCTGTAAATGTTTGGGTGCTACTTTCATGTACGATGATCCAATCCGCAGCATCTATTGCAGTTGCAGCCCTACTTCTATTTTTTTGCTGCTGCATTTCTGCTTCAAATCCATTTTCCTCTACTGTTAAATTATTTTCTTGCGCAATAAGTCTTGTAAGGTCTATTGGGAAACCGTAGGTATCAAAGAGTTCAAAAGCAGCTTTACCTTCTATGGTTTTACTGCTGGAAGCCTTCATTAATTCATCCATTCTTTTAAGACCCTTATCTAGTGTTCTTAAAAAAGAATCTTCTTCTTCTTTAACGACTTTTGTTACAAAAGCTTCTTGTGCATGTAATTCAGGAAACACTTCAGAAAATTGTGCAGCTAAAATTGGCACTAATTGAAAAAGCAATGGGTTTTTATAATCGAGATAGGTATAATAGTAACGAACAGCTCTTCGTAAAATACGTCTAATCACATACCCAGCACCTGTATTAGAAGGTAGTTGCCCATCAGCTATGGTAAAAGAAATGGCTCGAATATGATCTGCTATTACCCTAAATGCTACGGCTTCTTTGCTATCGCTCTGGTCATACATTTTTCCAGTGATAGCTGCTACTGTATTTATGGTGCCGCTAAATACATCGGTATCGTAATTGCTTTGCTTATTTTGTAACACGCGTACAAGACGTTCAAAACCCATACCTGTATCAACGTGTTTTGCAGGAAGTGGTTCGAGTGTTCCGTCTTTTAAACGGTTGTATTGCATGAATACATTGTTCCAAATTTCAATTACTTGAGGGTGATCTTGGTTCACCAAATCCCTGCCCGGAATTAATCTTCTTTCCTCATCAGATCGGCAGTCTACATGAATTTCAGAACACGGACCACATGGGCCTGTGTCGCCCATTTCCCAGAAATTATCTTTTTTATTTCCGAAAATAATTTTGTCTTCCGGTACTAATTTTTTCCATGCTTCATATGCAATGGTTGACATAGGCAACCCTTCGGATTCGTCACCTTTAAAAACAGATACATACAAACGGTCTTTATCTATTTTATAAACTTCGGTCAGTAATTCCCAACTCCATGCAATAGCTTCATCTTTAAAATAATCTCCAAAGCTCCAGTTACCTAACATTTCAAACATGGTATGGTGGTAGGTGTCAACACCTACTTCTTCGAGGTCATTGTGTTTACCACTTACGCGTAAACATTTTTGGGTATCTACAATACGTTTGTATTCGGGCTTTTTATTTCCTAAAAAATAGTCTTTAAACTGGTTCATCCCAGCGTTTGTAAATAGAAGGGTAGGATCATTCTTTACCACAATTGGGGCAGAAGGAACTATTTGGTGTTTTTTGGAAGCAAAAAAGGCTAAAAATTCTTTTCTTATCTCGGCACTCGTCATCATAAAAGGATTCAAATTTTAATATGCTAATTTTACTAGATAGCGGGCTATCTTTGTTCTATGTTTTTATAGCCTCAAAGGTAAGGAATTGAGCCTTTAGCTATTGATACCAACGTCCCTATGCGCAAAATAAAATATTACTATAATACCCATACCCTCAGGTTCGAAAAGCTGGAGACACCCCTTCGGGTTCGGCTATTGCAGGTGTTTGGATTTATAGCGGCTTCTATTGTTACTGGAATCATCATTTTTGCTATTGCGTTTCAGTATATCGACTCCCCCAAAGAAAAAATATTAAGACAACAAAATGAGGACCTTAAAGAGGGGTATGGGGTAATTGAAGAGCGCCTCAAACAGCTTGAATTAAAAATGGGTGAAATCACCAATCGCGACAATACTGTGTACCGGTCTATTTTTGAAGCGGACCCCATTGCTGATAGTGCCCGTATCAAAGATATGGAACAGAAAAAAGAGGTACAACTCGTGCAGCGTATGGGTTCTACCGATCTTGTGCATACCGTTATTGATCAGCTCAACAGCTTGGCCCTTAGAATGGAATACCAGAATAAATCCTTTAATGAGTTGATAGGTATGGTAAAAAATAAGGCCAAATTACTAGCTGCCATTCCTGCCATTCAGCCCATTAGTAATAAAAAATTATCCCGAATAGCTTCTGGTTTCGGATACCGTATCGACCCCATTTATAAAACCCGTAAAGCGCACGAAGGACTCGATTTTGCAGCCCCCATTGGGACCCCTATTTATGCCACTGCCGATGGTGTTGTTACCACATCAGGTTTTACAACGAGCGGCTTTGGGATCCATGTAATTGTAAATCATGGCTACGGCTACCAAACCATTTATGGTCATATGGTAAAGGTAAAAGCTAGGGTAGGGCAGCGCGTGAAAAGAGGAGAAGTGATTGGTTATGTTGGTAATTCTGGAAAAAGCACGGGCCCGCACCTTCATTATGAAGTGCACAAATCAGGCACTCCAATTGATCCGATTAACTTCTTTTACAATGACTTAACGCCGGCGCAATTCGACCGACTTTTAAAAATGGCAGCTGCCAATAACCAAAGCTTAGATTAATCATATGGAACCAGGTGTACGTAAATATTTGATTCGCATTGTAAATACCTTATCCATGTTTTTGTTATGGATGGCAGTTAATTCATGTGCGGGCATCATGTATGGCGCTGCTTATTGGGAAAGCAGTTTTACCACAGCCAATCTTATTTTTTATACCTGGCTATTATTAAGCACTGGACTGCTATTTTGGTATCTATACAATAAATGGAAAGACCCCATCGATTACAACGAAGAATAATTATTTATCCTTACTATCTAAAATAACAGGCGTATTTCCTTTACCCATCACAATTACTTTTGAATTAGGTGAAGTGATAAGACCCTTCATCATTTGAATTTGTTCGTATTGTAATTGTTTATCGTTTAAGCCGGTGCTAATAATGCGTTGATAATCTGCAATACCCTGCGCTTCTACACGCTTACGCTCTGCTTCTTGTTTTTCTTTTTGAAGTACGAACTCCATTTTTTGTGCGTCTTGCTCTGCTTTAATTTTTTCTTCGATAGACGTTTTTACGTTGTTAGGAAGGGTTATGTTTCTGAGTAATAATTGTTCAAGTATCAAACCTCTTTTTTTAAAATCAGCTTCGATGCTTGTAAATATTCTATTCTGAAATTGATCCCTCTTGGTAGAGTATAAGTCAATGGCAGTAAAGTATACAGCGTTGTCTCTAATTTTTGTTCTAGTAAGTGGCCTTACAATCTTGTCTTTATAATCGAGGCCTGTTTCTCTTATTAACCTTGGCGCTTCTGCACCAACTACACGGTATAAAACTGTGAGGTCGATGGTAACTTCTAATCCATCCGAGGTAAGAACACGAATAGCATCATCGCCATCTTTTTCCCCTTCATTATGTACACCACTCATGGTGTAGTTAAGTGTTTTGATATCTACATTGTATACGTTTACAAGTGGGTTAACAAAATTGAGTCCGGGGGTAAGCACTTCATTAGATACTTTACCAAATAAACTTGAAACGCCAATTTGTCCTGCATCGATTTGTTTGACACATGCGTTTAAGGCGCCAATGATAATTAGCACAACGCCAAAAATTCTAATGCCATTGCCTAGTTTGTTAAACTCTTCCTTTTGTTTGAGGATTAATATACCTGCTATAAGTATGATAATGCCTATGATAATTATTGCCATGTTGTTTTTTTTAATTTTTTATTTAACTGCTATGGTCTTGTATAACAAACCATTTGCCTTTTATTTTTTCAAGTAATAAAGTAAAATATCCGCTCACATCTCCTTTGCTTCTTTTTAATGCCCATTTTCCTAAAACACGGTAATGCTTTTTTTCGATGGGTGATAAGGAAAGTAATGTAAACGTAAGCTTACCCATTGCTGCGGTATCGGGGTAGCCTTTTTTATAATTGTTAAGTGTGTTGTTAAAGCCATAGGTAGGACCCGATTTGCCAACAAATAATAAGGAATCCGAACTGAGGTACCCTTCCATAAAATGAACCAAGTCTCCGTTATTCCAGGCTTTGGTTTGTGCGGCAAGTAAAGCCTTTATGGCTGTTTCATCGGATAAGTTAGCAGCTGTTTTTTGTTGACCAAAAGCTTGGGATGTAAGGGTAAAGGCAAATAAAGACACAATAAAAAAGTGGACCAGCATGATGCTTTTAATTTTACACTAAGCTACTACTTCTTATTGGTTTTGAAAGATAATTTAGGGTTTGTAACTTGCCGTATGTCGTACAAAAAACATTTGCAAAAGGATAAGCGGTTGGCAGTCATTTTAAAAGGTGACACGCATGTATTAGCGCTTCAAAAAAATATTCCAATTAGGCTTATGGCAAGCATTATTAGCCAACAATTAAGTACAAAGGTAGCGGCCATTATATTTGACCGTTTTTTATCATTGTATCCAGCAAAAAAGCCAACCATTCAAAAAGTGTTAGATACCTCCGAAGAGACCCTTAGGGGGATTGGCATCAGTTATGCAAAAATCAAATACATCTATGCAGTAGCAAATTTTTGCCTCGAACATAAGATTACAGATAAAAAATTGCAGGGGCTTTCTAACGAAGCTATTATAGAATTGCTTACACAAATAAAAGGGGTTGGAAAATGGACGGTAGAAATGCTACTCATGTTTTCGCTTGGACGAGAAGATGTTTTTGCAGTGGACGATTTGGGCATTCAGCAGGCCATGACAAAGTGCTATAACCTAGACCATTCTAATAAAAAGGCGCTAAAAGAGAGTATGTTGGCAATAGCCGAGTCATGGAGCCCCTACAAAACCTATGCATGCCTTCATTTGTGGCGATGGAAAGACAATAAATAAAAGAGGCATTTAAACTTTTGTCCAATACGGAAGTCCAAGTATTTACCTTTATACTATGGAATTACACTTAGATGATACAAGTTTGCTGGCACAATTTCAGAGCCCCTTAACCAAAGAGAAGGGCTATACAGGCATTGTAAAAAAGTACCAGGAAAAACTGTATTGGCATATTAGGCGCATGCTGATAGATCATGAAGATACCAACGATGTCTTGCAGCAGGTGCTTATCAAAATATGGAATGGCCTCGAAAACTTTAGAGAGGATAGTAAACTGTTTACATGGATGTACCGTATTGCTACTAATGAGACACTCACATTTATTGAAAAACAAAAAAAGCGCGCTATTGTTTCTTTAGATGGGGATGGAGATGGTTTCCAGGAAAAAATAAAGGCGGATTCTAATTTTAATGAGAATCAATTGATTTGGAAATTGCAATTGGCCATCAAAAGCCTTCCTGAAAAACAGCAACTCGTTTTTAATTTACGTTACTATGATGAAATGCCATACCATCAAATGAGCGAGTTATTGGAAACCTCAGAAGGCGCATTAAAAGCAAGTTACCATCATGCAGCAAAAAAAATCGAAGAATTTATAAAAAATAATTAAACCCTATTATAAAGTCGTAGTCTATTATTCACTGATGTACAAAGACCCTAACATACAAAAAGAATTAGAAACAATAAGTTCATTCTGGCAAACATTACATGCTACAATGCCTTATCAAGTTCCTGCTCAATATTTTGAGGAGCTGCATGGTATTGTTAGAGCAAGTGTCGAAAAAGAAGCTGTTTATACAGAATTAGAATCTATTGCTCCGCTTTTAAATTCTATTCCTAAAACAAATGTATATGAGCAGCCAACATTGGTCCAAAAAAAGCCATTGTACCGTATTGCTAAATGGGCTGTAGCAGCTGTATTTATTGGAGTTATACTAATTGGCACACGTATGTACAATAACAAGCCCGATACATTCGATTACGCAGCATATATACAGGTAGACCAGTCAAGTATATTACAAACGATCAGTGATTCAACACTACTTTCTTATATCGATGCGCACGAACAATTAATTACAACCCCTGACATTTCCGTTCCGGATTATACTTTGGAAACCGGCGCCTCGCTCATAGAGCAAAGCTCAGACCAAGATCTTTTAGAGTATATCGAATCAAGCAATTAAATCATTTAAAATAATAACCATGAAAAAAATCATCTTATCTTTCTTAGTTTCTTTCTTTGTTGTTGCCATCGTTGCTGCGCAACCACCTCAAAGATCCATGGGCCCTCGTGGTAAAGGACCAAGACCAACAAAAGAAAATGTAGAAGCGCTAAAAGTTGCTTTTATGACCAAGCATTTAAATTTAAATGTTGACGAGGCGCAAAAATTTTGGCCTGCTTACAATGCTTGCTTTGAAGAATTAAAAAAAGCACGTCAAGAAAAAAATGAAGACATACTAGCTTTTGAGGAAGCGGCACTAAACATTCGAAAAAAATACAAAAACGACTTTAAAAAAGCTTTAGGTTCCGATGAGCGTGTCAATAAAGCCATGGGTGCTGACCGCGCATTTATGAGCATGATTAAAGATGAACTGCAAAACAGAAAAGGTGGAAAGCCGGGGTCGAAAAAGAAAGGAAATGGAGCGCCTCCACCACCTCCACCTCCTGGTCAAGAAGAGCCAACAATTTAATGAGCCTTCCAAATGGGTGTTGCAATATCATGATAAAACAAGAAGGTCCATCCTTCTTGTTTTGCTTTTTCTAGCCAGGATTGCCTAAGCTCCATGCACTTTTTACCATCGTAATCGTACTTCGCCACAAACTTGCTTTTCATTTGTTGTAGTTGTGGTGCATCATCTCCACCAAAAAATACGGTTTCATTGTTTTCGGTAATCCAAAACACCTGATGAAATTTAGAGTGCGCGCCTGTTACTTGATATTTGATGCCACCTTCAATTTCACCTTCGTCCCCATCTAGCCATACCACTTTACTAAATTCATGAAGTGCTAGTATATCTTCTGGAATATAGGAGGCAGAGCCTACTCCGGTGGCATAATCAAACTCTCTTTGTTGTATATAATATGTTGCGTAAGGAAAACTAATGTAACGTGCTGTGTTATCAATGTTGCTAAAAGTGGTACCGCCTGCATGGTCTTTATGTAAATGACTCATGAGCACTTTTGTAATAGCGGCGGGCTTGATACCCGCTTTTTCTAGATTATCATGTATTTGTAATACTCCATTAGTGCCGGTATAGCCAAGTCCTGTGTCAATCAAAATAACATCCTGGCTAGTCACTACAACAAAGGGTTGAATTTCGACTAGGATACTTCCCGTAGGTCTGCTCTGAAGGGCTTCTGTATTGGTATCAAATGGAACAAAAACCTTGGATTGGTCAATGGTAAAACTGCCTTCGGATAATGGTATGATTTGCATGAAATGTAAATTGGCCTAACGCAGCACCATTTGTCTATCGGCGTCTAGTCTAAGCATGATAAAAATTAATACCGTAAAAGTGAGTAACGAAGATCCGCCATAGCTAATGAGCGGAAGGGTAATACCAACAATTGGGAAAAGCCCAATAGTCATACTTACATTTACGGCAATATGGAAAAACAAAATACTAGCAACACAGTAAGCGTATACCCTACTAAAAGTACTGCGTTGTCTTTCTGCTATTCGAACAATTCGGAACAGAAAATATAAATAGAGGCCTAAAAAAATGGCACAACCTACAAAGCCAAAGGCTTCTCCAAGTGAAGTAAAAATAAAATCAGTGTCTTGTTCGGGTACATATTTACCTCTTGTTTGTGTGCCTTTTAAAAAGCCTCTTCCAAAAAATCCACCAGAGCCAATCGCAATTTTACTTTGTCTTACGTTATAATCATCGGGCTTACGAGCTGCTTTCCCAGTAACTTTTTCGTTGGACTTTTTATTTAAACTGCAATCATAATCTTTACCCACCATGCTATAGATTCTAGTACTCTGGTAGCACTCTAATACATTATTAAATACGTAGGGTACAACAAAACGCTGTACACCAATGCATAAAATCCAAATAGATATAATCGCTGCAATGGTGACGAATCTTTGTTTTTTTCTAACCTGCCTATATGCTAAAAAAATAATGAGTGCTGCTAAAACGGTTAACGTGATGGATAATGTATCTATTTCTACAATGAGTGTGGCAAGTGCGAGTATGCCAAAACAAGACCCTATAATTAAAAACTGTGCGGGTAGTCCTTCACGGAACATAGCGATTAATAAGCTGAGGTATACAAGTGCTAAGCCCAGCTCATGCTGTAAAATTGAGAGGGCCGCTGGTGTAAGCGCAATCACACCTGCAATTAATTGCGACTTTAAATTGGTGAAATCAACTTCTTGTCGGGATATGAATTTTGCGATGGCAAGCGATGTAAATATCTTGCAAAGCTCTGCTGGTTGTAAATTAAATCCACCAACAAGGGGTATCCAGGATTTAGAACCATTGATGTTTTTTCCTAACACAAATGTGGCTAACATGAGTAAGATGCCAAGTACATAGGATAGATTTGCAAATGCAGTAAATATTTTACTATCTGTTAGTAAAATAAATGTCGCAACAAGTGCACATACGCCTCCAAAGATAAGCTGCTTGCTATAGTTTGCTTTTCCTCCTAAAAAAGCAGAAAGCCAATTGGTATCTGCTTTATATTCTACCATAAAAATACACAAGACGCCTATCGAAACTAAAATGGCGTATAGCCAAATGACAGTGTAATCAATGCCTTCTGCAGCTAAATTGTTATTTCGTCTGTTCATTTTGTATTTGGCTAGTTTTTGGCAATTGCTTTTTTGATATTTACTTTTCTAGTGGTATCCGGTTTCATTAAGCGCTTCATTTGAGGCGGAATTAAATTCATATTGGATAACTGCTCAATTTTTGCTTTCCGCTCTGGTCCAGCAATAGAGTCCCTTAAATATTTTTCAATGAGTAAGCTCGCAATAGGGGCTGCCGATGTAGCACCATAGCCCGCGTTCTCACACATAACGGCTATCGCAATACGCGGATTTTCACGAGGGGCAAAAGCACCAAAAAAAGCATGGTCTTTTAAAGATTCGCCCCGATAAGCGTTTTCTACGGTGCCGGTTTTTCCACAAACATTGATGCCTGGAACTTTTGCATAAGCGCCTGTTCCAAATTCCATAGTGCCTTGCATACCTTCATGCACTTCTTCAAAGATGCTTTCGGAGATATTTTTTGTTCTGTGTTTTACTTTAAAGCGTGCCAGCATTTCGTAATCGTCTCCGCCTTCAACCGAATCAATTAAGTGGGGTAAATAATACCAACCTTTGTTGGCAATAATAGCCATTACATTTGCTAGTTGCGTTAGGGTCGTTGAAATTTCTCCTTGTCCAATTGAGTTAGAAATAATATTACATGCTTGCCAATTTTTACCAAATATTTTTTGGTAATACTTAGCAGTAGGAATATTGCCCATTCTTTCAGATGGTAAGTCTACGCCTAATTTTTTTCCAAGACCAAATGAATAAGCATATTCATTAAAGAGGCCGAGCGTTACGTCTCTATTATTGATTTTTGCATTGTCTAATATTCTACGAAAAGCCACTGCAAAATAACTATTGCAAGATTTTGAAATAGCGGGTTTTAGTGTAAATGTGCCAGCAGCATGACATCCCATTCTCCTGCCACAACCTAAGTAACTGCCTCCACAACTAACGGTCATCTGATCATCTATTACCCCTTCTGCCATACCAATAATACCTACTAATGTTTTAAAGGTAGAACCCGGAGAGTAAGTGGTACTAACGGTTCTATTAAGTAACGGCTTTCTAGGATCAAAGTACATCATGTCAACCAAATGCTTTTTCCTTTGGTTGCCTGTTAGGTAATTGGGGTTATAAGTGGGTGCGCTTACCATGCACAAAATGCCACCTGTTTTAGGGTCAATCGCTACAATACTACCTACTTTATTTTCCATCAGTTTTTCGCCAAGTTGTTGTAGCTCCACATCGATGCTTGAATACAAATTACTTCCGGCTATTGCGGCAGTGTCAAATTCTCCTTTTTCCCAAGGCCCTTGAATTCTTCCTTTATTGTCTCTAATAAAACGTTTAATACCACGCTGACCCATGAGTATTTTTTCGTAACTATTTTCAAGCCCTGTTGTGCCAAAATAATCACCCATTTCGTAGCCTTCATCTTTGTGTCTACGTAAAAAACCGGTATCTACTTCTGCGGTATAACCAAGTACAGCTGCCCCACAATCATAAGGGTATGAACGAACCGATCTTTCGCTTAATGTGAAGCCAGGAAAACGGTACATGTTTTCGTTGAGACGCGCAAAATTTTCGGTGGTGAGTAGGGGCTCAAAAACACTTGGCTTTACCGCCCCATTTTTATATATTAAATCACGCATTCTTTTTTTATAAGCCGCGGTATCTATGTTTAATAATGCACAAAGGGCTAGGGTATCTGTTCCTTTTGATTCAGCGGGTATCACCACCAAATCGTAACTAATGGTGTTTTCGAGGATGGCTCTTTTTTTACGGTCAAAAATGATGCCTCTGTCTGGGTAAATGACTTTTCGATAAAAGGCATTGTTGTCGGCAGCCATTTTATACTTTGTTGAAAATACCTGAAGGTTAATGAGCTGAAGGGTAATTAAAACAAAAGCGCCTATAAATATAAGTTGTACAATTCTACTTCGGTTTTGGTTAAAGGCAGGCATAGGAGCTTGGAAAAATAATTCAACGAAAATCTATTGCAAATTTGATGTAACAAAGCCAACAATTCATCATTTTGTCAAAAAAAACTTATGCATACTTGTGGACAGTAAAAACTAGGATGCATTGGTTCTATACTTGCCTTTTCTTAAAAAAAGAAGTTCAGAAAGTACGATCATCATAAAGCTTACTAGGGTAGTACCAATTACCTTACCTAAAAAGTATACAAAGTCTCCAAATTGAAGCCATTCAATAAGTACCAAGTAAAAGTGATGGATAAAAGTTAGGAAGCCCACATAAACGGCGTAAGGTGCCCATCCCATACTGCTTACACCTGGCTCTGCATAACTTTGTTCGATGGTTTCTTGAGGCAAAAGTAGGTTTAAAAGGTAGGGCCTTATATAAGCGATAAGCACGCAGGGGGCTGCATGCAACCCAATAGTGCCAGTGAAGTAGTCTAAAGAAAGCCCAAACACAAAAGCAACAATAAGGAGCGAAAAACGGTTAATTGAAAATGGTAACCAAAGTATGTATAAGAAGTACAGATAGGGTATAATAAAACGGTGCACAGGCGGCACTTCGTTAAGAACCACAATTTGTAGTAGCAGAAACAGTGCAAAACGGATACTATTTTTTACGAGGCTATTCACGTGTTTTTGAATTGTTGTTTTCTAGATCAAATTGTTCCTGATAACGAAGATTTTCTACTAAGTAAACGAACTGAACCGTAAAAAAGTTAACGGCTGTTTTAATTTTAAGGGTATAAAAATTGCTAGAAGGGTCTGCGTCTATTTCGGCTACGCGGCCTACAATTTGGTAAGGCGGGAAATTAGCCGAGTAGGTACTCGTAACTACCGTGTCGCCTTTTGCCACTTTTGCCCCCTTAGAAACGTTGCGTAAAAGCAGGTAATAAGGGCTGGCGCCATCCCATTCTATGCTACCCGCGTTATTGTCTTTTTTAAGCATGGCACTCACCCTACTGTTGCGGTGCAAAAGACTCATTACTTTACTCGTATTGTCAGATACTTCTACTACAACGCCTACAATTCCTTCTGGACAAATAGCAGCCATTCCTTTTTTTACACCTTGTAAACGACCACGTTCCAGTGTTAAAAAATTGGTTTGTAATGAAACGGTATTCCCAATAACTCTTGCAGGAAACCAACTGTATTTCCGATACTTATTGAGCGAGTCTTTGTAAACCGAATCGGTTACTATTTGAATACTTGAATCTGGAACAGATATATTGGAGCTCAGTAAATTTAGAAGACGTGCATTTTCTAGTGCTAATTTTTGGTTGGTTTCTCTTAGAAAAAAGTAGCCACGCATATTATAATAGCGCTCATTAATTTTTGAAGTTGCATCACTCATTTTCGCAGAAAAAAAAGTTTGGTGCGAAATACTAGATGTAGTAAGCATATAAATCGAAGCAAATTGCAACAGCAAAAAGCTAAGTAATGTAAAGTGCCTACGAATGAAATCAAAAATATTTTTCAAGGTAAATTATTAGCGCATGATGAACGGAAAACGCTGATAATTTTTAAGTGCTAAGCCAGTACCACGCACAACACTTTTAAGTGGATCTTCTGCAACGTGTACAGGTAATTTAATTTTTGCACTTAATCTTTTATCGAGTCCGCGTAGTAAAGCACCACCACCTGTAAGGTACAATCCACGGCGGTAAATATCAGCTGCAAGCTCTGGTGGCGTGGTTTCTAGGGCTTTTAAGATTGCCTCTTCTATTTTGAAAATACTCTTATCAAGTGCTTCGGCAATCTCTTGGTAACTGACCATAATTTGTTTAGGAATACCTGTCACAAGGTCTCTACCATTAACTGGTAAATCATCCGGTGGATTGTCTAAATCTTTCATGGCAGCACCTACATTAATTTTAATTTGCTCTGCGGTACGCTCACCAATTAATAAACTATGATAACGGCGAAGTGCTTCCATAATGTCTGCTGTAAATTCATCGCCTGCTACACGAATACTTTGATCACATACAATACCTGCAAGTGCAATAACGGTAATGCCAGTGGTACCACCTCCAATGTCGATGATCATATTTCCAACTGGTTCTTCAACATCTATGCCAATACCTAGGGCTGCTGCCATAGGTTCGTGAATCATATAAACTTCTTTAGCACCTGCTTGTTCTGCAGAATCTCTTACGGCACGTTTTTCAACTTCGGTAATTGATGAAGGAATACAAATAACCATGCGCCAACTTGGAGGGAATAATGGTTTTTTCGGATAGATCATTTTCATCATCTCCCGAATCATTAATTCTGCGGCGTTAAAATCTGCAATTACACCATCTTTTAATGGACGAATCGTTCTAATACTCTCATGCGTTTTTTCGTGCATCATGAGGGCTTTTTTTCCGACCGCTAAAACTTCTTTTAAATTATTACGGTTAAGGGCAACAATAGAAGGTTCGTTAACGACTACTTCATCATTATGAATAATGAGGGTATTTGCGGTCCCCAAATCCATTGCAATTTCTTGCGTAAAAAAGTTAAATAATCCCATGGTATAGTGCGTAAAGCTTGAGTAAATGTATTACTACAAAGGTGCTTGAAATAAATGGAAATAACAAAGTCTATTCTTACGAATTTAATCTGCTTATTTATTTTCAAATTCGTACCCAATATCGCGCCTAAAATACATGCCTTCAAATTCAATTTTTTGAAGACGCTCGGTTGCATTTGTAACAGCCTCTTTGATGTTTTCGCCATAGGCGGTAACCGCTAAAACCCTTCCCCCACTTGTAACAACGTTGGTTTGGTTAGCTGCTGTACCTGCCTGAAATAGGAGGGTTTTTGGGGTATCGTTACTTTGTTCAAGTCCTGTGATAACCTTATTTTTTTCGTAGTTACCTGGGTAGCCACCGCTAACAGCCATAATGGTGGCACAACTTCTAGGGTCGTAGCTAATATTAGCGTCAATTAAAGTGCCATTATCCATGGCTGCAAATAGGGCAACGAGGTCTGTTTGTAATCGTGGCATTACCACTTCAGTTTCAGGATCACCCATACGGCAGTTGTACTCAATTACAAAAGGCTCACCCGCTACATTCATAAGTCCAAAAAACACAAACCCATGGTAGCAAAGTTCTTCTACTGCAAGCCCGTTAATAGTGGGTTTTACAATGCGTTCCTCCACTTTTTGCATGAAAGAATCGTCCATAAAAGGGACAGGGCTCACACAACCCATGCCGCCGGTGTTAAGGCCTGTATCACCTTCTCCTATTCGTTTGTAGTCTTTGGCATGCCCAATAATTTGGTAGTCCATGCCGTTGGTTAGGGCAAAAACACTGACTTCTATACCTGATAAAAATTGTTCAATCACCACTTTGCTGCTAGCCTCACCAAACTGCTTGTTTACAAGCATTTCATCAAACGTTTCAAGCGCCTCTTGGTGCGTGGTTGCAATAACAACGCCCTTTCCAGCCGCTAAACCGTCGGCTTTTAGTACCACAGGTAATGAATGAGATGCGATATAGTTTTTGCCTTCTTCTATATTTTCTAGGGTAAACTCTGCGTAGGCAGCTGTTGGAATCTGGTGGCGCTGCATAAATTTCTTACTAAATGCTTTGCTACCCTCTAATTGCGCTGCTTTTGCAGAAGGTCCTACCACTATAATATGTCTAAGTGCAGGGTCCGATTCAAAAAAGTCATAAATACCTTTTACTAGTGGCTCTTCGGGGCCTACTACAACCAGTCCAATGTTGTGTTCAAGACTCGCTGCTTTAATGCCTTCAAAATCAGTTACAGCTATATCTAAATTGGTTCCAATGCCCGCTGTGCCTGGGTTTCCGGGCGCTATAAATAAAGCATCACAATGGTGGCTTTGGGCCATTTTCCAAGCAAGTGCATGTTCTCTGCCGCCAGCACCCAGTAGTAAAATATTCATAATACTTAATTCTAATAGCGAAAGTACTATCCTCAGAATAAAAAAGAGCAGGTATTTTCAGCTCTTTTTTAATATTATTTTGGTTCTAGTTATTCTTCTAACCCAATATAACTTTTTTCAGGAAGTCGTTTAGCAATTAAGAGGTATAAAACAAAAAATACAGCCAAAATCCCAATAAACAACCAGTAATATGAAGCGCCAGTATATTGAGCAAAAAAACCTCCATCAGCAATACTACCGTTTACCATGCTCACAAAAATATTCCCCAATGAAATTCCTAATAAATACAAGGCACTCATAGTACTTTTCATTGATTTTGGAGAGTGAGTATAAGCATATTCCAAGCAGGTCATTGATACCAAAATTTCTGCGATGGCTAAAATTAAATAAGCTAATATTTGCCACCAAACTGAAGGGTGATTGCCCTTATCTATGCTTTCCTGTAACAAGGCAATAATTACAAAAGAACA
>JACCDP011099306.1_pt1 | contig 19617 bp, 20 predicted proteins | sample 7445841 | NCBI WGS metagenome assembly JACCDP01 (sample SAMN15323441, study PRJNA562643) | freshwater metagenome | isolation source: river surface water | place: USA:Blue River Watershed | collected 2017-08-17
GGCGCGCTGCAGCGCTTTCTGGACCACATCGAAAAGCACGACCGCGTGTGGGTGTGCCGCCGCGTCGACATCGCGCGGCACTGGAAGCAGACCCACCCGTACGCGCAAGCGCAAAAGGGCTGAAGCGATGACGCTGACGATCGACCAACTCAATGCTGCCAGCCCGGCGCAGGGCGTGCAGCTGCTCGACGGCATCTACGTGCATTCGCCGTGAATTGCCGAGGCAGCGCTGGCCCAGCGGCCGTTTCGCTCGCTCACCCACCTGAAGCAGGCGATGGCGCAGGTGGTGCGCGAGGCCGCCGAGGACAAGCAGCTGGCGCTGATCCGCGCCCACCCCGAACTCGCGGGCAAGGCGATGGTGAGCAAGACGCTGACCGCCGAGAGCACCAACGAGCAGGGCAAGGCGGGCCTGACCGACTGCACGCCCGAGGAATTCGCTCGCATCCAGTCGCTCAATGCCGACTACAACGCGAAGTTCGGCTTTCCGTTCATCCTGGCGGTGCGCGGGCCGCGCGGTACCGGGCTGAACCGCCACCAGATCATCGACACCTTCGCGCGCCGCCTGCACAACCCGCCTGACTACGAGCGCGCGGAGGCCCTGCGCAACATCCACCGCATTGCAGAGATCCGCCTGAACGACAAGTTCGGCGCGACGCCCGAGCGCGGCCAGCGCGTGTGGGACTGGGCCCAAGCACTGGCACAGCACTCCGACCCCGGCTTCAAGGAGGCCGGGCAGCTCACCGTGACCTATCTGACGGCGGCCCATCAGGCCTGCCAGGCCCAGTTGTCGCAGTGGATGCGCGAGTGCGGCTTTGATGAAGTGTTCATCGACGCGGTGGGCAATGTGGTGGGGCGTTATCACGGCAGCGATGCAGGCGCGCCGATGCTGATGACCGGCAGCCACTTCGACACGGTGCGCAACGGCGGCAAGTACGACGGCCGCCTGGGCATCCTGGTGCCCATGGAATGCGTGCGTGCACTGCATGCCAGCGGCAAGCGTTTGCCCTATGGCATTGAGGTGATCGGCTTTGCCGAAGAAGAAGGCCAGCGCTACAAGGCCACCTTCCTCGGCTCTGGCGCGCTGATCGGCCAGTTCAACCCGGCCTGGCTGGACCAGCAAGACGCCGACGGCGTGACCATGCGCGATGCCATGCGCGCTGCCGGCCTGCCGGCCACGCTGGAGGCGATTGCCGCACTCAAGCGCGACCCCAGGCGCTACAGCGGCTTTGTGGAGGTGCACATCGAGCAGGGCCCGGTGCTCAACGAGATGGACCTGCCGCTGGGCGTGGTCACCTCCATCAACGGCAGCGTGCGCTACCTGTGCGAGGTGCAGGGCATGGCCAGCCACGCCGGCACCACGCCGATGGACCGCCGCCGCGATGCCGCCGTGGCCGTGGCTGAACTGGCGCTGTATGTGGAACAACGCGCATCCGCCGACGGCGACTCGGTGGGTACGGTGGGCATCCTGCAGGTGCCCAACGGGTCGACCAATGTGGTGCCCGGCCGCTGTGTCTTCACGCTGGACCTGCGCGCCCCCGTCGATGCGCAGCGCGATGCCCTGGTGCGCGATGTGTTGGCCAGGCTTGAGGAGATCTGTGCGCGCCGCGGCGTGCGCAGCAAGGTCGAAGAAACAATGCGCGCAGCCGCCGCCCCCAGCGAGCCGGCCTGGCAGCAGCGCTGGGAGGCCGCGGTGCAGTCGCTTGGCCTGCCGGTGTTCCGCATGCCCAGTGGTGCCGGCCACGATGCGATGAAGCTGCACGAGGTGATGCCGCAGGCGATGCTGTTCGTGCGCGGCGAGAACGCCGGCATCAGCCACAACCCGCTGGAGTCCACCACCTGCGACGACATGCAGCTGTGCATCGACGCCTTTGACCATCTGCTGCAGCAGATCGCGCGCGGCTGATTGCCTGCGCCCACACACCGAAAGACACCGACCGATGAGCCCCGAACAACAACTCGACGCCTGGATCGACGCGCACTTTGACGAGCAGGTGCAGTTTCTGCAGCAGCTGGTGCGCGTGCCCACCGACACGCCGCCGGGCAACAACGCGCCGCACGCCGAGCGTACCGCCGAGCTGATCCGCGCCTTCGGCTTCGAGGCGGAGAAGCACCCGGTGCCCGCCGACGAGGTGAAGGCCGCCGGCCTGCAAAGCATCACCAACCTGATCGTGCGCCGCCCCTATGGCGCGGGCGGCAAGACGATCGCGCTCAACGCGCATGGCGATGTGGTGCCCCCGGGCGAAGGCTGGACGCACGACCCCTACGGCGGCGAGGTGGTGGACGGCAAGATGTACGGCCGCGCCACCGCGGTGAGCAAGAGCGACTTCTCGAGCTTCACCTTTGCGCTGCGCGCGCTGGAGGCGGTTGCAAAACCCAAGGCCGGCGCGGTGGAGCTGCACTTCACCTACGACGAGGAGTTCGGCGGCGAGGTCGGCCCGGGCTGGCTGCTCAAGAAGGGCCTGACCAAGCCCGACCTGATGATCGCGGCCGGCTTCAGCTACCAGGTGGTGGTGGCGCACAACGGCTGCCTGCAAATGGAAGTGACGGTGCAGGGCGAGATGGCGCATGCGGCCATTCCCGACAGCGGCACCGATGCACTGCAGGGCGCGGTGCACATCCTGAATGCGCTGTATGCGCTCAACGAGCAGTACAAGCAGGTGCGATCGAAGGTCGAGGGCATCACCCACCCCTACCTCAACGTCGGCCTGATCCAGGGCGGCACCAACACCAATGTGGTGCCGGGCAAGGTGGTGATCAAATTGGATCGCCGCATGATCCCCGAGGAAGACCCGGCGCAGGTCGAGGCCTCGATTCGCGACGTGATTGCCCAGGCTGCGGCCCGCTTCAAGCCACCGCGTGGCAGCGCCGCGATCACCGTGGACGTCAAGCGCATGCTGCTGGCACGCGCGATGGTGCCGCTGGCCGGCAACGCACCTCTGGTGCAGGCGCTGCAGAAGCACGGGCAGCAGGTGTTTGGCGAACCCATCCCCGCGGTGGGCACGCCGCTGTACACCGACGTGCGGCTGTACGTGGAGCAGGGCATCCCCGGCGTGATCTACGGCGCCGGCCCGCGCACCGTGCGCGAAAGCAATGCCAAGCGCGCCGACGAGCACATCGTGCTGGAGGACCTGCGGCGCGCCACCAAGGTGATCGCGCGCACCCTGCACGAGTTGCTGGGCTGAGCGCGGGACGGCGTGGCGCTCAGGGTTGACCCTGATACCGCACCTGCACGCGGAACGTACACTCATGTGTATACGAAATCGTATGCATCAATGAATACCTTTGGTTCCATGCCCGCAGCGGTGGCCCCGGCCCGCTTGTCGGGTTTCCACCGAGGGGGCAGCGCAAAGCCGTCCCGGAGCTTGGGTCACAATTCCGTTCGCACCGGGCTGGTGCCCCGACCAGCGCTGCGTGATGGCACCGTCCTTGCTTGACCGGTGATGGATCTTTTTTCGAACTGGAGCCCCTCATGAACAAGCGTTCCCTGCTGAAGTCCGCCGCCGCCCTGGCGGCCTCGCTCGCCTTTGTGTCCACCGCCTCGGCGCAAACGCCGATCAAGTTCCAGCTGGACTGGCGCTTTGAGGGCCCTGCGGCGCTGTTCCTCGCGTCCACCGCCAAGGGGTACTACAAGGCCGCCGGGCTGGACGTGACCATCGACGCCGGCAACGGCTCGGGCGGCACCGTCACCCGTGTGGCCTCGGGCACCTACGACATCGGCTTTGCCGACCTGGCCGCGCTGATGGAATTCCACGCCAACAACCCCGACGCGCCGAACAAGCCGGTGGCGGTGATGATGGTCTACAACAACACGCCTGCTGCAGTGCTGGCGCTCAAGAAGAGCGGCATCAAGACCCCGGCCGACCTCAACGGCAAGAAGCTCGGCGCGCCGGGCTTTGATGCCGGCCGCAAGGCGTTCCCGATCTTCGCCAAGGCCAACAACATCTCTGGCGTGCAGTGGACCAGCATGGACCCGCCGCTGCGCGAGACGATGCTGGTGCGCGGCGACATCGAGGCCATCACCGGCTTCTCGTTCACCTCCATCCTCAACCTCGAGGCGCGTGGCGTGAAGACCGAAGACATCGTGGTGCTGAACTACCCCGACCACGGCGTGAAGCTCTATGGCAACGCGATCATCGCCTCGCCCAAGCTGATCCGCGAGAACCCCAAGGCAGTGACTGCCTTCCTGTCGGCCTTTGCCAAGGGCGCCAAGGAAGTGATGGCCAACCCCGACCCGGCGATCGAGTACGTGAAGGCGCGTGACGGCATCATCAACGTCGACCTGGAAAAGCGCCGCCTGCGCATGGCGATTGACGCGGTCGTGGCCAGCCCCGACGCACGCGCCGAGGGCTTTGGCGTGGTGAACCCGGGCCGCCTGGCGCTGATGGCGTCGCAGGTGTCCGATGCATTTGCCACCAAGACCCGCGTGGATGTGAATGCGGTGTGGACCGACAAGCTGCTGCCGCCGAAGGCCGAGCTCAACATCCTGCCGCCGGTGGCCAAGGCCGCCGCTGCGCCGGCCGCCAAGAAGTAACGGAGCACCGAGCATCCATGGCCTTCGTCGACTTCCGCAACGTCTGGCTTGCCTATAACGAGGAACTGCTGGCCAAGGGCCAGTACGCGGTCGAGGACATCTCGCTGCAGGTCGAGGAAGGCGAATTCATCGCCATCGTCGGCCCCTCCGGTTGCGGCAAGTCGACCTTCATGAAGTTGACGACGGGCCTGAAGATGCCCAGCCAGGGCACCATCGTGATCAACGGCGAGCCGGTCACCGGCCCGCTGAAGATCAGTGGCATGGCGTTTCAGGCGCCGAGCCTCTTGCCCTGGCGCACCACGGTGGACAACGTGCTGCTGCCGCTGGAGATCGTCGAGCCCTATCGCTCGTCGTTCAAGTCCAGGCGCAAGGAGTACGAGGAACGCGCCCGCAAGCTGCTGCAAAGCGTGGGCTTGGGTGGCTACGAAGACAAGTTTCCGTGGCAGCTGTCGGGTGGCATGCAGCAGCGCGCCAGCATCTGCCGCGCGCTGATCCACGAGCCGAAGATGCTGCTGCTTGACGAGCCCTTCGGTGCGCTGGACGCCTTCACCCGCGAAGAGCTGTGGTGCGCGCTGCGCGATCTGCATGCCGCACAGAAGTTCAACGTCATCCTGGTCACCCACGACCTGCGCGAGAGCGTGTTCCTTGCCGACACGGTGTATTGCATGAGCCGCAGCCCGGGGCGCTTCGTCGTCAAGCGCGAGATCGACCTGCCGCGGCCGCGCGACCTGGAAGTGACCTACACCCCGCAGTTCACCGACATCGTGCACGAGCTGCGCGGCCACATCGGCGCGTCGCGGCAGCCGGTGGGCAAGGCCGTGACCCTGCCGCAGTGACGCGCCCGCATCCAACATGAACAACAAGACGCTTGAGCGCTTCTCGCCGCTGATTGTGCTGGCCATCGTGCTGCTGCTGTGGGAGGCGGTGGTGCGCGTGTTCGGCATCGCCGAATTCATCTTCCCTGCGCCGACGCAGATCGCCAGCCAGTTCGTCGAATTCAAGGGCCCGCTGCTGGAAGCGGCGTGGAAGACCTTCTGGGTCACGATGGTGGGCTTCGGCATCTCCATCGTGGTCGGTGTGTTGCTGGGCTTCCTGATCGGCAGCTCGCGCATGGCCTACACCGCGCTGTACCCGCTGATGGTGGCCTTCAATGCAGTGCCCAAGGCGGCGGTGGTGCCGATCCTGGTGGTGTGGTTCGGCATCGGCCTGGGCCCGGGCGTGCTGACCGCGTTTTTGATCAGCTTCTTTCCGATCACGGTGAACATCGCCACCGGTCTTGCCACACTCGAGCCCGAGCTGGAAGACGTGCTGCGCGTGCTGGGTGCGCGCCGCTGGGACATCCTGGTCAAGATCGGCCTGCCGCGCTCCATGCCCTACTTCTACGGCTCGCTCAAGATCGCGATCACCCTGGCCTTCGTCGGCACCGTGCTGGCCGAGATGACCGCCGGCGACTCGGGCATCGGCTACCTGATGCAGACCGCCGGCAGCCAGCAGCGCATGTCGCTGGCCTTCGCGGGCCTGGTCACCATCGGCGTGATGGCGATGGCGATGTACGAAGTGTTCAGCTGGATCGAGAAGCGCACCACCGGCTGGGCGCATCGCGGCTCGCAGGCGGCCTGACACGCAACGCGCGGGCCCGGCCTTGACGCCCGAGCAGATCGTTCGGCACCTGCGGCGCGCCAATGCGGTAGCGCAACGCGCGATGGGCCTGGGCCGCCATCCGTTCGGTGCGCTGCTGGTGGCCCCCGACGGTGAGACGGTGCTGGCCGAGCAGGGCAATGTGGACACCGTCAACCACGCCGAATCCACACTCGCGCGCACCGCAGCGCTGAATTTCAGCACCGACTACCTGTGGGGCTGCACGCTGGTGACCACGGTCGAGCCCTGTGCGATGTGCAGCGGCACGCAGTACTGGGCGAACATCGGCACGCTGGTGTACGGCATGACCGAGTCCCGGCTGCTGCAGCTCACCGGCAACCACCACGAGAACCCGACCTTCGACCTGCCCTGCCGCGAGGTGTTTGCGCGCGGCCAGAAGGCCATCACCGTGATCGGCCCGGTGCCGGAAGTGGAAGAAGAGATCGCGGCGCTGCACCGCGACTTCTGGAAGCGCTGAGCAGCCCCCTGTGAGGCGCTGCGCCTGGGCTGCGCGAACCTGGCGCGCCCAGCCGACGATCAACCGGCGTTCACGCTGCCGCGGTGCACCTCGGCATCGCCGTGGCGCGCCAGCAGCTCCATCAGGTGCTTGCGGATCAGCATGCCGGGGCGGTCGGAGTCCATCGAATACTCCACGCCACGGCGCCGCGTGTCGATCACCGCGTCCGGGTCGGTCGCCTCGAGGATGTCCTTGTCCTCGCGGGTGATCACCTCGTCGAAGTGGATCAGCAGGTCTGCGGGACAGTCCTCTTGCGTGTCGTTGCGGAACAGCCATTGGCACAGCGCGATGTGGCCATCATCGATCGGCGTGAAGCAGTTGATGATGACGTGGCGGATGCCGCTCGGGTATTCGATGTCCAGCCGCCGCGAGAACGGCAGGTAGTAGGCGTTGCGCATGTGGCGCGTGGTCACTGCGTCCTTCACCCCGCTGATGCGGTGGAACTTCTCCGGGTTGGTGGCGGCAATCACCGTCTCGGCATGAAAGCCGCCTTCGTTTTCGACCAGTTCGTACTTGCTGGGCTTGGGCTGCGCCGCCACGCCGAAGGTGGCACGGTGCACGAAGCTGAAGTGCGAGTTGTCGAATGAATTCTCCAGCGCGCGCATCGGGCTGGTGGCCCAGGTTTCGTAGAACTGGAAGATGGTGCGCCAGCCGGGCGCGCCGAACTCGGGCACTTCCGGAATCGGCGCGATCGGGTCTTCCAGCGCCACCCAGGCGTAGCCGTAGCGCGCGGTGCAGTGGTAGGCGGTGGTGCGGTAGTCGCCCGGGATGGCGCGGTCGGCGTCGTACTGCGGAATGCGGATCACGCGGCCACCGCGGTCGTACGTCCAGCCGTGGTACCCGCACTGGATCGCGCCCTGGCCACAGGCCTGGCCCTGCGCGTCCACGCACCAGCCCTTGCTCAGGCGCGCGGTGCGGTGGCAGCAGCGGTCGCGCAGCGCGGCAGGCTGGCCGGTGCCGTCCAGGAACAGCACGATGTCTTCGCCCAGCAGGGTGAAAGGCCGCGGGCCGTTTTGCAATTCAGCCAGCGGCATGACCGCATGCCAGAACTTGCGAAAGACGGGTTGTCGTGTGACCAGCATGAGGCGCTCCTGCCCTGGATGCTAGCAACCTGCGTACCAAGGCCAGCGCGTGCACTGCGTCGCTGGCATGTGCCTTGCTGGGTGCATGCGCATGAACACCCTGCCCCCGGAAGCTTCGCTGGACGAGCGTGATGCGCGCTATCTGCGCGACGCGATCGCCCTGTCTGCCACCGCCCGCGCGCGCGGCAACCGGCCGTTTGGCGCGGTCATCGTTTCGCCCGAAGGCGAGGTGCTGGCCGAGGCGTGGAACAGCAACGGCGAGACAGGCGACTGCACCGCCCACGCCGAGACCAGCGCCATCCGCATCGCCAGCCCGCGGTTCCGGCGCGAGCAGCTGCAGCGCGCCACGCTGTATTCGTCGGGTGAGCCCTGCGTGATGTGCGCCGGTGCCATTTTCTGGAGCGGCATCCAGCGCGTGGTGTTTGGCATTGACGCGCAGCGGCTGCGCGTGTTTCGCGGCGAACGCGCCGAGCAGCGCGATGCCGAGCTGTCGTGCCGCGACGTCTTTGCTGCCTCTCCGCATCCGATCGACTGCATCGGCCCGGCCCTGGTCGACGAGTCCAGCGAACCCCACCGCGGGTTCTGGAAAACCTGATCGCCGCCAAGGGCATCTGCCCCAGCGCTGTGCAATCCGTCCAGCACCCGCACCGGCTTGGGGCATGGCAGGCCCGACGTCCGCCGCAACCCCGCCAGGCCGGCCCGCTTGAAGGCGGCGCTGGCGCTGGCACACCGCTTGCGTACAGCTGAGCCGTGTTGTGTCAGACCCCCACGCCCCCGACGCCATGAGTACCGCCACCGCCACCGCTGCCGACGTACCGCCGGTGGAGCCTGGCGCGTTCGAGCTCATTCTTGCGCGCAGCCAGATGCGCCTGGCGGTGCAGCCGGGCGAGAGCATGGCCGACGTGCTGCATCTGGCCGGCATCGCGCTGGACACGGTGTGCGAGCAAGGCGTGTGCGGCACCTGCGTCACCGCCTACACCGACGGCGAGCCCGAGCACCGCGACAGCTGCCTGAGCGCCGACGAGCGCCAAACCCATGTGGCCCTGTGCTGCGCCGGCTGCCGCAGCGCCACGCTGACGCTGGACATCTGAGGGCCACTGCGATGCGCGTGCTGGTGCTGTACAGCCACCCTGTGGAGACCAGCTACAACGCCGCGCTGCACACGCAGGTGGTGCACAGCCTGCGCGCTGCCGGTCACGAAGTGGATGACTGCGACCTGTACGCCGAGGGCTTCAATCCGGTGATGTCGCGCGAGGAGCGGCTGGGCTACCACGAAGTCCCTGCCAACCGGGTGCCGGTGCAGTCGTATGTGGACCGGCTGCAGCGCGCCGAGGCGCTGGTGCTGTGCTTTCCCACCTGGTGCTTCGGCATGCCTGCCATGCTCAAGGGCTTCTTTGACCGCGTGCTGATGCCGGGCGTGGCCTTTGACATCAGCGACCCGGCGAATGTGCGGCCCGCCCTCACCCACCTCAAGCGCATCAGCGCGGTGGTGACCTACGGCCGCCCGCGCTGGACCGCGTTCCTGATGGGCGACCCGCCGCGCAAGGCCGTCACACGCTACCTGCGTCTGCTGACCGGTGCACGGGCACGCATCGACTACCACGCCTGCTACCACATGAACGTAGCCACCCGCGAGCGGCTTGACGCATTCCGCCAGCGCGTGGGCGTGGCCATGACGCGCCTGGCCTGATGTCCACAAAAGCGCCTGCCCTCATGAACGCCTTTCACACAGCACAGAGCGCCGCCTTGCAAGCTGCATCGCTGCAAACCGCCCCCACAGCGCTGCGCGGCTTGAGCCGTGCGCGGCTGCCGGCCTGGCTGCTTGACGCGCTGCCCGGCGCGTGGCCGCGCGCCGGGCACCAGCCGGCCCTGGCCGACATCGAATGGAGCGAAGGCCGCATCCGCAGCGTGCGTCCGCATGATCCTGCCGCACCCACCGCTGCAGACAGCGGCGTGCACGACGTGGGCGGCGCGCTGGTGCTGCCCGGTCTGGTCGATGCGCATCTGCATCTGGACAAGACCTTCACCCTGGAGCGCATGGGCGCGGTGCGGCCCGGGCTGCTGGGCGCCATCGAGGCCATGATGGTCGACCGCCGCGGCTGGACGCCTGACGATGTGCGTGCGCGGGCCTCGCGTGCGCTGGCGCTGGCCTTCGAGGCCGGCGTGGTGCATGCCCGCACCCACTGCGACTGGTGGGAGGCCGATGTGGTGCCGGTGGCCTGGCCGGTGCTGCGCGAGCTGGCGCAAGAGTGGGCCGGGCGGCTGACGCTGCAGCAGGCGTGCCTGGTGCCGCTGCACCTGTATGCCGATCGCGACGCGGCCATGCGCATCGCAGCGGTCGCCGCCGCCAGCGGCCAGGGCGCGCTGCTCGGCGGCTTTGTGCACACCAGCAACTGGAACCCGCAGGCACTCGAGAACCTGCTGCATGCCGCACAGGCGCACGGCCTGAACGTGGACCTGCATGTGGACGAGGAGCTCAACCCCGCCGCGCAGGGCCTGGCCACCATCGCACGCCTGCTGCGCGAGATGCGGTTCGAGGGCCATGTGACCTGCGGCCACGTGTGCGCGCTGTCGGCGCAGGATGAGTCGCAGGCACTCGCCACGCTGGATGCGGTGGCGCAGGTACCGGTCACGCTGGTCACGCTGCCGATCACCAATTTGCTGCTGCAGGACGCGCAGACCGGGCGCACGCCGCGCCTGCGCGGCATCACGCTGGTGAAGGAGGCGCGCGAGCGCGGCATCCCCCTGCTGGTGGCCAGCGACAACGTGCAAGACCCGTTCTGCGCCGTCGGCAGCTACGACCCGCTGGAGGCCTTTGCCGCTGCCACCACCGTGGCGCAGCTGCCCCAGGCCTTCGACGCCTGGAGCGCCAGCCTGTGCCGCAGCGACTGGCTTGCGCGCGGCGCTTCACCGCTGCCCCTGTCGGCCGGCACGCGCGCCGACCTGGTGGTCTTCCACGCCGCCGATGCGTGGAGCTTTCCGTCACGCAGCCACGCGCGCACCGTGCTGCGTGCAGGAGCGATCGCATGAGCACATCCAAGCCCTCCACACCATCCACGCCGGCATCGGGCATCGCGCAGCCGCTGGCGCGCTACTCGGCCTGGCGGCGCGCCGGCGACTTCATCTTGCTGTCGGGCGTGATCGCGGTCGACCCTGCGGCCGGCACCATCGTGCGCGGCTACGCCGACATCCCGGCCGAGGCTGCCGAGCGCATCGGGCGCACCGGCGAGTTTTCCAGCGACATCAAGGAAGGCCCGGTGCTCGCGCAGAGCTGGTACGTGCTCGACCGCATCCGCCAGACGGTGGAGGCCGCCGGCGGGCAGATGAGCGACGTGATCAAGCTGGTGCAGTACTTCCGCAACCTGGATCACTTTCCGCTGTACAGCCGGGTGCGACGGCAGTTCTTCCCCGGCGAGCCGCCGGTGTCCACCGTGGTGGAGGTCAGCGCGATGCTGCCCACGCCCGACATCCTGATCGAAGTCGAGGCCACCGCCTGGCTGCCGCTGAAGCCCGCCCCCTGATTGACATCCGACAAGCGAGACCCGACCCATGCTGCACGGCTACAACCCGCCCCACCGCTTCCTGCCCTACCTGAGCTGGACCGAGATCGCTGCGCTGCCCGACAAGGCCAACACGGTGATCGTGCTGCCCACCGGTGCCACCGAGCAGCACGGGCCGCATCTGCCCTGCGCGGTCGACACGGTGATTTCGGCAGGCGTGGTGGGCCATGCGCTGGCGCGGCTGCCCGACTCGGTGCCCGCCTATGCGATGGCACCCATCACCTACGGCAAGAGCGAGGAGCACCTGCACTTTCCCGGCACGGTCACGCTCAGCGGCGAGACGCTGCTGGCCACGATGAACGAGGTGGGCGAGTCGGTGTACCGCGCCGGCTTTCGCAAGCTGCTGCTGGTCAACGGCCATGGCGGCCAGCCGCAGGTGATGGAGATGGCCGCGCGGGAGCTGCGCCTGCGCCACGGCGACTTCATCGTGGTGCCCAGCTTCACCTGGCGCGTGCCGCATGTGGCCGGCCGCTACCTGTCGGACCGCGAGAAGAAGCTTGCGATGCATGCCGGCCATGCAGAGACCGCCATCATGCTGGCGCTGGCGCCGCAGACGGTGCGCATGGACCGCGCCGTCACCAACTACCCGCCGGAATTTCCGAGCAAGCTGCTCTCGCCCGACGGCCGCCCGGCCTGCGCCTGGAGCGCACGCGACTTCGGACCCAGCGGCGTGATCGGCGACCCGCTGCCGGCCACCGCCGAGCAGGGCCAGGCCATCCTCGACTCGCTGGCCGACAGCTGGGCGCAGGCGATCACCGAGCTGCACCAACTGCAGTGGGCTGCGCGCGACGAGTCGACCTGGGGCCGCGCCCAGCACACCGGCCATGTGGAAGAGGCCGCACCCGCATTCACCAGCGCAGTGCACGCCGCGCTGGCCTGATCCTTGCATTCACCCCCGCTGTTTTTCCCACCCCCTCACAGGAGCACCACCATGATGAAACTGAGCAAGCGTTCCCTGCTGTCCATCAGCGCCGCGGCCCTGCTGGGCGCAAGTGCATCGGGCACTGCCCAGGCACAGGAAAAGTTCACCTACATGACCAACTGGTACGCGCAGGCCGAGCACGGCGGCTTCTACCAGGCGGTGGCCACGGGCATCTACAAGCGCTACGGGCTGGACGTCACCATCCGCATGGGCGGCCCGCAGGTCAACGTGGTGCAGCTGATGGCCGCCGGCCAGGCCGAATGCGTGATGGGCTCGAGCGACCTGCAGATGGTGCAGATCCGCGAAGGCGGTGTGCCGGTCACCACGCTGGCCGCCACCTTCCAGAAAGACCCGCAGGTCCTGATCGCGCATGAAGACGTGACCAGCTTCGAGCAGCTCAAGGGCAAGACGATCCTGATCGCCTCGTCGGCGCACCGCGGCTACTGGCCGTGGCTCAAGGCCCGCTACGGCTTCACCGACGCACAGACGCGCCCCTACACCTTCAACATCCAGCCGTTCATCGCCGACAAGAACTCGGCACAGCAGGGCTACCTGACCTCCGAGCCGTTTGCCATCCAGCGTGCGGGGGTGAAGGCCAACACCCTGATGTTCAGCGACCACGGCTACCCGGCCTACGCCACCACCATCTCCTGCATGGACAAGACGGTGCGCGAGCGCAAGACTGCAGTCGAAAACTTCGTGAAGGCCTCGATGGAAGGCTGGAAGAGCTACCTCGAGAACCCGGCGCCGGCCAACGAGCTGATCAAGAAGGACAACCCCAACATGACCGACGCGCAGCTGGCCTACAGCGTGGGCAAGCTCAAGGAGCTCGGCATGGTCACCGGCGGAGACGCCTCGCGCATGGGCATCGGCATCATCACGCCGCAGCGCGCCAAGGCCAGCTACGACTTCCTGGTGCAGACCAAGCTGATCGACCCGGCCAAGGTGAAGCTCGAAGACGCCTACAACATCGGCTTCGTGCAGAACATGAAGGTCATGCCCTGACCTCACCCACGCAGGAGTCGCGCATGAACCGTGAGGAACCCGGGCACCTGGCTCCGGCACTGCAGCCCCCATCGCAGCCCGCCGCTGCGGTGGAGGTGCTGTCGGCACAGAAAACCTACCCCGACGGCACGCAGGCGCTGCTGCCGGTGGACCTGAGCATCCGCCAGGGCGAGTTCGTGACGCTGCTCGGGCCATCGGGCTGCGGCAAGAGCACGCTGCTGAAGATGGTGGCGGGCCTGCTCGAGCCCACCGACGGCCGGCTGCATCTGTGGCAGCGGCCGGTGGCGCGGCTGGCAGAGACAGGCAAGAAGATGGCCTTCGTCTTCCAGTCCCCCACGCTCATGCCCTGGGCCAGCGTGCAGGCCAATGTGCGTCTGCCGCTGGACCTGGCCGGCGTGCCGCGCGCCGAAGGCGACGCACGCGTGGCCGATGCCCTCAAGCTGGTGGGGCTGGAGCGCTTTGCGAAGGCCCTGCCGCGCCAGCTGTCGGGCGGCATGCAGATGCGGGTGTCGATCGCCCGCAGCCTGGTCACCGAGCCCGACCTGCTGCTGATGGACGAGCCCTTCGGTGCGCTTGACGAGATCACGCGCCACAAGCTCGACGCCGAGCTGCTGGACCTGTGGCAGAAGAAAAACCTCACGGTGATCTTTGTCACCCACTCCATCCATGAGGCGGTGTTCCTCTCCAGCCGCGTGGTGATGATGGCCGCGCGGCCCGGCCGCGTGGTCGAGACCTTCGACATCGACGAGCCGTATCCGCGCACGCCCGATTTCATGGTCAGCCCGCAGTTCACTCGCCACGCCAAGCGCCTGCAGGACAGCCTGCTGCGCGCAAGCGCCCACCACGCCGAGCAGGAGACCCCATGAACACGGCCACCTTGCCCGCTTCGCCGTCTGCGCCTGCGGCGCGCGCAACGCCCGCCGCATCGGCGGCACGGCTGCCGCTGCTGTCGCAACCGCGCTTCCAGAAGATCGCCTACCCGGTAGCGGTGGGGCTGCTGCTGCTCGCGCTGTGGCAGGGCCTCGTCACCGGCCTGGAACTGCCGCCCTACCTGGTGCCTTCGCCCATCCTCATGGTCAAGACGCTGTGGACCGACTGGGCGGCGCTGGGCACCTCGCTGCTGGTCACCGTCAAGGTGACGGTGCTCGCTTTCGTGGCAGCCACCATCGTCGGTGTGCTGATCAGCTTTCTGTTCGTGCAGAGCCGCCGGATCGAAACCGCGCTGTTCCCCTATGCGGTGCTGCTGCAGGTCACGCCCATCGTGGCGGTGGCGCCGCTGATCATCATCTGGTTCAAGGACCCGACGCTCTCGATGGTGATCTGTGCCTCGCTCGTGGCGCTGTTTCCCATCATCAGCAACACCACGCTGGGCCTGCGCAGTGTCGAGCCCGACCTGCAGAGCTACTTCGTGATGAACCGCGCCACGCGGGTGCAGACGCTGCTGCGTCTGCGCATCCCGAGTGCGCTGCCCTACTTCTTCGGCGGTCTGCGCATCTCCAGCGGTCTGGCCCTCATCGGCGCGGTGGTGGCCGAATTCGTGGCAGGCACCGGCGGCACCGGCGCGGGCCTGGCCTACCAGATCCTGCAGGCCGGCTTTCAGCTCAACATCCCGCGCATGTTCGCCGCGCTGCTGCTGATTTCGCTGACCGGCGTGGCGCTGTTCGTGCTGATGAACTGGTTGACCCGCCTGGCGCTGGGCAGCTGGCACGCCAGCGAAACCTCGTCTGACTGACACGGCACACCTTCATACCACTGCGCTTCATACATCGTCTGCTCCTCACAGAAGTCCATCGTCATGAACTCCACCTCTGTTGCTTCGCCTGAATCGCCCACCCTGTCGGCCGCGCAGCGCCTCACGCGCGACATGCCGGACCTGGACTGGGTGACCGACCCGCTGCGCGTGGCCCGGCTGTCGCAGGATTTCTCGTGGTTCAGCCCGGTGCTCAAGCGCCAGCTGGCGGGCAAACGCGCCGACGTCGTGGTGCGGCCGCGCAGCGAAGACGAAGTCCGCGCGGTGGTGGGCGCATGTGCGCGCGACGGCATCCCGATCACCGTGCGCGGCAGCGGCACCGGCAACTACGGCCAGTCGACGCCGCTGCATGGCGGCGTGGTGCTCGACCTCAGCGGCTACAACGGCTTTTGCTGGCTGCGCGACGGCGTGGGCCGCGCGATGGCCGGCATCCGCCTGACCGACTTTGACGCGCAGGCCCGCCCGCTCGGCCACGAGCTGCGCTGGCTGCCCTCCACCTTCCGCAGCGCCACGCTGGGCGGCCTGTTCGGCGGCGGCTTTGGCGGTGCCGGCTCGATCAACTACGGCCCGCTGGCAGCCCCCGGCAATGTGCTGGGCGTTCGCGTGATGAGCGTCGAGCCCGAGCCGCAGGTGTTCGAGCTGCGCGGTGCCGAGGCCATGATGCTGCACCACACCTACGGCACCAACGGCATCGTGCTGGAGCTGGAAGTGGCGCTGGCACCGGCCATCGACTGGATGGAGTGCGTCGTGACCTTCGAGCAGTTCGATGCCGCGCTGGACTTTGCCTACCAGTTTGGCCAGGCGCCCGGCGTGGTCAAGAAGGAGGTGTGCTTCCTCGGTGCGCCGATTCCCGATTACATGACTACGCTGGGCGAGCACCTGCCCAAGGGCTGCCATGCGGTGCTGCTGGTGCTGGCGCCGTGGAGCGAAGACGCCATGCGTGCCATGGCCGCGTCGCTCGGCGGGCAGGTCACCTACCGCAAGACCGCCGCCGAAGTCGAGGCCTCGCACCGCACGCTGATCGAATACAGCTGGAACCACACCACGCTCAATGCGCTGAAGATCGACAAGGGCCTCACCTACATCCAGAGCGGCTTCACGCCCTCGCGCTGCCTGGAGCAGGTACGTGCGCTCGAGAAGGCACTGGCCGGCGAGGTGATGATGCACCTGGAGTTCCTGCGCACCAAGGAAGGCGCCTTCAACTGCAGCGGCCTGCAGCTGATCCGCTACACCACCGAAGAGCGGCTCAACGAGATCATGCAGATCTACCGCGATCACGGCGTACAGATCAACAACCCGCATGTCTACATCGTCGAGGACGGCAAGCAGAACAACAAGCTCGACCCGACGGTCATCGAGATGAAGCGCCGCTTTGACCCGCAGGGCCTGCTGAACCCGGGCAAGCTGCGCACCTGGGACCAGTTGCGCGCCAGCGAGTCGGCGCCGCAGGCCGCTATGGCCTAATCGGCGCATGGCGTGGCATGCACGGCTGAATCTTTCCTATCGCGTCGAGCAGCAGCGCTGCGTGGCCCGGCATGCGCATGAGGGCCCGCTGCGCATCCTGCAAAGCCTGTACCCCGAAGGCGACGGCATCTGCCACAACGTGCTGGTGCATCCACCGGGCGGGCTGGTCGGTGGCGACACGCTCGATGTGCAGGTGGACGTGGGCGAAGGCGCACACGGGCTCGTGACCACGCCGGGTGCGGCGCGCTTTTACCGCAGCGATGGCGCACCGGCGCTGCAAAACACCCGCCTTGCGCTGGCGCGCGGCGCGCGGCTGGAGTGGCTGCCGCTGGAGGCGCTGTGCTACAGCGGTTGCCTGGCAGAGAACCGCCTCACGCTGGATCTTGCCGACGGCGCCGAGATGATCGGCTGGGACCTCGCCGCGCTCGGGCTTCCGAACGCGGGGCAGCCTTTCGAGCGCGGCCACCTGCAGCAGCACCTGCAGTGGCCGGGCCGCTGGCTCGAGCGCGGGCGCATCGCCGCGGATGACCTGGGCCTGATGGACGGGCCCACCGGCCTGGCCGGCCGGCGCTGCGTGTCCACCCTGTTCTTGCTGGGCGCAGGCACGCTGGACAAGCCGCGCCGCGAGCTGGCCCTGGACGCGGCGCGCGAGCAGATTGCACAGCACGACGCCGACCGCGCGCAGCTCATCGCCGGCGCCACCTCGCCACATGCCGACGTGGTGGTGGTGCGCGCGCTGTCGCCGGTGGTGGAGCCGGCCATGGCGCTGCTGCGCGCCATCCGCGCCCGGTGGCGGCAATCCCTGTGGGGCCTGGCCCCGACCGCGCCACGCATCTGGGCGATGTAGCCGGCCGCCTGGCAGGTCGCCGGGTGCAGCATGCGCGACAGCGCCGCGCGGCACATCTGCCTACCATGCGCGCATGAGCTCAGCCCCCGCATGGACGCAGGACGTGAAGGTCCTGTGCTTTGACATCTTCGGAACCGTGGTCGACTGGCACGGCAGCATTGCGCGCGAGATGTCGGCGCGCTACCCTCAGGTGGACGGTCACGCGTTCGCCAACGCCTGGCGCGCCGGCTACAAACCGGCGATGGCGCGTGTGATGAGCGGCGAGCTCGGCTGGACGCTGATCGACGACCTGCACCGCATCATCCTCGACCAGATCCTGCCGCAGTTCGGCCTGGAGCATCTGAGCGACGCCGAGCGGCGCGAGCTCAACCGCGTGTGGCACCGGCTCGACCCGTGGCCCGACAGCGTCAAGGGCCTCGCGCGCCTGAAGCGCCACTACACCATCTGCACCCTGTCCAACGGCAACATCGGCCTGCTGACCAACATGGCCAAGCGCGCCGGCCTGCCCTGGGACTGCGTGCTGAGCGCAGAGGTGTTTCGCGCCTACAAGCCCGACCCGGCCACCTACCTGGGCGTGGCGCGGGTGTTCGACCTGCCTGCCGAGCAGGTGATGCTGGTGGCCGCGCACCACGACGACCTGGCCGGTGCACGCGCCTGCGGGCTGCGCACCGCCTACATCGAGCGCCGCTTCGAGTTCGGCGAGGCCGAGCCGAAAGACGTGTCACCGCAGGCAGGCAACGACCTGCACGCCGCAAGCATCGTCGAGCTGGCCGACCAGCTGGGCTGCTGAGCGCGCTGGCGCTCAGTCGTCTACCCGCCACGCCGGCACGCGCCAGTCGCGCCAGATGGCGAGGCTGCGCAGCGCGGTGATGACCGCGGCCGACAGCAGCAACGCAACCGTGGGCTCCATGCCGACTTCGGTGGCACCGATCACCACCCAGCTGCCCGCGAAAGCGCAAATCGCGTAGGGCCGGTGATCGCGCAACGCGCTCGGGATTTCGTTGCAGACGATGTCGCGCAGCACGCCGCCGAAGATGGCACTGACCACGCCCATCAGCACCGCAGCGATGGCCGGCATCTGCAGCGTCCAGGCCATTTGCGTGCCCGCCGCCGAGAACAGCCCCAGCCCCAGCGCGTCGGCCCACTGCATCGCCCGTTCGGTGGGCTGGAAGTGCCGCTTGCGCATCCACGCCAGCGCCACTGCGCACAGCGCGAACAGGCCCCACAGGTACCAGGAATGTTCGACCCAGAAAAACGGGCGGCGGTCTAGCAGGATGTCGCGCAGCGTGCCGCCGCCAAAGGCCGCGAGGAACGCAACCACCGCCACTCCCACCGCATCGAGCCGCTTGCGTGCGGCTTCCAGGACGCCCGACAGCGCAAATGCGGTGATCGCGCAGGCCTCCACCGCGACGGCGGCGTGGCTCCAGATCACCGGGTCGGCAAGGCGGCTCATGGCCGCACTCTAGCAAGCCTGCGTCGGCGCGACCCCGCAACCGCCCGGCAGCGACTTGGGTGCGTCAGATCGCGACGAGCTGGCGGATGCCCTTGGCTTCCATCTCGCTGCCCGGCCCGCGCGCGATCACCTCGCCGCGCTGCATCACGATGTACTGGTCGGCCAGCTCGGCAGCGAAGTCGTAGTACTGCTCCACCAGCACCACCGCCATGCGCTGGCCGTTCATGCCGTGCTCTGCCAGGCGGCGGATGACGCGGCCGATGTCCTTGATGATGCTGGGCTGGATGCCTTCGGTGGGTTCATCGAGCAGCAGCAGCTTCGGCCCGAAGGCCAGCGCCCGCGCAATCGCCAGCTGCTGCTGTTGCCCGCCCGACAGGTCGCCGCCACGCCGGCCGATCATCTGCTTGAGCACCGGGAACAGCTCGAACAGCTCGGCCGGGATGGCGGTACCCGCGGGCCGGCTGGCCAGGCCCATGCGCAGGTTCTCTTCCACCGTGAGGCGCCCGAAAATCTCGCGACCCTGCGGCACGTAGCCGATGCCGGCGCGCACGCGGTCGTACGAGGTGGCACGCGTGAGGTCAGTGCCGTCGAGCACTACCGAACCCGTCTTGACCGGCACCACGCCCATCAGGCTCTTGAGCAGCGTGGTCTTGCCCACGCCATTGCGACCGAGCACCACCGTCACCTCGCCAGGCTTCGCCTCGAAGCCGACGTTGCGCAGGATGTGGCTGCCGCCGTAGTACTGGTTGAGGCCATCGACTTTCAGCATTCGGTAGACCTCGCCTTGTGTGTCGCGATCAAATGTGTTGTTCGGTTGCACTGCAACGGCTGTGACCCCGGTCGCTGCA
>JACCDP010861774.1_pt1 | contig 19603 bp, 14 predicted proteins | sample 7445841 | NCBI WGS metagenome assembly JACCDP01 (sample SAMN15323441, study PRJNA562643) | freshwater metagenome | isolation source: river surface water | place: USA:Blue River Watershed | collected 2017-08-17
ACCTTGTAGAAATAGACGCAAAAATATCTGTAATTATGTTAGCGGGCAGATGGGGGTAAGGGAAGTACATGGGAATTACTTGCCAGGTATTCTGAGGGCAAAGTATTCCGACCTAGCGGAACAGTTTGCCTAGATAGCTTGTGTCAGGTTTTTTGGCGTGTAGCATTCTTTTCGTCTTCGTGGAATGCTGGGCTTTTACTGTGCCAGTAGGAGCCTTGGATGCTCAATGCTATTATTCGTTATTCCCTCAATCATCGTCTTTCGATACTGGGCCTGTTGCTAGCAATCTGTACGTACGGCTTTTGGCTCGCTCAAAACTTGCCTATCGATGTGCTACCAAATCTGAATCGCCCAACTGTTGCGATTTTAGCTGAAGCTCATGGCTTGGCCCCTGAAGAAGTCGAATCCCTGGTGACGGTTCCGATAGAATCGGTCTTGAATGGTGCTCCCGGTGTCCTTCGTGTTCGATCTACGAGTAGTATTGGAATATCGATAAGCTATGTGGAATTCGATTGGGGAACTGAGATCTTTCGTAATCGCCAGTTGATTGCAGAGCGATTGCAGTTATTACAGGGTCGTTTGCCGCCGGGAATTTTGCCGGTTATGGGGCCGATCACTTCGATCATGGGAGAGATCCAATTTGTTGGCCTTTTGGTCGAAGATCCTAGTCGCGTATCTCCTATGGACGTTCGTACCTTTGCGGATTGGACATTGCGTCCTCTACTTATGACGATACCAGGGATTAGTCAGGTCGTAGTCATGGGGGGAGATGTCAAGCAGTATCAGATCCTTGCTTCCACACCTGCCTTACAAAGAAAAGGAATTTCCCTCGAAGATTTGAAGCACGCCATTTCTGAGATCAGCGAAAATACCACCGGAGGCTTTCTCGATATTGGCGATAAAGAATTTCTCATTCGTCCATTGGGACGGGTTGCAAGTCTCGAGGATATCCAAAACTCAGTGATTGGCACCCACCAGGGACGTCCTGTGTTTGTGAAGGATGTCGCCGAAGTCAAACTAGGAGCCAAGACGAAGCGGGGCGAAGCCAGTATCAGCGGTCAGCATGCAGTTATCTTGACCATCCAAAAACAGCCTCATGCGAGTACCATAGACCTCACGCGTGAGATTGATAAAAAGCTCAACGAGATAAGAAAGACTCTCCCTGCTGGCATGAAGTTAGAAACACATCTCTTTCGTCAGGCAAACTTTATCCAAACAGCAATTGATAACGTACGTTATGCACTTCGCGATGGTATTGTTATGGTCGCGATTATACTTTTTCTCTTTCTTTTAAACGTCCGTACGACCCTGATTACTCTGATCGCGATTCCTACGTCCTTGCTGGTGACAGCCATCATTTTTCACTATTTTGAACTGGGCATCAACACGATGACTTTAGGGGGGCTCGCTGTTGCTATTGGAGAACTTGTTGATGATGCCATTGTCGATGTCGAGAATGTGTTTCGGAGGCTGCGAGAAAATAGACAACTCGAAAAGCCACTGCCCGCTTTGAAAGTCATATATGAAGCTTCGTCCGAGGTGCGAGGCTCCATAGTTGTTTCTACATTGATTGTCTGTTTGGTGTTTCTACCTCTCTTCGCTTTGGGAGGAATCGAAGGTCGTCTCTTCTTGCCCCTGGGTGTCGCATACATCATTTCCATTGTAGCTTCGCTGATCGTATCGCTTACAATTACACCTGTGCTCTGTTCCTATTTTTTGCCTCAATCAAAGGCCATGGAGCATTTGGGCGACGGCTTTTTGGTGCGAGGTCTCAAAGCTTCGGCGGGCAGGTTGATCAGTTTTGCTCTACCAAAACCCTGGTTAGTTGCTGCCTTGTGCCTTGGGCTCCTTGGCTTTTCTCTTAGCCTTTTGCCCCATATGGGACGAAACTTTTTACCTCATTTCAATGAGGGGTCTGCCACCATTGGAGTAGCCGCAGCCCCTGGAATTTCGCTGGCAGCTTCAGATGCTCTTGGCAAAAAAGTAGAAGAAGCAATCCTGTCCGTCCCTGAAGTCGTATCAACTGTCCGGCGAACAGGAAGAGCCGAGATGGACGAGCATGCTGAGGGTGTTCACTGGAGTGAAATCGATGTGGACTTTAAAGCGGGAGGTCGCGATCGTCCTCTCGTTCTCAATGAGATCCGAAATAAGATAGAAGCCGTCGGCGATGTTTACGTAAATATAGGCCAACCAATTAGCCATCGGCTTGACCACTTGCTATCGGGAGTAAGAGCACAGATCGCCGTGAAGGTCTTTGGACCAGAATTAAGCGATTTGAGACGTATTGGAGGAGAGGTTTATAGTCTCTTGGAAGGTATCCCTGGTATTGTCGACCTTCAGGTAGAACCACTGGTGCTCATTCCACAGCTTAAGATTGCAATCGATCGAGAAGAAGCTGGTTTTTATGGTCTTAAGACAGGTGCACTGGCAGATGACCTTGAAATTGCTTTCAATGGGGAGACAACTGGGCAGGTGATCGAGGGGCCTCGGATCTATGACATCTTTATGCGTCTTGATGAGCAATCACGTTCTCATCCAGATCAGATAGCAGATACCTTGATCAAAACAATGCCAAGTGGTCAAGCTGTCAAACTCTCCGATGTCGCTAAGGTCTACCAAGGCAGTGGCCCGAACATGATCAATCGAGAAGACATGCAAAGAAGAATAGTCGTGTCAGCCAACTCGCAGGGACGTGATCTTGGGTCTGTTGTCCGGGATATTCAAAGCAAGCTAGCAGGAGAACTCAAGCTTTCTCAAGGCTACTTTATAAAGTTAGGTGGTCAATTTGAGAGTGAGCAGTATGCGTCAAGACAAATTTTGAAGTTAGGTATTCTATCGCTTCTTGGTATCTTTGCTGTTCTATATCTCAACTTTCGATCAACCGTGCTTTCTCTACAGATAATGCTGAATAGTCCTTTGGCATTGATTGGGAGCATTTTTGCGATTTATATGACGGATCGTACGCTATCAGTTGCAACACTGATTGCTTTTATTACCCTCTGTGGGATTGCTTCTCGGAACGGTATCCTCATGGTGAGCCACTACCTACACCTGATGAAAGAAGAGGGCGAGAGTTTTGGTATCCCTATGATCCTGCGGGGAACTCTGGAGCGCTTAGTTCCTGTCCTCATGACAGCCTCTACTGCCGCTTTGGCTTTGATTCCCCTTTTGCTGGCTGCAGGCGAACCAGGAAAAGAGATTCTGCACCCCGTTGCTGTTGTGATCGTTGGAGGTCTTGCGTCTTCGACACTCCTCGATCTTATCGTAACTCCGACAGCCTTTTATCTATTCGGTAAAAAAGCTGCAGAGAAATATCTTCGCCACTGTGCGACTCAAGGAGAATATGTATGAGTTGGAAAGCTTTCTTCGTTGCTGCAAGTCTTTGCTCGAGTGTTCCCGCTATGGCTCATGATGAAGGTCATGGGCCCAAATTGAGTGATACAGGAAAGTTTGGGGGCCTTGTCTCAGCCGTCGTCGATAAAAAAGACGCCAAGCTTGGTGCTAAAGCTAAACTACAGTATAAAGCTGAATTAGTCCGCTCGTCAGATGGTAAAGTGCAGCTTTATCTCTATGACGATGCCATGAAGCCTATTGATGCTTCGAATTGGGAAAATAAAGCTAAGGTGACGATGGCTACAGAGAAAAAAGGCAAGTGGGAATCTAAAGACTTTGATCTCAGCTTTGACGGCAAAGCTTTTGCTGGACAGATGCCTGCTCCAATTGGAAAGCCTTTCAATCTTGACTTTGTCCTAAAGAATAAGAGTCAGGAGCTCCTTTCGGCCTTTGATAACTTGGATTGAATAAAAAAAGGAATATTATGAAGGCTTGGGTTTCGAGCTCTGTTCTATGCAGCTGTCTTCTGCCTTGGAGTCCCTTGTTTGCTTGGGAACTCAAATTCGAAGATATACCTACATTGATCCGTAAAAATAGTAAGAGTCTTAAAGTATCGGAGTCTACTGTTGAAGTTGGTACTTTACAAATCGTTCCCCGAGACCGAGCGTATTTGCCGAGAATTGACTTTGAGAGCGGATTGCGTCATGAACAGGAGCTCGATAGCTCAAGCGATACTGCCCCTTTTTGGAAAGTGAATATCGAATCAAACCTTTATCGAGGTGGTCGAGACGAACAGCATCGTACTCTCACCGAGCGTCAGCAGGAATTGAAGACACTCGATGCTCAAATCGTATTTCGAAATGAGGTTTTGACAGCTAGACAAGATTTCATTCGCCTTATAGCAAAGCAAGATTTGCTTCAACTTACAAAGTCCATTTTGCAGCAAGCTGGTAAGAAGCGAAGGGCCATCCAACGTAAAGTAGAGGCGGGTCTTCTGACGGAATCAAGTATAGCTCTCGCTGCAAGCTTTGGGATGGATTTGGAGCAAGAATTGATCTCGACCGAGCAAGAGCGAGATGAGCTTAGAGATCATCTCATATTAACCCTTGGTTTAGAGCCTCATGCTGAATTTACTTTGCCAACGCATGCCAACGTTACAGGGATTTCTTCCAAACCGGAAGAAGATGTGCTTCAGCTCTCTGAACTAAAAAAGTTGACTCTTCAGTCAGACCTTTTGCGCTCAGAAGCAAATATAAACGCAGAATGGTGGCGTCCCAATGTTGATGTCTTTGCAAGTTTTGGCAGGACCTCAGCAGGGCGTGCAGGCATTCTTCCTACTCAAGAAGCAAGCATTGGTCTTAAGCTCACGCTCAACCTTCAGGATAGTGCTGAACTGCGAGCTGTAAAAGCTACAAAATTCAAAGAGGCGAATATCTGGGTTCTCCAAAAGGAAAGAGTGCAAAGGGAGTTGCAGCATCGCCTGCATGAGAATAAACGCAAAATCGAAACTTATAGTAAGATTGAGAAGTCTCTTAGACGTCAATCGCGCGACTCGGAGCGTTTGGAGAAGACCTTGCAAGAAGAATTTGAGCGCGGTATCCGCGATTCTTCCGATCTCATTGACACTTTACGTGCAAGTTATGAGGTCAATCGAAAACTTCTAGAAGCGTCAACAGAAGTTTCTTTGGCGAGAGCTGAACTTGATACTTTCCAAGACAATTGAAGTAGAGAAGTTGCTTACGAGAAGGAGTCAGGTTTTTCCGCCTTTTTAAGGAAAAACCTTACCCGGCTACAGTGAGGAAGCTGTAGTCAAGAGCTGACGAAGTGCTCGTGCATCTGGCTCAAGATAGACGGTCGTTGCCCCCTGACATTTCCAATGAGATATCAATTCATGTGCTTCGCCCAAAGTTGTAAGCCAACAGATTGGTGCTTTGAGCGGATGTTGTGAAACCAAGGCAAGAGCTCGTCGTGTGTCGCGGCTCATAAAGCTAAGATGTTCGAGGAGATCGGCAAGATCTTCGGGTTCTATATCAAAGGCTAAGGTTGCATCGGTGTGAATGATGCGTGAGAGTTTCGTCAGGCCAAAGGTTCTTCGATAGTTGCTGAGAACTTTGATCTCCGTGAGCAGTTCCTGGTAATACCATGGCAGGCGAATATGTGCCATGTTTTCTCGAATGGTTTGAATACGTGGATAATAGCGTAAAGATGCTCGTATCAGTTCAACATACTGGAGTTCGTCTCGTAGACCAGTTGCAGTCGAAGTGATGATGCGAGAAATAGGCCCATTTTCCAGTTCTGCAACAGCATTCAGCCAGTGAGTCTTAAATTCCCCTTCAGGAATGATTTGCACTCGGGTGGTCGAACCTCTGAGGGATCGGCGCGTAAGGCTTGCATGAAACTCTGCTGCATCTGCCGCATCCACCAAGATGATCTCTGATCGGCGCAGAGCCCGGATGGCCCGCTCAGAAAGCTTGGCCGAGGGAGCTGTCTGCATCTCAATATATTGAACCTGGGGGGGCCTTAAGCTACTGAGAGATAGATTACGATTAGATATAGGAAGCATCGTTCTCCTCACAATCTCGCGTTGTCAGGGACAAGATGCCTTCGTCCCTTAAAGAAAAAATAAAGGGACGATAGCTTTTGTGCAGACCAGCATATTGCAAACTTAGCTTAGAGGGGGTTTCCCTCTGTCACATAGGTGCTGAGCTTTTGGACATCCCCATCGTAATCGATAGTTTCAAGGGCATTATGGGGTAGATCCAAGGCTCGGAGCTGGGGAAGCACTTTGAGCGAAAGCTTTTTAAAGAGCTTATTGTCCTTGGCTTCTAAGCTCCTCAGAGCAGGCATGTCAGAGAGCGAAAGCTCGCTCAGCTGAGTACTCTTATGGATGCTGAGAAAGCTCAATCGACTTCCCTTCAGGCTAAGGCTCAACAGTGGAAGCTTGGTTTTGAGCTCGTACTGACCGTAACGTTCGGTTTGCTCGCAGCCTTCATCTAGGCAGTAGCGAGAGCTGAGGAGTAGGTGATAGAGAGAGTTGAGATCCGAGAGCTGGACCTGAGTCAGGCCATTGTCGATCAGGTGGAGCGCCTCGAGTTTTTTCTGTTCCTCGAGACCTGACACCGAAGAAAGGCGTGGATTGTTCACAAGACTCAGAATCTGAAGAGACGACGGCGCATCAAGCGAAGAATCGATAGAGAGGGTCTTGAGCTCTGGATTGTGATGGATGCTCAGCTTGGTGAGATTTTTATGCCCCCGTATTTCAAGCTTTTTTAGCGTTTTAAGGCCAAAGAGTGAAAATACGCGAAGGCCTGTATTTTCTAACGAAAGTTCTTCGAGTGCTCCGTCAGCAATCGGGAGCGATGTAGTCTCACACTCGTTGCTCACATACCAAACCCAACAGCGAACGCTGCTGAGATAGAGATCTTGCAGATTCGGCATATTTTTGATCTGCAGTACTTTGATCCCATTGCCGAGCAGTTTGAGGTTCCTCAGCTGAGTAGACTCAGAAGGAAGTTGGAGCTTAGCTAGCTTAGGGTTAGCTTGGACTAAGACTTCTTCCAAACTGTCTTTTGCAGAAAGTTGGAGCAGGTCTAGTGAGTCAAGAGCATCATTGCCATGCACTTTGAGATTTTTGAGTAAAGGCAAGTTAGAAAGATTGAGAAACTGAAGGCGTTTATTATTTACGACTTCGAGTTCCCTGATATTTAAGTTTTCAAGCTGGAGCCATACGAGACGATCATCACTCGCAAAGCTGGTGCTTTTGAGGCAGTCATACGATTGAAAGGAGCCACAATTTCCATGACCTACTGTCAAATACTGGAGATTGGGGAGCTCTTTGAGGCGAAGCTCCAAGAGAGGATTGCCTTCAAGATGGAGGGTGTTGAGCTGTTGGATATGTTGCGAATCAAAAGATCCTAGCTTGTTGTGACTCAAATCTAGAAAGCTCAGGCTAGGTAAGCTCGCAAGCATAGAATTCACAGCTGTTGAGGTGATCTCATTGTGCGAGAGCGAGAGATGCTTAAGATTGATAGGATCGAGTACAGTGCCGAGCTTGTTGATATCTCGATCCTTCAGACACCTCAGACAGGTCTAAGTCAGTAAGCTGCGAGGCAAAGGGCTTCAGTGAGTCTATGTCAAAGCTCGGAGAATTTTGAAGCGCAAAATGTTGGAGGGGTACCTCCTGCGGGAGATGGCGCAGGCTATCGACATGGGTTTTACCGAGGCTTAGGTAAGCAAGTTTCTTATTGCCTTTGAGTTGTGCAAGGCTCTCGGCTCTGAGTGCATCGCGAGAATCTTTTTGATCTATGATCCATAGATTTGTCAGAGCAGGTCTTTGACTAAGTAAGCTGAGATCAAGCGCGGGCTTGTCCTGCTCTCGTACGAGCTGAAGATGTGAGGCTTCCTGGACGATTCCATTCAGGTGATAGCAGGTTCGTCCCGCATAGCGTTGCTCAAGGAGCGAGAGAGTGTAGCGCGCGCTGGGACTCGCTGCTTCAGGGTGAAGACAGGCATTGAGGAGGGAGCGATTGAGCTTATAGCCTTTATCTTCGATGACACAGCTTTTGCTTTTGGGATCCCAGTTTTGCCCGAGAGAGCGACACGCTGTCTCTTCCTTAGGAAACTCTGGGCAAGTGCCATCAAAGGCAGGGTATTCACCCTGGGCACACTTTTGGCTAAAGCCAAGAAGGGTGACGCTTTGCTTTTTGATTTCTGAATGCCGATCACCTCGTGAACATGTGAGACTCACAGAAGTTGTGCCAAGAACGTCAATCTCACTAGATCCTGAAGTCGAGCGTAGCTCCTTGCTTTCTATATTGCTCATACGATCAGTGAGTTGATAAAGGATAACACGGCATCTGTCAGCGTCCTTGCTCTCCCAGTGCATCTTTGAGGTCCACTCACCAGGCCATTGGCCATCGGTGGGTTCTTCGAGCTCGAAGCGTAAGATCTCTGGATCGTCTTGCTTTTGATTAACACTGATCCTGAGTTTAGCTTCAGTTGTGGCAATCTCATTTTGGCAAAGTAAAGTGAAGTCTGTGGTTTTGTCTAATTGGACGAGAATGAGCCCCTTCGAAGTAAGCTCTTTTTTGCCTTGCTCTGAGCTGAGAAGGCAGCTCGTCGCATTAAGGCTCTCCCAGCTAAGAGTCGACATCGCTTTGTTGCCAGCTTCGACTTCCAATGTTTGTGGGCTCGCTTGGAATTTTGTGATCACAGGTTTGGGCAGCGGATTCTGGATGACCTCTACTTTCAAGAGGGGAGAAAGGAAAGATTCTCCCTGGGCTTTACATTCGAGCTGAAATTCCGTGCTTTCCTTTATGGAAAAGGTTTTTTGTCCTGTCGGTCGAAGAGTTTCGGCAAATGGCTTGATCAGTTCACAGTGTTCTAAGTTCTGGCTTTGCCAGTTCAGAGTCACTTGAGCAAGATCGCCTGTGCTGAGTGTGAGCTTGCTCTGATCCAGTGCAAAACGGATGATGGCCTTAGCATCCGCAGCGAGCTTGGCAAAGCTAAGGGTTTTTCGTTCTGAACGGAGCGCTCCTTGTTGGCATTCAAGGGAGACTTCTGTGCCGTCCTTTACATTGAGTTGCAAGCTGCCCTCACTGTCGACGACTTTAGCTGTCGGATGAAAAAGGATACAGCCCCCTGCATCTTTGGCCTTCCAGCTGACCCTAACGGTCTCTTCCCCAGTCAAAAAGGATAGTTTTGTGGCGTCAGCACTAAAGTGCTCGATGACCGGCAGTGGTTCTGTGGGAGAGCTGGCCTGTTTGGGTGAGGAATCGCTGCAGCCGTTCATGCTGATGAGCAAGAGTGGTAAAAAGATAATCAATGGTCTGCGTTTCATTCTTTTTTACCTTCATGGTTGAGAGGGTGCCTCCCTACAAGACAAAGCTTCAGAATCTTTATTGCGGTAGCTAGCGAATGAAAACAAAAAAGGGACGGAGGAATATGTCATTCATTCTCAGATTATGTGCTCTTCCTTTGTCGATAAATCGAGGTAAGATAAGAACAAGCCTTTAGACCATGACCTATAACGACTAGGGACAGCCTATGACAACACCACCTTCTTCCGCTCCCGTCAAAAAATTTAAGGACCCTTGGGTCAGCCAGCTTGAGGTCCTGATCCGCGGTCGTGAACAGAGGGATGAATGGGTCGATGATTCTGTCACGGCAGGGACTACTGTAGAGGTCGTCAACATTCCGGTGGTTCAGGGTCTTATCTCCTTTAAAGTCAGAGCCGATACCTCGTGTAAAGCTATTGCTCATCTCCTAGAACAGGCCCAGAACCCAGCGAATAAACTCGAAGTGGTTCCAGGCCCTCGCGGGGGCTTACGTCTCGGGGTCAATGGCAAGTTTGACCCCAAGTTGAACATCATGGTGAAGAAGTAAGTTCGGGTACATACCATTCGGATACACCCCAAAGTCCTTGTGCCGTTGTGAGAGTGCCGCGCACAGGGTCGCGCTCAAAGCTCTCACCCGTCGAGCGCCAGAACCAAAAGCTTGCCGATGGTAGATAACCTTCGTCTCTAGCGACCCAGTCTCCCTCAGCACTACGCTCCCAAACAGGTATGCGCTCGAGTACAGAAGCATCTTCTGCTGCACGATAAAGGCCTAACGTGTGCCCTTCGCGCCAGGCGACGATGGCTTTTTGACCAAAAGCTTTCTGTTCAAAAGCAACGAGTGAAGCCTCTTGAGGTCTTTGTTGCCAAGGAATCAACCAAAATTTTTGGACAAATCGTGCTTGGCCCGAAAGGGTCAGAGTGTGAAACGAATCCGTGCTTTCATCCCCTTGCCGTCTTAAAAAGCCGAGAGTCAAGGGTGATGCAAGTCGAATCGGATCGACAATCGTCTCTGCATCATAGAGATCTTGTAGAGTCGCGCTGTGGCCATCCCAAAGGAGGCCGATCAAGACCCGTCGAGTAAGGGGATAAGCTGGTGTCGCTGGGTTCTCGTCGGCAGCTCGTTCAGCTTTTTGCCAAGCGATGATGCGTTGATCTTCGCAGATAAGTTCCTGTCCAGACAGAGCCAGCGGTCGACCAGGTATATTCACCGCAGCACCACAGCTCGGAGCTCCTGCATCAAAGTGTAAGCTACGCAGCCACACTTTTTCAATGCGGTGGGTTTGGCGATCAGGAATGGAATCTTCGAGAGTTTTGCTCTCTGTAAGATAGGCTTGGCCTGCGAAGACTTTCAGTTCAGCTGAAGAGCCTTCGATTCGACAGTCTTTGGAAAGTGCGACAGTAGAAAGTTTCCAGGTTTTATCTTGGGGAACAAGACGTGCGATCTGTCCAAAGACGTCAAAGACTACGCTCCCATCTTTGAGTGTACCCCACTGCATCTCTTGCCGTTGGGGTCTGTGGAAAGGTGCAATCTTACGCTCAAGGGACTCTGTTCGCTCCCCACGCAAGAGGTTTTCGCTCGTTACGACGAGACTCTGACCCGAGGAATTCAGGCTGATCAGATGGAGCCAAGTTTTGTCCAGCTCTAAGTAGTTCTGGGCGAGAATGGCTACATGTCCGCGGTCAAGCGCATAGCTACTCACGAGTTGACCAGGTAGCTCGCGAAGCGCGAGTACTGTGCTACGTTCGCCATCGGGAGTCCGCGTCAGGCGAAGTTCCAAGCCCGACTCATCTCGCCACGATGTGTTTTTACGCACAATCTGCAGTCCAAGACTCCCGAGAGGATGGTAGGCAAGGATATCTCGAGCGAGCTCGATACTAGCCTCTGGATGGGCTAGCTGAGCACTCTGCGCATCTAAATAGACACTTTTTGCAAAGCTATCGAAGTAGCGATCGCTCAAGGTCTGAAAGCGCTCGAGTTGCTTGTTAGCAAAGACGCGCCGTAGCCATCCCGAAGAATTAGCGGCAAGCGTAGGACCCTCCGAGAGTTTAGGAGGATCGAGTTGATAGTGGACGAGCTTAGCACCCTGCAGGGGCTCTTCACCTCCGGCTTGCATGGGAAAGAGAATGCGTCCTGAACTTTGGTTCAAAGGTAGCCAAGATATGGTCTTATCTTGATCATTAAAGTAGGACCAGACCGAATCGCCCTTCAACGTTAATTGCGCTTCGACCTTGGCATCACCAGTAGGAGAAATGGCAAAGAGGAGGGCCTGAGCCTGCCGCTGCCATCTGTCACTACCTTCTGGCCGCAGCCAACCGAGTGCTAGAATGTAGTTTGCTCCTTGGTAAGTGAGAGGAAAGGCACGTTCGACCCAACCTGGAAACTCAGTGCGTTGAATGTAGCGAATCTCCTTGGCCGCATTACGGATATCAAAGATGTCGAGTGGATCCACCTGATTGGCTGGAACCCAAAATACATAGAGCAGATCGCCACTGACCCGTACATCCTGGATGTCAGCATGAAGGCCTGTATCATCTTGGGTTTGAACTTTGGCATCAGGATAGGGTTTTTCTAAGGTCTTGCCATCCTCACTACGAACAAAAACGCCCTTGAGTCCTTGGCTGGGATTAGCTGCGAGGCGCTGCTTCGCTTCGTCACGACTGATGACAGGCGCGTCTGCGGTCGGCAGAGCAAAGCTCTCGACACTTACGCGACGAATCATCTGTTCGCCTTGTGGGAGCCAAGAGTTGGAGACGGCGATGAGGGCTTTATCTCTCACAAAACTTGCAGAGCGTTCTCGCACCTGACCTTCAGTCGTTACCCGTAGGAGAGGTTGGATATGACCACTTGGATCACTAAGGTCCACCCATTCGAGAGTGCTTTCACGATTCCAAGCGCTCCATAGGTTAGCTTGAAGGGTGAGGATAGCATAGGTGTGCAGCTGTCCTTCCTCTTCGGTTTGGAGAACCTGAAGGCTGTCGCGCGAACGCAAAGGTAGAGGGGCTACATAGTCGTCGGCAGCCTTCAGTCCTTCTGGGCTCAATGCAAAGGCAGAGAGCTTTGCTTGAGCATCCCAGGTGTTGTCTTGGTAATGCGCGAGGGTCGTGGCTACATACAGTATCTTGCCTACCAATCGCGAGTCAGTATAGTCACCAGGGACTTTGATCTCCTGGAGAAAGCGTGGAGCATAAGGGTTCTGGACACTATAAATCGCGAGGCGTGTCGCAGGTTCAGGGATCCAATGGCCTTTGGCATCGGTATCCATCCGTTCGACGAGGATCAAAAGGGCTTCGCTCGAAGGTCGATACATTTCGATCGCAGAGTATGGGCTTGGAGGCACTCTGCCGACCAGAGCCTTTTGTCCGAGAGTTTGATCAAAGCGGAGAACTTGCAGGCCTCGGTAGGGATTGAGCGCATAGACCACATCTTGTCCAAGGACACCAAAAGCATAGAGATCGGCTTCTTGGATCTCTCTCTGCTCACCCTTCGAAACGGCAGCAATTGGTCCTGGCCACTCGTCATACCAAAAGCTGCCAGGACGGAAGCTTAGAAAACTCTCTTGACCTAAATAACGCGAGCTTTGTGCTGCGAACGTTTCGACTTCTGTAGGTGCAGGGTCTGGTGTATCGCCGAGCGATTGCGGGTGCGTACTTGGGGTGCGACTGCAAGTGAACAAGCCAAAAGCGAGAAGGAGCGAGAACAGTGGAGGAGCGATGGCTCGAGGATGGAAAAGCATAGAAACCCCCCTTCTTGAGATAGAGTCTTTCTGAGGAAAAATCTGACAGAAATGGAGATATGCGACAATTAGGACAAATTCCCTGGTAGAATTCCCCACGTTTTGCGAAACGATAGGCCTCCTGTGAAGCACATCGATGTTTTTCGAAGCTGTGCAGCCTCTGCTAGGAGGAGGCTTGCTTATGAATCGGTGGGGAGTCCTTGCTCCTGGCACCTACAGTCCCCTGTAGCGGAGCAAAGGTTTCCACTGTACACTCTTTTTGGCTTGGTATATACTGGTATATACCTTGACGTTAAGGGGTAAAAAAGTGAGTTTTTTCGAACGGTTCCTGGATGCGTTAGATACCCATAAAGTCCGCTACGGCCTGGTGGGTGGTTATGCAGTGGCTCTTCACGGAGCTCCCCGCGGCACGATCGATATCGATTGTATTATCGAGCATAGTGAAGAAGCCTTTGCAACATGTGAACAGGCTCTGCGCTCTATCGGCCTTGAGCCGCGTTTGCCTGTGCGTAGTCACGAGCTTTTTCACTTTCGCGAGGAATATATCGCCAAGAGAAATCTGATCGCCTGGGGATTCGTAAATCCCCTGAGTCCTATCGAGTGTGTGGACATTATCCTAACTCACGACCTCAATTCGGTACGGACACAGATTTTCAAGTTCGGCTTGAGAAAAGTTTCTGTTCTCGCCCTTGAAGATTTGATCACTATGAAACGCGTAAGTGCGAGACCTCAGGATCTCGAAGATATCAAAGCATTGGAGTTGATCCGTGAGCGGAAAAAGACCAAGTAAAAAGAATTTATCTAAGGTAAGTTTGCAGCCCCCAGCTGATGCTTCTCCGCTACAGTTGAGCAAAGAAGAGGCCATCTTCGATGGTCTAGATGATGTTACGCCTATCATAGAGTTTTTAGAAAATTTTAGGCAGATGGTAGATCCTAAGGCTCAGCATCCAAGTCAGCTCATCAGTATCAAAATGCCAGTCCCCCTTCTTGAAGCCTTCAAGGCGCGAGCCCATTTGCTGGAGATCCCGTATCAGACTCTTATCAAAAAGGTGATGCTCGATTATTTACGCAACTCCCAATAAGCAGCAATGATTTTGTAGCCGGATAAACTTTAGGTCCTGTCCTCTAAGAGTGGATTGAGATTCCACTTACGGTATCTCTTCTGCACCCACGCCGGAGCTTCTGGATTCAACGGGTCGACAGCCCAGGAGCTCCAGTCGCTATAGGACTTTTGAATCTCAATGATAGCAAAGCCGTGGCTCTTACTGTCAAAGTAAGCGAGATGCGGATTGTTGCGCTTGATGATTTTTTCGCTCAAAAAGTCGATCAGCTTTTCGCTCCAGCCGGACTTTTTGATATTTTGTCCCACGAGTTCCTCGAGGTGTGCGGATGAAATCGAAGGTGTCATGAACTCAACGCCAACCGTATTGTCGAGATCAAAGTTTTGCGCCTTCGTAAAGTCGCGTTTGAGGTGACCACATAGTCCTGTATGCAGATCCCCGGAGAGCACTACGAAATTATCGAGTTTGAGATAGCGAACCGCCTCTAGCAAAAAGGAGCGTTCGGCAGCAAAGCCATCCCAACCATCAATATCAGCCAGGATAGGCTTTTGATGACTGCCAGCCAATCGCAAAGGGGCCATCGGAACCTGATTGCCAAGCAGATGCCAGCGCGTTTTCTCCCGCTGAAGATTGCTCAAGAGCCAATCGAGTTGAGAGCGACCAAGCAGAGTGTTTTTCTCAGAAAAGACGCCTTTGCAGCTCGAAAAATAGCGACCAAAGAGGTCTCCACTTCCACAGGCCGAGCCGGTACGAAAGCTCCGTTCATCGAGCATCGAAAGATGGGCTAGGGTCCCAAAGCGAAAGTCGCGATAGATACGATACTGCTCTTGCCCATCTTGCGAATTGCTAACGGGACTTAGGCGGGTAGGGGTATACCAATGCCAGGCTTCGATCGCATCTTTGCGCAGACGACGGCGGTCGTCTAGAGTATAGCCAGCCTCGGTTTGATAGGGATGATCGGGAATACCAGGAGCTCCTTTTTCATAGTCCCAGTAATAGTCATTGGCGAGTTCATGATCATCCGGAATCATGATGAAGGTGTGCGCCTCAAGACAACGCCGCAGATAGGAATCGGAACGATAGGTGCGGTAGATCGTATTATAGTCATTTCGATCCATCGCTACCGCTTGACCGGATGGCAATTGGTATTGTCTCTCGACGATGGCATTCTTTTGAAAACGCGGATCCCCAGACGTTTCGTAGATAAAATCGCCGAGATGGAGCACAAAGTCGACATCGTCACGCTTGCTTAGCGCTTGATAAGTGCCGTAGTAGCCATTCCCAAAATCTTGACAGCTGATCTGCGCAAGAACCAGGCGCTCCACTTCCTGCCTAGACTCAGGCAAGGTGCGGCAACGGCCTATTCGGCTTACATAACGTCCGTAAATAAAACGGTAATAATAGGTCTGAAAGGGCTCGAGATAGGGGTGAGTGTCGAGCTTTACACAGTAGTCCTGAGCGCTATCGATCTGAGCTCCAGGGATCTCAGCTTCGTAGACAAGCTCTCCAAACATCATGTCTCGCGCAAGTTCTACCCGTAAGACCTGCTCACGACGATAGTAGGCCGGATCGATGCGAGTCCAGAGGATGACGCCACGCTCGCTTGGATCACCGGAGGCTATCGACAGCGAAAAGACGGCATCGCTTTGTTCGAGATTTTGCGCATGAGTACCTTTGAGGGGACGCGAGGGAGCGGGAGCTTTCGATTGAGCTTCGGTCGGCACCGCTTGTTCTGCACCAGCATAGGTCTTGATCTCTGGAGATCGCCCACACGCGACGGGAAGTGTAGCAGTCACACAGGCGGGACCTAGCAGCGAGACAAAGCGACGGCGGCTCAATATATTCGACATACCCTCTCCCTCGTTTGGCTTCTTTACACCTGGCGTATAGCACAGGGGGAAAACTACGAGGAAAAAGGCGTGCCAAATATTCTATAAATTTATGGTAAATCAAAGGCGGCGCGCGCCGTATCAGGAAAATCAGTAAAAAAACCATCGACCCCTAGCTGTCGAAGCGACAGGTATTCGTCGCGAGCGGATGTATAGCCCTTGGCCAAAAAGCGCTCTTCATCCCTCATCGTGTAAACGTGCACGAGAAGTCCTGCTGCATGTGCATCGGTAACTGTCGGCTGGACATTACCACTCAAGATATCCGTACATTCAGCCTTGCCGTTGCCATCGAGATCGATCGCGGCGGAGAGAGGCGTGCGTTCAACAATGCTAGCTTTCCATACACCGATGCCACGCGCGTAGCTTGCCACATGGTTCTGCAGGCTTTCTGAACGGATAAGATCGCCATAAGTCTCCTTACGACCTGCAAGGACATAGTCTGCGGGCTGCAATCGCCATTCATCGAAGAGTTGGATGAGAGGGATGTTCAGCCCTTTTTCTGCAAGCAAGGGCTTGAGGAGATCGCGCAGGTTACTGACCTCGAACGATTGGATATAGATCCGAGTTGGGTCGACAAACTGATACTTGAGGAGGGTATCGACCAGAGTCTCCTCGAGTCGAAAGCCCTTCTGACGAAAGTAACTCGGATGCTTCGTCTCTGGATATATACCGACCTTGCGACCAGTTTTTTGCTCATAGCTTTGAACGAGAGCGATGATTTCTTCAAGGCTAGGGATGAGGAATTGACCATTGAAACTCTGGTCCCGATAGGGGCGGGATTGGACAGCGCGGAGGGTTCGTAGCTCCGCAAAGCTAAAATCCTCGACAAAAAAGCCATCCATCTCAGTGCTATCGACCCACTTCTTAGTTCGTCGCTCTGCAAACTCAGGATGGGCGAGCACATCTGTCGTATCAATCAGATTTGGTTCATGACGAGCCACCACGATGCCATCTTTGGTGATGACAAGATCGGGCTCGATAAAATCAGCACCCATGTCCATCGCAAGTTGATAGGATGCGAGCGTATGTTCGGGTCTGTACCCTGAGGCCCCTCGGTGTCCGATAATCAAGGGCTGTTCCTCAGTCGTTGCACAAGCGATAGGGCTCAAAAGATTCAAAAGAAAAAGAGACGAAGTCCATAGGCGAAAAGTTGGTAACATAGAATAAAGTCTTTCATCAGCTTGAAGGGGTTTTCCAGCGTCCAAGGACGAGGACCCACGATTGTTTTTCATGCTGCGGGATCACCAGCCTTTCTTGCCCTAAAACCTCAATTTTATCGAGGCCAGCTCTGTCGCGCCACTGATCTGCCGTCAGCAGAATAGCGAGGGGGCAGTCGGATTGCAAACGCCCTTTGTCGCGTTCGTTATAAAAGCCGGCGCTCAGATCCTGAAGGCTGAGGACTGGTGATCGATCTTGCAGACGCAAATGGAGCTGAGCTGCTCCCCACCAACGATACGTAGCAAGTGGCAAAGAGTTTTCACAGGCGTTTTGCTGGATATGTGCAAGCTGCTGCTCCCATGTGCTCAGTTGCTGGCGTAGTGTCGGTGCGAGTTCATCCCAGACTGTTATTTCGCTCAAGGGACCTGGGTCGCCAGCGAAACTAGGAATAATGAGAGATCGCAGGCTCAGAGGATTGAGTGTCAGGGTCGCAACGACTAAGAGGGCTGAGCCATACCCGAGTTGCCATCGCCACCAGTTTTGGGTTTTTAGTGAAGAGAGCTCTTTCACGAGCCAAGGCATGGCGATCGCAAAGCCTGGCAGTATCCAGTGCGGTAGTATGGGTTTGCGTAGAGCTGCTGTTGCCAGCAGGCAGCATAGGGTTAGGACAGGGAGAAGGGTCAATACCGTCAGCGGATCTGAAGTCTCCCCTTTTTTAAGCCATATCCGCGAAGCGCTTTTATAGAACAGAGGCGGCCCGACGATAAGGGCACAAGCGAGGATCGCTTGCAGCGGAAAAATCAGTGAAAAGCGACCTGCAGCAAAGCCATGGGCTGCCTGAAATCGAAAGGATGCCCAATCGTGCTGAATATTCCAGTACCAAAGCGGAGAAAGAATCACAAGGGCCGCAAGCAGCCCTGTGATAAAAAACATAGGCTCGCGCTTTCCCTCTCGCAGACGGAGAAAAAGCAGGCCGACCCCTATGCTGAAGCCCATGGGAAAAGCATGGTACTTAAAAAGTGCTGCCGCTCCTAGGAGGGTACCCCACAGCAGACCTTCTTGTGCTTTGAGATGCGAGCGATAGCAAAGCTTAAGGCTGTACCATAGACCAAGTTGCAAAAAGACCCAAAGTCCCATATCCGGCAGTGCGAGGCTCCCCATAAGAAAGAGTCCCGGACTACTGAGCCAAAGAAAAAAGAGAAATGAGCGCGATTTCTCTCGTCGTATCGAGAACCCAGGGAGTTCCTCCAACATGCGCATGTGGATTGCCAGCAATAGTGTATGAAGAAAGGGCGAGAGCAAGCGTATCCCTAGACGTCCTTCGAAAAAGTACGAGGCCAAACCCGTCATCCAAGAAATACCTGGAGGATGATCAAAGTAGCTCCATTGCAACCACTGTCCCCAGTCCCAATAATAGGCCTCGTCATTACTAACGGGCAAGATGAGTGCAAGGAGCAAGTGTAAGAGGAGGTTGACCATCAGGTAAAAACTCATGGGCGCGGAGTCCCTTTCAGTTTTTGGAGCTGACGCAGTTGATAGTTCCCAAGATCCTTAATAAAAAAGAAAAAGAGGAGTAGGGAAAATAGAGTGCAAAGAATCACCCAGAATGCACTATGAAATCGTGTCCAGATCAGGATAGGAAAGAAAGGAATAAAGATCCCAAGCACCAAGCGAGGGAGGAGCTTAATTTCCCAGTAGGTGAGATTTTTGGGATAGACATGTCCCTCAGCTAACCAGCGAAGTTGTTCGGGAACCCTAAGTATATAACGATAGAGCAAGTCGCAGCAAAGCATGACGAGAAAGATAGATCCGATGGTATCTGAGAGCCAGTGAGCTCCCACTAAAGTGCGTGCAAATGCCATCGAAATGGCCATGGCGAGAACAGTGAAAGCAGCTCCTCTTCGCGTCTTTTCTCCACGAAAGAGATAGGCAAAGACTAAAAGGCTCATCATGGATGCCGTGTGTCCGCTTGGAAACGAGCCATGTCCCCATCCTTGAAAGGTCCACGAACTCAAGTCATAAAAATTGTGAAAGGGCAAGCCTTGCTCGAGGGTTTGATAGGGGCGTGGGCGCTGTGAAGCGCCCTTGAGCATATGCACGACGATACTTATCCAGAGCCCTGCAAGATTGATGAACCCAAGCTGAACGAGCAGCTGTGGGTTTCGCTTGCGCAGGGCAGGAGCACCCACCGCATAGAGCAAAAGGCTAGCGATGAGGAGTAATGTCGGCAGATCCGAAGCCCCAAAACTGTGCCCTTCAAAAAGGCTCCGACTCATAAAGTCTTTCCATTCTGCTGGGCCACGTCCGTGAACCATAAAAGCAAAATCAAGATCGAGATGACTCAAGCCTAAGAGCATAACAAAACATAAAAAGCCCCAGAGGAGCAGGGGCGTCATGAGCCAACGAAAAGATTTAAAAGGAAGATCCCTGGCCAAAAGACAGGGACTTGGCAATGGTCGACTGCTTCGTATCATAAGGTTTTTCCCTCTGTACTTGGTGCGCTTTCAGCCAAAGGAATCTCCTGACTGCTAGGAAAAGCGAGTTGTACAAGGATAGGATAATGATCTGAAACAAGCAGCTTTAGTCGTTCC